>Ga0105355_10000380_pt1 | contig 40631 bp, 42 predicted proteins | sample GOMGulsemesocosm_2_FD_83508 | JGI IMG/M metagenome (GOLD analysis project Ga0105355, IMG submission 83508) | Methane-oxidizing microbial communities from mesocosms in the Gulf of Mexico - GOM9C Gulf of Mexico | ecosystem: Environmental > Aquatic > Marine > Cold seeps | place: Gulf of Mexico...
TAAGAGACAAAACAACAAACTTTGTATATTCTTTATAAATAGTTGAGGGTTCATTAATTAAAGTATATTCTTTTATATAAGGTTTTATATCAATATCATATTTGTTTAATTCTTTATAATCAAAGATATATTTATTGGGCGATTTTTCTAAAATTGGAATATCTTTTATCTTTTTATTTTTTAATAAAATATCCAAGGCCATTTTGGAAACTGCTTCCCCTTGTGATACTGCTGATGTTAACAAGCCTCCCACAATTCCATAGTTTAAATAAAAATCCCATAAGCCATAAATAGGTACAACTGCTTCTTTCTTTATTTGTTGAAAACTTCTTTTATGAGAAAAATATTTCCCTGTTTTGTCTTTAAAAAGAAGAACATATAAAATGATGGTGTCATCTTGAAGTTTTGAAACCTTTTTTTTAATTTTTTCTATATCCATGTTATCTATGTATTCTATATTAATAATCTTTTTATATTTTTTGATTATTGGACGTAAATCACGTCTCATTGCTAAACCGGTTTTTGATTTATCGTTTAATATAAGTAGGTTTTTCATCTTGGGGTGAAGTTTTAAAATCAATTCAAAGTTCTTTTTTAAATCAACTTGTTCTACGACTCCTGTCATATATTTATTCATATTGTTTTCATATAAGAGATTTTTATCAAAATTATTAATACCACAAAATAATACGGGAAGGTCTTTAAATAAATAGTCATGGTAGCGAATGGCAAAATCAAAAGCATTGTTATCGCTTGCAATAATTAAGTCAAATTTTCTTTTTTTGAATTGATCTTTGTATAAAGAAGCCAATTTATCTAGGTATATTGGTCCTGCTACTCTTTTTGTATCCATATATACTGTTGTTAATTCTATGTTTTCATACGGTTTTAGACTTTTTTCTATTGTTTTGGAGATATCATCGCTCCAAATATAGCCTTTATGATAGGAGTGAAGTAATAATACATCTTTTGAAAAAAGATTAAGTGCTAATAATAAGAGTACAAGAATATATTTCATAAGCTTCTTTTTCTCTTATTATAGCCAGTTATTTTTTAGTCTATGAAAATAACATAACCGGTTTTGGGACCATGTGCTCCAATAACCAGTGCTTGTTCAATATCAGCTGTTTTAGAAGGCCCAGAAATAAAGACACCATATCTTCCTTCTTCAAAAGATATTCGTTCATAAGCTTCATGCATATTATTAAGAATTTGGTCTTTTTTTACTACTAGAACTATATGCTGGGCTATAAAATATAAAGCACGGTGCTTGTTGTCTTCATTTTTTACCCAAACAGCACCATTTTCAGCTATTGCAAACTCCCCTTTTATTATTGCTAAATCTACCTCTTTTAAATCATGTGGGTCTGTTATATCATTGCTGTTAAAATTACCCAAGCTGCACTCTTTCACATTTGATACAATGTTTTTTTCATCTGCATATAATGTCATGATTAGCTTGTCTAAGTCTTCTTTTGAGCTTAGAAATGACTTTCCTCCCACTGTATTAATCATAGAGCTAAATTGTGTGTATGTATCTTCGTAGGTAATTCCAAAATTGTCATAAGAAGGCAAAGCATTCGCTTGTGTTTTATTATTTTGCTTAATTTTGTTTAATATTATTTCTCTACTTGTCATTTTCATCTTCTTTCATTTTTTTATACAACTCTTTAAATGAGTACTGCGGGAATTCTGGGATATCTCTTGTTTTCCCCCAAATGTTGAATTTATTATAAATAAGTTTTTTGGGAATATAAGGCATGATTTTTCTTCCTACTTTTCCTAAAAAATCTATTAATTTTGGTCGTTCAAATACATAGGTCATTACTTTCATTGAAAACATTTTCTTTTTATCTAAGTGTCCATTTTTTCCTAAATCTTGTCTGTGTTTATACAGTTGTGAATCTAAGTCAATTTTCACAGGACAAACATTGGTACAAGAGCCACAAAGCGTACAAGCAAATGGTAAAGAATTGTGTTTTTTAGGTTCTTTAAAAGCAGCTAAGCTTGAACCAATAGGTCCTGGAATTACGTATTCGTAGGAATGCCCTCCACTTCTTCTGTATATGGGACAGGTATTCATACACGCTCCACAACGTATACAGTTTAATGCTTTTACATAATCTTTACTTGCTAAAAACTCTGCTCTTTTATTATCAACAATTACAATATGCATTTCACCACCATCAATTGGTCCATGAAAATGTGAAGTATAAGAAGTTATGGGTTGCCCGATTGCACTTCTTGCTAATAACCTTGTAAATACACTTAAGTCTTTTAATCTTGGAATGATTTTTTCCATTCCCATTGATGCGATATGTAATTTAGGAAGGGATACTCCCATATCTGCATTTCCTTCATTGGTACAAACAACAATGCCTCCTGTTTGTGCAATTGCAAAGTTTACTCCTGTAAGTCCTGCATCAGCGCTTAAAAAATCTTCTCTTAAGGCACTTCTTGCAGATCTTGTTAAATAAGTGGGATCATCATTTCCTTTTTGTGTACCTAGTTTTTCATGAAACGTTTCTGCAACATCTGAGCGTTTTAAATGAATAGCAGGTAGGACTATATGAGAAGGTGCTTCATTTCTTAATTGAACAATTCTCTCCCCTAAATCTGTGTCAATTACTTCTATTCCTCGCTCTTCTAAATAAGGATTTAAATGACACTCTTCTGTTAACATGGATTTTGATTTTACAAGCTTTTTAACTTCTTTTTCTTTTAGAATTTTATAAACAATTTCATTGTGTTCTTGCGCATCTTTAGCCCAATGAACTTTTATGCCATTGTTTATTGCATTTTTTTCAAACTCCTCTAAATAAGAATCGAGTTTATTCATAGTATGACTTTTTATTAAGTCTGCGTATGAACGAAGTTCCTCCCATTCAGGAATACTTTTAGAAGCTTTATCTCTTTTTTCTCTTACAAACCATAGGGCCTTATCATGCCAATGCATTCGTTCATCATTCTTTACATAAGCAGCTGCATTTATTGGATGTTTTGCCATTATAGTTTCTCCCCTAAAAGTATTTGAGATATATGTAAAACTTTAAGTGGATTTTTCTCTCTACTAATTAAACCTTGCATGTGCATCAAACAAGACATATCAGCACCCGTCATTACTTCTACTTTATTGTCTTGATGATCTTTTATTCTATCTCTTCCCATAGCAGTTGATAGGGCATCTTCACTTACACAAAATGTTCCTCCAAACCCACAGCACTCATCGTCTCTGTTTAAAGAAACAATTTCTATGTCTTTTACGAGAGATAAAATATTATGAAGTTTTGATGTTTTAGGCACATTAAGCTCGCTAGGTGTTCCTAAACCAAGGGATCTGTGCCCATGACAGGAATTATGAAGACCTACTTTATAAGGAAAAGAGCTCTCGATTTTGTCTATTTTTACTACATCATGTAAAAATTCTGTGATTTCATAAATTGAGTTTTTAATTTTATTGTAATCTTTGTTATTTAGAAAAAACTCAGCGTAATGTTCTTTTACCATAGTCACACATGAAGCAGAGGGAGAAACAACATAATCGTAGTCTTTGAAGTTTTCAACAAACATATGGGCTAGGTTTTTTATACTAGATGAGCATCCAGAGTTGGCCATAGGCTGTCCACAGCATGTTTGATTGCTTGGGTATTCTACGTCAAAGCTAAGTTTTTTTAATAACAAGTAGGTAGACATAGATGCTTTGGGATAAAGTTCGTTCATAAAACAGGGAATAAATAATCCTATTTTCATTTTAACTCCTTATATAAACTATTGTGTTTATAATGATTTAAATAGAGTTTTAAAAACTCTTTTCTTTTATCATCTTACATTAAGAGTATGATTAAGGTGTGATATTTTTTATTTAACATTTCAGTTAAGCTATATTTAAAATAAGTGTTACTTATTTTCTCATTATTACCGTAGAGTCATTGTCCATATAACCATTAATTATTTCTATATTAGGGCATAAATCTTCACAAAACTCCATAACTTCTTTCTTTAATATGTAGTTGTACGAATCTGAAGATAAAAAATTAAAAATAAAAGCATTTGTGCAGGAGAGATAAACATTATGTATAAAGATAAAAAATTCTGATTTATTTAATATATTTAAAGCGCCGGAACATAGGTAATAATCTTTTTGGGGCAAAGCCTCACTAAGAGCATTTTTAAGTAAAAATTCTAAAGAAGGGAATCTTCTTTTGCAAATATTAATCATAGATTGTTCGCAATCTATTCCTATATAATCAACATTTTTGTGATTCTTATGTAATAAATAGTTATAGTATTCGCCAAAACCGCAGCCAATATCTGCAAAAGTATGACTTGAAAGTTTTTCTTTTATAAAAGAGGTGATAATCTCAAAACGTTTATACTGGCTATCTTTGGAATTCCAATGCACTCCTAATGCAGATATTCCGTATTCTTTAATGGAGCCTTCGTAAAAACGTTTATTATCATCAAATGCCATTAAATTTGCTCTATTGTCACACCATTTTGCTCTAAAAAAGAGGAAATTATTTTTGAATTGGTATGTTCATAAGCTTTTTCAAAAACAATTTTTTTTATTCCTGCTGCAATTAAGTTCTTTGAACAATCTGCACAGGGTTCAAGTGTTACGTAAATACTAGCGCCTTCAATTGAGATACCTTTTCTTGCTGCCCATATTATGGCGTTCATTTCTGCATGAATTTCATATGTTTTTGACCATTCATGGTGATCTTTTGTATATTGTCCTTCCCAATGTTCATTACAATTGGTAAATCCTGCTGGTGTTCCATTGTATCCAGTTGATAATATTCTTCCATCTTTTACAATTACAGCTCCCACTTGTTTGGACACACATTTTGAGGCTTTTGCTATTTCTTTTGCGATATTTATAAAATTTTTGGCACTTATCATCTTTTTTGACCTTTTATTTATTGAGAGATTATTAAATTTAGTTATTTATTTGATTTTTTATAAAAACGTTATTTTCTTCTATTTCTGTCTAGAATTAGCACATAATAGGTGAATTTCTTCATATTTTGGCCCATTTTGCTAAATAATAGCCATTTTGTTTTATTTGTATATAATTAATAATACTGTATTATAACAAAAATTTAGAGAAAAAAAGGCTAGATATGGACTTCAAAGAGATAAAAGAATTAATCAGAGTATTTGATAAAAGTGAACTAAATAAGCTAAAAGTTAAAGATGAAAACTTTGAAATTGCATTACAAAAAGGTTTTGAAGGTGCTACTGTTGTAACTTCAGCTCCTATTGTAGCGCCAGTTGCTGCTGCTATTGCTGCCCCTGTTGTTGCAAGTGTTGCTAATGTTTCTGCTCCTGAAGAAAACTTAGGTGATACTATTGATGCTCCAATGATTGGAACATTTTACGCATCTCCGTCACCAGAAGCTAGTAATTTTGTAAAAGTTGGAGACACTGTATCTAAAGGTCAAACTTTATGTATCTTAGAAGCTATGAAAATTATGAATGAAGTGGAAGCTGAATTTGACTGTAAAATCCTTAAAATATTAGTAGAAGATGGAAATCCAGTTGAATACGATATGCCTTTATTTGTTGTAGAAAAACTATAAGAGCTCGTTATGGCAGAAATTAAAAAAATACTAATTGCGAACCGTGGTGAAATTGTACAAAGAGCAGTACGAACCATAAGAGAAATGGGAAAAAAATCAGTTGCTGTATACAGTTCTGGTGATAAAGAAGCATCTTATTTAAAACATGCGGATGAAGCTGTATGTATAGGTGCTCCTAGATCTGCTGATTCATATTTAAATATCCCAGCTATTATTGCAGCAGCTGAAATGACAGGTTGTGATGCAATTTTTCCTGGATATGGTTTTTTATCAGAAAACAAAGATTTTGTTGAGATTTGTCGTTTACATAATATTAAATTTATTGGGCCTTCTGTTGAAGTTATGGAGAGGATGTCTGATAAATCTAAAGCAAAAGAAGAAATGATAAAAGCAGGTGTTCCTGTTGTTCCAGGTTCTACTGGTGCTATTAATTCTGTTGCAGAGGCAAAAGTTATTGCAAAAGAAATTGGTTACCCAATTATGGCTAAAGCCTCTGCTGGTGGTGGTGGTAGAGGTCTTAGATTGATTTCTTCTGAGAAAGATTTTGAACAGTTATATATGGCTGCTTCTTCTGAAGCCTTAGCTGCTTTTGGAGATGGTTCTATGTATTTAGAGAGATTCATTAACAATCCACGTCATATTGAAGTTCAAGTTGTTGGGGATTCACATGGGAATGCTATTCATATTGGTGAGAGAGATTGTTCTTTACAGCGTCGTCATCAAAAAGTAATTGAAGAATCTCCTGCTATTCTTTTAGACGAAGATACAAGAGTAAAATTACATGCAGTTGCAGTAAAAGCTACAAAATATTTAAAATATGAAGGGGCTGGTACTTTTGAATTCTTAGCAGATGATAAACAAAATATCTACTTTATGGAAATGAATACAAGATTGCAAGTTGAGCATCCTGTTTCTGAAATGGTATCTGGTTTGGATTTAATTGAATTGATGATTCGTGTTGCAGAAGGAGAAAAACTTCCTGCACAAGAGAGTATCAAATTTAGAGGTCATGCAATCGAGTGTAGAATTACAGCTGAAGATCCTAACTCATTTTTACCAAGTCCAGGAAAAATCACGCAATGGATGGTACCAGGCGGTAGAAACGTAAGAGTTGATAGCCATGTGTATACTAATTATGTTGTGCCTCAATACTACGATTCAATGATTGGGAAACTGATTGTTTGGGGAAGAGATAGAAATAAAGCCATAAATATTATGAAAAGAGCTTTAAATGAATTTGAAGTTACTGGTATTAGAACAACTATACCTTTTCATATTAAAATGATGGAAAATGAAGATTTTATCGCGAATAACTACGATACTAAATACTTAGAGAACTACAAAAGTTTAGACGATATTTAAAAATAGGCAAAGGCCTATTTTTAATTTACTACAAATATAAAAGCTTAATTTAATATTAAATTAGATATAATCCCCAAAATATACACATTTATATACTATAATTCCCTAGAAATGGCGATTGCTTAATAGAACATTTTTGTTTTTGTTTATTGAAGCTTATATATACGTGTATATCAAAAAAATATACAAGGTAAAATATGACTTTTAGTGAATTTGATTTTCAAAAAGACTTACACAAAGCAATTGATGAGGCAGGGTTTACAGAACCTAGTCCTATACAAGAACAAGCGATCCCTATCGTTTTAAAGGGAAAAGATATTGTTGCGCAAGCACAAACAGGTACAGGTAAAACTGCAGCATTCGGACTTCCTATTTTAAATATGATGAAGAAAGAAAAAGGTGTTCAAGGTGTTATTATTTGTCCTACTAGAGAACTTGCTATGCAAGTTTCAGATGAAATTTTTAGATTTGGAAAATTTTTAGGTATTTCTACTGCTACTGTTTATGGTGGGCAAGCTTACTCTAGACAATTAAAACATATTGAAACGGCTGGTATTATTGTAGCAACTCCAGGAAGATTCATTGATTTATTAAAAACAGGAAAAATCAAGATTAAACCTTCTTTTGTTGTTTTAGATGAAGCGGATGAAATGTTAGATATGGGATTCTTAGATGATATTAAAGAAATTTTTACATTTATGCCTGAAGTTAGACAAACATTATTATTTTCTGCAACTATGCCAACTGCTATTAAAAACTTAGCAAAAACTATTTTAAAAGAACCAGAATTTATTACATTAACACAAAAAAATATTACAAATGATAATATTTCTCAATCTTTTTATGTTGTTGATGAATATGAAAGAGATGATGCTTTAATTAGATTATATGATTTTATGAATCCAAGTAAATCTATAATCTTTTGTAGAACTAAAAAAGAAGTTGATAGATTATCTACTTATTTAGTATCTCAAGGTTACAGTGCAAAAGCATTACATGGTGATATGGAGCAAAGACAAAGAGAAGAAGCAATTAGAGCTTTTAAACGTTCAAACGTTGAAGTATTAATTGCAACTGATGTTGCAGCACGTGGACTTGATGTAAATGATGTTACTCACGTATTTAATTACCACTTACCATTTGATTCTGAGTCTTATGTACATAGAATTGGAAGAACAGGAAGAGCTGGTAAAAAAGGAGCTGCTGTTTCTATTGTAACTCCACATGAGTTTAGAATGATTCAAAGAATTCAAAAAACTACGGGTTCTACATTAGAAGCTAAAGTTGTTCCAAATATCAATCTTGTAAGAGATCAAAAAACTTCTTCTTTAGTTGAAAAAATTAAAGATCAAGAAGGTTTTGATGCTGGAATGAAAATCGTTGAAATGTTAAAAGAAGAATATGATTTATCAACTATTGCTTATAAACTTGCATCTATGTTAAGTGAAGAAGCTACAGTAGCTGGTAAAAACTACATCGGAAAATCTGAAGGTGATATTGAGCGATTATTCGAGCGAATGAAAACTGAAAAAGATGATGGACGTTCAGGTGGACGTGGTCACTTTAGAAATAGAAATCGTGGTGGATCAAGAGGCGGTTCAAGAGACGGTGGTTCAAGAGGTGGTTCAAGAGACGGTGGCTCAAGAGGTGGTTCTAGAGACGGTGGTTCAAGAGGCGGTTCAAGAGACGGTGGCTCAAGAGGTGGTTCTAGAGACGGTGGTTCAAGAGGTGGTTCAAGAGACGGTGGTTCTAGAAACTCTTCTAGAAACGGTTCAAGAGATTCAAGAGGTTAATCCCTCTTTTATCCTCTCTTATCTCTACTTTTTCCTTCTTTAACACTCCTTATATTATTATTTACATATCCTTCTTAAAATATTCACTTTTTATTTGAACATTCATTAAAAAAAATAAGAATATTATATAGAGAAATTACACAAAATAGGGCTTTTAGTCATATATGCTTAAGTTTTTTTTAAGTTTTTTATAAAGTAAATTCCATTATAATCCTACGAATATTTAGTTACATAACAGTTACAAAAAGGTTTATTTTGAATATCAATAAAATTGATACAGTTACAAGCACTTCATTATCCGCATTTGCTAAGTTTTCTTTGGCACTACTCTTTATAGTTTTAGTATTCTTTTGGTCATATACCACTCATGAGGGTTTACCTAATAACACCTTTTTAGTTTTAGGAGCAGTATTTGGCGCTTATATGGCTATGAATATTGGTGCGAATGATGTTGCTAATAATGTAGGTCCTGCTGTTGGATCTAAAGCAATGACTATGATGTGGGCAATTATTATTGCTGCTGTGTTTGAAGCCTTGGGTGCTTTTATTGCTGGTGGAGATGTTGTAAAAACAATTAAAAAAGGAATTATTGATCCTGCTTTAATATCTGATCCTGAAGTGTTTATTTGGGTAATGTCTGCTGCTTTATTATCTGCTGCAATTTGGCTTAATTTCGCAACTGCAATTGGAGCACCTGTCTCTACTACTCACTCCATTGTGGGGGGAGTTATGGGAGCTGGTATTGCTGCTGCTGGTTTTTCTATTGTTGCTTGGGGTACAATGGCAAAAATTGCTGCGTCTTGGGTTATCTCTCCTTTATTAGGTGGTATTATTGCTGCTGCATTTTTGTTTTTTATTAAGAAAAAAATTATGTATAAAAAAGACATGGTTCAAAGTGCAAAGATTATAGTTCCCTATTTGATTTCAGTTATGACCTTTGTTTTTTCAACGTATTTAATTTTAAAAGGTTTAAAAAAACTAATTAAACTTGATTTATTATCTGCTGTTGGAATTGCTTTAATAATTGCTGTTATTGTTTTTGTTATTGTGAAACCATTTATTGAAAAAGCTGCTTTAAAACTTGAGAATTCAAGAGTTCAAGTGAATTCTCTGTTTACTATTCCTTTAATTTTTGCTGCTGCTTTACTTTCTTTTGCTCATGGTGCGAATGATGTTGCTAATGCTATTGGCCCCTTGGCAGCAATTAATGACGCAGTTGTTAATATGGGAGTATCTTCTAAAGTAGAAATTCCATTTTGGATTATGGGAATAGGGGCTTTAGGTATTGCTGTTGGTTTAGCACTGTATGGTCCTAAGCTTATTAAAACAGTTGGTAGCGAAATTACTGAGCTTGATCAAGTAAGAGCATTCTCAATAGCTATGGCTGCTGCTATTACTGTTATAATTGCATCTCAACTTGGACTTCCTGTTTCTTCTACTCATATTGCAGTGGGAGGAGTATTCGGAGTTGGTTTTTTACGTGAGTACTTAGATTCTTCTGAGAGTAAAATGATTTCACAAATGAGAAAACGACTTAAAAGAGATAAAAAGATATTAAACTCTTTAGAATCTGAACTTTTTAAAATTGAAAAGATTGAAAAAAAATCAAAAAGTGATTATCAAAGAATTGTTGAATTATACAAATTAATTGATAATAATATTGAAGTTGTTAAAGAAGATAAAAAACAATTTAAATCTGCTAAAAGTGTAAAATATGTAAAAAGGGATGCAGTTAAAAAAATTATTGCTGCTTGGGTTATTACTGTTCCTGCAGCTGCTCTTCTGTCTGCTAGTGTATTTTTTATGATTAAAGGTATTATGTCTTAATCCTATTTGCAAAAGGGCTTTAGGGCTTTTATGTTAAAATCCTTTAATTATTATAAAGGATCTTTTATAGAAGCTCTTACTTCCGTTGCCGCCATTTACTTACTTATTATTATTGGGTATTTATTAAAAAAAATTTTTAAAGATGACATTCACGAAAAAAGTTTTGTTTTATTAAGTTTGTATTTTTTACAACCTATACTTGTTTTTTGGGGTTTAACAAGAGAAAAACTAAACTTTGATTTTTTTATTTCTCCACTAATATATTTTTCCGCTATTTTTTTAGTACTTATCATGGCCTTATTTTATGTTCGTTTTGTATTTGATAACAGCAATGATAAAGCACTCTTTTTATCTTCCGCACTTGTTGGAAATACTGGAAACTTAGGTATTCCCTTAGGTATTGCCTTATTTGGGGTATCTTCAGTACCTTATACTTCAATTTTAAATATAGCAAATATTTTTTTTATTTTTATATTCTCAGTATATTTTTTAGCTGGCGAAAAATTTTCGTTTTTAAAAGCACTTAAAAATATTTTTAAAATACCTGCAATTACAGTTACTTTTTTTGCAATTTTATTTAATTATTTTGATTTTACTCTAAATGTGCATTTTGATAAAGTTTTTACTATGGCTGCATACACTGCTATTGTTATGCAATTAATTGTTTTTGGTATTTTCATGAGCCAAATCTCAATTAAAAAAGCAAATTGGAAATTAAGTCTTAATATTGTTTTATTTAAACATATTATTTTACCTCTTGTAGGTTTAATTGGTTTGGTTTATTTTGAAGTTGAACCCTTTTTAGCTTCAATTATATTCTTAGAACTAATGGTTCCTTTGGCGATTAATAATGTTAATTTGGCATCTTTATTTAAAAGAAATCCTATTGATGCTACTTTTAGTATTTTACTTAGTAGCATAGTTTTTGTTGCACTTATTTATGTTTATCTTTTAATCATAAATCATTTTTTTAAAGTTTCTTAGATGTGTGGAATTTTAGGTTTTAATTTTACCTCTTCTTCTCTAAAAGAGGCTATCACTCATATTAAGAGTAGGGGGCCTGATAATACGGGTGAATCTATATATGAAAACAATACTTTTGCTCATACCCGCTTAGCTATTATTGACTTAGATAATGAAGCAAATCAACCCATGCTTTTTGATGATTTAATTCTTGTTTTTAATGGAGAGATATACAATTATAAAGAATTAATTATTGAAGAAAATCTTAACTGTATTACGAGCTCTGATTCAGAAGTGATAATTCGTTTATATCAGAAATACGGAATAGATTTTTTAAATAAATTAAATGGTATGTTCTCTTTTTGTTTATTTGACAAAACATCAAATAAATATTTTTGCGCACGTGATCGTTATGGAAAAAAACCATTTTTTTATTACCTAAAAGAGGGACAGTTTATTTTTTCATCCTCACTTAAGTCTATACTTGCTTTATTAGCTAAAAAACCAAAATTAAATAAGATTGCCTTAGCTCAATACCTACAATATTTTGTTCCTTTAGGCGAGAATACTTTTTATCAAGATATTAAAAAACTAGAAGCATCTTCTTTTTTAGTATATGAAAATATCAATAACAATTGCACTGTAAAAAAATATTACAAAATCAATACCTATAAACGATATAAAGATGAAGATGAAGCTTTAAAAGGCATTGAAGATGAGTTAATTAAAGCTGTTGATAGACGATTAGTTGGCGATGTTGAAGTAGGTTCCTTATTAAGTGGTGGGATTGATAGTTCTTTAATTTCATCCTTATACACCAAAATATCAGGCAAAAAGATACACACTTTTTCTGTCGGATACAAAGAATATAAAAACTATGATGAATTAGAATATGCGAAAACTGCTGCTTCACATATTGGCTCAGAGCACCATCCTTTAGAAATAGGGCAAAAAGACTTTATAGACTCATTAGAAGAGGTATTCGAAGCCTTAGAAGAGCCTCATGCGGATGCTGCTGCTATTCCTTTATATCACTTAACAAAAAAAATTAATAAAATGGGAATTAAAACCGTTTTAAGTGGAGAGGGCAGTGATGAACTTTTTTTAGGTTATGATAATTATGCAAAATTTCTTAAGTATTACGAGTTTCAAGAGAGTTTGAAAACTCCTCAGAACGAATTTTTAAATTCTATTATTTCTGCTTTACAAAACAATACAAAAGAGAGCGAGTACTTACGACGAATAGTGAAAAAAGAAACTTTGTACAATAGTTTTGGTGAGATTTATACAGATATTCAAATCAAACGATTGTTTGTTAAAAGGCCTACTTACAAAAAAGATAAACCGAAGAGTGACCCCGTTGATTGGATGTCTTATGCTGATATGAAAGTCTGGTTAGGACAAGCACTTTTATCAAAAGTTGATAAAATTTCAATGGCTAACTCGCTTGAGGTTAGAACTCCTTTTTTAGATGTAAATTTGGTAAATTATGTTTTTGCAATTGATTCTAAATTAAAAATAGGAAATACAAATAAGTATCTTCTAAAAAAAATAGCAAAAAAATACATTCCTGCTGAAATAATTAATCGCAGTAAAAAAGGTTTTAATTCTCCTTTTAACGAATGGATTTTCTCTGAATATGGTAACAGTATTTTTGATTTAATCAAAGAAGTAAATAATGACAGTGATTTATTTAATGAAAGTTATTTAGAACATATTTTTAACTTAGCAAAAAACAAAAAATTTAAACAACATCTTTGGGCAATATATGTTTTTTCAAAATGGTACAAAAAAGAATATATGTAAATAATAATCAAAATTATATTATGGAAATTATTTCTAATTATAAGATTTTTTTCCATTCTTAATCTTCTGTATTTATTATTATTTTTCTTTTTCAATAATAAAAACTTGTAATATTTTTTCAAAATGTTTCTCACTTTATCTAAATAAATAATTTTAATATCTTATTTTATTCTTTTAATATCACTGCTAATTTTCTTAAAAATTTCATATTTATTTAAAGAATATTTAGATAATATCTTCTTTTTAGTGATAATTATCACTATTTTTATTATATTTACTTTTTTTATATTGATTAGGTTATAATTAAGTCTTGATAAAACTAGAAAAATTATGACTTAATATTAATAGTACTTAATAAGGCAGTATAAAATGAATAAAAAAGTTGGTAGACCTATAACTAAGAAAAACAGAGTAAAAATTGGTCTTTCTCTTGAGGGTGAAAGTAATAATGTCTTGAACAAATTAACCATACTTTGTGGAAAAACTAAAAGCAGAATAATAGAAGAGGCAATTGACTTATATTATGAAAAAGAAATTGGTTCAAGGAAGCACAAAAATAATTTTACTGAATTAAGTGCTATGGAAAATTTTAGAAATTATATTGGCACGAATAAACGTTCTTAAATTCTTATTTTATATTATTTTGCTAATATTTAATATATTTTATTAGGGAGAAACAATGAAAATAAATTTTTTAAGAGTAATTTTGACTTTTTCACTTTTATTTGCAAGTTCTTTATTTGCAAAAGAAAAAGTGTACAAATTAAAATTAGCTACAACTTGGGGTCCAACTGCAATACCTTTAATCAATGCACCAAAAAACATGGCAGCAATGGTTAAAAAAATGTCTAATGGTCGTTTACTTATAAAAGTAGATGCATCTAATAAACATAAAGCACCTTTAGGTATTTTAGATATGGTTAAGGGCGGTCAATATGATATGGGTCACTCTACTTCATATTTCTGGAAAGGTAAAGATATTGATACCTTACCTTTTACTACTATGCCATTTGGAATGACTGCTTTGGAACAATATGCGTGGTTTTATAATGCAGGTGGAATGGAATTAATGCAAAAAGCCTATGCAAAACATAAGGTTCTTTCTTTTCCTGGTGGAAACACTGGGGTTCAGATGGGTGGTTGGTTTCAAAAAGAAATTAAAACACTTGAGGATTTAAAAGGTTTAAAAATGAGAATTCCTGGTTTTGCAGGTGAAATCATGGCTGAACTTGGGGTATTGGTTACAAATTTAGCGCCTGGTGAGTTATATACTGCACTTGAGCGAGGAACTATTGATGCTTTGGAGTGGGTTGGCCCTTCAATGGACATTAAAATGGGCTTTCATAAAATCGCACCTTATTATTATACGGGTTGGCATGAACCAGGAGCTGAAACTCAGTATTTAGTTAATAAAAAATCTTTAAACAAATTACCAAAAGATTTACAAGAAATTTTAATTGTTGCTATGAGAGCTTCTGCTTATGATATGTATATTGAAAACTACCATTTAAGTGGAATTGCTTTAGGCAAAATGCTAAAAGAATATCCAAATATTAAAATTAAAGCCTTTCCACAAGAAGTTATGGCTGGAATGAAAAAAGCAAATGCTACTTTAAGAGAAGTAGTTGCAAAAAAATCTGTTTTATTAAAAGAAGTACTTGATCATCAAGCAGCTTATTTAAGACAAGTAAGACCTTGGTCAGAAATGTCTGATTATTTATATTTAAGAGATAATCTTACAAAATAATACAGATTTTCTGTGTTATAGTAAATGAAGAAATAAAGTAATTTTTATTTCTTTGTTTTATTCCCAAAAATCGTTTAGCTCTTTTTTTTCTTCTTTATTCTCTTCTTGAGACAAGGCTTCAATGTCTTTCAGGGCTTTTTCTACTTTTTTATCTTCAAGTTCATCCCTGTCTTTTACTTTTTTACTTTTTTGATTTTCTTTTAAAGAGATATACTCACTCATTATTTGTTCATATTTATTAAAATCAATTAAGATGAAACTAGGTTTCCCATCTCTTAAGATTACAGCCTTGTCTATTTCGCCTTTTTGAACGCTATTAAAAACCTTTTTACTTTTTCTTACCAATTCAGTTGCAGAGATCATTTCTTTTGATGTGTATTGCAGATGATTCATTTTACTTCCTGTTTATATTTATGTATTAATATGTGTATATTTATACTATTTTAAGTATTTTGACTTAATAACTCTTCTTTAAAGCTATTATTGATGCTTTCATTAATAAATATTGTAGCTGAATTTTGTAAGTATGGAGTAAGTAAATACGTATTATTCTTTGTAAGATTATGTATATAAGAATTTCTTCTTATATACTTATTTTTTTGTGAAAATACTTTCTGCCCACTCTGTAATTGGACCTCTTAGTACTTTTTTTAGTTTTATTGCAAAAATATTAACCAAAGAAGATTCTATTTTTGTAGATTTTAATAAGGTTGTCAAAGCATTTGTATGCTTGTTTACGAAGAAGTTATCAATTTGTTTATTTGATCCTAGTACTACAACTTTACAAGAGCTATCAATTCTTGATAAAACCATTTGCATGGTTTTATTAGACATATTTTGAGCTTCATCAATGATTACAAAAGCATTTGATAAGGTTCTTCCTCTCATTTCTCCTACCCACATTGTTTCTATTGAGTAGTTTTGAATTAAGAGTTCAACTCTTTCTTGTACTTCTTTATCTTCTAAGTCTTCAAAAGGCACTTTTTTATTGTTTTTTCTTTTTTTGTGTTCACTTCTAATCATGTAATCAAGAGAATCCATTAAAGGGTGATTGTAAATGGCAAATTTTTCTTCTAAACCAGGTAAATAACCTACATCTTCACCTTTATCCAAAGATTCAATGGAATTTCGTATATAAATTACTTTTTGTTTGTTTTTTTGTTTTATTAATTTTAAGGCACCTGAGAGAGCCAATAATGTTTTTCCTGAACCAGCCTTAGCTTCTACTATTAACACATTGTAGTGATGGCTTAAAATAGCATTACAGAAGAGTAATTGCTCAGTATTTAAAGGAGTTACAATTTGATTTCTTACTTCTTCTTCATTGAGAACTTGAATTTTTTTATTTTGTATAGTTGCTAGAATTATTTGATCAGAATCTTTTACTTTAAAGCAGTAAGAGAAATTAAATATTTCATATTCTTTATCAAATTCTTCAATATTTTTATTGTCCAAATATTCAATGTCATTAAAATTTATTTCTATTTGTTTCACAAATTCATAAGAAAACTTTTCGCTGCTTGTTCCAAGGAGTGAGTCTACTTTTATATCAAGCGATAAAGCTCTTGTTCTAGCCATAATATCTAAAGATAAGAATTTGATTTCTTTCTTATAAAAAGTATTAGAAAAAGTTGCAATTTCAAGTATTTTTCTATCATTAATTATATTTAAAGAAGTATTTTTAGAATCAAGTTCATAACGTTCTTTAGATATCACATCAATTGTAGCTATATTTAAATCGCTTATTTCTAAACGAATAATTTTGTAGCCTTCAATACTTTGAGATTTTAAGACTTTTGCATTTTCGAGTATTCTTGCAAATTCTCTGGCCTGGTAATTAATTTCATCAAAACCAGATTTTTTACTGTCTATTTCATCTAAAACTGTTTCTGGTAGAATAATAAGATTTCTATTTTCATCCGATATTTTATAAATATTTTTTGCATCTTCTAATAATATATTTGTATCTAAAACATAATATTTCTCAAAGTTCATTCTTATCCTTTTTTGTCATAATTTTATATATTGTAAAAATAAAAAGCAGTAGTATAAAGCTTGTAAATAGTATTGAAACACTTTTAACAATAACATAAGTAACTATTAAAATAGCTAGGGCAGTAGGGAGTTCATTATAGGCTCTAAAGAATTTTGAGCTTTTTTTACAGTTATTGTTTTTTAATTGTTTTCTGTAATAATTTAATGAAAGTGAATAAAGAATCATCAAGAATACTGTGATTAATTTTGCATACAACCATGCGCCTGCATTAAATAGCTCTGGGTTTAAAAAAAGCATTGTGCAGCCTGAAATAATTGCTGCATACATGGCTGGATTTCCAATATAGGCATAAAGTTTGTATTCTTGTATTTTAACAATACTTACAAATTCTTCACTCTTATTATTTTCTACATGATATACAAATAATCTTGGTAAATAAAACAGCATTGACATCCAAGACATAAAAGCAACAATGTGAAAACTTAATACCCATGTGTAATATTCCATTTAATCCTCGTTCTTGATTTTTTTAAGCCAATCGTTTAGTGTTTTCTCAAAACCTATATTTTTGCTCTTATATAATTCTATCGTTTTTTCTAAGTATTCTTGTTTAACATATCCCCCAAAATCGTGTGGATATTTATATCCTAGGTGCAAAGAATCTAAGTGAGTAGGGATGTTTAAAATATTTCCGTTTTTAACTTCTTCAAGCGCTTTATTTATTCCTAAATAAGATGAATTTGATTTAGGACACGAAGCCAAGTATATAGCACATTGTCCTAAAATAATTCTGGACTCAGGGTAGCCTATTTTATTCACACTTAACATAGTACTAACCGCTAAATTTAAAGCATTTGGATTTGCATTTCCAATATCTTCACTGGCAAAAATCACCAAACGTCGTACTATAAAATCAACCGATTCCCCACCCTCAATTAAACGGGCTAAATAATATAAAGACGCATCAACATCAGAGCCTCGTAAGGATTTAATCATAGCAGATGCCAAATCATAATGTGAGTTTGAGCTTGATACTCCATCTCCTATTACATTTTGTCTTAATTCTTTTAGAATTTCTAAAGTAATATTTTCATCTACTTTATAAGCAAAATCAATTAAATTAAGCATAGCTCTTGCGTCACCTGAAGAGGTATTAATTAGATACTCTTTTTCTTCTTCTTGTAGGGTGCAATCTAGCTCTTTTTGCGCATAGGCAAGTATTTGTTCTAATTCTTCTTTGTTTAGGGCTAGAAACTCAAATAAGAACGATCGTGAGCGTATTGCGGATGTTAAAGTAAAAAATGGATTCTCAGTAGATGCACCTATAATAATCGCAGAATAATTTTCCATTACAGGTAATAATACTTCTTGTTGTACTTTGTTCAAGCGATGAACTTCATCAATAAAAATAAGTGGTTTTATTAAAGAGTTTTTATAGCGATCAAAGACTTTTCTTAAATCATCTATTTTAAGTCCAGTAGCATTAAAATAATAATAGTCTGTGTCAATTTCTTTTGCAATGATTTTAGCTAGGGTGGTTTTACCAGTTCCTGGTTTCCCGTGAAAGAAAAGATGAGGAATTTCTTTTTTTTTAATTAGTTTGTATAAAACTTTTGTAGGGGATATGATATGACTTTGACCAACAAAAGTTTCTAAGCTTGTTGGTCTAAGTATATTGGCTAGTTTATTCATTATCTTTTAAATAAGATCTTAAATTTTTGTACTCGTCTTTAGATAAAAATCTGCTTTTTCCAGTAGGTAAATTGTTTAGAGATACTCCACCATAATCAACACGTTTTAAATCCATTATCTCTAAAGAAAAGTGTGCAAAGAATCTTCTTAATTCTCTGTTTTTACCTTCAGTAATAATTACTTTTAATTTTGAGAACTTATCTCCATTGGTTAATATTTGATAAGCAGCAAAAGGTTTGAAATTCATAGAAACAATCTTTGAATGGGCATGACCACCAATTTTTGCATCTTCTAATTCTAGACCTTCTTGCATTGCCATTTCAAGAGTTTTAGAAATGGGACCATCTACTTTGATTTTATAGGTTCTCTCTAGTGGTGAATGCATTAATCCATTTACAATATCAATTGAATCAGATAATAAAAGAACACCTTCTGAGGAATAATCCAATCTTCCAACAGGTCTGAAGTGTAAATATTTTTTCCCTAAAGTATCATAAATAATTCTTCTTCCTCTTGGATCGTTCTTTGTAACTAATTCACCTTTTGGTTTATTATAAACAATCACTGTATAGGTTTTACCATCATCAAGTTTGATGACTTTGTCATCTATCATTACCAAGTCATTTCTTGGATCTACTTGTGTTGCTAAATTATCTACGACTTTTTTATTTATTTTAACACGACCTTCTGCTATTACTTTATCTGCTTCTCGTCTTGAGAATTTTGAATTATGTGAGATGAATTTATTCAGTCTTGTTAAATCGTTTTTATTGTTTTCCATATTATTTCCTATTTTATTCCAGCTTCAATAAGATCATGAATATGCAATACACCTAATAGTTTTTTATTTTCATCTTCTACTATTAGTACTTGTATTTTAAAGTTTTCTATAATCTCTAAAGCATCACTTGCCAATAAATTCTTATCTTGAATTGTTCTTGGGTTTTTTGTTGCAATTGATTCAACCGAACAATCAAGTGAAAAATTATCTTTCATTAATGCTCTACGTAAATCTCCATCACTTAATAATGCAATAACTTTTTTTTCATTATCAAGTATTAAAACAGAACCTAATCTGCCTTCACTCATTTTAACTATTGCATCTTTTAATTTGGTTTCACGTGAAACTATTGGCAAAGAATCTTTTCTTAATAAATCAGATACTTTGACAAAAAGTTGTTTTCCAAGTGATCCCCCTGGGTGAAAAGATGCAAAATCTTCTTTTTTAAACTTTCTTTTTTCCATTAAACAAACAGCTAAAGCATCACCCATTGCCATTGTTAATGTAGTAGAAGAAGTAGGGGCTATATTTAAAGGACAGGCTTCTTTTGTAATACTTATATTAAAAAAGATGTCTGAATGTTTTCCCAGTGTTGAATTAATATCTTTTGCCATTGAAATCAATGGAATATCAAAACGCTTTAAATGTGGAATCAAACGAATCAATTCTTCACTTTCACCTGAATACGATAATGCAAGAACAACATCGCCTTTGGCAATCATTCCTAAATCTCCATGCATAGCTTCAGTAGGGTGTAAAAAGAAGGAAGATGTACCAGTACTTGCAAGTGTAGCAGCAATTTTTGCTCCAACTAAACCAGACTTTCCCACACCAGTAATAATTAGTTTTCCTGATGTTTTCACTATTAAATCAACTGCTTTTTCCAAGGCTTGTTCATCAATATTAGAAGCAGCTAGTTCTAACTCTTTTGCTTCTGTTAATAAAACATCTTGTGCAATTGATTTATAGTTCATTCTTATCCTTATTTATTGTACGATTAATGTTGGTACGATCATAGGATATTTTTTGTATTTTCTAATACAATGTTTTCTTACTACTTTTCTAATTTCGTCTTCGAACATTCTATTATTTGTAAAAATACTGTCTTTTGCATTGCTTAAGAACAACTCTAATAAGTCTTCAATTTCTTTTGCAAAAAATCTGTCTTGTTTATTAGCTACTAAACCAAATGATGCCACTCTCATTTTACCTTCTACTCGCCTATCGCTTGAGTTAATTTGAGCAACTAACATAACAATACCTTCGTTGGCCATTGTTTGTCTGTCAATTACAATATCTTCTGCAATTTTGTGATTCATTTGATTATCAATGTATGTTTTACCAGATTTGATAGTTTTGATTTTTTTCATGTATTTAGGAGTGATTTCAATTTGTTCACCCGCATTCATTACATACATATTTCTCTCTAAAACACCACAGTCAATTCCTGTTCTTCCATGTTTTAAGGCATGATTATATTCACCATGAACGGGTAAAAAGAATTTTGGTTTAACTAAACGTAACATTAACTTTTGCTCTTCTTGTGCTGCATGTCCCGATACATGTAAATCTGGGTAATCTTGGTAAGAAACAGTAGCTCCAGCTTTTAAGATGTTATTAACTAAACCAGAAACACTTGCTTCATTTCCTGGAATTGCTTTTGAAGATAATACAATAGTATCTTCTGGCTTGATTTTAACGTGTCTGTGCTCATGAATTGACATTCTAAATAAAGCAGACATTGGTTCACCTTGTGAGCCAGTAGTTACAATTAAAACTTCATCATCCGTATATTTATTTACTTCGTAAGCATCAATGAATTTATCTTTTGGAAATTTAACATATCCTAATCCCATTGCTAAGTCCAAGTTTTTTTCCATTGATCGTCCAATTACACAGACTTTTCTTCCTGCTTCAATTCCTCGTACAATTGCTTGTGAAACTCTGTGAATGTTTGAAGAGAAAGTAGACATAATAACTCTACCTTTTGCTTTTTCAAAAATTCTATCAAAAGTAGGGCCAACAGTTTTTTCAGTTCTTGTAAATCCAGGAGAGTGAGAATTTGTTGAATCTGAAGTTAATAACATAACACCAGCTTCTCCATAATGTGCAAGTCTATGAATATCAGTTGGGTATCCATCAACAGGAGTATGATCTATTTTGAAATCACCTGTATGAATCATTGTTCCTGCTTTTGTGATAATAGCAATTGCAGATGAATCAATAATTGAGTGAGTAACATGCATCCATTCTACTTCAAAGTCTTCTGAAATTCTAATTGGTCTTCTTTTTTCAACACATCTAAATAAAGCTCTGTGTTGTCTCATTCTATGTTCGTCAAACTTTGAACCAATCATTTCTAAAGGTAATGCTGTTCCAAAAATTGGCCATTGCATTTCTTTAAATAAATAAGGCATTGCTCCAATATGATCTTCATGACCGTGAGTAATAATAACTGCAACAATTTTGTGCTTAATTTCTCTAAGATAAGTAAAATCTGGAATTAAAATATCAACCCCATGCATTGTTTCATCTGGAAAGTTCATTCCAACATCAACAATAATTGCTTCTTTAGCAGTTTCAATGATCATCATGTTTCCACCAATTTCACCTAAACCACCTAAAGGAGTAACTTTAATTTTAGCTGTTGTTCCTAGGTTTAATTTATTGTGCGGATTTAATCTGTCTTTTTGAATACGTTCATTAACATTAAAACCTTTTTGTAATTCACTAGTCCAACCCTCACCTGTTGTAACTTTAATTTTTGGTTTTACTCCACCTTGGTTATTTCTACCACGTGGACCATTTGCTGGTTTTTTATTGTGATTGTGAACAGGTTTTTTATTGTGATTGTGAACAGGTTTTTTCGCAGGAGCTTTTTCTTGCGTATTTTCTGTTTTAGCTTCACTAGTAACTTCCGTTTTAGTTTCACTTGTAACTTCTGTTGTTGAAGCTACTTTTGTTGCAGGTACTTGTTTTTGTTCTTTTTCTACTGAACCAATTTCTGCACTAATTTCCGTAACATTATTGTTTTCTTCCATAATTATCTACCTTTTTGTACATTTGGCTATACAAAAATGCATCAATTTCATGAGGGCGAACATTGTCATTAATATCAAGTTCCTCAAAAATCTTATTTACAAAATCTCTTGGGACTACTGAAGATATATTCCTCGAAAGTTTTTTCCTTGGCTGCACAAAACAGGCTTTTAAAAACTTCTTGAATCCAGGTTCAATACTCTTTAAAGAATCTTTTTTTATATATAAAATTGATGACATAACCTTAGGTGCAGGTTCAAATGAAGTGGGCGGTACATCAAAAAGTATCTTCGCTTCAAGTGATAAAAGTTTGGTTATTACAGATAAAGAAGAAAATGTTTTTTCTTTTACTTCTGCTGCAAACTTTAATGCAACCTCTTTTTGGATCATAACTATGATATGTTCACAGTTATCATCTTCTAGGGCTCTTAATATAATGTTCGTTGCGATATAATAAGGCAAATTTGCTATCATATCGTACTTGCCTTCAAATAATGTTCCTTGCTTGTCCCAAGCCTCTAAAACATCTGTGTGAATCAGTTCTAGTTTGTTATCATCTATTTGAATTGCAAATTTTGTTCGCAGAATCGTGATTAAATCACTGTCTACCTCATAAGCTCTCACATTTTTGTACTTGACTAATTTTTGTGTCAAATCACCTAAGCCAGGCCCGATTTCAATTAGCTTGTTTTTGTTGTAGGGCATCGATTCGATGATTCTTAATAAAACACTTTCATCTTTGAGAAAGTTCTGTCCGTATCTTTTTTTTGCTTTAATTTTTTCCATAAGCAAAGAGTATAGCTTCTTTTAACTTACAATTAGATAATATCAACAAAATATGCCTAAAAGGATATAAATTGAGCACATTTGCTAAGAGAATAATACCTTGTCTGGATGTAAAAGACGGACGAGTTGTTAAGGGTGTAAATTTTGTTGGATTAAGAGATGCAGGCGATCCTGTTGAAGTTGCCAAGAGATACAATAATGAAGGTGCAGATGAAATCACTTTTTTGGATATCACAGCTTCAGTTGAAAACAGAGATACAATAGTAGATATTGTAAGAGATGTGGCAAAAGAAGTTTTTATACCTTTAACTGTAGGTGGAGGAATTAGAAAACTTAATGACATATATAAACTACTTAATGTAGGTTGCGATAAAGTTTCCATCAATTCTAGTGCTGTTACTAATCCAGACTTTATTAATGAAGCATCCAAACGATTTGGCTCTCAATGTATTGTTGTAGCAATTGATGTTAAAAAAGTTGCTGATGGTACGTATCACGTTTTTGTAAAAGGCGGACGAGAAGATACAGGTCTTGATGCACTTGCTTGGGCACAAGAAGTTTATGATAGAGGTGCAGGAGAGATACTTCTTACTTCAATGGATACAGATGGTGCTAAAACAGGATATGAACTTGATATCACGTCTTCAATCTCTTCTTTATTAGATATTCCTGTTATTGCCTCAGGTGGAGCTGGAACTATGAATCATATTAAAGATGCTTTTGTTTGTGGAGCAAGTGCTGCTTTAGCTGCTTCAATCTTCCATTTTAAAGAAATAGATATTATGGATTTAAAAAGATATCTAGATGCTAATGATATTGCAGTTAGGTTATAAATGAAAAAGAATTGTTTATTTGCTTTATGTTTACCTTTAAGCCTTTTTTCATACGAAGTAGAATTTGAAAAAACATTTGATAAAGTACTTAAGCCAGATACTTTATCAACACAGATAGAGATTATTACAAAAAGCGATTCTAACCTACATGTATCAAATGTATTGGATAGATTTAATAAAGAGATTAAGTCCAATCAAAATGTCAATATTTATTTTAAAAATTATCTTGTACATCCTGTTTATAAGAAGGGTACTAATAATGTTCCCAAAATAATTTCTTACCTTGGTAAACTTCAATATAAAGTTTCAAGCAAGAATGCCTCAAGCTTAAATTCTTTTATATATAATATTAATCTATTAAAACAAAACAGACATACCTCTGTAGAACTTTCTTCTTTATCATGGAAAATTAAAAAAACTTCAGAAGAAAGTGCTTATGAGTTACTTCGTTTTCAAGCAATAAAATGGGCCAATCTTTACAGCGATAATTTATCAGTATCTTTAAAGAATATTTGTAAAATTAAAACAATAAATATTAAAATAAATCCAAATAATAATCTTTCATCTACCTTATCAAAAGACAAAAATGATGGTTTTATTTTTCCTACTTTTGCTTTGAAAAAACTAAGTCTTACTGCTATTTATACTTTGGATTGTAAATGATAGTTTCTGCTGGAAGAAATGAAATCTTTGATTTTGCCAAAATAATTGGTGTTGGTTTAATTGAATCTGCAATTAATCTTACAGAGCTTTGTATTAAAAATAAGCCAGATTATATACTCTTTATTGGCTCAGCTGGTTCTTATGGTGAGTATAATATTTTTGATATTATTGAATCAAGATCTGCTTGTAATATTGAACTTTCTTTTTTAAGAAAGGACTCTTATACACCTCTAAATACTCTTGTAGAATCCTCAAATAAAATTGTAAAAAATAGCACTGTTGTAAATTGCAGTAATTATATTACAACAAATAATGAGCTTGTTTCTCCTCTAATTCAAGAGGGAATAGGAATTGAGAATATGGAATTTTTCTCTGTTCTTGAAGTGGCAAAAAAGTTTAATATACCAGCTGCTGGAATATTTGTTATTAGTAATTATACCAATAATGATGCACACAAATCCTTCCTTGCAAATCATAAAGTTGCAATGTCAAAGCTAAGTGCTTACTTAGTAGATAAGAATTTCATTAAATAAGTAATTTGATAAATAGGCAGTTTCTGTTTATTTATCAATTCTTCATTAATCACATATTTTTCATATTACTCCTATTAGATAGCCTTCTTAGCCTTTATAAACACTTTATATACTTGATATAGAATTGATGTTTCACGTGAAACAATAAAAGGTCCAAATTATCATATACTCGAATTTGATCTAAAATATCCTAATTTTAGAAAAAGAAATGACCTGTAAAAATTGTTCTGCTCAGACAAAATTAGAATTCTCAAATAAATGTAGCAAGTGATTTTTTGAATTGATATTGATATATAAAATGAAAGATCTACTTACAAAAAAGAGTTTTGAAATTTGTAAAATAATAGCAAATAAAATTGATAAAAATATTACAAATAATGTTAAAATACAAAATATATATAGACAAAGGACAACGTTGAAATCAATTTATGATTACACCTTAGAAGAATTAAAAGAAGAAGTAAAACCTTCATTTAGAGCCAAACAAATTTATGATTGGATCTATAAAAAATACGTAAATTCTTATGATGAAATGAAGAATATTCCTCAGGATTTAAAAGATAATCTAAGCTCAAATAATTACGATATTTCTATTTTAGAACAAGTACGAAAAGAAGAAAGTACAGACGGAAGTATTAAGTATTTATTTAAATTAAGAGATGGTCATACTATAGAGGCTGTTCTTTTATTGATGAAAAAAAAGAAGATTAACGATGAAGGAATTATAGAGAGAAGTGAAAAATATACTGTTTGTATCTCTTCTCAAGTTGGCTGTAAAATAGGCTGTACTTTTTGCTTAACAGCAAAAGGTGGGTTTGTAAGAAACTTAACAGTAGGAGAGTATATTGCACAAATTGTTCATCTAAAAAGAGACAATAACATTGCTGCCAATAAAGCCGTAAATATTGTTTATATGGGAATGGGCGAACCGCTTGATAATTACAAGAACTTTGTACAAGCTGTAAAAATATTCTCTGAAGAAGATGGTTTATCAATTGCTAGACGAAGACAAACAGTTTCAACTTCAGGTATTTCATCTAAGATAATTAAACTTGGTGAGGCAGATTTAGGAATTCAACTGGCTATTTCTTTACATGCAGTTGATGACAAACTAAGATCAGAACTAATTCCTATGAACAAAGCTTATAATATTCAATCTATTATTGATGCAGTAAAAGCCTTTCCTGTTGATGCTAGAAAAAAAGTTATGTTTGAGTACTTAGTAATAAAAGATAAAAATGATTCAATAGAAGATGCTGCAAAATTAATCAAATTACTTGATGGTATTAAATCAAAAGTAAATCTAATTTATTTTAATCCATATCCAGGAACGCCTTATAAAAGACCAAGTGTAGAATCTATGGAAAAATTCAAAAATTACTTGATATCAAAAGGCCAATTAAGTACGATTAGAGAGTCAAAAGGTTTAGATATCTCTGCTGCTTGTGGACAGTTAAAAGAAAAGAATGCTACAAACTTTGAAGAAAACAATAAGACTAATAAAATTAAGGGAAAATAAATGGCAATAACACGATTTGCACCAAGTCCTACAGGATATTTACACATAGGTGGATTAAGAACAGCATTATATGCTTACCTTTGGGCTAGAAAAACTAAGGGTGAATTTAAATTAAGAATTGAAGATACAGATACAGCAAGAAACAATGAAGAAGCAATGAAGGCAATTATTGAAGCTTTTTCTTGGGTTGGCTTATCTTACGATGGTGAAGTTGAATATCAATCAAAACGACTTGATATATATAATAAATACATCAAACAACTTCTTGATGAAGGAAAAGCCTACAAGTGTTATATGAGTAGAGATGAACTTGATGCTTTACGTGAAGAACAAATGGCAAATAAACAAACACCAAGATATGATGGAAGATACAGAGATTTCACAGGAACTCCACCTTCTGATATTACTCCAGTTATTAGAATTAAAGCTCCACTAGAAGGTGTGATTAATTTTGAAGATGGTGTTAAGTCTTCTATGAGTTTTCAAGCCTCTGAAGTTGATGATTTTGTAATTGCGCGATCAAATGGAATGCCTACGTATAACTTTGTTGTTGCTATTGATGATGCATTAATGGAAATGACAGATGTTATTAGAGGGGATGATCATTTAACAAATACACCAAAACAAATCGTAATTTATAATGCTTTGGGTTTTTCTCTTCCTAAGTTTTATCATGTTCCTATGATTAATAATCCAGCAGGAAAAAAACTCTCTAAAAGAGATGGTGCAATGGATGTTATGGAATATAAAAGATTGGGTTATTTACCAGAAGCCTTATTGAACTTTTTAGTTAGACTTGGATGGTCAAATGGAGATCAAGAAATATTCTCTATGGATGAAATGTTAGAATTATTTGACCCAAATACTATTAATAAATCTGCTTCAGCGTATAATGAAGAAAAACTTTTATGGTTAAATTCTCATTATATAAAAAATGCAACAAATGAAAGACTTGTTGAAGAGCTTAAATTTTTTGATTGTGATTTAAGTGCTTATGATAAAAAAGACATGATTTTAGATTTATCAAAAGAGAGAGCAAATACCTTAGTAGAGCTAAAAGCTTCTGTTAATAAAATTTTACTTGTTCCTTCTTTGTATGAGAAAAAAGGAAGTAAAAAGTTTGTTAAAGAGAATACTTTAGATATCTTAAAATCATATATAAGTTTGTTAGAATCAAAAAAAGATACATTATTAGTGGCTAATGATTACGAGTTAATTACAAAACCATTTATTGAAGAAAATGAACTTAAGTTTCCACAAATTTTTCAACCCATTCGAATTGCACTTACTGGAGTTACACAAGCACCTTCGGTTTATGACATAATGGCTGTTTTAGGATTAGAAGAAACAATTAAAAGATTTTCTACTGCTATTGCTAAAAATTTCAACAAAGATGTAGAAAACTAATCTATTTGTTATATTTCTTTTGATAATATAATTCTATATACTAAAAAGGAAATATAACATGAATATTTATGTAGGGAACTTGTCATATAAAATGGACAGTAAAGATTTAGAAGAAGTTTTTGCTAAATTTGGAGCTGTTAAAAATTCTACTATTATTTCAGACAGAGAAACTGGAAGATCTAAAGGTTTTGGATTTATTGAAATGGAAACATCTATTGCAGGAAATGAAGCAATTGAAGCCTTAAATGGAAATGAATGTGATGGAAGAACATTAAGAGTTAATGAAGCAAAACCAAGAGAAGAAAGACCAGGTCAATCTTATTAATTTATAAAGAAAACTATCTTTAGTTTTCTTCTATGTTAAATAATATTTATAATTATTTAACATAGAAATTTTTACCCTCAATTTACAAAACACTCATAAACGAATTTTAAATACCCTTAAAGCACAAAAACATATATCTTAACGCAAAGTACTCTTTTTATTATGTAATTAGGGCTTAGTGAAGTGAAAATCATTCTAAAGAAGTATTATTTTTCATATCTTTCCAAATATCATAAACATCATCTTTCCAAAAACTTTGAAAATAAGCTATTACATTTTTTATGTCATTTTTGTTTAGTTCATTTTCAAAAGCAGGCATTTGCCCATCATAAGCCTTGCCACCTTTTGAAATTATTTCTGCTAAGGTATTATAATCATGATGCCAAGTATGGGCTTCTCCATTTAAAGGAGGAGGGGGATAAAACCCATTTTCATTTAATTTTTTCCATAAACGTGTACCACTTGCATCATTTTTATGACAGCTGGCACAATTTTGTAAAAAAACTTTTTTTCCATAAGAGACATTTTCTTCATTAAACCAGCGATTGTCATAAGCAGATACCGCTAAGAATCTATAAGCAAAGAAAAAAAGTAGAAGTAAAAAAACAAGTAATAATATAATTTTTTTCATTTAGTGTTTTTCGTAAATACTACTTGTTCCATTTTTCTTAATTGATAAAATATTATAAGGCTTTTTAATGTCTTTGTACTCCATACCTGGACTTCCAACTACCATTCCAGGAACACTCAATCCGGCAATATCACTTGCTTTCTCTTCTAAAAGTTTTTTGATTGCAGAATAATTTACATGTCCTTCAATATAATACCCATCAATTATAGCAGTGTGACAAGAGGCATGTTCATTTTTAATACTAAGTTTGGATTTTATTTCATTCATTTCTTCTGTTTTTATAACAGAAATATCAAAACCTTTTTTCTCCATAATCTTAGTCCATTGTGTACAGCATTCACAATAAGGAGATTTATAAACAGTCATTTTTTTGCCTTCAATTGCAAATACATTAGTGCTTAAAAGAGTAAGTATTAAGAGTGATTTTTTTAATAGAGGTAATTTAATTTTTAACATTTTGGTCCTTTTATCCTTAATTATAGCGATTAATTGTGCAAGATATGTGCAGCTTTAATATATCTTACACTAATAAATTTATGATATAATTTTTTAAGGAAAAAGCATGAAAATATTGTTATTAGAAGATGATCCTATGTTAAATGAGATTATTGAAGAGCATTTATTAAAAAGTAATTACGAAGTAATAAGCGTATTTAATGGCTTGGATGCTGAGAATCTTTTGTATTCTCAAACCTTTGATTTACTTCTTTTTGATGTAAATGTACCTTGTATTAATGGTTTTGCTTTATTAAAAGATTTACGTGAAAAATCCATATTAACACCTGCTATTTTTATTACTTCTTTGGACATGGTAAGTGATGTTGAAAAAGGCTTTGAATCTGGTTGCGATGATTATATAAAAAAACCCTTTGATTTGAAAGAATTAGACTTACGAATTAACAATCTTATACGACTTTTTAATATTAATGACAAAGAGTTGAAAATTACAAAAAATTTATTTTTTGATAAAAAAAGACTGGTAATAAAAAAGGACAATAAAAAAATAAAAATCTCCCAAAAAGAAGCAGATGTTTTAGACTATTTAATCCGTAATAAAAATAAAATGCTTTCTGTTGAGAATATCTGCTTAAACGTTTGGGCTTATGAAGAAGCTCCACTAGGCTCAACAATAAGAACCTATATTAAAAATCTAAGAAAAATCCTAGGTGCGGAACATATTGTGAATATACGAGGACTGGGTTATCAATTTAATTAGTAGTGAAAAAAAAGCACTTTTACGCTTTTTAGTGTTATATTTAGGCTCTTCTTTTATTTTAATTCTTATTATTGCTTTTTTTTATTACGAAAATGAAAAAAAACTGTATCAAGATTTAATTAAATCAAATATGCACTATGAAGTTTCATTATTGTCTTCAAAAATAATTTATGCCCATATGACAAATAACACCTTTGATCCTTCTTTTTTATTGAAAAATAAAAAGTACAAAGTAGCTTTATACAATGTACATAAAGAAAAGATTCTTGGAAATCTTGAACATAAAATTGATTTTGACTTAAGTTTCAGGAAACATGATAATAACTACGTACTTACAGCTGACTCTGCTTTAGGGCATTTAGGTGTGTATTATATTACACTTGAAGAACATTCTTATACTAATAAAGTAAAACACTTACAAGTGAAAATATTTATCTTTTTTTCAAGTATTTATTTTTTTATTACTCTGCTTTCTTTTTATTTAGCAAAACTTTTTATTAGCCCAATAAAAGAGGAGAGAGTAAAACTTAATAATTTTATTAAAGACAGTACTCATGAGTTAAATACTCCTCTTACTGCTATATTAATGTCTACGCAGAATGATAATTTAAGTGAAAAACAAATACAAAGAATACGTATTAGTGCGAAAAGAATTTCAGATATCTATAAAGATTTACGCTACTTATTTTTAGAAAACAAGAATGTAAAAAATGACGTATCAAATTTAGATTTATCTTTGTTAATTCAAGAACAAGTAGAATCTTTATCTCCCCAAATCAAACAAAAAAAGATAAAAATTGTTTTAGATTTAGAAGTTATATTCTATAAAATACGAAAAGAAGACTTTGAACGATTGTTCTTAAATTTATTAAATAATGCAATTAAATACAATAAAATAGAAGGAAAAATAAATATTACTCTTAAAAACAATAACTTAAATATTGAAGATTCGGGTATTGGAATCAATAAAAATAAAATCAAAGATATTTTTAAACGTTACTACAGAGCTACGAGTGAACAGGGTGGTTTTGGTATTGGCTTAAGTATTGTTGATCATATTTGTCAATCCTATAATATTAATATTAAGGTAAAATCAGAAGAAAAGATGGGAACTACCTTCACCTTAAAGTTTTAAAAAAATAACTATTCTACTTATTCCAAATTTCTAAAATAAAAAAATTCTTTACACTCTCTACACAAAAAATATATAAAATCATTTCATCAAAACCATAGGAGTTAATATGAATAGAGGATTTAAGATTTTAGGATCATTATGTATAGTTGGAACAATGGCATTAAATGCAAGTGTTCATAAACTAGATTTAGTACACAGTAATATAGGCTTTTCAATTAAACATTTAATGATTAGTAATGTCAAAGGAAACTTTAAAACATATGATGCAGCTATTGATTTTGATTACAAAACAAAATCTTTTAATACTTTTAATGCAAGCGTTAATTTAGCTTCAGTGAACACACAAAATGAAAAAAGAGATAAACATTTAAAAAGTAAAGACTTTTTTCAAGCTGATATGTATCCAAAAATGACTTTTAAAATGCATACGTATAAAAAAATGAGTGATAATCACGGTGTAATGACAGGTGAATTAAAAATCAAAGATACAACAAAAACTGTTGCATTTGATGTTGATGAATTAGCAGTTATTAAGGATTTTAAAGGAACGAATAGAGTTGGCTTTACTTTATTAGCTAAAATTAATCGATCAGATTTTGGGCTTACATGGAACAAAGCTTTAGAATTTGGTGGATTTGCAGTAGGTGAAAAAGTAAAAATTACTATTGATGTAGAAGCAATAGAAAAATAAGTATATTTAAGGGAGAAAAAATGAAAAAATTAATGATGGTAGTAACACTAGGTCTTGCATTTGTAGTAGCAGGTTGTGCTGAAAAAGCTGAGAATATGGATGAGTCAATGATGAAAAAAGAAAGCACAATGATGAAGAAAGATCATTCTATGATGAAAAAAGATGATGGAATGATGAAAGACGAAGAAACAATGATGAAAAAGAAAAAAATGGATTCTATGTAAACTCTTATTTTATTGCCGTAAACATAAGAAGATTACAGAAAAAAAGCAAAGCATAAATATGCTTTGCTTTTTTTCTTAACAACACAGGGTTTTTAATTTCTTTTTTGTATAAATAAATGTAAAAATAGCAGCTGAATAAATCATTACAAGTATTCCTACCCATAAATAAATAAAATCAAGTTCTAAATAAATTACAATAATATAAGCAACCAATAGTTTTGCAATAATTTGTCTGTATAAAGCGATATAAAATATCATCTTAGGCTGTTTTATGGCTTGTAGTGTTGAAATAGAAATAAACAAAATGATATAAGCATAAAAAATCCATACTTCAACAAGTATATAATCATAACCATAAGCTATTACTTCGGCACTGTCATCAAACTGTGAAATAATCAATTTCCCAAAGATATATAAAAAAGCTATACCAAATGTAGAAATCATTGAACCATAAATAAAAGCTTTTTTAACAATTAAATATACTCTATCATATTTTTTTGCTCCATAGTTATTAGCAACTAGAGTTAAAACAGCTGTACTTAATCCAAGTGCAGGAAGTAACATTAATTGTTCAACTCTAAAACCAATTCCATAACCAGCAACGGCCGTTACCCCATATGAAGCTACAAAGTACATTAATATTAATGAACCAAAAGCCATAATTAACATATTCAATGAAGATGCAGTACCTTGGTTTATAAAATCACTGTAGATTTTTTTATGGGGTAAAAAATACTCTAGTTTATTAAAATGAATAAGTTTAGTATCTAAGACTTTTTTAAATAAATAAAGATTATTAAAGAACTGAATTAATACAGTAGATAAAGCAAGCCCTGCAATACCCATAGGTGGAATAAATAAAAAACCATAAATAAACAAAGGATTTAAGATAAGGTTAGCAAAAAAGCCAAAAATTAGAGAATTTCTATAGGATTTAGTATCTCCACGTGCGACTAAAATAGCATTTAGTGCAAAATTGATCATAAAAAAGATAGTACCATAAAGAATCACATCTATATAAGCATAAGCATCACTTAAATACTCATCTTTAGCTCCTAGAACCTCAAACATATAAGGAGAGATAATAAAGCCTACAACAGTAAGTATAAGGCTTAATAAGATAAAAAACATTATTCCTTTATGGGCATAAATAGAAGCAAGATGGTTTTTCTTTTTTCCAAAAGCATTTCCAATTAAAGCAGTAATAGCAGATGAAAAACCATATCCTAAACCAACGATTACAAAAAATATCATAAAAGATAAAGTAAGTGCTGAAATAGCTTGTGTAGAAATAAGTCCCGCATAAAAAGTATCTACTACATTGTACATGGTGTTAAAAAACATTCCTGTACTTGCTGGTATGGCTATTTGTTTTAGAAGAGTTGGGATATCGTCTTTTAGTAAGTGGTCGTTTGACATATTTTTCCTTCAATGTATGCAAGTGCATACAATAAGAAAAGAGTTTAGTCCTCTATTCTTATCATTGCTGGTTTGCTTTTAACTTCATTTGTTTTTTCTAAAGTATTTAAAGCACTGCTAATATCTTTTTCTAAAGAAATATGTGTTGCTAATAATAAATTAGAGTTATTATTTTTTAGTGGTTTTTGAATCATTTTTTCTATTGAAATATTATGATCTTCAAAAATAGATGAAATTTTTGCTAAAACACCTGTTTTGTCTTCTATTTCTAAACGAATATAATATTTTGTTTGAATATCATCTTTAGGCATTAAACTTAATTCTTCACTGTGAGATTTTTCAAAACCTAACATAGGAGAACCTTTTCCTTTTCTAGCAATATCAATTAAGTTTGCAACTACAGCAGAAGCAGTAGCATCTCCTCCAGCCCCTGGTCCAGAATATAAAGTTTCCCCTACCTTATCTCCAATAACAGATATACCGTTTAATACACCATCGACTTTTGCAATCATTTGTGCATTAGGAATAAGTACTGGATGTACTCTTAATTGAATTTGAGAACCCACTTTTTTAGCAATTGCTAATAATTTTATTGCGTAATCAAATTCTTTTGCAAAATCAACATCAGCAGGTGCAATATTTTGAATTCCTTCAATTAATATATCTTCAGGTTTAGCATCAATTCCATAAGCAATTGAAGCCAAAATTAGAAGTTTATGTGCAGCATCATAACCACCCACATCAAAAGTAGGATCTGCTTCTGCATAACCTAAATCTTGTGCTTCTTTTAAAATAGAATCATAATCAATACCTTCATTAATCATTTTTGTAAGCATATAATTAGAAGTACCATTCATGATACCTTTAATACTTTCAATATGATTGGCACTTAAACCCTCTCTTAGCGCATTAATAATAGGAATTCCACCAGCAACTGCTGCTTCATATTCAAAAGGTGTTTCTCCTGCTAAATCTTGTAATTCATAACGGTGATATGCTAATAAGGCTTTATTCGCAGTTACTACTGCTTTGCCTTTTTTAAGTGCAGTTTTAACAACATCAAAAGGAAGTTCAACCCCACCCATTAATTCAACAATTACATCAATAGAATCATCATTTAGAACTTTGTTAATATCATCTGTTAACTCAATACTAACATCTCTGTTCTTATTTAAATTATTAACCACTCCAATACTAGGAATAATAACTTTTCCTGCACGTGCTGTAATAATATCTTCATTATCTTTTAATATGTTTGCAACACTTGCACCAACAGTTCCTACGCCTATAATTCCTACTTTTAACATGTGATTTCCTATACTTCTGGTAAAGATTTTAAATATTTTTTAACATTTTTTGCCGCTTGTCTGATTCTTTTTTCATTTTCAATCAATGCAATACGAACATATTCATCGCCATAATGTCCAAAACCAATTCCTGGACTTACTGCTACTTTTGCTTGTGTTAATAGCTGCTTTGAAAATTCCATAGAACCTAAGTGTCTTGCTTTTTTAGGTATTTTTGCCCAAATAAACATAGAAGCATTGGGTCGATCCATTTCCCATCCCGCTTCCTTAAACGCCTCTAATAAAACATCTTTTCTAAGTCTATATTTTTCAATATGTTCAGCCACGCATTCTTGTGGACCATCTAATGCAACCGTAGCTGCTACTTGAATAGGAGTAAACATTCCATAATCAAGCCATGATTTAATTCTCTTAAGTGCTCCAATAAGTCTTTCATTTCCTACCATAAAACCAACTCTCCAGCCAGCCATATTGTAAGATTTACTTAAAGTAAAACTTTCAACTGCAACATCAATAGCACCTTTGGCTTCAAAAATAGAAGGAGTTTTATAGCCATCAAATGTTAAGTCAGCATAGGCAATATCAGAGATCACATAAAATCGTTCTTTTTTTGCTAAATCCACTAAACGTTGGTAAAATTCAGGTGTAACCGTAGCAGAAGTAGGGTTATGTGGAAAGTTTACCAATACATATTTTACTTTTGGAATAGATTCATCCAATGTTTTTTGAAGACGTTCAAAAAACAGATCTTCATCTACTGCAAAATCTTTCCCATAAGCCAGTTCAAATTTATGAATAGCTGCACCACTTAACATAAACGCATAAGAGTGAATAGGGTAGGTTGGATCTGGAACTACAGCTACATCCCCTACATTTACAATAGCTTGAATTAGGTTCACATAACCTTCTTTTGAACCCATTGTTGCAACGGCATGTTTATCTGGATCTAAATAATCAACATTGTATTTTCTCTTATACCAATTACAAATTGCTAATCTTAATTTATAAATACCAGCACTTGCAGAATAACCATGATTTTTATCTTTAGAAGCTGCTTCTTTTAGTTTATCAACAATATGTTGTGGTGCAGGACCATCAGGATTTCCCATAGAAAAATCAATAATATCTTCGCCCGCGCGTCGTGCTTCCATTTTTATGTTATTTACCTCTGCAAAAACATAATTTGGCAATCTCTTCATTCTTTCGAATTCAATCTCCGGAAACATATTACTCCTTTATTGTAATACTAAGACCTCTTTTTATATTAATTAATGAAAATTGGTCTTTAATTTTTATATATTTTGTATTTTCTGGCAATGAAACATTTATTCTTGATGTTTTGTACTCTTGTTTTTTTACACCCAAGATATTCAAATCTTCATCATAAAATGCAATATAAGGAAACCAATTGTTTAAGATTCTACTTTTAATAAAAATACTTTTTGCATTTTTATTTACTGTTAAAAAATAGGGTCTTAAGGGTTTACTTAATTTAATGCTTTCATTGTTTAATACATTCTTGGCTTCAAATATTGAGCCATTTTGCGTATCGATTGTATATATCCATTTGTTGTTTTCTACTCTTGTTATATCGACAACTTTACAAGAATTTTTTAACAATTCCTTTGATAATATCAAAGGATTGATGGCGGCTTCCGTTTTTAATTGGATGCTCCAAATTAATTGTCCTTGCGTAGAATAACTCGTATTTGTAATAAAGTAATAATAATAACCCAAAGACTTAAGCGTATTTCTAAGAATCTTAAGTGTTTTAATAGCATCATATGAGGCTTTAAATTCTAAGCTAATATTTTTTGGTTGAGGGAAGCCAAGTTTTAATAAACCATTGTCTTCTAGTTTTTTTATAAGTGGAATATAAAGAATGTTTTCGCCGTTTAAATACTTGTCTTCATTTTTAAATAAAAATTTTACTAGATTTTGGTGCACAGAATATTCTTGGGCACCAATAAGATTCTCAATCTTTTCTTTTAAAACAGAAGAAGAAAGATTAAGTACTAGAAAAAAAGACAGTAAAACGGTTTTAAACATTTTAGTTCTTTAAGTTATAAATTAAAATTCCAGCTGCAACAGAAACATTTAGTGAATCGAAATCATTACACATTCCAATAGAAACTTTTAAATCCAGTTTATTAATCACTTTTTTAGAGATTCCTGTACCTTCACTTCCAAGAACTAAAGCTACTTTTCCACTGTTTTCAATGGTTCCGTATTTTTTTAAATCAACACCATCTGTAGTAGCACCAATTAAAGCAAAACCTGCTTGTTTTAATTCATTTGCCACATCTCCTGAATTGGGATGTTTACAAAAAGGAATATCTAACATAGCACCAGAACTCGTACGTACAAGACCTGATTCTTTTAATGTTTTAACACCAGATGCAATAACACCATCAACTCCTAAAGAGTGCGCTGTTCGTAAAATTGCTCCAATATTACCAACATCGGTTAAACCATCAAGTACTAATACAAAATTAAGTTCTTTCATTTCAGAAAAATCTTTGTATTCGTAAATACCAAGTTTTAAGAAAAAGCCTTGGTGATTTCCACCTTTTGCTAAAGCCTGTGCTTTTTGATTATCAAGTTTGTGTATTTTCTTACCTAACTTTAAAAACTTAGAGAACATTTTTTTGTCAATTTCTTTTGCAAAAAATACTTCATCTATTAACTGGGGGTGATTTTCGAGTACATAAAGTACTACTTGTTTTCCATATATTATCATGGCTAGATTTTATCTAAAAGTTGTTGATAAACATCTTTCACATTGCAACCTTTTAATTTTGCAATTAGTTTGGCTTTTATTTTGGGTGCTAAGTCCAAGTTTTCGAGGTCTTCAAGAGTGATAGGTAAACCATCGTTTTCACTTGCTTCTAGTACAATTACCCATTCCCCTTTGATAGTTTCATTTTTTACTGTTTTAAAAACATTTTTAGCACTGTCTTTAAAAACTTTTTGGAATTTTTTAGTGATTTCTTTTGCTAAAAACAATTCGCGTTCGGGCGCTTTTGCTTGAATTTCTTCCAGTGTTTTTAACAGTCTGTGAGGAGATTCGTATAAAATACTCAAATTAGCACAAGAAAGTACCTTATCAAGTTGCGCAACGCGTGATTTTCCTTTATGATCTAAAAAACCAAAAAAAGTAAACTTAGTATCGCTAAATCCACTCATTGCATAAGCAGTTAATACTGCATTTGCACCAGGAAGAACGTCATAAGTTATTTGATTTTCAAGAGCATAAGCTACTAAAGAAGCACCGGGGTCAGAAACACAAGGCATTCCAGCATCAGATACATAAACAATATTTTTTTCAAAATCTTCTTTTTTTAGACCAGATAATACAGCTTTTTCGTTATGTGAATGAAAAGATTTGAATTCAGTACAAGGGAAGTTTAGATTTTGTTTTTCGCTTAAAAGAGAAAGGAGTCTTTTTGCGACACGTGTATCTTCACAAAAAATTAGTTCCGCTTCTTCTAGGGCAATAATTGCACGTTTAGACATATCATCTAAATTACCTATAGGAGTCGGAACTAGTGTTAACATATATGGGTTAACTTATTTTTTTAATTCGTACTTAGCTTTGAATTTCTCAACTCTACCAGCAGCATCAACTAATTTTTGCTCACCAGTAAAAAATGGGTGACAAGCATTACAAATATCAACTCTTAACGTTTCAGTAGTTGATCTTGTTTCGAATGAATTACCACAAGCACAAGAAACTGCACATAATTTGTAATCTGGGTGAATATCTTTTTTCATAGGTTTTCCTTATTTTTTATCATATATAACAAAAGGTCAAGTCTAGGTGTTGCCCTTTATTATCATATTCTTTTTTTTAGTGCGAGATTATACCTAAAAGAACTTAAGTATCACTTTATTTAAGTTTTCTATAATATTAGAATGCATGCTTTCATCAAATTGCCCTTTATTAAAAGTAACCTGACGCTTAGCAAGTCTTGCTGTATTCATAGATATTTTATCAAGAAGTTCTTCTTTTGTGAGTTTTCCATCGAGATAGAGAAGTGTTTCTAAAATTCCAATAGAGTTCATAGCATTGGGCTCTCTAGAATATTTTTTCTCCAAGCGTATAACTTCATCAATTAATCCATCATTTAACATGATTTTACTTCTTAGAGCAATTCGTTTTCGTAATTCATCTCTTGGCCATAGAATTTCAAATATTTTAAGATCAGAACTAATAGGTACTTTTGGATTTTCTTTAAAATAAACACTAGGAGCAAGACCTGATATCTTATATATAGAGTAGGCTTTTTTAATTCTATACGTATCATTATATGCAATATTTTTCATATACTCTTTATCAATAGAGCTTAAAAGCGAATGGGTTTCTTGAATACTTGCACTTAATTCTACTTCTTCACTAATTCCTTGGCTAATGCCTTCTTTTAATGTTTTGACATAAAAACCAGTTCCACCTACAATTACTAGGTTTTTTTGATTTTCTTTTGCAAACGCTTTTGCTCTTTCATACGTAGCAATAAATTCCATAACATCGTATTTCTCATCTACATTTACTTCGTTAATTCCAAAATGTTTAATACCATCTCTCTCTTCTAAGGTAGGTTTAGCTGAAGCTATATCAATTTCTTTATACACAGATAAAGAATCAACAGAGAGTATGATGGAGTTGGTTTTGTGGGCGATGTCTATACTAAGGGAAGTTTTTCCAGAAGCCGTTGGGCCAATAATTGCTATTTCTTTCATAAAGGATTTTATCAAAACTTCTTAAAGTCTTTGCTTATTGACCTGTATCAATGTAAAAAGAAAAAGATTTCTTTAAAATAAGAAAAATTTATAAAGGAAAAGTATGGATTCATATAGTCTTATTTTAATCATTCATTTATTATGTGCAATATTTTTTATTGGTTTTATTTTTACAGATATTTTTGTCTTTCCTATTTTGTCAAAAAAGTTTTCAAAAACTGAAGTTCAAAATATAAAAGCAAGTATAGGTGAACGAGGTATTAAAATATTTCCTTTAATGGTTCTTGTTTTATTAATCACTGGAACAATGATGTTTTCAAAATATATAAACGCAGAAGTTGGATATTTTCAAAGTACTTTTCAGTATCTTTTATGGTTAAAAGTATTTTTAGTACTAATTATTGCTTCTGGAATTGTATATTCTTTATTTTGCAAAGTAACAAAAAGAGTACCTGTTGCTTTTATGAGCCATTTTCATAAGTATGTTTTTGTTCTTACGGTGCTGATTGTAATCATTGCAAAACTGATGTTTGTAGTTTAAAAAAAGATTCCTAGAATCATCAAGAAAAATTCTTAATGTGAATCTATTATCTGCTAAAATCTCGCCATGAAAA
>Ga0105355_10000386_pt1 | contig 40467 bp, 33 predicted proteins | sample GOMGulsemesocosm_2_FD_83508 | JGI IMG/M metagenome (GOLD analysis project Ga0105355, IMG submission 83508) | Methane-oxidizing microbial communities from mesocosms in the Gulf of Mexico - GOM9C Gulf of Mexico | ecosystem: Environmental > Aquatic > Marine > Cold seeps | place: Gulf of Mexico...
AAGACGACTTTGCAATATCAATGGCGATTACGTTAGTATTGAACATGTATGACTCCCAAGTATAAGTTTTGTCACTTGATACGTTACTCCCAAGTGGGGGTGGGAGTCCATACATCGTAGTCTCCTTATCGAGGATCTTCTGCAGAGTGTCGCGGTATTGCATTCACGGCGCGCGGGATTAGATCCCCGCTCAAAACACTGCGAGGATGACGATAGAGAAGACAGCGGGCATGACGATGGAAATAGTCGTCATCCTCGTGGTCTTTTTATCGAGGATCTTCTGCAGAGTGTCGCGGCATTGAATTCACGACGCGCTGTATGAGATCCCCGCTCAAAACACTGCGGGGATGACGATGGGAAGACTGCGGGCATGGGCACATATTGATGATTAAAAAAATAAATTAAAATTAGTTAACCTGGCAAGTCGCCATGGCGCCCTTATCAACTCCTTCATATCCGATAACAGAAATAGTATCGCCAACATTGTCATTGGCTAATGTTTTTGCGATAAATTCTGTCAATTCTTCAACCGTCGTATCAAAGTCGACGACTTCACAATGGGCTTGCGGTATCACTAGTTCAAAGCGACCTTGCGGTGCTTCATAAGCTAGCCAATATAATTGCGGCACATTGCGCAGCGGTTCTAATACCTCAGGTAAGGTAATATCTTGCGGTGTAACGATGTCAGAATCTGTGATCAAATAAATGTCCTGCCAACGTCCAGCCCAATATTCTTCTAGATCTAGGGCTTTCTCTCCGTTGCGCTCAATTTCTATAATTGAACGATGGCCATGAGCAATGCGTTGACAATTGCCATCATGTTTCTTAAGGCCATGACTGTAATGATAAAAAGGCCCAAACATTGGTTCTGCCGCCAGCGTTAATTCTAAACCAACAACATTAGACGGTAATACTTTTTTGATTGCCTGAGTTAGGTGCTGCGTAATAGCTTCTTCATCAATTACCGCAGTATCGAGTAACGCAAAAGCTTCATTGGGACAATTAAGATAAATTGGCAATTGCTCAGGACGGTCGAGTATTAATTGGGTTTTGTCATCGATAAGATTGTAAGAGATTGCATCATTGTTTGTTGGTACCAACAACTTATGATCCACTTCAAAATCAATAACAGCTTTAATTTGTTTTTTAACCAAACCAAAATCAAGCACCATACGTTCTTCGTTAAGAGTGCCGTCGAGAATAATATCGACAATCAAGCTTTCTCCGACCATGCCGCGTTCAGCACACAGGTAAGAGTAATCAATGACAGTGAGGTTATTTACAAAAAGTTTCATAATGGTTCCTGTGGGTAGAAAAACAGTCCACCCGAAAATAAAAAGGTCGTTATTATATACCCAAACCCGCAATAAATGCAGGTTTGGTAACACATAATTAGAAAAAACTACAAAGATAAAATGTTATAACAAGCGAGTTGTGTATAGCACTTGAGGCGGGCTTTGAGCTAGAAATCAGATTTTAAACGCCTGGTCAATTGATCCCGCAAATTTGGCGGAATACCAACAATGGTCAACTTGTCGTTTTCTAAGTCCACAATAATTCGTTCGCCTAGGTGTTTTTGCTCAAAACCCACTGAAACTCCACCGCCGGTACCGGCAAACTTCTTTAGCTGACGCAACGTTGTGCGATCACCTGGAATTTCATCTTCTAACTCATAACCTTGCTGTTCAGTGTACTGATAGAAACCTTGTTCGGCCCCTTCCGATATTTGATTAGACAGCTGACGTAACCCAATCTCTTCACCGCTATCGATTTTATCTTTGCAATAATCGAACACTTTTTCACGGTATTGTTCTTTTTCGCTTCGGCTTAACTCTGATGAATCACAATAATCGTCAACTGCGTTCAGTAATTTTCGGTTTTGCTCTTTGGCATTAAAACCTTCTTTACAGCCCATAAAGTCGAGAAAGAAGTCCGATACTTTACGCCCTGCACGGCCACGAATAAATGAGATAAAGCGTTTTGAATCAGGTTCTGCTTGCCACATGCTCAGATCGATCCGTGCCGCCAACTGTAAGTTGTTTAGTTCTAAGTGTTGATTACTCAAGACATCTAGACTCTCATCAACCACAATTGAATCTTTTGGCGAAATTAATGCAACAAATAGGTAGTGACTAGCAGTGTGCGTGTAATTGGCAAGCATCAAATAACCCTGCTCAGCAAAGTTATATTTTGACAGTTCAGTTTGTAATAATTGGATTGCTTGTTGTGAGAACGCAACAAAATCATTATCTTGATCTAAATAATTTGCCAAAGCACGAGAAAAAACACCTTGACCATCTTCATCATCAATAAAATAGCCATAGCCTTTACCTTGCTTGGTATTATAAATGCGGTGTAGCTCACTTACTAATAACTCGACATCACGAGTGGGTGATAATACCTGATCCCGGGCCTCGAAGGTGACATCGCCCTCAGCAGTAGTATTAATTTGATGCAATATAATATGCTTGATCGATACGCTCATTTGTTATTAGTCCAATCTTAAAATTTGCTGTATTATATGCTGGTTTTTAAAGATTGGTAATAGCGTTAGTCTCTTTAACTGGAATTTTAATTGAAAGTTCCTTCAGCTTAATTTTTTAGCTAAAGTTTTAGAGTAAGTAATAGTCGATATCAGCGGATTAAGTTCTTACCAAATCCGCTTGTAGCAACCGTTAGCGTTAACTGTCCAAATCTCATCACTTTTTACTAGAGAAATAAGTTTTATGGCCGTTAAATCAAAATATACAAATGAACAAGTCGAACAATTAATCATGCAATTGCTAACTGTACTCGACAACGAAAATGCTAAAGCAGATCTAAGCCTGATGGCACTAGGCAACGCGGCAACAACGATAATTAATAATAATGTGCCACCGTCTCAACGTAAGCAAGTTGCCACCAGCTTCGCTAGTGCACTTAACGCTTCAATCAGTGTTGACCTGCACTAACCCAATTGCATTACTCCCCACATTTTTATAAGCGACTTCGCCTGAAATTTGTTCGTTCTGGCTAAGTCGCTTATTGCTCTGGCAAGCTCACCATGTGATAATTCACTGATTATTTTAATTTTTGAGTTGTTATGATAGATACTGGAAATTCTTACAAGGACAGAGTGTCACGCTTAATCGGCTGGGGCCACTGGTTTTTAGTTGCCAATATCGTCTTAGCCATTGCGATGTCAATTCGCTATATTTTTGCTAATAATGTTGATGATAGTGCAATAAGTATCATCTACCTTGTACTGACGCTTATTGGTCATTTCGGCCTGCTAGGTATTGTGACATATATTGTTATTCTTTTTCCTTTAACCTTTGTCTTCCCCTCTTCCAAAGCAATGCGGGCTATTGGGGCATTTGTTGCCACCGGTGCGATTATTGCTCTGCTGATTGATGGCAGTGTTTATCAAAATTATAAAATCCATTTAAACCTGATGGTATTTGACCTAGAAGGTTTTAACCTTGGTAACAGTATTGGTTGGAGTAGCATTGGTTTATTTTTACTGGCATTGCTGACCGTCGAACTGACCTTGGCTAACCTTATTTGGAAACGACTTGCGGTTATCCGGCAATGGAATGTTGGCAATGCCATTGCTAGAGTATTTTTTATTGCTTTTTTTGCCAGTCACCTCATTCATATTTGGGCCGATGCAACACTGTACCAACCAGTATTAAGCTACGACCGAACTTTTCCTTTATCACATGGTTCGACGGCCCGTAGTTTTCTCAATAAATATGGCATAAATGTCGATATGCGTCAGCAACGCAAGCAAAGTAATAGCCCGACAACAATTTCGTACCCGCAGCAAGCATTACAATGCACGGCTAATTCACCTAGTAGCCTGTTGATTATTAATTTAGCAACGGCAAATCAACAGTTTGTAACTAGCGAAATTATGCCATACCTCAGCAGTTTTGCAGCAAGAAGCATTGTCGCCAAGCAGCATATCTCAACGAGCTTAGTGCCTAAACTGGCCAAATTTAACCTAGAAACAGGATTACCCGCCCAATACAGCTATGTATTTAATGCCAGTAACTCATCGCGGTTATTGCAGCAACAGGCACGTGCTTATGGCTTTGAACGTGAGTTTATCAGTAGTAAATATAAAACTGACGCCATGACACCCAATCAAAGTATCGCATCTTTAGACAAAGCAACGACGGATAAATTAGTAGACTTTTTGAACGATAGTTCAAATGACCCAATCAATAGTGCATTTTATGCCGACATTACGTTATTCTCTAGCCAAGAGCTCGATTCCCCAACCGGATTTAAGCCAGTAATCGCGCTCGATCAACAGCGTAATTTATCGGCACCAGAGCGTATTTTAGCCCAGCAATATCTACGCTCGCTCAGCTATATTGATTCATTGATTAATAACATATTAAGTCAAGTTGATTTAACCACCACCACAGTGGTTATCACTGCTAATCGCGGCATGGATTTAACCTCGCTGTATAATAGTTCAAACCAGTACTCAAAAGTTAATTTACATGTGCCACTGATTATTTCGCTGCCTAATACAGCCAGCCAAATCATTACTAAACTAACGTCTCATTATGATGTGTTACCGACCTTGCTCAAGCATAATTTTGGCTGTACTAACCCGAGCAGTGACTATAGCGTCGGCAATGATTTGTTAAGTACAGTGACCAATGAGTTCATTTACCTTGGCGCTCCTGATGATTTTGCTATTTATCAACCTCAGAAAATTGCTGAAATAAATCGTTATGGTGATTTCAGGTTCTATAACGAGCATTATCAGCGACTCGATAACGCGTATTTACCCTTTCAAGCATTTATTGATTTAATGGCTAAGCAACAACGGTTTGCGCGCTGAACACCTAGAAAAGTAAGCCCTTTAGGTTCATTAATCTTTATTAATTGAACCTAAACAACACCTTACTCTTGCCGTTCAATAACTTACATCTTCATCCATCTAATTATTAACACCAATTAGATTAAAAGGTGAAAATTTTTCACGATTAAAACAAATGATAACTGCGTTGTGTATTTAATCTATAGAACATATACATATAAAAACATATGCCTTATTAAAATTCATTTTTCTCGTTATGAAACAGGTCTCTTCAAATATGTAAGAGGTATCATTATCAGCTATCAATTAAGATTTACTAAACTAAACTAATATTAATTCAAACGCTAGTCGGAGTAATTAATGAAAAGTAAACTTATTGGCTATATGATAATTGGCTCAGTTACCTTAAGTTTAATATTCCTCGGTTGGACAACTTTAAGTGTTGCCAACACACCTCAAGCTACTTCAGCTCCATTAATACAACCGACACCATCCAGCAGAAAAACGCTGGTAGGTAGTAACTTGCCAGACTGTATAAAAAAATTAGTTAAGGGCGGTTGGTGTGAAGTTGTTGCTACTGATAAACATCGTTCTATCTCGTCGGTTTGGCCGAAAAACATCTCTGCACGGCTTAGAATGAGAACAGGTCCATCAGCGATTTTAAGAGCTTGGAACGGTGCAGCTTTTGATGAAAAGTCGGTAACAATGTATTTCACGGGTGGTGGCCATGCTGATTATGGCGGTAATGAGGTGTATCAGTTTGATCTCATCAACGGCCAATGGAGTCGTTTAACCGATCCCTCTACTTTAAATCGATTATTCGTGCTACGCGACTACAATAAATCGATAAAAAAGCCATGGCGTAGGTTATGTTGGCGAGGTCAACAGCCTAATATCCCTGGCAGTTCTCATTCTTACGACGGTATAATATTCAGTAACCGAACACAAACCATCCTCTCACTGTCAGGTGGTGCAGCTAATGGATCATGCTTTGGCGATAAAAAGGATAAATTTAAAAACAGCGAACTAGTAAGCACAGGACCAGAGGGACGAGGACGAGGTTTATACGAGTTTAATCCATCGATGAATGAAATTCGTAATAATTTAGCACCGCTGTCATGGCGGCTAGTATTAACCAATAAAGAAATGACGGCCGCCCGTATTGCCCCTTCCTACCCTAGAACAGCAGAACTTAGCGATGGCCGTCTAATCATAGGTACATCAAATAAAACAATGATGTATGATCCAAAGAAACCAACAGTGACTGGTAAAAAATATTTTAATACCCAAGCAGACTTTGGCGACGGCTTCATGATGTACCATCCCCAAAACAACCTACTGTGGTCACTCCATCGTAATTCGTTACTCGCATTTAATGCCAAAACTGGACAATCAGTTCATCGAATAAATTCTAAGATTCCGCATGGTAAGACAATTGCCATTGATCAATCGGGAAAAATATTTAGTTGGAACGGAGTAGGAACAATCTCAATCCTCGATCCAAAGCATATAAACAGTGGTTGGCAGGTGATAGATTGGCAACAATATGGTCCGCAACAAGGTTCTAATAGAGTATATAGTAAATGGGTTTATTTAAAGCAGTATGATGTATTTGCTGGGATCTCAAGCCATAAAACAGGCTTTTGGATCTATAAGCACCCTAAAGATGATGCAATGCTGCCAAAGAATGTCACAGCAATCCGATACAACAACCAAGATCTAAGAAAAACAATAAAAAATGCTACACCTGGTAGCCACCTCGTTATTCCACCTGGTGTTTACGGCCAAGGTTTATTTATTAATAAATCGATTAGTCTCGATCTAACGGGTGTTTCATTAAGAGGAATTAGTCAATCTCGTGCAATAATTAACATCAAATGTAACGATTGCGAAGTTACCATAAATAACTTTAATGCTTACGGACCTGATGCTAACTGCACCAACGGTAACTGCGCTGGGATCAAAATCACAGGCATAAACCCTCGATTACGACTAACCAATTCACATATCAACAATACCGCAATGGGCATATTGACAGATAACCGCGGTGGCGGCGTGATTATCGACAATACTGTGATTGAAAATACCGGCCTGGGAAATAAAAGCAGACAGCTAGGTCACGGATTTTATGCAGGTGCTATCGATTCAGTAATTTTTCGCAACAGCACGATAAAGTCTGCATTTAATAATGGTCATTTGTTTAAAAGCCGTGCCCATAGTACTGTGATAGAAAATAGTAATTTATTAGGCTTGAACGGTCGTTACTCAAGATTAATTGACTTCCCATGCGGCGGAATACTAACAATTAAAAACAGCACTCTACATCATGGTAAACAAACTGACAATTCTGACCTTTTTAGTGTTGGCACCGAGCCAAAGCATTGTAAACAAGGTATACCTGCATCTACTGTGATAATGAAAAATAACTGGATTATCATCGATCGTGACCGCAGTGATGACGAACGTGGTAAAGAGCGTGGTACTTCAAGGTTATTTACCTGGTACGCCCCTATTGAAAAACTGATGATATCTGACAATAAAATAGTTGAAAAAACAGGTAATTTAAAGATGGATGCTAAAGGCCTCATTACTGGCTTAGCTAATAAAAATAGCTTCTATTTAGATAGGAAATCGGCAGGTTTAAAGGCAGGTGAAATCCCGTTACGATAAAATGATACCGTGAGCCATGATAATTCAGGATTTGTTCATTTCCAATGGTCATGGCGATATAACGTCAGCAGACAAGTCCCTTGCTACTGTCGTTATATTTTGTACTGATGATGTTGCTTGATCAGCTATAAATGGTTGGAATAGCCAAGCGTTTATGTTGTGTTCGTTGATAAATGGCGATTAAGCGTGCCTCGATATCGGCTCTTACTGTTTTACCTTCCAAAAAGTCATCAATTTGATCATAAGTAATGCCTAGCGCTTCTTCATCAGTCAATTGCGGCTTGTCGCATTCTAAGTCAGCGGTAGGCGCCTTAACAACTAATTGCTCTGGGGCACCTAAGGCTGTTGCTAGTGATCTGACTTGGCGCTTGTTCAAACCAAACAACGGCGCTAAATCGCAAGCTCCGTCGCCAAATTTAGTATAAAAACCAGTGATATTTTCAGCGGAATGATCAGTACCAATAACTAGCCCTCCCGTGAGGCCTGCTACATGATATTGAGCCGACATTCTCATTCTAGCTTTTAGATTGCCTTTGATGAAATCTTGGTTAACGCTTGCAGCAACCTTAATTTTATTAATATCGCAATCTGCGACTAAACCTTCGGTAGCATTTTGGATGTTAATTGTGAGCGCGTGGCTAGGCGCGATAAAGTCGACCGCCAATTGCGCCTCATCCTCATCACGTTGCGTGCCATAAGGTAATCTGACAGCATAAAACTGATAACTAGGTTCGGTAGAAGCTTGGTTTAGCTTGTCTATTGCCAATTGGGCTAATTTACCCGCTAATGTCGAGTCGATGCCACCGCTGATACCTAATACCAAAGACTTAGCACCGCTGTTGGTTAACTGCTGCATGATAAAATTAATTCTACGGTTGATTTCAACATCTGGATCTATCGTAGGTAGCACACGCATTTCATCTAAAATAATTTGTTTCATGTTCTTTCTTATCATCTGAGGTTAAGCCTGATGCCACAATGCCAATGTCTCGGCTATTACGGGATCGCGCGGATCTAAAGTTAAACTTGGAGCTAATTTTCTATCGAACAAATAAGCTACAACTAATGGGTTAAGCTTAAGTGCAAACATTGCTTGTTCAATCATCTTAGCCAACACGGTTTGAGTGAGATTAACATTATGAATATTAAAAACAAACTGCTGTTGCTGTTTGGCTAATGCTCTGGTGTCCATTGACCAATCATTGCCTTTCATTTGGCCCGGTTCTTTACGTAACCGCCCAGGGAATAAGTACAGACTTCGTGTTTTTGGAAATAATTTTAAGATATCTTTTACTAACTGCTTGAGTGGCCCAATAAGCGGTATTTCTCTGCCCGACAATTTACCATTGTTCGACCTTAACGACCACTTGTTTCCAGTTATATCTTGGCGGTAAGTGCGACAAATTGTCACTAACGATTGCCCGGTTAATATTTGTAACCGCAGGCAATATAGCGACGCTATGGGTTTAGGTTCTTTAGTGGCTCGATAATATAACCCCTTTAACTGCGCGCCTGACAATTGACATGTTACAGATAATTCTTTTACTGGCGCAGCTGCCATTAACTCAAAAGAGCGAATAGGCTGACTAACAATGATTTCATGTTCAATGGCATGTGACAGTAATGTTTTTAACTGACTAATCACAATGCGCAATGTACTTAGCTTATTTTGCGCGACTAAAGGTTTTACTAAACGCAGTTCGACTAAACGATGGCTAATTTTGGTTAGCGCCACAGAGCCAAGCACTGGTAAAACAATAGTTTCGATATGTCGGATCGCATCCTGATATTTTTTGTATTTTCTAATAAAAAATTGACGGCCATTATAGCGCCAAAAATGCTTAAGCTGCAGCGTATCAGTTTGGGCCTCTTGCTGCATTTTTTTTACATCTTTGCCAGCTAAAATTAGTGGCTGAATTTGTTTAGCGATCCTCCTTGCCTCACCAGCAGAAATAACATTACTGCGGCCAATAAGAAAATTAATCTGACGACCATTTCTGCCACCGTGTCGATAATAAAAGTAATAACTAATCGTTCGTGAACCAGCGTTATCAGCACGACCAACACGAAGATGAAAACCACTAATTTCGCTGTCATTGACTCGAGTTGTCGTTGTCGGCAAACTTTTAATTAAATTATCAGATATCCGTTGTTTTATTACCAAAAAACACTCCCTTGCTATCAATATATCTTAAATGTAGCACGCAACTTTTTAGCAAACAACAGCTATATAGCTATTTGGCTGACTATTAATTATAAGACCCATTATCGAAAATGATCGGCTTTAAAATAAATCCCAACCGGTATGTATTTTACACAAAATGTATTTTGGTTTAATTATTGTTAAATAGTTAACTAAAGCGGTATAAATTATTAGTAGATAACCTCACAACGAATTATAATAGCCCCCTATTAATTTTTGCAGCGGAACAGATTTTGTCTTTCAATAATTTTGGCTTGGATCAGCGGATCATCACAGCGTTAGAACACTTAGATTTCAACCAACCTACCCCAGTTCAAGAACAGGCAATTCCAGTTGCAATCGCAGGTAAAGACATTCTTGCATCTTCGCAGACAGGCTCAGGAAAGACTATCGCTTTTCTACTGCCAATTATGCAACGATTATTGCGTACAAAAGCGTTTTCAAAACGCGATCCTCGTGCCTTAATTTTGGCACCAACCCGTGAGTTGGCCAATCAGGTTTACACCGACTTTAGAAAGCTAGCCAGTGGCAGTCGCTTAAGTGCAAGCTTGATTGTTGGTGGTGAATCGTTTAATGACCAAGCTAAGGTTTTACGTAAAGAACCCGATATTATCATTGCAACACCCGGACGTTTTGCCGATCACCTTAAGCAACGCCATATAGCATTACACGCATTAGAAGTGCTAGTGCTTGATGAAGCTGATCGGATGTTAGATCTGGGTTTCTCTGCCGATTTAACTGCAATAAATGCAGGTGCAGACCACCGCAATCGTCAAACCATGCTATTTTCAGCCACCATTGATGACGCACAAATTACTAATTTAGCCGTTGAAGTATTACAAAATGCTCAGCGCATTGAAATTGGCCATTCAACCGACCAACATCAGTCGATTACCCAGCAGCTTTATTTAGCGGATCATGTTGAACATAAAGAAAAATTACTGCTTGAGTTAACCAAAGCACCTTTTGAGCAAATTTTAATCTTTACAGCAACAAAAATAGACAGCGACCGTCTTGCCAAATTGTTATGCGACAATGGCCTCACAGCCGCCGCGTTGCATGGTGATCTCGCCCAAAATGTCCGTAATAAAAACATGGATGATTTTAAACGAACCACTATCAAGATATTAGTCGCCACTGATATTGCTGCCCGTGGTCTTGATATTAAACACGTAAGTCATGTTATTAACTTTGATTTACCTAAACACCCTGAAGATTACATTCACCGCATCGGCCGAACTGGTCGCGCTGGTAAAAGTGGTATCGCAATTTCATTAGTGAGTCGCCGCGATTGGCAGAGTCTAGAGCGAATTCAACTGCTACTTAAAAAGACTTTCAGTTTTGATAAAATAGATTCTATGGTTGCCCGCTTTAAAGGTATCAAACCAGTAAAACCAAAGAAAGTGACAAAAAAGACCAACAAAGCTCTCAGTAAAAATTCAACTAAAAAGCACGCGGCGCAAAAATCTAAAGTCAAAGCAAAGAAAGATGATAAATCATTCGAAAATGCGGTTGATGTTGGTCACTTGCCGATGATGAAGAAAAAGATAAAACCGGCACCAGAAGAGTCATAGCCCTTTTATTTTTGTGCCGACAATGAGCTGTAATACTGGCTAATTAAAAAGTCTAGTGGATATGTCTAACCTTATCCGCTCGACTTTTAATCTCAATATGTAAAGGTCGAGATTAAAAGTTTGTATTACCGATGCTATATAACCACTGCTTTGTGTTTTAGCGCTTTGTTAGCATTATAAATCTACTTCTAAATTAGAACGGGCATAACTGCAACAAGGCAAAAATAGCCTATCTTCTTCTTTTGCGTACCCAGAGCTATCTGCATTAGGGACATGCACAACACCACTGATTAATAGACTACTACAGCTTGCACAAAGGCCGGCCAAGCAACTATATTCTAGATTAAGCTCGGCCTCTTGCGCCAGCAACATCAATTTCTATTGCGCATATTACCTTTGCTAAGCCAACTTGAGTAACAAGTGTTTTGACGTCAGCCATAAACTGATCCGGACCGCAAACGAAGACACGTCGCTTTAAAATATCGATGCAAACATCTTGGAGCATCGCGCTAGAAATACGCCCAGAACTGTTGTGAACATTGTAATTTTCGATGGGTTGTTGGCGGGTGAAAATGTACATTAATATCTGATGCTCAAGCCTGCTGATAATAACAATAACCTATTATCGTAAAACAGACCATAACGACATTGGTGCTAACACTTAAATTAATTATTAATACAAAGAGTTAGTAATTAATTTAACACAAAATATCAGCAAGAGTGTTACGCCAAATAACTGCGACATCGGCATTGGCCAAAACTAATCACAAATTGATAATTAGTTTTGGCTTGCTTGTATATTCGTGCCACGGTTTTTTAGCGTATAAACGTTAGAGTTAGTCAAGGGTATTGAGTAATAACTCGCTACTGGCGAACTTCAGCCGTTCAATATCATTTAGTGTGTTGGTGCCATCACGATTATCGACTTGGTCTGTGACGACTATCGAACCGTTAGTTTGCTTCTCAACCGTATATTCAGATGATAGACCACTTAATATCACCGCGTTATTACCACTATTGCCAGTAATATGATTGTCGAGTTGGTTAACCACCACATTAGTATTTTTAGTGCCTGTTAGAGTGATATCTTTTAAATATTGCGAGTGATTAGTGTAACTAAAAGCAGAATTCAATTTTAAACTGAAAGACTCGCCAAGAAAATCTGCCGAAATTCTGGCATTATAAGTTAGATATGGATGAAAAAACTTATTGTTCATTAGCTCCGCAGCGGGCTTATCTTCGGTTGCTATTTCAGCACGAACTTTTGGCCCATAAATACCCCACATACTCCGAGTAGTTACCCAGTTAAGGGTAAGAGTTTCGTCGTCTACTATGAGTTCTCCGGCAGATAAATCACCAGCGCTCGACTGCCATGCTCCCCATAGGCCATAATAAGCATCGATCACCGAGGCTAAGTATTCTTGTGACAAACTATTCTCGGCTGTTAATTGAGTAATCGACTTACTATCTTCACCCCATGTTTTATTTGACAGAGCGCTGATTTGAGCATTTCGGATTTCAGTTTGATAACTTGCTAACGCGCCCTTAAAGCTTTCATTTTGGTCAACACCAATACCATAATCGTGTACTAGATGAAGGATTTCTTCAAAAGTGGCATCGCGGTGATTATAATCCTGATCCCAGTACCATTTATCTCCTTCAACTTGTATTTCTTCTAGATACAAAGGTTGACCATTAATTTCACCAGCAGGATTCTCACCATTGTCGCTGCCATTAAGCAATAATAAAATTGCGCCGTTCTCGGTCATTTTATTAGCGACAGCAGATTTGTCAGCGCCATAAGTAGATCCCGGATAATCTTTAAGATAATGACCTAGAACGGATCTGGCTCGAACAATTTGCTCGTCTGATAATTTATCTTGAGCTAGAATGTGAATGGCCTCGCCATTTGGTGCAACGTGCTTAGCGTAGCGGTTGAATTTTTTTGCCGGGGTATAAACTTTCGCTAACTCTGCTGGCACAGCAGTAATACCCAGTGCTAGTGTTGCGCTTGATAACTCGGGCATCACAGGTATCACTATCGGTGTCGTTGATTTTATCGATGACTCTGCCGTTGCCGTAACGGTCGTTCCCGTGGGGGATTTGCTGCCTGAGTTACACGCCGTAAGCCCAAGGCTGATTAAGGTACCGACGATACAAGTTACAATTGGTCTTTTCATGTGAAAACATCTCATTTCTATTTGGTTGATGTTTTAATTATCCACGAATATTCTAGTCTTAGTGTAAGGGAGTGTAAGCAATAACGGTTTAGCTTGGCTTGGCTTGGCTTGGTTTATTCACTGTTCTAGTTCGCTATAGCCGTAAAATGAATTTGGCACCGCCTAACGCTGACCTACCGACAATTATTTTACTGTTTAAGCGCTTTGCGGCTTTTTGGGCAATAGCTAAACCTAAGCCTAAACCGCCTGTTTTTCGTGAACGACTTTTGTCAAGGCGAGCATAAGCGATAAAAATAGTGTCATAGTCAGCCTCGTCAATGCCAGCACCGTCGTCTTCAACACAAAAATTGATCAAGCTATTATCACGATCGCTTGCAGAAGCAGCACTAATAATAATTTCACTAGCGGCGTGATTTATAGAGTTCTTAATTAAATTATCAATAACCAACCGTAAATAAGCACAATCGTTTATCACCCTAAGACTGTCACTTACGACCAATTTGATAGCAATTTTTTGTTGGTTGGGGAATCTTGCAATACTCGCACTTAGAAAATCTTTAAGCTTAATTTCTGATACTTGCCCTGATTGGCCATGACCATTGACTTGAGAAAAGGTGATAACTTGCGAACAAAGTTTGTCGATATCTTCAATGTATTGATCAATATCATCGAGCAACTCTTGCTGCTCGGCCAAACTGCAATCACTGCGCAGAATTCCTGACGCTAATTGAATCCGGCTTAAAGGAGTTCTTAATTCATGAGGAACTGCTTGAGCAAAAATTTGATTTTCGGTCACTGTGTCGGATATTTCTTGAGCCATCTTGTTAAAACTATGTGCTAGTTCGCGCAAGGGCTCGGACATTTTATCATCAGCTCTGGCCGTTAGGTTGCCCAAACCAAATTGGTGGTTAACCGAGTCTAATTGGCTAATTTGACGCTGTAATTGTCTGATCGGAATATAAATTATGATACCTATCGTCAATAGTATCATACCAAAAATAATGAAAGGTTTTGCCTCTTCGATATCGATGAATTGTGCATTTTGTTCTTCGATATATTGCGTTTCAAGATGCTCAGGTATAACTAATGTCTGGTGGTCTTGAAGTATCACTCTGCCAGACTGCCGGTTGATTTGGTGGATCGACAGCAATTTCCCATGATTAAGATAATAGACGTCAACATCTTTGATTGTTTGCGCAAACTGACACTCGTCACAGGGAATAGACGAGCTCTGCTCTGGCTCCCACCACGTTATTTCAAACGGATATTTATATTTATCTTGCTGTAACTGCTGATAAAAATCTTTGGGTGACAGTACTGTTTTTGCGCGCTCGTGCTCTAACACTTGATAAATTAATGAAACGTCAGCAACAAAATCACTATTGTCATCATGCATCTGCCAATCTTCCATAAAGACCACCGTCAGTGCGACGCTAGCGCATATTGCCAAGGAAATAGCGGTGTATAGACGGGTAAAAAAACGGGGTAGCAACTTATTCATTGATTAGGATATAACCTTTGTTACGGACCGTTTTAATTAATTGCGCTTGACCGGTTTCCTCTTTTAGTTTTTTTCGTAGCGCCGATACCCGCATATCAATAGAGCGATCGGATAAATCATAATCAATACCACGTAAAGACTTGCAACAAGCCTCTCGAGAAACTATCTGTCCGGCATTTTTTGCTAATACAGCTAACATATCAAATTCAGAATTAGTCAGGTTTATAACTTTATCTTGATAATTAACTTTGTGGTTTAGACAATCGATTTCTATTGAGTTTAAGGTGATTTTTTGGTTATTAACGGTGATGCAACGACGCAATAAAGCTGCGATTCGCAGTGACAATATTTGCGGCTTAACAGGCTTGCGCAAATAATCATCAGCACCTAATTCTAATAAGCTAACTTCGTTAATATCGTCATTACTGGCGGTCATCACTAAAATAGGACCGTTATAAAAGACCCGAGCCTGTTTACAAATCACATTACCGCTGACGTTGGGTAACATAAGATCAAGTAATATTAAATCCGGCATCCGCTGTTTTATACTCGCGATAGCGTCTGCGCCATCGGTCACTATATCGGTTAGATACCCGTTTCGTTTTAGGTGCATAGCAGTTAAGCGCGCGATTTCTTCATCGTCTTCGATGATTAATATAGTTGTTTTTTGCACTGTCGTATTCCTAGTTAATATCTCTCTATTGTAGGTAAAAGATCACTGGTTCACCACAGCCCTTACAAACGCTTACACTGTAAACGATATTTTTGGGTAAAATTTTGGCCAATTACTGCGCTTGATGCTAGTTAGAATATCAACTTTGCGCGGTCTTACCCATTAACTGAGATTAAATTTAATGACACATAAATTGCCAACCATCTTTGCCCTCTCGATTGCAGCTAGTCTGTTAGCCGGTTGTGGTAGTAGTGGTAAAACACTGACAACAACTAACACAAAAGATGTCGCTAGTACTAAGGTGGCTCATAGCATTAAGCCCGACGAAGTTGCAGCTTATGTCGCCGAACACCTAGAAAATTATAACGACATGAGCTTAACCTTTGATGGTATAGATTATAAAGTAAGCATTATGAAAATTGACGGCGACAATAGCCAAGTTTACGTTTATCTAGACAGCAAAAATCCTGCGGTTGATAAAACCAATAGCCACAATGGCTACGCTACTTTTGGTTTCAACTTTGACACATTTAAGCCAGTCAATAAATTAAAAATCTGTTTTGGCACTGTTACCGCAACCACCAACAATGCAGATGTCTGCTACAGTGCTCAAAAAAGCATGAAAATGACCACCGAAATATTCGGTACTCAATACGATGGTCTTGTCAGCAAAGACACCAGTGATGGAGTCTATGAAGTAACGGCATCAATTAATGACTCATTAATTACTCATGGCACGCTTAACATAACCCTTGATGATAGCAATAAGGCTATTTTATCGGGTGAATTGGGCACAGGATCTTATATTGCAATAAAAGAGATGATCGACAATAATCCAAAGGTTGATACCTTGGTCTTAAAAAATATGCCGGGTTCATTGAACGATGATATCAATATGCACACTGGTAGACTGGTGCGTAATGCTGGTTTAGCCACCACAATTGCCGCTGATGGCGTTGCTGCGTCGGGTGCGGTCGATTTATTTGCAGCAGGTCTGACTCGCACCGTCGAAAAAGGCGGTAAAGTTGGGGTTCACTCATGGTGTTGTGTTAAAGGCAAACCGGCCAATAAACTAGCAAAAAGTGATGAGGCACACGCGCCATTATTAACATACTCTCGAGAAATGTTAGGGCGAACATACGGCCCAGACTTTTACTTTTTCACCCTTAATGCCGCAAATTTTGACAACGTACACTGGATGACTACAGAGCAACTTAACAAATATCAACTTGTTACTAAGTGATATTACGTTAAAGCAGGAAGTTACTTCCTGCTTTAACCACTCAGGTTAATTGCCGATATTCGCTTGGTGACATGGTTCTGTACGCAGTAATTCTGGCTGCTTGTGTTTATTAGCTTTATCGCTAGCCAATTGATACAACAATGAATTTTCGATATTAGCCTGATCGCACCAATAATCGGTATATTTTTGAGGATCGCTGGCATCATAAGGTTCAAATGCACATGCTGTTAGTTGCGCGGTTACCAAAAGCGCTAATAATGGTTTAATTATCGATTTCATCTGTTTTCGTTGCTCTAATTAATGGTTACTTACTATCGATCCTACGACACAAATATCATGGGGTGAGTAAGCGTTTGTAAGCGACAGTATTAACAAGAAACACCACACAGTTCTCTATCAATCAGGTTTATCATGACATTCTTTATAAAAACAATCCTTTATGCAACGGCGATACTAAGCCTAGTATCTTGTTCAAATATGAACAACGTTGCCAATCAACCGCAGCAATCTGGGATCTCACAACGATTTCAAGCGCCAGCTCAGCAAGTTAATCTCGCGTTATTGGCAACGCTACACAGTATCAACGTTAACATTAAAGACAGTCGTAACACGCCACAAGGATTTAGGGTGCTGTTTACTAAATCAGTGTCAGCATTTAGCTGGGGAGAAGTCGGCAGGATTTTGGTGGTAAAAGTTGACCAAAACAACAGCCAGGTCTTTATCCATTCGTTAAAACGCAGTAGTCTGCAAATAACGGGGGCAGAAGAAACCGATTTCTCCTCGGTCATTTTCGCTGGGATAGCACAAAAATTAGGCGTGAAAAACCCATGAAAAGATTAATTATTGTCATTGCTGTTTTATGTATAAGCGCATGTAGCAGCAACCCAGTCAAACAGAACAAACAATTTGTGCTAACACCGTTGTTTTACGCCAAAGTATTAACTAAAACACCGGTAGAACTTACAGCCAACGAAAGCAAAACCAATCGAATATTGGTCGGTTTAGTCACCGCTGGAATTGTTGGGGCAATTGCTACCGCAAATACAGAATCAGGCTTTAGTACACCTAAGGCATTTGCCTATGACTTAATTGCCGACGGCCAAGCATTGATAAGCCACTTTAATAGCTTTTCAGACATAGCCAAAGGCACTTGTGTCAAGGTAATAAAAATGTCAAATGCTAAGCTGGTTTTGTTATCTCCAGTGGCTAAAAGTTTATGTGTTAGGGGTTAGGGTTTAATGGGAGGAATTATGAAGTCGCGACACAATATACTTCTTGTGATAGTAATTATTTTAAATGTATTTAACTTTGATCAAGTGGTGTTATCGCGCTATTGCGGTGATGACTATCTACAGCCGATTAATGGCGTTATGGGCGATCAATCTTGTGGTTTTAACTCGGATATGTATTTAGCCGTATTATCGCTCGTGCTGATAGGCATTTGGTTGGTCATCAGTTTGAACAAACGGCACAAACGAAAAAAATAATCGCACGAAAAAGAGCACTTTTGTTAAGTGCTCTTTTGTTAAGTGCTCTTTTATTTAAGAACTTTTATTTAATAAACATGCTTGTTCAGATTACTCAGGTTGCGACTAAATCGATAGGTAAGCGGGTTAAAGTAAGCCAACTGTTACTGGCATGGACGCCAGTTCAAGCCCCCATGGATGGGTTTACGGCGAGTTGAGCGTCTTTGACTTGCTTACCTGAAGCAGCTACATAAGCATGTTAATAAATGTATTGTGTGAGGTTACGTTTAAAATTTGTATTTCACGTTAACATAGTACGAATCTAACGTGACATCGCTATCTTTATATTCTGGTGTCGTTTCTAAGCTAAACAACTCGGCAGAATAACCAATCGCTACCGAGACAGGGTATTTACCTGATGGCTTAAACTCTATGCCTGCGCCATAACGTAGCGTTGAACCGGTATCATCTTTCATCGTTTTTTCGCTCTCATTAAGCGACACTAGCCCTGTTCCAATAGATACAAACGGAGCAATTGTTTTGGTCACTGGGTATGAAAAATTCGCGTTCAACGACAGTGATTTTGGCTGCCAACGATAACTGCCACTGCTTAGTGGTGACTTAAACTCAATATCACCATAGTGTTGATACGTTAAATCGACAGAAACATACTGGTTAATAATATAACCACCGGTAACTGAGATTGCATTATCTTTAGCAGTAATTGACAAGGGAACAGGGATAATTTCTGCTATTTTGGTGTTAATGCCCACAGAACCAAAACCTAGGCCGACGAACATATTAGGTTCATCAGCTAACACTGATTGGCTGGTAAACGGGATACAGCATAGTACTAACACGGATAGTTTATTTTTCATATTTCTCAAATCTTAACAATTAATTTAACCAAGAAATCTGTGTTTAATAACAATTTAGGTAAGTAAGTGGTCTACTTTTTTACAAGAACAAATTGATTAGACCAAGGCATTTATTAATGTGCTTAGTCATTCTAAGCAAATAGTAAATAACACAGGTATCATTAATTTAGGCAGTAAAAAATGATCAGATATTTTCCTAGGTTGGTATAAATACAGATCTTGCGATTTAGTAACCCACCTTCACGGTAGTTACGCGCATTATAACTTGGCTAAAATTACCAGATGGCAATCGCATACAAATGCTTACAAAGAGAGAAGAGAAAAGTAAGTTTGAGATATATTTACACAAGATTCACGGCTCCAACGGTGCGGCCGCCATTACTCAGCCGCATTCCAGTGTCTAAATTTCAGGGTCTTAATCTCAGAGTCTTTATCGGTTGGCTTGGAGCACTAAACCTGCAGGTAACGCATCACCATAAACGCGTTTTGTTTCAGCTTCATTAAGAATTTTGACCTCACGCACCATTTCTATCCAACTCGCTGGTGCTTTAGCTTTACTTAGTTTGTCAATAACCTGTGTAGTAAGGCCATCGTCGAGATCGCGCTGACGATCGCCACACTTTCGCACCATCATCACCGCGGCAAACGCAATGAATTGATCTTTTTTCCAATCCTGCTTAAGTAATTGCGGCAACCAATGGCCTAACTGTGCTGGCGAAATCACATTATGGGCACTGCCATAAAATAATGACCGACTGCAGATCCGCCCTATCGCCCACCAGTTAGCCTGCGCATTGGCTGATTTTTTCGTGCGCTCGAGCAACCATTGCACTAACTCTATTTTGGTCTCAAGCGGCAAATGCTCTAATGATGCAACCAGACGCACCATATCTTCGTAAGATTTAGTCGCTACCTCAGCAACTAGTTTACGGTTTTTCAAATTGCTTGGGTTAATGTAAGGCGCAATATCATTATAAATTTGCAGCTGCTGCTGTGCATTTAAGCCACCGGCGGCACGGCGCCAAAATGTCCACCACTCTGCCCAGCTTGGCGTGGCCTTGTTAAACTGCAAGCCTGTATTATAAAGTGGCCAGATTTGTTCAATGCGCCAATCATCGAGCGGATAACCAAAACCTGGGCGCACCATAAAACCAGCTTGCTTAAACCAATTTCGTTCGTGAAGTTCTGAGCGCCGGCGGCGCTTTTGACCTTGCAATAAATGATCAACCAACTCTCTTAATACCTGAGTCTGCCAGTCATCACGTTTTCCAAGTGCTTTTTCGAGCAGTGGTTTTAGTTGCTTAACCGCTTTAGGATCTGTGGTTTTGTTACTATTTCCGTACACTGTTTCAATTGCAGCAATTGCCTGTGAAAACTTGGCGGGCAATGCGGTTTGAGACTCGTTATCGATGCTCTGGCTAATTTCTTTGCGTATTTGAAATTCAACCTGCCAACGTTGACTGGGATCATTTACCGAAACACAGACAAGTTCAAGCGTACCTACTTGAGTTAGTTGGCAAACTAAAGTGACATCAACCTTACTTTGCTGCTGATTTTTTATCGCGGCAACCAGTGGTGGTAAATTAATGTAGCGCTCAGCATTAAGCTTCATTAATTGACCTGCAGTAAACTCTTGATCATCAGTAGTAGAGGCTAAATTAAACCGCACTGGTTTACCTAACGTTAATGAAAATATATGATCGCTGAGCGCTACTTCACTATTTTCTTGTGTGCCTTTGGGTAATAAACAAATCCCCTGCCCCTCACTGTTATCAAGCACTAGGAAAAATGAACGCGCCGATCCGCCACCAATTTTTAACTGACTGCCAGCGCGCGCTTTAGCATAACTCACAGCACCAAAAGCCACCGCAAGATCTGGGGTGCTATTTTCAAGTATCGTTACTGGTGCTTGCTTCCAGTTGGTGAAAACTTCAGCCGTACGGTCAGCCAGTAATTTACTGTTAAACAAGCCACCATTAAGCAGTATTGCGCTAGGGATTGCGGGATTGTCATCCTGAGCATCCATACGTAATGCTTTGCGACAGGCCAACTGATGCTGATTTAAGAATTGCGCAAGGTGCTTACTGATCGCAGGATCAGCCGCATAAGGCAGACCAAACTCGACAATTGCACTTTGGCGTCTGTTGGGCAAGTCGCTAAAATTAGTCAATGGCACAAATCCATCTAAGGCTAATTGCTGCACTTCGCTTTTGCTTAATTCACAGGTTTTAGAACCACCAATTAAGCGTGAACCTCCCCCTAACAATGTAACATTAGTTGACTCTGGCGCCTGGGCTCCCAGCAACAACTCCTTAGCCTGACGTGTTTGCTGGATCAATTGTGATAATACAGCACTGGACATTTTTTTGTTGCCAGTGATTAATCGACGTTCTGCGGTATGAGCCAAGGCCAGATCTAAATTGTCACCACCTAACATTAAATGGTCGCCAACCCCAACGCGATTTAGCGCAATGCTTTGATTGCTTGGGTTAATATCAACACTAATCAAACTTAAATCGGTGGTGCCACCGCCAACATCGCACACCATCAGCAGTGGAATGTCTTTAAGTAAAACTTGAGCCTGATCGCGATTTTTTTCGTACCAGTGGTACACCACCGCTTGTGGCTCTTCAAGCAACACAATATTTTCAAGTCCAGCCAAGGCTGCCGCTTCAACAGTGAAAGCCCGCGCGGCTTCATCAAAAGACGCAGGTACTGTGATCACAACCTGCTGTTGATTCAATGGCGCATCGCTATGGTGATAATCCCAACATTGGCGCACATGATTTAAATAACTAGCACTAGCCACCAGTGGTGATACTTTTGCAACCTCGTCATTACTGCCCCAAGGTAAAATAGCTGCGGTGCGGTCAACTTGTGTATGCGACAACCAACTTTTAGCACTGACTACTTGGCGCCCGGCGACTTTAGCCCCAAGCTCTCGAGCCAACTCACCGATCACCACCAGTGGTAATTCGCCAATGACCCCTTGGTGTGACCAAGGCAGCACGAGTTGTTCAGGTGTTAACTCTCCAGCCATTGCATGATAGCGAAAACTCGGCAATAGGGGCTTCCTTGCTACCACACCTGGAGCAACTAACTGATCGATTTCAAATATTTTACTTACTTGACTGCAACCAGTAGCGGCATCATCTGCCAACGGGCTATAAGCCACAACTGTGTGTGTTGTACCAAGATCGATGCCAACCTGAAAACGCGGCTGTGCTTTGTTGTTCATTGAAGCTCCACAATGCTAATTGATGAATGGCGAGAATATACCCGTGCATCCTGCAAATACGTGATTCCAGAATTTACAAGGAGCACGGGTAGTAACAACCAATCCATTGGCTGTCAGATCTTGGTATTACTTAGCGCGCACGTCAAATTCAACCTGCCAACGTCCATCGCCATCACGGGCAATAACATCAAGCGCTAAGGTACCTACCTCAGTAACTCGTGCTGCTAAAGTTACGGGCACGACATCGCCTGCGGTGCGATTATCAATGGGTAAGGTTGCTGATATCTCAGGTAATTCTTCAAGTTCATCAGGGGCCCAAAAATCTAGATGAGTGCCCACTTCGTCATCACGGCGAACCGTTGAACCAAAAAATTTAAATTGCACAGGTTGACCAACCACCACACCAAATTGACGGTCTGTCACTTGCACACTAGAACCTTCTTCCATACCAAATGGTGCAACGCAGATAGCCTCAACCGGCGGCGCCATGCCAGGGATTGCTGGCATGGCACTTTCAATGCCGACATAATACGCGCTGGCAATACCACCGCGGATCCTAACGCCCTTACCTTGGCGCACAAAGCCATAATAACAAGCACCACTGGCCACCGCTAAATCAAGATCAAGGCCAGTTAACAATTTAGCTTCGTCAGCATCGGCCTCTGTCAACCAATCATTGATAATGGTCATTAATCGTGTTGACAACAAATCTGACTTTAAGACGCCGCCGTTAAATAAAATTGCCGTTGGTTTGATAAAATCATCTTCACTTTCACCAAACAGCTCAGTAACAGCGTCGTGTTGTCGATTTAAAAAAGCAGCTAAGTGACGAGAAATAGCGGCATCTTGGGCATAAGGCAAACCAATCTGAGTCAATGCTGTACGTGGTTGTGCAACCGGATGTTCGGTAACAGGGGTCTGAGGAAAAAAGCCTTCGACTAAAACTTGTTGAACTTCTTGCTGAGTTAGCTCTGTTTTTAAGGTTGCGCCAAGCAGTTTTGAGCCACGGCTTGGCACCACAATTGGCACCGATTGCAATTGGCTATCACTTAATAAGGCTTCTTTAGCGTCGCGACAGGCATGCACCATGCCTTGAATTTGCCAAGGCTGCAGGTTTTTACCTTGTTGCGCTAATTTAGCACGTAATGTATATGCCAGTGCCAAATCCATGTTGTCACCACCAAGTAGGATATGGTCACCAACAGCCACGCGATTAAGGGTTAAATTACCGCCTTGTTCAGTTACCGCTATCAGCGACAAATCCGTGGTGCCACCACCAACATCGACCACTAAAATGACATCACCGACACTCACTTGTTCGCGCCAGTTATCTTCATTGTTTTTTAGCCAGCTATACACCGCCGCCTGTGGCTCTTCCAGTAAAGTTAAATGCTCAAATCCAACTTCTCGCGCTGCTGCAGCAGTTAACTCGCGCGCGCCAGGATCAAATGATGCAGGCACGGTAATAGTAACATCTTGCTCTGTTAACGGCATTTGCGGGAATGCCAGCAACCATGCAGCAGCTAAATGATCAAGATAGTGTTTACTGGCGGTAACCGGTGATATTTTGGTTACTTCATCAGGGCTATTTAACGGTAAAAAATCACTGTGGCGGTCAATTGCGCCATGGCCTAACCAACTTTTTGCACTGGCGACTAAACGGATCGGCGTTTTGCTGCCCAGATTTCGGGCCAAGGCACCGACAATGGTTTTGTTATCAGCAGACCATGGTAATGCGGTTTGACCAGGTGCCAATTCTGCCTCATGTGCTTGATACAAAAATGAAGGCAGTTGGTTTTTGTCTTCAACAGAGCCTGCAGCAGTCAGTTGCGAAATGGTCAGTATTTGTGGCTCAATACTATCGCTGTCGCTCTGAAGGTCGACGTAAGATAGTACACAGTGAGTTGTACCTAAATCAATGCCAACACTGTATTTTGCAGACTGACTCATAGCTCCACCTCAGCAGCAGCAACGATGCTAAGATCATGTCCTGGCGCTAACTTTGGTAATTTGGTTGCCGCAACTTTCCAGCCTTTATGAACTAAAATACCAGTAAAGGGTGCTTGACCAACTACGTTGCCTGTTAGGCGAATTTGCGTTGCGTCAAAGCCTTGTGGCAAGGTGATTTGGCTTTCTTCTTCTTTATTAACCACTGGCTCCAAAGTGAAGTAGTCGCTAAGTACTTTTTGACCACCTTCATGAATAACACGAGCTGCCGCGCCCACTTCTTCGTCAGCAAATCCGGTAAGATCTTCGCTGATAAAATCAATAAAGCGTGCTTCTTGCTGCAGCAACGCTAATAATTGCAGCGCGGCTTGCGGGTCAGTAGTCTCAAGTTTAGGGCTTACTTCAACTTCTTTGATTACTTCGACTTCTTTGATCACTTCAACTTCTTTGATCACTTCGACTTCTTTGATCACTTCGACTTCTTTGATCACTTCAACTTCTTTGATCACTTCAACTTCTTTGATCGCTTCAACTTCTTTAATTACTTCAATTTCTTTCTCAACAATTTCACTTTGGCCCTTTTTAGTGACATACAATACCGCAAAAATAACGGCAACCGCCGCAAGTCCGGCATGTCCCTGATCTAGCAAAGTTGGTGCAGTTTCAAAAATGGCTGAAAAGTCTAAATTCATAGTGGTCTCTCTAACAAATGCGCTATTACTTTAAAATGCGCGCAATACTGGATATTAACTGATGGCACTGATTTTAACATTTCATTGTCTCTAAGGCCCAGCTTTCTTTACTAATCTAGCCAAATTAGCTGTTTATTTGTGGAGTAAAATCTGATCATTGCAAGGTGTTAATTAAATTTTGTTTTGTCTGTCCAAATAGTATACTGATAACAAAAAGGGAGCCTTACCAATGGCAAGACCCCCTGTGTATAATTTCAAGATATTGGCTAACCTCAGTACCTTTATTTCAATAGGTTACAAAATCCTTATCCAGAACTCTGGTTAGCGAATAATTATGCCTGATTAGACTGAGTTTCATCAGGGCTTGGCTGATCGCTTAAAATCTCAGCTAGCGTTGCACGAGACAAATTACCTTCAACTTGACCATCGTCATTTAACACCGGTAATGGCAGTACATTGTCCAACATTTCGGGTATTACTGTTTCGAGTAATGCATCGCCTTGCACTGCCGGTACATCTTCAAGTAATGATGAATCAAGTACGTTACTATAGTCACTTTTTTCGACATTTTCCAAAGTGTCTTGCGTGATTACCCCTTGATAACCATCATCATTGACCACATAAGCGAAATCGTGTTTTGATTTACGCATTTGAGCAACAGCTTCACCGATGGTTTCACTGGCTATACGACACACTTGAGGTTGCATTACTGTTTCAACGGTTAACGCGCGCGCGCGGTTAACATCTTTAACAAAGGCTTCGACATAATCATCGGCAGGATTAAGTAGTATCTCTACTGGTGGCCCTTGTTGCACTAATATACCATCACGCAATATCGCAATGTTATCACCAAGGCGCAACGCTTCATCTAAATCATGGGTGATAAAGACAATGGTTTTATGGAGAGTTTCTTGCAATCCAATTAACTGATCTTGCATTTCGCTGCGGATTAATGGGTCAAGTGCCGAAAATGCCTCATCCATTAACAAAATTTCAGCATCGGTACACAAAGCTCGCGCTAAACCGACCCGTTGCTGCTGGCCACCTGACAGTTGGTTCGGAAATTTATCGGCGTAACCATCTAAACCAACGGTTTTGATCCACTGTAGCGCACGCTCTTGCCGCTCGGCTTTGGGAACGCCCTGCACTTGCAAGCCATAAGCGATATTTTGCAACACACTACGGTGCGGCATTAGGCCAAATCGCTGAAATACCATCGACATTTTATGACGACGAAATTCCTGTAATTCTTTATCCTTTAACTTCATTACATCAATGCCACCCACTTCAATGGTGCCAGCAGTGGGCTCGATTAGGCGATTAAAATGGCGAATTAAGGTAGATTTACCTGATCCTGACAATCCCATAATGACAAATATTTCGCCTGGATAAATATCGAGATTAATATCACACAAACCAACTGTATCGCCTGTCTCTGCTAATATTTGATCTTTAGTTTGACCCGCCTTAACTAACTCAAGTCCTTTTTGTTCATTTTCGCCAAATACTTTATATAAGTTTTTAATTGAGATTAATGGCGTACTATCTTTTTTATTATCGTCGCTCATGTTATTTACCTTCAAAACTTTGTAAGGTCCGCTTAGCGTAACTTTGTGAAATTCGATCAAAAATAATTGCTAAGGCAACTATCGCTAAACCGTTTAGTAATCCAAGGGTAAAATATTGATTGGTTATTGACTTTAATACCGGCTGTCCTAGTCCTTTAACACCAATCATCGAGGCTATTACCACCATCGCTAGTGCCATCATAATAGTCTGGTTGATGCCTGCCATAATATTAGGCATTGCCAGTGGTAGTTGCACACCAAATAATCGTTGCATCGAACTAGCACCATAAGCTGTTGCCGCTTCAAGCACTTCTTTGTCGACCAGTCTAATGCCTAAATTGGTTAAACGGATAACAGGAGGAACCGAATAAATAATAACCGCTATAACACCAGGTATTTTTCCGATACCCAACAACATTACAACGGGGATCAAATATACAAAAGCTGGCATGGTTTGCATAATATCAAGCACTGGCGTAACAAATGACTGTACTCGGTTAGAGCGAGCCATCGCGATGCCAATCGGTAGCCCTATCATTATCGATAGCAAGGTTGAGACAAGAATAATACTCATGGTGCGCATGGTATTGTCCCACATCCCAAAGAAGCCAATTAAGAAAAATGCACCGGCGACACTTACCGTTAATTTCCAAGAGCGGCTCGCTGCATAAGCGAAACCGGCTAAGACGCCAATAACCAACCACCATGGACTGCTTAGCAATAATTTTTCAAACCAAATAAGAAAAGTTAGTAACGGATCAAAAAAAGCTTCAATACTATCACCATATTCGCGAGAAAAGCTGCGATAAGCGCCGTCGAGAGTCTTGCGAATATCTAATAGCTGATGACGGTCAAGCTGTGGGATTTCCGATAGCCATGAATTGTCTGACATTGAATTTATTTCCTAAAATAAAAAACCCGGCAAAGCCGGGTATATTGAGTGGTTTTTAAAGCTGCGCTAACGCTTTTTTGATTTTATTAGCCGTGGCTAAATCAACCCATTTCATCCAACTCTCTTGATAGTTCGTTAAAAAGTACTCAGCAGTAAATTCACCGTCAGCTTGCTCATTTTCCATCCAAGCTAATAGTGTATTCATTTGAGCATTTGTAAATGAACGGCTTGACAAGTATGCCATTACTTCAGGCGCTCTTTTAGCAAATTTCTCAGTAACCACTGAGTCAACTGCCGAAGGTGGATACATGGTTGGTTTTGGGGTTAGGCAATCATTTTGGGTGATACATTCTTTAAATTGCTTTACATCAATGCCTGAGCCAAAATCAACTTTAACCATTTTGTATTTGCCTAATACGGCCGTTGGTGCCCAGTAATAGCCAAACCAAGCCTCTTTACGTTCATAAGCTTTAGCAATTGAGCCCGACAAACCAGCACCTGAACCCGGATCGATTAAATCAAAACCCGCAGATCCTAAATCCATTGCTGTAAATAGGTTGCCTGATGAAATTTGACAATTCCAACCTGCAGGACAGCCATAAAAGGCCGATAATGTAGGATCTTCGGGGTGCTTGAATAATTTTGCGTTTGCTTTGATGCCTGCGATAGTGGCTAATGTCGGATCTTTTTCAACCATGTAAGCAGGGACCCAGAATCCTTCTTCACCGCCGTCAGACAAGGTCACACCAGCGTAACGGATCCGGCCTTCTTCGACACCTTTATCCAATGCTTCTTTCATCGAGTTGCTCCAGAACTCTGGTGCAATATCTGGCTGGCCTTTTTCGATCATTGCCGCACCGGTCGGCATCGTATCGCCAGGTACCAATTCAGCCTCACAGTCAAAACCATGCTTTAAAATAAAACGGTCAACATTGGCGATTAATGTTGCTGAATTCCAATTCATATCTGCAATTGTAACTTTGCCGCATTCACTGGCCATAGCCGATGTTGAGAAGGACGCCCAAGTGACCAATAGTGAGGTAGCTAAGATTTTTTTCATGCCCGATAATTCCCTAATTAACAATAAAGTATTATCTACGATACAGTATTTTAGGGTGAAAAAGTTAAAAGATTACATTGTGTTTACATTTTGAGGCGGTGTGAGTGGGGCTTGAATTAGATAATAACGTGGCAATAACACGCTATTATCTAGCAATAAATAACAACAATATCCCTAGCAAAAAAGCCAAAAAACATACAGCTTAAACTATTGATAAATATGAATAAAAATTAAAATTAAAATTTGTACAAATACAGACCAAGTAATGCGTCGATAAATAATCTATTTTTCCTGCACTATTTAGCTCAATCTGGTTAACGAATAAAATTTGCCAGAAGTCTCTGTCAGCAACCTAAACTGGCCGTTAATACCCTGGCGAGTCAAAAATGGCTTGAAGCGCTCGGCAGGTAATTCAATGGTGCGTCCCGTGACATCACGCACCACTATTTTATCGGCACCACCATTATATATAGGCAAAAGCTGTTCATAATTCAACCGAACATTAAACACATATTGGTTCATTAACCTAAGCTCATATTTACTTTTTCAGACAGATCTGTTGCTAAATTTTCAATCTCAGCTAAGCGTTGTAATTGTTGTTTAATTAGATTTGATCGGATTAAATCATGCTTTTTCCATTGTAATAAAGGCGTGATTAATCGAGATGCAATCTGTGGGTTAATCGTATTTAATTTAATGATTTGATCAGTTAAAAACAGGTAACCGCTGCCATCAATTGCATGGAAATTTTTAGGATTGGCCATCGCGAACGATCCGATTAAACTACGAACCCGATTTGGGTTTTGCCAGCTAAATGCTTGGTGTTCAAATGTGGTAATAATTGAGGTGATCACATTCGCCGATGGATTGGCACCAACCAGTGCAAACCATTTATCCATCACTAAGCCATTTTTAGCCCATTTTTGTTCGAACAAGCCATTCAATTGACTCAAACAGCTCAGGTTGTTTTCATTTGCATAACTTAACGCGCTAATTGAATCTGTCATATTGGTTGCTTGAAGATATTGTTGTTTGACCATGCCTTCAACATCGACCGCTGCTGTTACGGCCATCAGCTTGAGGCTGGCATTTTTGAGCTGACGCAAACTAACATCTTTATCGCAATCGTTACCAATAGCCATTGAAGTACGTTCATAACAAGTATGCAGTAATGAGAACAATTGTGTTGCAAGATGGTGCTGAACAAAATTTCGTGCCTCGATAATCGCATCAATAGCAATTGAATCAACAAGTTCAAACAACTCCATGACCGAGGGTAACTCAATCATCAATGCAACCAAGGCAGGATCGATGCTTAGATCTGCTAAAACCTGCTTTAAACTCTCGCCTAATAATGGATTAACATCCAATCTGTCACCACGGCTATGCAATAAACTATTTTCGATAATTGCTTTAGTTAAAAACTTCTGCGCACTGTCCCAGCGCGCGACATCACTTGATGCAAAACGAATCAAATGGGCCAATTGCTGGTCAGAGTAATCAAAATTTAGTTTAACCGGCGCAGAAAAATCGCCTAATAACGAAGCTAGAGGCTTGCTGGCGATATTATCAAAGACAAAGGTCTGTTGGGTCTCAGTTAGTTCTAAAACGGTATGGGTTAGTCCCTCTGCAAGTTCAAATAACTGGCCTTGAGCAGAAATTAATTCAACACTGACCGGAATGTGAAGCGGCAATAGCTTTTGGCCATTGTCAGGGTTTGGAAGCATTTGACTTAACGTTAATTGATATTGCTGTTTTACCTGATCATAGCTTTCGCTGACAGTGATGGTTGGTGTACCCGCCTGACTGTACCATAATCTAAATTGGCTTAAATCAACCCCAGCGCCCTGCTCCATCGCTGCAACAAAATCGTCACAGGTTACAGCCATACCATCGAACTGCTCAATGTAACGCGCCATGCCTCGCTGGAATCCATCTTCACCCAATAAAGTATGGATCATTCGAATGACTTCGGCTCCTTTGTTATATACGGTCACGGTATAAAAATTATTCATTTCGATCACCGCTTCTGGTCGAATAGGATGAGCCATAGGTCCGGCGTCTTCAGCAAATTGATGTGAGCGCATGACCTTAACCGCACTTATTCGATTAACCGCTCGTGAACCCAAGTCAGAGCTAAACTCCTGATCGCGAAAAACTGTTAAACCTTCTTTTAAACTTAATTGAAACCAATCACGACAAGTAATTCGGTTACCGGTCCAGTTATGAAAGTATTCGTGACCAATCACCGATTCAATGCCGTCAAAATCAGCGTCAGTAGCACTTTCGACATCGGCTAAAACATATTTACTGTTAAAAACATTAAGGCCCTTGTTTTCCATCGCGCCCATGTTAAAGAAGTCAACCGCGACCACCATGTAAATATCAAGATCGTATTCCAAATCAAAACGCTCTTCATCCCATTTCATCGCTTTTTGCAATGATACCAAGGCATGCTCAGCTTTATGGCGATTGCCTTTATCTACAAAAAACTCCAATGCCACTTCACGGCCAGAACGCGTGGTAAAACTACCTGATAGCTGATCAAAATCACCTGCTACTAGCGCAAATAAATAGGCCGGTTTTTTGAATGGGTCATGCCACACTTTATAATGACGGCCATTATCAAGAGTGCCGCTTTCAATACTGTTACCGTTAGATAACAAAAACGGATACTTTTGCTTATCGGCAATTACTTTAGTGGTAAATACCGCCATAACATCAGGTCGATCTAAATAATAAGTTATCCGGCGAAACCCTTCAGCTTCACATTGAGTGCAAAAGGCATCGCCAGACACATAAAGCCCTTCTAATTTTGTGTTTTCAAGTGGGTTAATAGTGGTCACTATACTCAGTTCAAAACTGTCAGGCACCTCAATAATGGTCAATTTACTATTAGTGACAAAATATTGATTTGGCAGTAATGCCTGAGAGTTTATTGCAATAGAATCAATTATTAAGTCATCACCGTCGAGGATCAATGAATGATCATGATCGCCATTACGGCTAATTTCTGTGACAGCAGTGACTCGGGTGGCTTGAGGCTCAAGCTCAAACGTTAGATTCACCGTCGCAATTAAAAACGATGGAATACGGTAATCTGATAAATATTTAGTAGTTGCTGTGGTCATTTTAATCCCTTGATAGCAGACGTTGGGCAGATAAAGAAACGCGCCAATAAATTGCCTCTATCATACTAAAGCCCACAAAAAATAAAAGCCTGAATAGACAGGCTTTTATAAAACAATAATTTCAACTTCTTCGTGTCTTACGATAATCGGTAATTACTAGATAGGCGCTAAAAGAGCGTTATTGGGCAAACTGGCTTATCCGATAACCATACTACATAAAATAGAAGCCAATCGAACTTGACCAACAGCTACCGAAAGTCACATTAAGTTTAGGTATTTGACCCGCTCCTAAAAATCATAAACTAGGCCTAAATTAACTGTGCGCCCTTTGCCTTTGACATTCCAACCGGTAAAAGTATGAGATTGTGAAATATGCGGGTAATAATCACGGTTAAACAAGTTTTCTATCCCGGCAGATAATTTTATTGCGCCACTAACCTGGTAACTGGCTGATGCATTAACCACGCTATAAGAACTGACGGGGGCTTTTTTACCACTGTATTTACCATTTGTAGGCTCAAAACGATTACGGCTTTGCACCCCAAGGTAATTCATCGCTAAACGTAATTTTTCAGTGGCCTGGTAGTTAATATAGGCGGTGATTTTTGCGGGAGTAATTGAACCAGCATCAAGATAGCTACCGGTTTGTGTACTTTTACCTTCTGACCAACTATAACTAATCCCGCCATCTAATTGCTCATTAAAAGTTACATCTACAGCCGCTTCATAACCCCAAATCTTCTGTGGATTACGCTCTAAACTATAGGTTTCGGTCGCTTCATCAACCACCATATTGCCGCCATAGTTATTGGTTGAATAAAAGGCTGCTATTTCAAGCCGCACGTTATCAAAAACACTGCTAAAACCAATCTCAGTGTTTTTAACGATGGCGGCTTGCGTATCTAATTTACTTAACTGGGAAAATTTAGCATTTCGTAACAAACTGCCGATATTAGCAATATCAAAGCCTTCAGAATAACTAATATAAGGACTAAATAGTTCATTGTGGCTGTAACGCAAACCAATATTATAAGTAGTAGCGTCATAATCTAACTCACCACCTGTCACACTCACTGGCACAGTACATTCTTTACCATCTTTACAAATCATCAAGGTACTAAAGTTATTAACACCAATTTTAATATTTTCTTGGCGTATTCCGGCTTTGAAGACCCAATCTTGGGCAAAGATTAATTTGCTTTGCAGATAAAAAGCGACATTATCCATGTCCATTTTTGGTGTCCACATCCGGCCATCAACTAATGGTTGGGCTGTTGTGTCATTTAATACATCAACGCCATAAATAAAAGTGCTATCAAACAATTCAAAATCAACATTGGTATTAAAGTTTAGGCGTAGGCCAGTTTTATCTGAGGTGATCATCGACTGACCACCTACTAAACCTAATTGTTGATCTTTGAATTTGGTCGAATAAAAGAACACATTTTCAATTTTTTGCCAGTAAGCATCAGCAGTAAAGTCTGTGTTATCAAATAACTCCATATCACGATACTGTAATTTTAAGTTGTGATTGCCACGGGGTCCTTGCGGATCGCCAGCCACCACTTTATTGTCGGTATTTTTAATCGCATAACTTTTGGTGCCAACGTTAACCTTACTATTGACCGCCACATAGTCAGAGTTTTGCTGACCTTTAAAATAGTTATAGCTGAGCTGTAGTGAACGGCTATCATCAATGTAATAATTAATTTTGCTAAACAAATTATCTGACTTAAAGTCAGACAAACCATAAGTTAGCCCTAACACATCACCTTGCGCGTCACGAATCACCCCATTTTGATCGCTAACCACACTTAATACATAATCAAACTGGCCTAAAGTACCATCAATTGCCATATCAAGGCGACGACCAGCACTATCTTCAAACTTAATCGCTGAAAAATTACTGCTAATTGCTGCACGGCCGGAAAATGCTTTTTCACTATTGGCTTTTTTAGTGATGTAGTTAATAATACCGCCAGCAGCACCATTACCATAAATAGAGGTTGCGCCTTTAATCACTTCAATCCGTTCAATCACACTTGGATCTAATGAACGAATCCCTAATTTACCATTACGCAGCGGCGTTGATTGTGGCACGCCATCGATCATTACCAAGGCATTACGCCCACGTAAAGACTGACCAGAGTTACTGTTGGTACCACGACCAGCACTCATTCCTGGCACATGCAGTGCCAACATATTTTGCAACTCAGCACTTGTTAACAAGTCTTGGCTAATCGTTTGCTTATCAATAATCGAGACCGAAGCAGGCACTTCATCAATACTTTCTTGAATTCGGCTACCGGTAATAATAACTCGTTCAAGATCTTTCATCTCTAGGTTATTGACCACAGTAGCTTGCTTAACTTCGTTGGCCGAAACAGCCAAACTGGCACTTACGGCTACTGCAATCAGCGAGTAATTTATAAATTTCATTGAACATTATCCTTGGTAAAAAAAGTGATTAAAAAATACGGCACAAAACGCAACGCGAATGATAACGGTTAACATTTAGAGTTCGATCTTTTTTGTCAAGAGTTTTGTAAGCGTTTGGTTGATTTGGTACTAAACCTGAATTGTGGATAATGATTATGTAAACAATTGAAATAAAATAATTATAAATTTTAGTCACGTAATTTAAGTGGTCATCAAGGCATTTTCACTAATAAATAGCTGTTGCAACAACACTCAGAGGCGCTAAAACAGCGTTATTAGGCAATTCGCTTATCTGGTATTGAAATTATTTAAAGTGATTCGTCAGCCGACGCTCTTGACCGGCTGTGGCGCAGCTGTGGAATGTTGCCCATTGCCTGCAAAGTTGCAGTAATAGCGCCAAAAGATTTTGAATGACTCGAGCCAATCACATTAATTAAGTGATCTCTTGTGCTAAATTAAGCTGATTCATCGAGAAAAGCTTGTGGTAAAAAAGCGTCCCTCCCACTAATTTTTATAAAAATCACAACAGACTTCAGCTGGACCGCAGGATGTACCATGAACTGCCGGAGGCTGCCTTTAGGTTAAGCCCATAGATGGGTTACAGTTAGTTGTATACCTCTAACGGGCTAAGGCTTCCTTCAGACCCCACCGTTAGCCAGTTACGCCCTTGCCAATCAGATTGTCATCCCCTTAATCAGGGTGACTCCGCTTTCTTTCAAGCGGACGGGTTTGCCAGCTTTGCTGGGCAAACAAAAAAGCCGCGTTCAACGCGGCTTTTAAATATTTTTATTAAAATTTGTTAATTTTTAGCAGTTTTACCTAAATCGATGAAGTCTAGGGTGATGTATGATGCTTCATCAAGTACTGGGTCTATTTCTGGTCGCTTTTTAGGTAAATCGTCTAGCGAGGCAACTTGCTCTAGTCCGGATTTTATTCGACGTAAGTTTGCCCGTTCTAGCGTTGTTTTATCAAGCTGCTGACGTTTTTCTTCTCTTATCGTTTGAACTAAGCTGACACTGGTTTGATCTTTTTCTAGCTGATACCTTTCGATGTCTTGCGCCAAAAATTGAAACTCAAGATTCATCGCTATGCGCTGCTGATGATTGTTCGCTAACTGTGACAAGTAATTATGACGATAATCGCTGCGCTTGTTATAAGCGGCCTTGTTAATGCTGTCCCAAGGTAGGGTATTGTCGGCAACACTTTCACCGAAATCAGCTGGATCAACAGCAGTTGGGAATTTAATGTCTGGCACTACCCCCTTATTTTGGGTGCTGCCACCGTTAATCCGGTAAAATTTTTGAATAGTATATTGAACAAAACCAATCGGCTTCTCATAAAAATCGTAAATCCGACTTAAACTGCGGTGCTGTTGCACAGTGCCTTTACCAAAGGTTTGCTCGCCAACCACAATTGCTCTGTCGTAGTCTTGCAGTGCTGCTGCAAAAATCTCCGATGCTGATGCACTATAGCGGTTAACTAATACAGTAACGGGTCCACGGTAATAAATAGCTTTATCAGGATCTTTTCGGACATCAACCTGCGAGTTGCCACTTTTAACCTGAACAATTGGGCCAGATTCAATAAACAAGCCACTTAAGTTAGTCGCTTCAGTAAGTGCACCACCGCCGTTATTACGCAAGTCGATAATAAGACCTTCACTGCCCTGCTGATCTAAGTCAGCAATCAGTTTCTTAACATCATTGGTTAAATTGACATAAAAACTTGGGATCTTAATTACCCCAATTTTACGGTCTTTAAATTGCGGTAAATCCGACTCTAACATTTCAGCTTTAGCTGCGCGATCTTCAAGCTTGATGGTATCACGAACTATCGGCACAATTTTAGATTTACTGCTACCCGTTGCCTTGCCAGAAACAATTTCAAGACGCACAGTTGAGCCCTTAGGGCCTTTTATTAATTCAACCACATCATCAAGACGCCAGCCAATGATATCAACCATCTCTTTATTGCCTTGGGCAACACCAACGATTTTATCATCTGGACCAAGCTGCTCGCTATTATCCGCGGGGCCACCACTGACTAATCTTTGAATAACGGTGTAGTCATCTTTAACTTGCAGTACAGCTCCAATCCCTTCAAGAGACAAGCTCATTTCAACCTGAAAGCGCTCGGCATTACGAGGCGATAAATAACTAGTGTGAGGATCGATTGAACGGGAAAATGAATTCATTAATAATTGAAATACATCTTCACTGTGAGTTTGGGTGATTCTTTTTAGCGCGTTGTTATAACGCTTGCCTAAAGTGCTGGCGATTTCGGGCCAGTCTTTGCCGGTTAACTTAAGATTTAAAGCATCACTTTTGACACGTTGGCGCCATAATTCATTAAGTTGTGTTTTTGATTTAACCCAATCGGAGTTATCACGGTCAAATTCATAATTGTCTTCTATATCAAATACCATTGGTTTATCAAGTAATTGCAATGCATAGCTAAAACGTTCAAAACGGCGTTTAAGGTTTAATTGATATAGTTGATAAATATCTTCTAGCCGGCCTTGTTTCAATATTTCATCGAATTTAAACCGCAAAGGTTCGAATGATGCAATATCGGAGGCAAGAAAAATATTCTTGTTGTAATCCATACTTTCGAGATAACGGTCAAAAATTTTCGATGAAAATTTATTGTTTAGCTCGAACTCTTTAAAATGAGTTCGAGTAAACAAAGCGGTAACCCGAGTACTGGAGACTTTATGCTGTGGTTCAGCGCTTAACACCGGAATTTCTTCAATCTTATATTTGGCAGGCAATCCAAAAGCATTGGTCGCCACCAGTATTGGAACTAATCCTAGTGTTAAACGTTTTAGCATAAAAATCTCCTATTTTGTTGCTAATATATGTTCTGGCTTTACCTTAACTACCATGCCTGATACTAGCTGTACTTTAGCATCTGATTTAGCAAGATCGACAATCACACCCTGCATTGGTGCCTTGCCTAATGTAACTAAGACCTTCTGGTTAATTGAAAGTGCCGCAATGCTTGCTACTTTCTCACCAACAGGTAACTGTGGTGCTGCAGCTTGTTTAGGTGCTACCGCTGGCTTATTGCTGTTGCGAGTTGGTACCTTGGCACGTTTAAGCTTAGCAGCTGATGCGTCTTTGTCAGTTTTTACAACTTTAGGCGCTTTTTCATCAGCGCGTACTTTGGCTTTCTTCTGACTTTCAAGTAATACTTTTTTTGCATGCTCAACATGGTCTTCACTTAGCTCGTCACCAGCAACACCATCTAAGTCAATGCGCTTAGCACCGGCTTTAGTGCCGCGTAGGTAGCGCCAACTCGTGGTATAGTGACGAATAGCCCCACGTAACTGGGTTTTGCTAACCATCTCATCTTCACTTAAACGTGCGGCTAAATCTTGAAATAGACCGATTTTAAGTGGTTGAGCGTCGCCCTTAAGTGTAAAACACTTTGGGAATTTTTCTGCTAGATAAGCGATTACCGCCTTATTATCTACAAGTTTAGCTGTACTATTCATTTATTCTTCCGAGTCGTTACTAAATTCTTCAATTAAGAATGCTATAAAATGTTCAATCAATTCGTCGTCTAAGTCGACCAATCCGGGTTGATGCTGCCAGTAGGGCCAAATCGCTTCAAGCATTTCGCGAAATAAACCTAAGTCAGTATCATCGTTTACTGTTTCAAATAATCGGTGGTATACACGATTAATATTGTCAGTTGCAATTTCTTCTTCGCCTTCCCATTCGCCCACTTGCGTGATGTCGAATAGAAATTCGTTAATATCTAGATGTTCATACATCATAATTGTTTTCCCAAACGGTGATAAGTGCAAGTAATAATTGCATTTATGCTATTTACCGCTCAATTTTTGTTCGATCAATCTAGCTAGTTGTTCTAAACCGACTTGATCTGTCTCATTAAAACGATCCAGACGCTCACTATCAATATCAAGTACGCCATAAAGCACATCATTAATCTGCAAAGGAATAACAATTTCTGATTGCGATCGGACATCACAAGCAATATGACCAGCAAATTGATGGACATCGCCAACGCGCTGAGTCTTAAGTGTACCTGCTGCTGTGCCACAAACACCCTGGTTAAAAGGGATTCGGGTACAAGCAACGTTGCCTTGAAATGGTCCAAGCACTAATTGCTGTTCTTTAGCCAGATAAAAACCAACCCAATTGACCTCGCTTAATGCCTGATTTATAAAGGCGCTAGCATTCGATAATAAGGCTATTTCGTCGGTCTCTTGTTCGATTAAGCACTCAAGTTGTTTACATAATAAGGAGTAATCGGTATTCAATTTTCTAACCTAGCTACTACATGGCAGGCTACTATACCTGAGTTATGATAAATGAAAACCCTAGGGCAATAGCTCAAGGCTAAAAAAATTGTTTTTTGCCAGATATCTCAATATTTTTAGCCGACACCACGTTAATATTTGCTGTATTATGGCCCAAACAAATAACTTGATAGAACCACATGTCGATTAACACCTTATTACCCTCTCAATTTCTTGAGCATATTTCGTCGCAATTACCCAGCCACCTCACTATGGACGATCTCATCGCGGCTTGTCATAAAGAGTTAAGGTTTAGCATTCGCGTCAACACCTTAAAAGGGACTGTTGCCGACTTCTGTTTGCTGATGGACCAACTTGACTGGTCTTATCAAGCCATTCCTTGGTGTCACACTGGATTTTGGGTCGAGTTGCCCCCAGGATCATCAGCCGCGGGAAAACTGCCGCAGCATATTACCGGTTTATTTTACATTCAAGAAGCCAGCTCAATGCTGCCTCCTGTGGCACTATTTTCAGACAACAAAAAATTTGAGATGGTACTAGATTTAGCTGCAGCACCAGGTTCTAAAACTACCCAAATCGCTGCTTTAATGGCAAACAAGGGTTTATTGGTGGCCAATGAGTATTCTTCTAGCCGAATCAAAGCGCTGCATAGCAATTTACAGCGGATGGCCGTTAGTAACACCTTAATTAGCCACTACGATGGCCATGTTCATGGCGAGCATTTAGAAAATTGTTTTGACGCGGTATTAATCGACGCCCCATGCAGTGGTGAAGGCACTGTACGTAAAGACCCAACCGCGTTTAAAAACTGGAGTCTTGACCACATTGAAGAAATAAGCTGTGTACAACGCGGTTTATTACGCTCGGCCTTTATGGCATTAAAGCCCGGTGGTGAGTTAGTTTATTCGACCTGCGCATTAAATTTCACCGAAAATCAGCAAGTTTGCCAATTTTTACTTGATGAGTTCAAAGATTTAGTTGAACCAATTAATCTTGCTGATTTGTTCGATGGTGCTGACAAAGCTGTGACCGAACAGGGTTATCTACATATTTGGCCACAGTTATTTGATAGCGAAGGTTTTTTTATTGCTAAATTTAGAAAGCTTGGCCCGACCAATCTGGCGCAACCTAAACCATTCAAAAATAAATTTCCGTTTAGTCCAGTTAAAGGACGCGAAGCCACGGCCTTACTAGCGCAGTTAGACGATCTTGGGTTAGCGGGTATTGAGCAACATAACTTATACCAACGTGAGCAAGAAATTTGGTATTTTCCATCGGGGATTGAGCAATTAACTTCTCGAATGAAGTTCCAACGCTTAGGTATTAAATTAGTTGAGCTTAAAGGAAAGAATACGGTACTAGAGCACCATGGGGCCACGGTATTTAGCCAGCCTCAGCTTGAATTAACACCCGAGCAGTTGGTTGAGTATCTCAAAGGCCGTGATTTACCCGTCAACAATGAAGCAAAGCAAAAAGGGTTAGTTTTTGTGGGTTATCAACAACAAACCATTGGCATGGCCAAATGGGTTGGCAGTAAAATAAAGAACAAATTACCTCGGAACTTGGTCAACGATGATGTTGTGCTAAAATAAACAGTACAAGCTAATTATTTAGACTACCATTTAAATTACTTAAGTCGCAAATTACACGCTAAGTTCCCCTAAGCTCGGAACAACTTGGAATAGTTCCGAGCTCTTTTTCTCAGTCACATCAATCTAGTTAACCCGTAAAAATGAACGGCTTTGTGCTAGGTTGATACCTATGGCGACTATTTTTGATCCCACGCTTTACGTGCTGCAGCTTTCTTTAAGATAGCTCTGTTTTCATCAGTGGCAGGTGGCTCAGACTGTCCAAAAATCCCGGCTAACCAATGGCCATCGGTTGGGTTTGGAAATAGCACATACTTTACGCCGTATAGTGCGCGATCTTCTTCCATTTTAGCTTCACGGCCAGCGACATCGCCTTTAACATAGTATTTGCGACGGAAATCATTAAGGCTGTCACC
>Ga0105355_10000397_pt1 | contig 40008 bp, 82 predicted proteins | sample GOMGulsemesocosm_2_FD_83508 | JGI IMG/M metagenome (GOLD analysis project Ga0105355, IMG submission 83508) | Methane-oxidizing microbial communities from mesocosms in the Gulf of Mexico - GOM9C Gulf of Mexico | ecosystem: Environmental > Aquatic > Marine > Cold seeps | place: Gulf of Mexico...
GATGTTTATTTTAAAACTCCCTTTAGCATATTCGGTAATTTTAAGTCCCCATATAGACGAATCAAAGAGTTCTGTCTCATAATCAATATTCAATGAATGAAGGCCGTCTTTCTTATGGCAAAGTACAGGAGTAACAGATTCAACTCCCTTGATGGATTCAATATCTTGTTGAATGAAGATATGTGACCTAGGATTGTTAACTGTTATAGTTAATTTAAACTTTATATCTAGACTTGATTGCATGATGTTTTTAACCTTCCCTGATGGGATATATTTCATTACTATGCATGCCTTGTGAGCAACATAAGATTATCTCCATTTGAGATTGGGAGTTTGTATTACATTGGTTGTAATTTGAAGAGAGAGCTTTAGAGATGATGTGGCTTAAGAATGCTACACTCTCGTTTATATTTTTCGCTTCTAGTGGGGATTTGTGATGTGTGCTAAAGGCATCTTTGAGTTGTGTGTTTTGCTCTGAACTTGCAACGGCCATTGCTGCGATCTTTCGCAATATATGAGCAGCCTCGTTAGATGCTTTGGGTTCTGGGTTTCTTGATAATATATCGATAGCTTCATTTAAGTAGCTTATCATAAACAAATAAAATTCAATGTGAGTATGTTTTCCATTTGTTGAGGTGGTGTTTTCATTCCAAATATTATCTTGGTATTCACGTTCTGAAATGATAGCGACCATTATTTTTTCAGCGCTTTGGTGTCCGAACACTTTTTGTAGTTTATTATTTATTTTATTAATATAAGCTTTGTGCATTATTACATCTCTTAGTTTTGTTTATTCTAATGTTCGATAGTGTGATATTGTTCTTCGAACCGATTGATTACTTTACTCCACTCTTCTTTGTTACATTTGGCTTCGAATTTAGCTTCGCGAGCAATCTGCAATCGTGTTTGTTGATCCAATTCCTCCCAAACCTTCAGTATCGTATTCGTGATTTGGAGAGCTCCACCAGTGCTTCTATTGTGGGTATATCGAGCAGAAAATACCAATGCATTTCCTAATTCATTCTGAGTTAGATTAGTTTTCATAATTTTATCTTCTATTGCTTTTTCTTGTACTAAAATAACTTTCTCATGCAGAAAAGGATGGCAAGTAGCGGTTTGTTGATTCACAATATATTCAGCTTGTTTTAGATCGATTGCTTGAAGTTCTTTGGTATATCTTGACTCTTCAGTTTCAAGTTCATCTTGATACACAACAATAGTAGCTACAAAGGTCTTTTTAAAAGACTCTATAGTTTCATTTTCGAAAGCTATTTCGGTGTCGATTTTTTGTAGCGGGGATAATGGTTGCCAATGTGTGGGTTCTACAGACTTTTCACAATTCTCGTTTGATTCCCAGCACACTCCATCCGTCCAGCAACTAGGCGATTCTTGCTCAGTCATGAACACCCAACCGCAGCAGTCTTGTTCGGCATCATTAACAAAACCACTATACCAAGAGATGATGTTGTCAGAGCCATGACCAGGTATTACTACTTGGATATGGGAGCCATCTTTCGGAGCTGAATCTATAGTTTTAAAACCGTCTTCTTTTAAAGGGTGTCCAGTCATAGGTGTTTGCTAACTAAAGGGTTTAACATAACACTTTACGAGATTTTAAAAATAATGCAACGTTTACTTTATGGGTTTATGGAAAACCAATCATCCTAGGGTGGATAGTTATCTACTGTTTTAAAGTCGGGCGCATATCCGGTGTTCTCTACGAATTTTTTTAATTGCTTTAGGTTATATTCTTTATAGATATAATATGGAATATCTAAGTTAGCGCTTTGAAGCTCTCGTGTTGGGTCAAAATGAATTTTACCTACTTTAATCCAAGCATGTGCGAGGTATGTTTTATTTGCTGAAAAAATATACCCAAGCACGTACTTTAGGGGTTGTTTGGTTAGACCATTCAGAGATAGTAATGTGAAGTAAGCGTTGTGGTAGCACCTGTGAGGTTCTACTTCATTTTGAATTATATGTATTAAGTGTTCCGGAATATGCTTTATTTCTGCTCGTTGAAGAGTTTCTATGGTTTGCTTTGGGATGTCGAGAGAATATTCATCAACCATAGTTCTTTTAAAGTTGTGTCCGGTCATTATGGCATCCTGTTTTCTGGTTGTTAGTTATACTACACTAGCAAGCCAAGAATAAAAACCTTGGCTTAACTGTATTCAGTTGCATTAATTAACGATTCTTCAAAACTCCGTAAACAGTGGCAGCATTTAGGTTGTGGGGGTACGCCCTCAAATTCAATAACTTTAAATTCTGTAGTGCAATCTTCACAAGTTGTAGATACTTCGATTTGTTTAGCCATTTTATATGTTCTCTGGTTATTTACCTTTATTGACGATCTGAAACATTACCCAACTTTTAAAGTTTGTAATGATTGGGCCACGAATTTTTAAGATGTTAAATGGACATTTTTTTCTAACATCGATAGGAAAGAACCCTCCTATCTCCTTTGTTTCACCATTAAACCCCTCGCAAATATAAGAGAAAGGTTCCCACTGAAATAGTTGTTTTTTATTGATTTTCAAAATAGTTCTCAAGTTATATGTTCAAGGTAGAATAGCGAAAAAACACCGGATACTACACACAAAAGAGCCCCTAATGTCGGTTTCCAAAAAGTTTGGGTGGATTTGGGTTGGCTTTATCTAATAAAAAAATGATCCGGACATACATGAAACAAAAATAACGAATTTTAATAATATTGTCATTTTAATATTACTCTTTTTATGTGAAGTAGCTTTTATCTAAAGGTTGGCAATGCGTTCTTTCCAGACATGCTCAGGGGCAGAGAAACTTGTTTTTAAAACATGCATCTCGTCCAAATTTGATATCTTGCTTTTTGATTTGTCTGTGAATTCTATTTCAGTAACATCGGTGACGTATTCATTTCCATCAAGATTAAAAACAAGAGCTTGTGGTATGACATCATCGCCGTAACCCCAGGGTTTAAATTCAACAACTAAAGCGCTTTCATTGAGAATACTGATTACTTTGCCTTTCGCAGCTCTTTGTATTTTTCCGTCATCGAAAATGTAAACACTATCATTTACTTTTAGTGGTAAGTCTTGTTTGTGGTCGATAAAGTCCATACTTCCTGCCTAATATTTTGCGTTATAAGGATTGTTTCTTGTTTTTATCTTAATTTATTTGCTTAACATAAGGCTGAGCAGATATACCTTTGTACATGGTTGAATCTGTTTCTAGTAAATATTTTACTACTTCGTCACATATTGCCTTTGTCTCATATATGATTCGAGGGAATTGAGCTGTTTTACCTTTGAAAATCATGTGTTTCATTCTTAATCCAAGATAAATTACGTGTTATTGATTAGTAGCCAAGAAAAAAGGATTGGCACATAAAGGATGCACTCTAATATCCCTATAAACCAAGCGGTTTCTACTTCGTCATTAAATAGAACGACATGTTTCCATTCTTTATAATAGTAATAGCAGATCCCAAGCATGATTAATTCCTTGTAAGGTTTTTTTTGTGTTTTTAACAGGATATATTACGTAAAATCATAATTACTACAAGCATTTAATTTAAATTGTTATAGCTATTAGGTGTCTGTTCGTTTTTCTGTTGATGCAATAATTAGCATCTGGGAAATCTTCTTGTCTTCCATCCAGGCAGTTCCTTTTTTTAATTTACAATAACGCTCAATTGTTTCGATTGGAGGATGCGGCAAATCTGGAATATGTCCTTTGTACCCTACAAAAAGAGCTCTCTCTTTAATTGCTTTCATCCAGGAATTTTGCAAGCCGTATTTTTTTATTGCAAAAGTTGCACTTCTTAAAGGGCTGAGTTTTGTTTTTGCGGCCATAGCTCGAAATGCTGGCATAGAACCGCCTAGGTCAATATAAACGCCAGAGAACCCAGTTATTTCTCCCGCAGTATCTAAATTATTCATAATATCTGAAACTGAGAAACCGCCGCCTATTTCTATATTCATGTTGATAGTTGCGCTACATGATGTAAGTAGCTCAGCTAGGAATCTATTTCTAATATGAGTTTCTTGGCCTGACCGTGTACCTTTAAATGGCATATATTGCTCTATAACTTTTGAAAACATTGATGTTACATTAATGATAATTCATTATTTTGCAATGTACTATTCAATACAACACAAACTTTATCATTCAGCTTAGTTAGTTCTAAGGGCTGATTTTATGATCTTTTGTTTTGCCTTTGTGTGTAATAGCTCTTTTCTTTTTAATGTTTTCATTTTTGATAATTTCAAACGAAAGGAAATCATTCTATTGGTTCTAGTTAAGAATAATATTCTCGGCAATACTCCAAGGTAGTGGATAACTAGTTTGCCTAGCATTGAAAAAGCTTCTGTATCATCTCGCGACCTTCCTAAATGATCTTTTATGTCGTAGAAGGAATAGCCAGGGTTGAATTCCAGATCTGCTTTGCCAAAACTAAAACGAGTAATAATGTAAAATCGCTGATCTTCAACATCCTTATACATGTGATCCGGATGGTATTGCCCATAGATATTTTGATGCAGACTATCAAACTTCCAAAGGCCTTGATGAATTTGAATTATTGTTTTAATACTATTCATTTTTTCCTACCTTTTGCTTTTAAAGTTGAGCTATAACGCAAAGATGCCCATAGGCGTTTGTCTAACGTGTAATCATCTGGAGTTTCACAGCTCTACCTCTTCCATTTGATCTAACTCTTCTTTCGAGAGAAGAACAAATGGGGAAATAATTGTGTTGAGCCCTAAGTCTTCTTGTTGGGTTTTAAGCTTTGGCTTGCATATTGGTGGTGCTTCGGCCTTATTGCTTGGTAGATTATGTAAGTTAACTGGCCTTGGTGATTTATCCATGGTTGCATTGCTTAGTTTTAAGTTTAGCATGTTTTGATTCAGCATGTTCTGACATACATCTTACTTCATCTTCATTAATGTCATGCAAGTAATATTCATCATCTTTATCGAGCTTTTTCGCTTCAAGGAAGCCATCATACCAACCGTCGCCGAATGAACTAGTGACTGCATCATCAATAGTTTCTTGAAGTTCAATAATTGCATCAACTTCTTTTTCATCGTCAAAGTTAGCTAGTGATTTTCCATCTTTAGTGAGCCACCAGCAATGATGCCCTTCGGTCTTTCCATATTTACTCATATTACTTGTCCCACTCCACTTTAATTTGCCACCAACTCATAGAGCCTGTAGTTTTTGAGTCGCAAAATTCAATTGCTTTAGTTACCTCAGTAAATTCATGAGATTCAAGTTGTTTTTCTCCACCGAAAGCATTTTCACAACGTTCCGCTATGTATTTTATTTTCATAGATTTTTAGAAGTTCTCTTGTATAGTTAGCGTACTGCAAGGAGTCGTATTTATTCCTAGAAAAAGTTTTTCTATAAACCAATAAAGAAGTCCCTCTTTCTCTAGTTCACTTTGAAAGAAGGATGTTTTGAATAGTGTGGGATGTTGGTAAAGGTGTATACCATACATCCTGCCAAACATTATTACATTATCTAGAAACTTCTCAGGACTGAGACGAGTTTTAGTATAGATGTTTTGGATGAATTCAATGCCTATAATTACGACATTAGCCCTTTGCATGGCTTCTATGTATCGTTTTAGGGCTTTCGGATCGTATTCGTTTTCAATCATGGAGTATCCAATATTAACTTTTTAATGACTCAAAAATACTAACATTCCTGTAATAACTAAGCTCACCATATATAATGGGGATTATGAAAATGACTATAGGTAAATTTAGTGTATCACTTTTTAATATTTTTAAAATGTTTTTGGTTGTATTTGTTGTCAAAGCTAATGATTTATCGCGCAATTTTAGCCGCTTCTTTAAAGTCGCTTATATTACACAGGGATTGTTTCCAGTCAAATGCGGATCTTCTCGGTGCGTATTTTAAGAGTTTATGTTTACCGCCTTGTGCCCAACCAGTAGGACTAAAGGCAGACCAAACCGGACACCATAGGAAGCTGTAAATGAATCCTTCTTTATTGGTAGCAACATAGTTGTGCTCGCGAGGGACTTCTAATAAATCTAAGCCGTAGTTAATGAATTTAGTTTGCAACTTATTTCCCCCACCCTAACTATTGTCTTTGAAAAGGAATGTGATTGTGAGCATGTTTGAATTGCCACTTTGGGTTTGTATTACATTTTCAATTGAAATATTAGATTTTGAAACTAACCAATCGGAAATTTTAGTCTCTAGTTCATTATCATTCACATTTCGGTTTGAAAATATTTTTATTTGTAACGGTGATATCTTGCTTGAATTAATTTTCATTATTTAGATTCTCTAATTTAATTACACTTCGACGACGGCTTTACTTTCAATGTCTTCTACTCTGATCCAGCTGCAAACTATTCCAGCGGCATCTAAAGCATCTACTATTTTTTGAGCGGCATTGACTAGGGAATCTTCTCCTTGAATAATAATTTCACCATTCGTTATCTTGACGTTAATTTCTTTGCTCATGTTAACTCCGGATTGAACTTACTGATGGTAACGCGTAATTTTAATCAGTATTGTTCCTGCGAAAAATTTCTTATACATTCTAAATCTTTACATGTTGGGGAGTATGAATATTTAATAACGCCACACTCCATACAATTGCCCTTGTATTCCCCTTCGAATTCTTGATAATGTAGTTCACCCAATAGCGTGTACTGGATGACTGTGGGATCAATTATTGTGTTCGAACTGTCAACTAACCAAACATGGGTATATTGTTTATTGTGTTTAACGTAGGGATTGTTGTCGACATTATCAGGGGAGCTAACGTAACCCTGCACTAGCCTTAATTCTTGGAATTCTTCTTTCATTATTTTTGTAAATCTAACACATTTACCCAACTGCCCTTCTAGGGATTGTGGGAATGTGTTTTCCATGAAAGAATTATACCGCTCTAATTTAGTAGTTTTAGATTTGTTCATTTTAATATTTTGGCCTACATTCCGTCTGGTTTTTAGTTGACTGTGGGTCATTAACCCCGTAAATCCACGAAATATTCGCGTTTACAGATTGGTGATTCATGATCGCCATTATCAACGTCATGGTGGCAAGTGACTTTTATAATAGCACCATCCCATTCTTCTATGGATTTATGATCCAAGATCTGATCAGTTGATTGTTTGCAAGCGGGACAATCCCAGGTGGCACACCACTCAACTTCTTTTACTGTTTCCATAATTTTATTATCCTTTTTGATGGTAACTTTAAGGTGCTGCGGCTAAGTTTTAAACTCTTTACCTCTATGGGTGAATTAGATCTTCTATTAAGTAACCATGAAATTGTTTAGTCTCTCGTTTTTGATATGTTGTATACGGTATTTCAATGCCCTTACTCTTTAATAATTCACAAAACTCCAGATCGCAGGCTGCTGGGTAAACTCTTTTATTTGGAATGAGTGAGTGCGCTTCAAACTTCATTTTTGTAGAGTGAGAAATGTAATTGCCTGTTCTAGAACCTTCATAAACCGCTAAATTAATTTGTTCATTCTTATCTAGGTAAACGTGCCAGGTATCTCTATTGCACGTATAGCCATATAATAATGTTCTTGGAGTCTTATCTCTAAGTTCATTGACGTTAATAATTATTATCTGATCAGAACGCAAGTTTGACATATCAGTTTCATTTATAACTCTTGAAAGACTAATTATTTTGTCTTTTTCAAAAGAGGTTTGTACGTCGAGCATGAGGTTGTGAAAACGCTCTCTGCTAGCATCACTATCTGGAGGTAAGTCCAACGGTGGTGCAAAGTATTCAAGTAGGATTTTATTCAATAATTGATTGCTCATTATAGCTTCCTTTTTGTTTTGATGTAGTCGTCAGGTTTCTAAATTTAGTTTCGCCATTAATGTTAACTGTAAGTGGTAGATTATTCCTTCTGTTGTCATTTTAAACCTCTATAGGTTTCACTGAATCTAACCAACAAATTAGATCCTCTTTAATTTGGTTTAATGTATATTCAGAACGCTCATATCTTTCTTTTGAGAACACCCAGACTGTTTCTGCGTCTGAATTATAAAAGCCATTTCTGAGAACAACTTCTATGAGTTCGGCGTCTTCTTCAACAAGTGCTATAAAGTATTTGAACTTTTTTGGTATCATTGAAGATATTTTTGATATAGTTAGTGCTTTTATCATTATGAACTTCTAATTAAGCAATTATTGTTAATACTTTAATGATTTTTTTGTTTGGTGCAATACTTAATGAGTATTAGAGTCGCACCAATTCATTGTCATTATTGTCTAGCAAAGCTATTTCTATTTCACCGTGACCTACCATCCAATATCCGCCTAGCTCATCGCCTATGCATACGTAGAGTTCATCAAACTCATAAAGTTTATCTCTTAGAAACTCGACTTTCTGACAATTAACATCCATCTTTTCAATGGTTGTAATCGTGGAGTCATTATCTTTAGAGAACCCAGCCATCATCTTGGTTATATTGTTGGGGTTAATCTTTTTGCTGTTTTGATTTTTAATTGTTGTGACTGCTTCTAAAAGTAATTCTTTGAGTTCTGGAGATATCTCTTCCCTGTTCGAATATTCTTTGAGTTTGCTTATTGTCTTTTTTGTCATTTTAAAATTTTCACCTGGCTATTAATAACCTGATTGCTTACTTTCAGTGGAAGAATAATGGCCGAGTGAGTTTAATAATTTTGCAAGTAAGCTGCTTGCCCCAAATCTGAAGTTTTCAATGTTCACCCAATCTTTATCAAAAATTTCTGTTGCGAGTAGAATGTATGATTGCGCGTCTAAAGTTGATTTATCCCCTCCAGAGACTTTAAAGCCCACCTTTTTATCAAGTCTTTTAATAGTTTTTAGTATTATTTCTGCTGACTTTAAAGTGGCGTTAACCTCAACCGTACCAGTCGAGGTTTTTATAAAGTCGGCTCCGGCCTTGATGCAAATTTCACTGGCTATATTGATTAGATCTTCAGTTTTTAATTTGCCTGTTTCAATAATAACTTTGAGGGTTATGTCCGCTCCACATATCTTCTTGCAAGCTTTGACCATGTCAAATCCTATTTTTTTATTACCGTCAATTAACGAACGATAAGGAAAAACTAAATCAATTTCATCTGCGCCAAGCGCTATTGCGGATTCTGTTTCTTGCAAGACAAGTTCAATGCTTTGTTGCCCTTTGGGGAAGTTGGTTACGGTTGCAATTCTGATGCTTGTTGAATCTTGGGCTGTGAGTTGTTTCTTAGCGGTGATTATATGCTGAGGATAAATACAAATAGCAGCGACATTGCCCTCTAAGGATTTTGCTTGTTGGCAAAGATTAATAATATCCGTCGTATTTTCTTTACCTGTAAGGCTGGTTAAATCAATCAAGCTTATGGCATGTCTAGCTATGCTTTGTAGATCTTTCATTTTATATCCTACTGTTTAAAAAAAAGAATTATGTATTATTTAATTTCTTCTTTTAAGGTTTTAAGGAAAACCAGAAGGAATTCACAACGTTTGTTCGCTAAACGCTTACCATGTTCTGTCTTTGTTGAGTTTGGTAGTTTTAACAACTTCGTATAAAAATGATCAATAGCAAACTTGTCCTCATCTAACTCTCTTTTAGAAGCAAAAGGGTCTGAACTGTCATATAACGGGCGATTCTTGCTTGCGCTGTACATTAGGCATCTAGCTAATCCTAATGCTCCTAATGCATCAATTCTGTCCGCGTCTTGTACTATTCTGGCCTCAAGTGTATTTGTCTCAATGTTTGCAGAAAAGCTATGCGCATGAACGGCGTGGTGGATGTCTCCCAAAAACTCCTGTGGGTAAGAGATCTCTTTGAGATATTCAATCGCCTTATCTGCACTTAACTTAGAACCTTGTGCACGCAGTTCAGATGTTTTTGGTACATTGATACAATCGTGTAGCCATGCTGCTGGAAGGACAATAGCTAGTTCACCACCCTCTTTTATACAAATATCCTTGGCGTTAGAAACAACCCTTTTTATGTGTTCTAGATCATGAGCCGCATCGAATTTCATATTGTTTATGACAAACAATTCAAAAATCGCTTCCCATTCGCTTAGTGAGATAGGCATTATATTTTGTTATCCAATTGAGTTGGGTTAAGGATTATCACGTTCAAAGCGGAACAAATTGTCAAACATGTTTCTTGATAGTTTTTCCAGTGATACTTTTTCATTTTCTTTGTTGTGTTTATTATCTTTTATATAATTCTGAACAACTGTGTGAATATCGCAGCAATGAAGATAATCGTTTTCAGTTTCCATAGTTTCGAAAGCGTCAAGAATAGTATCTAGCTTTAAAGTGCATTCAATAGCAAGTGTCGCAAGTTCTTTTGCTTTGTTTTTCCTTCTGTTTTCCTCGCCTGGCATTACTCCATGCTTGTCATGGAATTCCATATCTGCGTCGGCTATTATCTCGTGTGAACTTTTACTCATACTTTAGGTTTCCAATGTTAATTGTCTTCGAGTTAAATGTGGCTCAAGTCTTTTTGTCACGATTTAGCTTAAGGTTTTTAAAATATTAGGGATTTTCACACTCTCATTTGCTTGTTGTAGTGCGGGTAGTAAATCCACTAAACCATTCTCGTATATGCAATTTATTATTCCTAGTGGTAATTTGATGACTTCATTTTTGATGATAATATCTGCTTCATCGCAAATAGATTTGTAAAGATGCATTTGTTTCTTTTTAAAAGAACTATCTTCTGCCCATATTTTTAGTTGGGAATTCCTTTCCATCATAACATTTTCAATGGTGGCATCTTTTTTAAAGCCCACAATTACAATTGCTAGTAAAGTAGCAGTAAAAATTGCTGCTGCGAATAGTGTTAAAGATTGTCGGATCATTTTGTACTCATTATTATTTATTGGCTTCTTGTAATGCTTGAGAGAAATAATGGGGCTTTGGTTGAACTCCTCATTAGCATTATTCATCGTGAACTATATCACTCGACACAAGTTAATTCTTAACTATTAATGGTATTGCTGCAAGATTTCACTAACTATTTTTACTACATCGAGAAGTAGAGTATGGCGTTAGTATGAGCAGGTCACCAATTCTTTCGGTTGTTTTTATATGCCGTAATTTATGGTGTGGTTATATGAATAATACAGAGGCTCATTATATTTTAATCTTGGGATTTCTAATAAAAAAAGCGTCAATAGACGCTTTAGTGGATTTATTAGGTTTATACTCGTTTTGTTCTGGTCATAAATACTCCAAAACAAAGCATAGCAAACATCCCTAAACTCTGTGGTTCGCTTACTTGGACTACAGGGTCTCCAGGCAAAGTAGGCTCACCAGGTGCAGCACCGCGAATCAGTGCGACTCCCATTTGATGAGAGAATGATTGGAATCCATCAAATCGATTCGTATAATCCCTTACATATACGTTGGCTTCATTGAATCGGGTGTTGCTAAAAACTTGGTATTCACTGCTTACATTTGCTGCGTAAAGATTTTCACCTGTAGCATCATATGACCAAGCTGCACTGACTGTTAGATCATTTACAAAAGAATCATCGAAAAAAGTGGTTCCAAAAATACTTGCAAAGCTTATGGTTGTGTTGTCAACAGTAGTTAAGCGTTTAGCTTTTCCGTCATCTGTATCAAACGCACTTGTTTCAAAAAAGTCATTGAACGCAAGACTTATGACGTCTGATGTCGCAACAGACCATCCGTGTTCTGACACGAGTGATGAATTTTCGACATCGTAAATTGAAAGACCGTCAGTCTCCGCCCAACTTAGCCACTCAATTGATGAAAGTGTTTCATTATCCCCATTATAGGAAATAACAGAGCCGTCACTCTCCCAGTCGCCAAAAGTTAACATTCCTGCATTTGCAGGCGTTGTGATCAGTAATGCTAATATTGTTAATAAAAATTTCATATAATATCCTTTTTAAAATTAATTTATGTACCTTAAATGCGCTTAATAACGTCATTTGATATGTTTGTGGTGATGGATATTGCGCACCATTCATCACCTTAGAGGTATGAATAGATTCCATCGGTTTCTAGCATGGCGTTTTAATTAAACTGCCTGCCCATTAAGAATGAGTATAAAGCTTCTTCTCTATCAAATCAGGAAGGCAAATCCTTACAATTAGTGATAGATACATTTTATACTTTACGAGTTTTTAAAATAAACGCAAGAGATATATTTGTTTTTAAAACTCTAAATATCTGAATATGGGTTGTTTTAAATATATCATCCTGTTTTAAGTGTGATTTGGATTTCAAGTAATTTGGAAAGTTTCGGTATATATCCAATCAAATCCCAACACTGAAGAACTAATTGTTCTTGTGTTCCATTCTGTTTCTCCCACTTTGCTTTCCCGCCTTCTTTCCCTTTGGCATGGATTGGAAAAATTGTAGGGTTTTCTTCTCTATCTGCTTTAGTCGGGAGTGGTGTGTCATGATGTCCGGCACACAATGGTAAGGCCTCTTCATGAGCTTCTTTTTTGGTTCGACCATTTGTATGATGTATGGACACATAAGTAGCACTTTCAAATGCTGTAGTTAGGCCGAGGTTAATACAGCAAATACACCCTATACTGGCTAATTTATTATGAAGCTCAATCTCATAAGTCTTCTTATTGCGGCCTGTCATGCTCGTTCTTTTTAATGCTTTCTTTTGTTTAAGTGGTTTCCCAGGCTTAAGTGCGGTTATTTTAATTATGTTGCTTGAGTTCTTGTTTTTAGTAAACTGTTTTTCTTGTGCTGCTTTCTTTTTAGCTTGTGCATCTGGAGAGTTTTGCTTTTTAATTTGCCTTTGGAGTGATGCTGCTTGCTGTTCTCTGATTTTTTCTTGGTATTCAGGAGTTAACTGTTTCGCTCTTTGTTTTTCCATGGATGCAGCGGTTTTGGCGTATTGTTCGTTTTTAAATTCAGGAGATTGCATTTTAGCAATTTGTTTTTCTCTTGCTTTAGCCTGAGAGCGCTTTTGGGACTCGATTTGTTTTTTTCTTGCTTTTTCAATCTGAGCTTTAGTTTTAGGTTTCATGAAAGATGTCATTTTAAAAAATCATTATTGCTATACTAATGAATTTTTAAAACAGAGCAAGCATTTAAAATTTAAAAGCTGGTACTTTATTTATTGGTAATGTGTTTTGCCATCAATTTCTATCCCGTGGCATACATAATCGACTGAAAGCATCTTCTTTTTCTTGATTGTCAAAAAGGTTTCAAAGCCTACAGAAAATGCAAATGGGTTCGCATTGTAATCAGCATAATACTGGTCTCTGCCTAAGCTGGCCTCATTAGCGCCTGCGGAAAAGCTACTTAGGAAATCATCACGTCCATTTAGTATTATGGTTGTGACACCCTGTTCATTGCTCACCAGTTCTAGAGCTCCTTCGTTAATGAATTTATCTACTACTTTAGCTGTAAAAACCCCAGAATAGGTCTCGGTTTCTCTGTTATAGATGACAGGTGTATCTTTTTCTTTTGCTTCCATTAGGGATGCAAAAAATTCTCTTATTTTTTTTGATATCAAAGTATTCTCTCTTATTTTGTCTTTTTAAAGTAATCTAATGTGCAATACGGGTTTTGGAGGTTAGTTTTTTAAGGTTAATTGATCATGTCTTAATGAAAGGGTCTTCTCCCCTATTCCGACGAAATCAACAGAGCAGATTGTCACTAGATTAACATCACAACCAGGGATGTCCTTAACCTTACCAATACCGAAGGTAGGGTGTTCTACTAGGTCTCCAACTTTATATTTACTGGATATCTTTGGCGTGCTAACTTTTTTTTGGGGTTTATTAAAAGTAAGTAAACTGTCGGTTATATATTCGAATACTTTGCTCTGTATATCCGATAGATAGGCTATCTCACTATCAAGACCATAATTCCCAAGTGCAACATCATTTAGATACACTACTAAATTGCCTTTGGTGTTTTCTATCCGAATGCAAGGCAACGATATATTGAATGATTCATTTAATGGAACTAAAGGATCTTTCATAATTTCTACTAATTCGATAATATTTAGTAAGACATTAATGATTTTAAAAGGTATTGCAACTAAAACATCTTCAATTTAAAATTCGCGTATATCGTTAAATATCAGGTTCGTAGAATTGTGGTGCTGACTCTAGGGCATTTCTATTTACTAACGTATGAATCAGAGTGCCGAAAAATATAGCTACACCTATAAGAATAAGCAATAGCGCGATATCAAAAGGTATTATACCTGTGATGTGTAGTGTGGTTGACAAGGTGCCGAAAAACAAAAGGCCTAAAACCCCCATGGCTAATTGTAATTTTGTAATCATTTTATGTTCCCCATACTGTTATTTTTCTTTAGTCGTCTTATGCGAAACTCAGAAGCGCCAATCCTTTCTTTCCCTACTCCTATATACCCAACAATCCAATAGAATACTGCTCCAACACTAGCTAATTCCGTATCCGCCTTTGGAAATTCACTAACGTCAAAAGTTATATCTTCTATAAAATCACCATTATGATTATAAATCAGTGCGTATATATTACCGGACGTAGTTCTTTCAATGACCCCATAGGAATCATGTAGAACCTCAGAAAACTGCTCAAGTAATAGCCTATGGGTGTTTGATGATAGAGAGTTACTGAGATATTTAATTTCAGCATTTAATGCTTGAGTAATATCTTTGTTCATTTTAAATTTCTAATGCCCGTTAAGTGATGATTTGCCGATTATTTATCTGAATAATAACTGTCGAGTTTAGTGAATATATTGCAAATACCACCGCGTGCTTTTTCTACGTCACCTTGCACTCTTGGAATTAAATGCAAGTGAACATGTGCAACCGTTTGTCCGGCCAGTACGCCATCGTTCCAGCCCCACGTTATATCATGAATGCCTTTATCATTAAGCTTTTGCTTTTCTTCTTTCATTAAGGATAAAATCGATAACATTTCATTGTCAGTTAAATCAGTTGGGGAAACAACTACCCGTTTAGGAAGTATGAGGAGATGTCCTTTTGAGGCAGGAAAGTTATTTAAATAAGCGAACGCGAGTTCATTCTCATTTTGCCAGTTTTTTTTACATTCAAAGAAAGGTGTGGGGATCATTCCTTCGGGGATGTTGTTATTTTTAAGTTGATTCATTCTGATTTTCCCAATATTGATTGTGCAGTTTTGAAGCCAAGGAGCGTAATACTCTTTTAACTCCCCGTCATCTTTGTCTATCGTATGGGAATTGTTATTTCACGTTTTCTTTAAGCGAGACTAGAGCTAGTTTTAGTTCTTTATTTTTTAAATAGGTGAGTAGCTGATTATGCTCTTCAAAACACTCTTTAGGTGTACTAATGCGCTTGTAATTCATTCGCATACGATAAATAACAGGTAGCCATAAATTAACTAAATCGTCGCCGCCAGCTTTGTTTACTATATACCGATGAAATGCCATGTCGCTTTCGGTAACTAGTGAGTAGTTTTCTTCTTCAAAAGCTTTGGTCATAGTCGCCAAAATTTTATCAAGTTGAGAAAAGTCTTCTTCAGTAAACTTATTAATGGTTATCTTTATCGCATGGGATTCAATTTCCACACGTAAACTTATCATTAAAGGTTGTAACTCAGCTATTGGTGCACTGTTCACAATTACGCCACAGTTATTTTTTGAAATGAGTAAACCTTCTTTAGCTAACTGAAGTAATACATCACGCACTGGGCCGCGAGAAACATTAAAACGAGCGGCTAGTTCTTGTTCTTTTAGCTTCGTTTTTTCAGTTAAAACACCATTAATAATATCAGCACGTAATTGACGCGCTATTTGTTCGCGTACTGAAACAATTGCAGTTGAGTCGATCATGACTTATTTCGTCCTTTTAGAGGCAGTAAATTAGAGGGCACTATTTATTATGATAACAAGGTTACAATAAATTGTTAAGAGCCTTTTTAAAATGTTGTATTCATCCTAACTTTCTAATGTTGATTATGGGGTTTTGAAACCAAGAGATAATATTATCTTATAATCTAGCACTTCATGCCCTAGTAGTTCGTTAAACTTAAGTCTGCAAAATTTCTCGTTTTTACTGTAAAATTGAAGATGTACATTGCCGCTGCCGTTAATAGTCACACAATACTCTTCTAACTCCCCGTCATCTCTGTCCATCGTATGGAAACTGATCTCGCAGAAGCCAGTTTCAGAAAATAGAAAATCCTCTTTAACCTTTTTAAAACAACACAACTCTGAACGTCCAACTATGTAGTTATCCTCCGGTTCTAATTCAGGTTGGCCGGAATGACTTTGATCGTATTCAATTAAAAGGCATGCTAATTTTTCTTGCCACTCCTGTGACATTTCTGCAATGAATACCATAGGGATGGTTAGAAAACTGGAGTACGTTGAACCAAACCACTCTTTCAATTTGTTATTTATCATAATATTGTTCCTCTATTCTAGATCTATTGGGTCTGATTCATATTCATTTGTATACATAAATTCTAGTTTCCAATTTGGTTAAAATTGCTCTAGATGTATGCTAACTTTAGATTGATGAGACTTCTTCTTGAAATTGTATCGAGTAACCTTAGGCAGCGATCTTGGGTTGTGAAGAAAGGTGTTTTGAAGCAACTTTCGCCATAAACTGGCATAAAGGATGGTGTGGTTGATATAGATAAATCGATTCTTGTTGCATATCCTATTTTCTCATCAAAGTGGAAGTATCCTAATCCTATGTAGCACACTCCATTAGACTCGATACTGCAATCAATGATTTTATATTGAAGTTCTATGTTTTCGCACTGGTATGGTAGTAGCCATTCTAAATACTTTATAAAATCTTTAGCCGCACGAGAGTTGGAGAATTGGTACGCATGATGATGGAATAATAACTCACTATTGTATTTTGCATTACTTTTATTGTTAATCATAAGTTTCCAATATTGTGATTTATTGTTGATTTAGCCACATCAATCCGAAAGTTAGTGCTATTAACCATGAGCATCCTATAAAAGCGTCGAATATGCCTACGGAGAAATAATAGCTCCGTTTTATAAAAACATATAACTGTTGTTTCATTTAAATATCCCGTTAGTAGTTTGAGTTAGTGGGTGTTTGTGTTTTAACTTAATGCATTTTTATATTTAAATGCATTAGGGAATTTTAATTTTAATGACTCGTAATTTTTAACTATAAAATTAAAGCCTTTTTCCCTCCAGAATTCTTCGCAGATTGTGCCTTGAGACATGCCGGAGTGCTTCTTCATTAGCTCTTCTTTATTATCTGGAGGACAACTTTGGGTGTAACTGAAAGCTTCTTCTAAGAAGTACAATAGATCTTCTTTTGTTTTTGGCACCGCTGTAGTACCGGAATATTCCTTCAACATATACCACATGGCAGGATCTCCTCTAAGACCCCAAGTTCCAGGTCTTTTCTCGAAGAGTTCATTCATTGTTCTTGGTTGGTATTCTAAAGGAAGGAAATCGCTGTTGCCATCTTTTACCGCTACTCCAATGAAATTGATGTAGCGTTGAGCGTCCCAACCTTTTAGGGTGATATTGAGATGAAAAACCTTTAAAAACTCAACACCCCATGAGCCATATGTCCAATAGTCGCCGCTTCCTTTTTGGACGTAGAAACAATTATGTTTTGGGCTCCATCGACCTACAATCATTGTGGTGTAATCTTTAAGCTTAAATTCAACAGCTGGGTCAGTATTGTTTGGTTTGAATTTGTTACTCATGATTTTTCCTATTTTAAAAACGACCATACACTACTAGATTTACTATCGGGTATGCCTGATATGTGTATATATTAATGATAATAAACACTATTTCAAGTGAAAGTATCCAAACATTAGTTTTTGGTTAAAAAAACAACCAAATGTGACTTTAAGAATCAACCTAACCTAAAAGATGTTTATTAATAATAGTGGTTGCTAGGATGACTTGAAGTGTCGCCACCAAGCCTATTAAGTATTTGTAGTTCCTTGACCGTTCTTTACCGTCATGAGCTAGTGATTTATATGAGACAAAAAGTATTAACAAGATCCCAGGGATGAACACTAATTGGGATATGTATATCTGTTCTAATGTTAACCCTAAAATTGCGGCTATAAAAACAATGACCAAGCCTAAAATTGTAATAGGTTTTTGGTAATTCTGCTTGGGTTCTTGTTTGAGATTATTATAGATTTCATCTAACGTTGGTGGGCTGCTATTCATATTATTACTCCAATATTCACTTAGGCTAGGTACTGAGCTTCTAAATTAAATAAAAGTGTTTGGGATAATTCATAGTGTTTTTCGAGTTCAGTTGCCATGTTTTTACTTAATGGTTCGCCATTAATGAGGCTTAAAAGACTTTCGTGTGAAACGCCCATCTTTTGACTGGCATTGGGCGTAGTTATGCCTTTTCTTTCGAAGAACTTCCCTATATGGTGCCCTGCTCCCTTTGGTGTCATATCCAAGCCCATTTTGGTAAGTTCGGCTATGGCGCTATCATTTGTTTTTTTCATGTTTTAAAATTCCAATGTTGTGTTTAGTCGTAACTAGCTTCTGATTTCCACTCCGAGGTCATATCCTCATTGATCCCACCATCTTGATTGATTACTGTGGCAAAACCTTTGTTGTCTACAAAAACCGCGTAATTGGAAGTGACCATTACACATGTTTTGTTATCATAATCATCGCGCCCGAAATACCCATTACAGAACCCGCCGATCTTTTCTCCAACTTCAAATAATTTATTTAATTTCATAGTTTTCTCCAATTTATTTAATTTAATGTGATGCCTTTCCCTTCCTGCCAAAAAACAGAGAGGGAGTCCCCTATTTGTCCATACACTCCGCATAATTGTGTGACATGCCCGTTCTCCGCTTTTAAAGTGGTTCGTATTGAACCTTGCTTAAAGCACTCTATGACATTAGATTGTAAAGCCACTATCTCAGCATTGAGTTTTTCTTTAGGGGTATCACTGCACCCCATTATAAGCGTTGTGAGGAGTATTATTATGCTAATTGTAGTTCTCATAAGTTGCCTATTCTTCGATTGTTTTAATCATTTTTGTTGATACTAGGTTTTTAACTGCTTTGCTCGTTACGCAACAGTTTAAATTTAAGGTTATATTGCATTAACCATGGGTTTTACTGTTACACCTACGTAGTTTAATTCGTTTTGTCTTGCCATCCTGTTTTCCCTAACAAAATGTTCTACTTGGTCTACTTTTGCCACCGTTATTTTGCCTTTAATTTCGATGGTAATGACTTCATTTTTACATGGTGAGATAGGCGATTCATAGTCAAGAAAAGCAACCCCATCATCTTTGTTAATTAACTGTATTTTCAATATGGATACCTTTTTGGGTTAAGATTACGAGCAAATATAAAAACCAATTCTACGTGACCGCTAAAAGCTACGGCTCGTTAATATGAAAGGTTATATTGTTTTAATTATTTTGCAGAATTCAAACCTAAAATCATGCAAATATAGTTTTTGGTTTATGCCATCGGCAAACATTCCGTCGCCGCTAGCGTGCATCTTTACTTTGTACATAGGTTTATCAATATACCCACTCATTTCATCTTTTTCGAAAAAAGGATCTAGGTAATCAAATGTTAACTCATCCCCTACGTTTATTTCGTTTCCATCAAAATCTACCGGATTTTTAATTCCAGAAGTGCCCCTTAAATACATTTTCAAATTTTATTCCTTTACGCGTTATTAGCAAATATAAATGGTTATAAGTTGGTTAATGCCATCGATGTTCTCATTAAGCGACGTGTTTCACTTTATTACTTAGTTCGCGTTGCAAAAGACGTTTATCACTAAGTAATTCAAGAACCATCATTTCAAGCATTCCTTGATATTGTAAATCGTCATTTTTTAAGTATTCAACGCAACTTTTTACAGTTGAATCGATACTTGCAGCTTCTAAGATTTCACCGTCTATTACCGATAAATCAGCCATAAAGTCTCCAAATAGTTATTGTGGGTGGGTAGCCATGCGAACAAAATACGGTTTGATAGTGCTTTTGTTACGCAACACTTCTTCTATCGATGTTAGTCTCAATCCTAGGGCTTCAAGGGAATACCCTGAATGAGCCACAACCATTGTCATTACATACCATATGATTTCTTTAACTTTGTTGGGTTTGATTTTAAATTCTTCTGCAATATCTGCTATGTTTTTTCCTGATAAGTAATTATCAAATATAGTGAAATTTACATCATTTGTAGGGTTGTTATTGTCTTCTCTCATTTTACAATTCCAATATGGCTAAGTTGATGGTGACTCAAATTTAAATTTAATGCCCGTTATTATAAAAACTGACAAACCGGAAGTAGTCATTGGGATTGTTGACCAATTTAAGTTAAGCGGTACTCCGACCAAGTCTTGCACTGTTTTAGTTGTGATGAGTACAATAAGCGCAACAAAAATTGTTAAGAGCCCTTTTAAAAATGTTGTATTCATCCTAAGATTCCAACGTAGTGGCCGATTGGCTTTCATTGATGATTGATAAAACGTGTTCAGCCTTTGCGCGAACGATAATGGTAGAATCTTCATCTTTGATAACAAGTTCAGCAAGATCTTTAGAATCAATCAACGCACCTTTTAATATTTCAATAATCCCGAGTAATTGTTTATTGCTTTTCATGTTTAATTCTTCCTGATATTTTTAATACTAAAAATTGCACATTTCTTGATACTCGGCTTCACCTACAATGCTTATAATTTCATCATCCGAGAGGCCGTCACTTCTCATTCGACTTAATTGCTCAGACTTACCTTTTTTTACGAAATGAACAATGAGTAGATATGTCCCTACAAGCGATAAGAATGAAATAGAATATGTTCTAAGTGATATTGACTCTCTGATAGGGTCAATTAAGGCTATTAAGTACATAAGCGGGATAGAGACAGTCGCACATGCTAATGCAGTCAAAATTACTTTTGGCATATTTTTACTCCAATATTAATATTTGAAGATGTTCGAACTCAAGAAAAGTGTGTTCGAACGGTTTTTGTCTTTTTGTATTTGGTAAGAATATACAGGTAAAGGATCTTTGATCAGAACCTAGTCTTGTGAAAATTCTTTCAATATACATTTTCCGGCCTTTAATTTTTTTTGAAAAGGCTGTATTGAAATATTCCTGTGTAATCCCATTATATGTTTGACCTTCTTTTAGTTGGATTTTATCAGTATTCATAAAATTCAAATATTCCTATATGAGTAGCATTATTGCGTCTGCCACAATCGAACATTGTTCATTTTTCGATTGTTTAACAACAGGGAGTATTTCATCCACAACTGTTTCTATGTCACTGTCGTTGCGCAAATATAACTCGTTTAAGCGCCTAACTGCATGACGAACAGACTCTCTTATAGGATCGTTTTTCATTTAGATTTTTTACCTAGTTCTTTTCAAGAATATCAGGTGAGGCTAAAGCTAGATCTTCTACATACATTTCACTGGGAAAATGTTTTAATGCTCGATAAGCTTCTTTGCGTAATTCCTCATGGCTAAATTGCTCTGGTTTAAGAGCTAATTTTTCTAGTAAAGATTCTGCTCGTAGTATTGCTGAATAGCGCTCGCACGGTAGAGTCATATTAAGTTCCAATTTTGAATTTTATGAATAATCATCGACTTGTAGAGCTAGCTCTGGGCTAGAAAGACTATGGCCTATTACCTCAAGTGCATTTTCTGTGCTTCTGTAAGTAAAGTTGCCGAATCGGAAAGTGTGATCGCACTCACCTAGATTGAATGTTTTAAAACTTAAGTCTGGCGAGAATTCGACAACGGCTTTACGTGGATAGTTTTCTTCATACCCTTTGATATGTCCCCAATGAACGATATCTTTTTCGTAGATTTCTACACCATTAATATCTTTAACCCCAGTTGAGCGAAGTAAAACCAGATCAGCAAGACACGATAATCCGATACTGACTTCACTAGCGTCACGCACATGTGCAACCCACGAAGACCATGCGCCGAGAAGAGTAAACTCACCAAATACGCTAAATGGAGGGGATATTTTTTTTGATACTTTGTCGAACACTTTAAAAGTGAGTTCGTTCATTAGAGCATGCCAGTCTTTTAAAAATCCAGCTCACTATATTACTTGAAAATACATTTACTACAAGCACTTAATGTAGTGTTTTAAAAAACAAATGATTTTAAGCTTGAGAAAAAATATACTCCGGAGAATCGGGGAGAACTTGATTTATGGTATCTGAAAATTCTTTGCACCAGTATCCCCACTCTATATTTGTTCCTGAAGGATCTAGTTCATTGATGTAAAGATATTCTGTTAAAGGTAATTCCTTCATCGATGTTAGGTAATGAGGAATATTATGTAGCGCGATTCCTATTTTGTGAGTGTATATTTGCAATTCATTTATTGAGAATTCTTTGATGTGTTGGCCTCTTAAGGAAGAGCAAATCAAATTGTGTAAAGCTGTGTCATTTTTATTCACTTTAAGATTCCTGTCTAATTTTAGGTCTTTGTGGTTTTTGGTATTTAATGTTGCCTGTGGATTTCATCCAATGTATTACAAAATCAGCAAGTGCATTCATGTCTATATTGTTACTTCTACCTGCAATCTGTCGCCTTAACTCTTGGGCAACAGCTTCAGCCCTTTTGTATGACTCAAGTTTTCGACTGCTTATTTGAGGTTTTACTTTAGGCATAAAGAATATTCCAATATTAGTTTTAAGAGTCAGCTTGGGTTGTTTGCTCTTTCAGAGCATCTCTAGCATTTTGGATTATTAGCTCATTAGCGTTCCCGAATTGAGTGTCGTTTAATAAATCAACAAGTGCGTTTTTTAATGTTTCTATTCGTAAGGCAGCTTCGGCAGATGGACGATATACTCCACTGCTGTTGTCGCGCAACCATTTGCACAAATCAAGATCATTTTTCATTTTAAGTTTCCAATATAGGTTTACTATTATCGTTTAGTTCCTCTACGATACATTTACCTAACAATAGAGATAATGCCAAAAGGCAAGATAGAATAAAGATCGGGTAATAAACATTGCCTTCTACATTTCCTAATAATCTCATCACAACTGAATTTACCAGAAAGCCAATTAATATCAGTGAAAGTGTCAATGTAGTGATTAAACCTTTAAGAGACATTGTTTTATCCTGTTGTGTGGGTTTTGCTGCGCCTGATGATTTATTCATTTTAATATTCCAATATCATTGCTTTGAGTTTTGATCTAAAATAGCAAGCTTACTTTGTTTGATTGGTTGTATTACATAGTCAAGATTAGGCCACTCTCCGCAAAGATAGTGTCTTTGATTATCAACGTCCTTGTATGGAACTAACCATTGGTATGAATCAGAAACCCAACAGCATACCGACTCGCCTTCTTCTCCAATAAATCCCATCGATACATGACCTCGTTTAGAAGTAACATTTGGGCACCATTCTTCGACTGTTCCCTCACCAGTGACTGGGGTGGTAGTAGCTATGTCTGTAACGTTGATCTGATTACCCCACCCTGTTCGACCATTAAGGGCTATGCCGTGGACAGAGAACTTGTAATCTTCTCCATAAAATTTTGCTAATTCGTATGTGTACATCCCTGTTCCCACAGACATATAGATAAACCATGCGGCAATGGCGGCTGTAATAAATGGAGATAGTTTTTTCATTTGTGTGATTTCTCAACTGTTCTAGAAGCAGAATTAACTTTATCTGCAAAGTCTTTAGCGGACTGTTCAGTAAATTGCTTTCTTTGTTTTCTGCATTTGATTTTTTTTGAAACTGGTTTATCAGGCTCTTTGTAAAACGACAAGTCACAACTGTAGCAATGTGTTACAAGTAACTTTTTCTCATATTGTTCAATTTTCTCAAGGCTCGAACTTGTGTCTCCGCTACCGCAACAATCGCATATAATGTCTTTCATTGATGACCCCACTATTAAGAATTATTTTCCGCTTTAGCTAAAGCCATCTCTGCAAATTTAATCGTTTCATCGAGACATTTGACGGACTTGTTTTGTAATATAGACTCTAAAGCATCTATCAGCATGGCAGTCGACTCATATAATTCCGGTGCAGCTGATAACAACGTTAGATCTTCCATGCTGCCTTCCAGATCAGGATGGTTGTCAGAAGGGTGATTGCATGGAACACATACTTTTCGACCAGACTGTCCTATTATCCTTCGCCAAGAGCAACCTGTGGCGACCATTAAAGAGTCAGATAAGTGTTTTGATACATCTAGTCTATTGCCTGATTTATTCATTTTAAAAATTCCATAGTCGTATTAATGCGATTTACCAAATCACTTTAAAATAGCATCTTTAACAATATTCATTCTATCTTTAGTTTTCTTTTGTCTTTTAAGGCGGTGAATTTTAATATTGTGAATTCGAGCTTTTAATATTATAGGGGTTGCTTTGAACCAAGCGGCCAACTTAAAGATGCCGAACACGTCAATATCCATTAACTCATACGGTCTGTTGTAATTATAATCACAAAAAGAACAAAAGCCATTAGTCATCCATAGTTGCTGTCCAGTTTTATCATTTATAAGCACGTGGACAGTGTTTTGACCATTTATAGCATAGCTTGAGCTATCCTCTGTCTTCCCTCTCCATTCACCATTCACCATTATCAACAGAGTCGCAGAATTTTTTAAAATACTTATATCTTGCGGTAATAATATTCATGTTAATTCCTGCCCTAACATTTGAATTATGGAGGGATTATTAGTTGGCAACTAGGTTTGCCAAAGTATATATTATTCCATCACTATTAATGGTGTCACCCTTTTCTATACTGATTACAGTTGATAAAAAGTAAAATCCGCCGACCCCGTATGTGCAAAAGAATAAGCTATAATATGTGAACCATTTATGGCTCGCCTCCCATGTTATATTTGAATCGCGTGCCCACATTGTGCAGAGTGCAAGTGGGGCTATTATGTATGCCGCCCCACGAGCTTGGTCAAGATGCATAACCACTTGAGATAGTGCGACTGCTATGATTAAGTAAATCATCGTATTGACGGGTGATATTTTAATTTGTTGCTTGTCTTTAAAGTCCATGATATCCCAATTGTTAATCTACTGAGTTTGGTATTACTGTTATTTTATTTAACAACGTATCTTTTTTGTTGCTTCTAAAAGTGGCGATAAACAGTGCACAAATTAGAAATAGCAAGGTGCCATATATTGCGCCTGTGAATAATACTCTCTCACTCATTATTGAGTGGACTTCATAATAAATGGATAGTAAGAGGCCAGATATTAAGTAAACGGCACAACATAGAAGTTCTTTTATCGTGATTGTTTTATTCATTTTAATTTTCCAATATATTTTATGTATTTAGCACTCACTTTTTCGAACTCTACCAGTAGTTATTTATTTGATTTTTGTTACTTATACTACGGTAGTTTGACTTCTTTAATCACTTCATCGCCAATATGCTCAAGTATTAATTTGTCGGTTTCACAAGAATGAAATAAACTTTCTTTTTTATAAGCGAAGACCCAGTAACGTTCACCCTCTCCGTCCCAATTGTCGACTACATAAAGTGCATGTGTAGGTTCCATATTCCAATCCTATTAGGTTTTTAGAGCAGATTTATACATTTTAACTAGTAGTTTTTTTAAATCCGATAGTATTCTGTGGTTACATGGGTTTTCATCACCACCACCTATATTTGTCTCATAAAGATCAATGGCATTTTCAACAGCATCAATATCTCGTTTAACAACCTTCATTATTTTATTCCAATTTGATTATTTTTAACAACTATAATGAAAGCTAAAGTACAAACCACCACGGATAGGTAAGCAAGCCTGCCCTGCAAAATCATCGCCGGAAATTCCGCCGTTGCTATATTGATTGATATAGGAATGAGCAAAACGGTAGTCTTCTTTTTGACGCTGTCCAACGGGTTTTTCGATTATAGAGAAGTCATGTATGTAGTCTTGATCTTCTAGAAAATCCATAATGGAGTTGAACCAATTTGCAGAAACTCGTTTTTTTATCCGTTTAAGAACCTTGGCTTGTTTAGCCTCTTCTTTATTATCATCTTCACGCATAGCTTCATAACAAGCTTGCTTCTCAATTTCCATTTCTTCACTTGTCATATAGCTATTCATTATTTGCCGTACCACTCTTTCCGTTGTGGAATTTTCTTGTGTTCTAAGTCTTCTTCACAGCTCATACCTAGATTTGATAAATCTTCATGGCTTAGCCCGATTGCATTTAGCACATCATTATCAAGGTAGTTAAAAACCAGATCTTTTAAAAGTGACCTTGCTCGATCTAACTCTTCAAACGCATCATTAACGCTACATCCTTGAACTTTGTATTCTTTACCAGCATGCGATATTACATCTGCGAAGGCATTCAGGCCAACTACAGTAAGTGTCATTACTTCTTTAGACATTATGAGTCTCCAATCCATGGGATTTGTATTTGAGTAGTATAAATTTCATTGTCAGAACAATCGCAATGACACTCAGTCCTGTAATAATACCTATATTAATCGAGCCAACCATAAACGCAGTGTAATTGTTGTGCGTTGTGATGAACCATAGGTACAGTGGGATTAATATAAAAGGGAGAATTGATGAGAGAAATTTAATCCACAGTTTATTCGCTTGGGAGAAAAAGATTATGGGTATGAGTGCAGCGGGTAGCCATATAAAACCACCAACCCAAAACAATTGGGGTATTAGGAGGGGTTTAATTGCAAATACAGACAGTAGTAATCCATAAAAAAATATTGTTATTTTATTTTTGTTGATATTCGTTTTAATGTTCTTCATTCGAATTATTCCAATAATTTTTAATTGTTATATTTGCCGAGCATTGCGTCTGTTGCCTCTAAATCAGGACTTTCACAGGATAAGTATGCTAAAGCTACAAAGCCTATAAGTAGATATATGATCATATTAAGTTTCCAATATTTCTATAAGGTTTCGTTATTTCTCGTTAGTAAGGTCATTTCTTTCGCGCCTAAATCTATATGGGCTACAAAATTTCCATCTGTCTCAACAATATCAGTCTCTCTAATCTTGTTTGGTAAATGTACTTTATAATCCATAATATAAAAGTATGATTCAAGATCTATTAATATATCTAACATATCTATATCAAATTTGAACGAGCGTAATAAACTTTCTCTAATACTCTCTATGAAGTCAGAGTAATCTTTGGACTCCACTAACCTTTGTCCTGTTCGCTATAACAAAACTGACCTTCTTGGCGTATATCAGTCAAAGCATCTTTGATTGTATTGGTGGTTGTTTGTGAGAGACTGGGCATTAAGAATAAAATGATAGCCGCTTCATTTAAAGCCTTTACGATGTCCATGGTCTCTACTGCTTCAAGATTGACAATAGAATTTATGGCTTTAATAAGCGATTCTTTAGTGTATGTTTTGGGTAGTGTTTTAGTCATGCTTCTCTCAATAAAATTATTTTAAGTAAACGTTATGATTAACAACGAGGTATCTAGTACGTCTAGCGCCTACTTTGGTTTTAGTTTTTCTCCAGGCAACAAACGAGCCTGCATATTTTTTACTCATAAACTTACTTCTACCTCTAAATATAGGTGGTATGCTCAGGAGGTTAGTTTATCCTGATTTGTGCTTTTTTTAAAAGGTCTTCGCTAGACCGATGCCAGTAACCAAAAGGCCATCTACATACCAAAAACTGTTTTACTTGTAACACTTTAATGATTTTAAAAAGTATTGCAAGAGTTATTACTCAGCTATCGACTTTTATAGCCATGGGGCGACTTTCTGTTGAGGCACTTACTGATTATTGATATTTAAGTCACTTGATGGGAATGCAAAAGGGTATGTTTTAAAAAGATTGGAAACAGGATTTTTAAAATGTCATCTCAATTTCTTGTTGGTGGCTAAGTTATATTTAGTAGGTTTTATCGTTAGGTTTAAAAAGAAAAAACCTCGCTAATGGCGAGGTCAGAGTAGGTGGAATTATTTTATTAGCCCATATGGTTGGGGTTATTTAATAGCACAATGACTATTTCAGCATCTTAAGCAATTCTTGTTTGTTTTTTTGGGAGGCGCTCAGCATAGCCATACCGGATTGTTGCAAAACCTGAGACTTGGCTAAATTAGTCGATTCTGTTGCATAATTGGCTGATTCAATCCTACCTCGTGCTACAGTGGTTTTTTCAACCATCACTTGCAATGTTGACATAGTGTGGCTCAATCGATTTGTGCTCGCTCCTAGAGATGCTCTAAAGCCAATCAATATATCGATGTTGAGGTCTAACCCTCCGCTTAGCATTGATTGAGATGATGCCTGAGTTAAAATGTTCGTAATGGGGTTAAGTGCTGCATTGGTTACGTCCAACCCTGTAACGGTTAAAGTGTCTGACGATTTCCATCCTGCTTGAATTGTCACGCTGATATTATTCGCTAGCAATTTAATGCCATTGAAGTCGGTGGAGCTTGCTAATCTTGTCGCCTCTCCAGAGCCGCCGACTAGTGACTGGAATTCAACATCTAAATGAGTCCTATCAGTTGCTGAGAGTGTTGCGTTAGCTGAGTATACGCTCAACTGTCGAGCCCTATTAAAGATCGTAAGCATTTCTTCTAGGGCAGTATCAGTGACTGCGACCAATGAAACTGCATCTTCTGTATTTCTTATCGCCTGCTGGTTTCCTATCACTTGGCGGTTTAATAAACTCACCACTGACATGCCAGCAGAGTCATCTCCCGCATTATTAATGCGCTTTCCAGACGACAAGCGTTGCATAGAGTCAAACTGCTGTGATGTAGACTTTGACAAACTCCTTATTGCATAGAACGATTCATTATTTGTATTAACACCCAACGACATACCTAATCCCTTTTAAAATCCATTTAATCTGAGAAATAAGTAGACTTGCTCTGAACGAAATATAAGTTCAAAAGCTACCAGCCTTTTAAGGGCGAGCTTCTCGGGGATGTTTTTGGAGGTAGTTAAAGCGAAAACCTTAATAATATTATTAATTAAATTCAGGTTTAGTAACGTTTACAATTAATTATAGTCAGTTGTCTTTCCCCAAACTTTCAAGCTCATTAGTTGCTAGACTCTTTGCTTTTTACTCACTTATTGTTGAAACAAGAAATCATCATACATATCAAAACTACTAACTGGTGAACTACCCACCGACGCCACTTCGTGTCGATCAATGGGCTTCTGCAAGCTAGTTTTTAGCGACTAGGCTGCTTCTCTTTTCTCAGATCCCAAACCAAACTTTGATTGCTCAAAGACTTTCATTTTAGAAGGTAATTTCTGCTGAGATTTGGGCAACGCCCTGGCGAGTATCCCACTCGCTATTAAATCTTTTTCGCCTGTATCTGCAACAGATTTAGCTGCTGCAAAATCTCTGCACTGTATTGTTCCACAGCTTTCACAGGCAAATTCTCGCACACTCAAATCGAATTTATGCTCGTGCTTACATTCATAGCAAATGCCAGACGACTTCACATGTCGACCAATTTCATAGTACACAGCGCCGTTTAATTCAGCCTTGTATTTGGCTAATTCTGTGATCATACCCATCACATTATCATTCACCATTTGGCCGTTAAATTGCTGCATTCCTTTCACGTTTAAATCCTCAAACACTATGATATCACTGGTCTTGGCTATCGAACATGATACTTCGTGAGCGAACGCTAGGCGTTGGCGAGAGATTTTTCCGTGAAGTTTATTTAAGCGAGATTTGGTTTTTTGCCAGCGATTTGAGCCTTTCTTTCGACGACTCAACTGGACTTGAATTTGCTTTAATTTCGTTGATGCTTTTTTAAAAGCTTTAGGGTTTTTAACGTACCAACCGTTCGAACCGACAACCGTGTGTTGGCTGTTGATGTCATAGCCCACAAGCGTTGATAATACATGCTTTGCGCTCTTGCATTCGACTTCTTGAGTCAGCGAAACATACCATTTTCCATGCTTTAATTGGACTGTGGCGGTCTTAACTTTACTGGCTAGCTTCCGGTGTAAAATAATCGGTACTTTTCCTATCTTAGGAATGCTAATCGCGCCTTTTTCAATGCGAATGCAGTTGGAATTATTGACGCATCGAAAGCTGTCATCATGCAGCTTTTTAAGCTTAAAACTGAGTTTAAAGGTCGGAAACTGCTGAACCCGACCTTTGGTGAATGAGTTTTTCAGAGCAGTTTCTAGGTCACGAGCGACTTGCTGTGAGGCCGCAGAGTCAAAGGATTTGAGCCAAGAGAACTCCTCAAACTTTTTTAAATCCCGAATCAACGCAGCCATTTCATTGTAAAAAAGAAACGTTTTATCATACCGATATCGACGCATATTTTCAGACAACAAAAGGTTCCACAACCCGCGAGCATACGAGCCAAACTCGATGAGTATAGCTTCCATCTCTGGAGTCGGCTTCAACCGATAATTGTATCTGAGCGTTTTTTTCATATACTGTATAGACAACTGTATAAGTCGAGGTTGTCAAGTGGAATATCAAACCAATTCTCATTGTAAGTATCTAATTGCTCTGCATTTGATTCTTGTAGTTAAATACCGAAAACAACTATTGCAAGGTGAAGTTGGTGATTTTGTAAAGCTTAAAATAATTGAAATTGCGTCGCGCTCAGAGTTTGAGGTTGAGGAAATTGAGGTAGACAAAGATCATATTCACATCTTGCTAACGATATCTCCCACCATTTGTGCAGCCAGCTATGTTCGCAGAATTAAGCAGTCAACTACCCAAAGTTTATGGAGCAAATTCGGCTGGCTCAAAAAGCAATTTTGGCTTGAAAAAACCTTTTGGTCGGACGGATATTTTGTCTGTTCAGTCGGCAACGCCTCTGCCGAAACAATTCGAAAATACATTCAAGAGCAAGGTTAGTCATTCCGATTCATCCCACCGACGCCGCTTCGCGTCGATCAATGGGTTTTCTCGGAATATTTGGATAAAAATAGCATTTTATTATCCTTTTTTAATGGCCTATGGCAGTGACTTACAACTCATTATGAGGGGTAAGTATGCTTATATAGTTATTTTATGTCTGTTTATAAGTAAATTCAGGGCGTGGAGAATAGATAATAGTGAAAAGCTATTGGGTGTAGCGGCGGCAAATATTTGCCGTCATTTTTTGATTTATAGATTGTCCTGTAATATAATCGCGCTCCGTATTAATTCCGACTGGAATTGAAGTTTATGAAAAAAAGAAACACTGAGCTCGATGAGCTAATTTTTCAATGGCAAAATGAACCAGACAAGTATATTAATTTACTTATTGATAACGTCCACATTACGTTAAAAAAGATCTGTAAGGTGCACATTGCCGAAGCTTACGTTAGCCAAAGCGGGATAGACGCGTCTGCAAGCTCTTTAGTCAACGAAGCCTTTTTGAAACTGAAGATGGGTGGAAATAAAAACAAAATAGAATCTGTCAGAGAATTCTACTGTCATTTGTCAAACATTGTTCGCAGTATTTTATTGGACAGAAGTCGCAAGTCGCACGCTGTCAAACGTATTTTAAATCGCCAAATCAATAAAGTTGAACGTGCCGACTACGCTTTGCAAACAGAACAAAGAAAAGAACTGCTCGACGATTATGAGCAGGTCGATCAAAGTTTGGGTTTTATAAAACAAATTCAACCTGCCATATTTGAGGCTCTGAGTTTTAAATATCATTCTGCGCTAAGTAATGAAGAGATAGCACACGTTATGCAAAAATCCACGAAGACTATTAACAGTCATATTAAACAAGGGAGGATGCTTATAAAAGCTTCTCTAAGTGGAGTTAGCTTAGAGGCTTCTTAGTTGAAAAATGTCTTTGAAATAATACAGATCATTAGTCCACTTCAAGAGAGTGAGTATCATGACGCTCTGAAAAAACATGGTTTTACCTCTGACGAAATCAGCGAAGCATTGAAAGTTTTTGCGACTAGTGGGATAGACGAATATCTAAGTGAAACTTTTGAAAAAGCGGCGAAAGGAGTAATGTCTTCCTTTGACGTGGATGCATACATTAACAAACAAATCGATACGTGGACGGTGACAGATACGATCAGCACTACCAAAAAAGGTATTGTGTTGAAGGCAGAGCCGAATAACGGCGATTTTAATCAAACCGTTGCGATAAAAATTCAATCTCCTCTTTATGACTCAAAGAATGGTGTTAGTCACGTTAGAAAACAAGCCAATTTCATGTCGACGCTTGATCATCCTAATGTCGTAAAGGTTTATGCATCCGGCACAACTTCGTGCGGTAGCGACTATCTTGCGATGGAATACGTCAATGGTGGCAACGTTGTAAAATATTGTTCTACTAACAAATTGACTCTGCAAAATAAGATTTCCCTGTTCATCGACATTTGCAGTGGTGTGGCTCACTTGCACGATCACACCGTCACTCACGGCGATTTAAAGCCTGGCAATATTTTAGTCAATAAAAAAGGCATTCCCAAAATTATTGATTTTGATTTATCAACTGTTTCAGATGCTAGCTTCCATGAGGGGCAAATATATGAAGATTTGCTTGGATTAACAAAACAGTATGCAAGCCCAGAAAGATTAGGTAAGTCACTAGCGGGTGACGCGCTTTCAGATATATACTCATTAGGGCAAATTCTGATCGAATTACTGACTGAGTCTAATAACACTACAGATTGGGCGGGTGACTTAGCTGAGAGGTATTGCTCTGTTAAAAGCATAGTAGAATTGATTTCTATCATTGAGAAGTCTACTTGCTCGCCCTCAACAGATAGATATCAAACGGTTGTTGAGTTTGCTGATGACTTAAGGTGTTTTATAGATGGAAGATATATACCAAAAGCACACCTACTACACTCCACTAAAAGATATTCATTAATAAAACTTGTCAAAAGAAGATGGGTTATGATGGTGACAAGTTTTGCATTAATGATTCTAGTTGTCAGTTTCACCGTCAGTACCGTCCAACAAAAGGAGCAAGTGCGTCAGACCAAGAAATTAATGATTCAAAGTCAAGATCCAAGAAATGATGATTCCTGGGCTGTATTTGGAAATAAAGCCGCTATTGCATTGGAAAATTGCATAGAAATAGATGAGTTGATGGACTACGGTCATGCCTATTATGGTTCCGGTCAAGCAAGGAAGTCAGTTGCCTTTTACGAAAAGATCATTTCATTGCTGCCGGACAAAGGTGATAGGGATCATCTAATAGCCGCATCATCATTATTAGTGGCGAATTACGCGCTTGGTCGTAAAGAAGAAGTAAAAAAAGCGGTAACAATATATTCTCCATACCTGTTTACAGATTCAATCATCGACCCTTTTTTGATTAGAATAACTCTCGAATTCGGCCGTACAATGGAAAGATACAACTGGTTGGAATGGAGTGAGTCTTGGGAAGGGGAAAAGCCCCCTAGAATCCAAGATATATTAAAAAGGATAGATTTATCAAATATAAAAGAGGATGACATTCGCAATGAACTGGAGGCATTTATGATATTACATCATGTCTCAGTCAAATATTATTATGATCTAGATGGTGACCAATCTTCTGTATTAGTTTATAAGAATGAAGATGAACTAAAAGAAACTATGCTCGCATTGGGTGAGTTGAAGCTAAGTCTTCTAAAAGCCATAAAAATTTATACTGACCTGTCTGGCGTGTCCGCTGATTTAGCAAAGTCTTATTTGTGGTTGGGTAAAATAGAGCACGAATTGAGGGAGTTTGAGATGGGAGATTTTCATCTCAATAAAGGCGTAGAATTAACTAGAAGGATTTATGGCGAACAACATACAGAGTTATCAAGTGCCTACTTAAAAAGTTATTCTGTGAATCGATACAGAAATCCTGAATTAGCTCTAGAATACGCAAGGAAAGCTTTTGATATTCGTGCCAAAATTAACCTTGATTCGGGTGAATCATTTATATTTGAACACGAGATATATATAGCTGCTACTGTGGTATCTGGAGATTGGCAAAAAGCTCATGTTTTATTCAAGAAAATGGCTGATATACATAATAGTTATACTGGGAACCCTGAGGAAATTGCGACACAGGCATCAAGCGCCAGTATGCACCTTCAAAGTTTGATCTCTTTTGACGAGGAACAAGCTGATTATGTAATCGAGCAAGCTCTAAATATGGAGGAGTATTTTAAGGTTCTCTACCCTGAAGATAATTACTATGACGTTTACCTAGCGGCAAAACATATAAGAGAAGGTAAAGCACACCTCGCTGAGGATCTACTGGTTAAAGGATTTGAAAGAAGTAAGACGTCCACTAATTTACCAGGTGACGTAAGGGCCACTACAACATTGATGATCGCGGAGCAGTGCGTACAAATTCCGCATTGCGAAACCCTGCCCATGGCAGATTACGTAAAAAAAGTAATGACGTGGAGCTCTATTGATAGCTTGGAGTCAAACGAAAAAGCTGAACATCACATTAGGTTGGCTGAAGTTTATCGAAAACTTGGCAAGCATGACAGTGCGAGATCCCTACTGCTTGATGTGACGGCTATCCTTGATATTTACGATAAAAAAACTCATGTGCTGGTGGGTCTTTGGCATTACGTTATGATGAAAAGTCATCTAGATAATGGGAAAATATTGTTGGCTAAACAACAAGCCACGAAAGCGCTTGAACCTGCTATGAGAAACTTCTCTCTAGGATCTTCAATAACTCAAGAAATTATGAAAACAATCTCTACTATTGCTGGCGACTAGTTTTTTATGATTAGCTTCCAGCAAAAATAGAATTGTTCTCTAGTGCTTAAAAAAATTGTTGGTAAGTTATTCAAGATAGTTGTCGGCCTTTAAGTGTTCCACACACTTTGGTTATTTGCACGAAAACCAACTATATTTGTTTCCCTTAGTATGTAGTCAACAACGGCAATACTTGCATTTACTATGCTGCCAAATTTATGTAGAAATTCAAAAACATCAAGCAAAAAATCGGAACCGCAACTAGGGCTATAAATAGAAATATCTGTTGTCTTTTGCTGATATAAAATATTCACTTCTAACTCCATACCGCTAAGCCTTTTTTGAACTTCGAATTTAAATTGATTCAAAATAAGAGGCATGGGTTGTGAGTTTGAATCTAAATAGTTATTTGGAATTTCCTGGGGTACTACACTTAAATGAGACATTATGAAGTCCTCGATGCTTCAGAATTCATTCGTTGGACTTTTCTCTCTTTTACAATACTGTTGTCAATTTTACTCATCTTAATGCTGATAGTGCGCATGATTTCTCTTTATTATTATTAGTTTTTGCTAAATCGTTAGTTGTAGGCGTTTGAGTAACATTGTTTCAAGCTCCTCGTTTTATGTCAGCCAATTTATCAATCATTGCAATTAATCTCTAGATACGTGTTTTATTTTTTTATAGGAAGTTTATTTGAAAAATAAATTAATATTTATTTCTTGCAATCACTTTTATGATGTTTTTCCTGTGCGACGCCGGATTGATTGAGCCTATAAAACTCAAATGGAGCGGTTTAACCTTTATCAGTGCTTATGTATCTGTACAACGTTTGTTGTATTTTTAAACCAACGCGCCTGGCGCTAAGAGGACAAAATGAGCATAAAAATTAATACAGATATTACTGAATCAGAACAAGAATCGTCATTTATGAATGCAACATTGCATTCGGTCACTGACTTAATGGCCTGTTCAATTTCTATAGAGCCGATTTACCCGCCACAAGTAACGACCCAAGAAGAAGCTAAGGCATATTTGATAAGGTTGTTACAACCACTTTCAGATGCAAACTGCCGTATTGATATTCAAATTGGAGCTTCACGAGATATTGAAGATGAATTGAAAGGATTGCCAGTCAATGTGTCTGAAGATGTTATGGGTGGTTTTTGGATAGTTAATAGAGATGACGACGTAGATGGGTATTTTGGTTATCAACGTTGCAAGGTTATTAATGATCATACTTTTATTTTTAAGCGTGACGTGCGTGACAAGGAAACGGTAGTAAGGAAAATTGATATTAATGTAATTGATCGAGAAGCAGCCCTCAAAGGCTTTGAATATGATTCTTTCGATGATATTAAACAACAATCACCTGACACTGCTAATCAAATTATTGCGGAATGCTGGTTCGATAATTCGTTTTAACTACTTAAGCACTCTTCAAGAGTGCTTTTTTTTATGGTTAAAGTAAAGTGTTGTGAGCCTGTATCTTTTTCAGTTAGCGCCGTACAGTAAAAACCTCAAAACAGAAAGTTTTGAGGTTTAATTTTAATTTTAAAAAACTAAATTACTATGTGAGTAATGTTTAAGTTTTTCAGCAATATCTAGTATTGATTTGATTTTTTCTTTTGTATTTTCGTAAGTGCCAGAAAGTTTTTCTCTTTTATCGTTTTCGTAAGTGCCTGTATCATGTGTAGATGATACATATTCGTTTGAGATGTTATCGAATTCTACCGAGACCACGATATCATTGCCAACAGGTTTTCTATACGTTGTAGAGCTTATAGCTTTGTCGGTTTCACGCGTCCATGATGGAAAAGAAAAGTTTTTCATGTTTTGTCCTTTATTGTCTATAAAAAAGTGTTCTGATAATAAATAGATTTAGACTGAGGGTAATTGGTGGTATTTTACCCTTTATTGTCTTTTACACTGTGAGGAATTGAGGAGGTTGTGTTTTGATGAATCATTCTTTATGTGAGTGTATCCCTTGCCATTATAGTAATGGATTTTAGTCAGTTCAGATTCCGTGAACGTTTGAATGTCTTTTGATAATTGGTCGAGGATATTTTGTATTTCTATGCGGTCATCTTCACTCATAAGTACCCATTTTATTTGTTTTCAGTAGTATCTAATAAGTAGGAGTTAGCGGTACAAAACGATATTCTTAGATGTCGCAGATATGTCTTTCCGCTATAGGTGGGAAAGAATAAGTGTTTTGTGTGGTTTCTTTAGTTCCACAGAAAGTAAAACCTCAAAACAAAAAGTTTTGAGGTTTAGTAATTAGTAAGGAGCTATTAAATCAGTTCCTATACAAATATTGAAATATTCTTCAATCCAATGCCACACATCTGTTCTGGGTGTATCTTTATTGAAGTGTAGAAATTGAGATTCTATTTCTTCGTCGTCGTTAATAATAACGTTGGATAGAATATTGTACATGGCTTGAGCGCAAGCCTTGTTATCTCCAATTTTCCATGAAAGACCTGAAGCTTGCTTGTTTCTTAACTCAACAAGGAAATACCAGGCGGAGTTTGGGCAAGTCCATGTTATTCCGAGTTCAGCTAATGGTTCTGGCACTATTGATTGCCATTCGCCATCGTCCACCTTTTCTACGAAGTATATGTGGTCTTTTGTTCTTTCAATCTCCGACTTAGAAATGACTCTTATTAAGTCTGGATCGTTATGGTCGATGGCAATAGCGCCTTGTTCTGTATAAACAGGCAAAAATGTTTTCATAATGTTGTCCTATGTTTTAATCAGTTCTCCTTATCCTAAATATTAGAATAAGCGTACCTAATGTTAAATAGGATTGTGTGGGGGTACTATTCTTCAGCGATAAAATAAAAAAAAGTCCGCACTGCGGACTTCAGTTAATTTAACTTAGTGAAGAAAAACTATTCACTTTTAATATTTGAGAATTTGAAAAGTCATCTCTCTCATTTAATGCTACTAATAAAACTTCTTCTTGTGAATCTATAGCCATATTAACGAAACGTGAATTTGCTTCACAGTTGCTAATAATATTTCTTTGAGTTATTGAACAATCGGTTTCCCATAAAAGTTGTTTTACTTCATTAGGAATATCACTTATGTCAGCTAGTGCTTCGATAACACTATTGCCTAGAGATAATAATGTCTTTTCATCTAACTTATTTTGGTTTACTAATTGCCCTAGAGTAGTATCTCCAACTACTGTTTTTAGTACGCTCATTTTTGTCCCGTTATAGCTTGCTCTTTTTCTATCTGTATCGTTAACAAAAGAATACCTGCAAAGAAATACTAAGGAAATGAATAGATCCGCATGATCTTGATCTAAATATTTTTTAAGTTTTTTGTTTTCATTAACTGCGTCGATAACACCTTGCAAAGAAAAATTAAAACCTAAGTTCTTACTTGAATCTCGAACAGATAATAAGAATCCGTTTTCTAAAGAAATCTGTAAGCAACCATGGATTGGTCTATTGCTATCGTCGTAACCAATAGCACAAATCAAATTTAGTAAGTCACCTCTCGATTCGACTAGTACGTTGTCACGAGTGCCTTCATTTTCTAATAACTTTATAGTTGTTGGAAGTTCTTTTTTAAATTTATCGCTAATCATAATTGTCCTGTTAATTTGTCATCCCTACCCTAATAAATTTAGAGTATTTGTACTGATGATAAATAGGGAAAATGTATGGAGAAAAGGTAATAACGTGACTTGTTGCTTATGGGTTGTTCTTCATTAACTTTCGTTGATTGCAATCAAGCTCATAGATGAACTGTTTCAAATTTTTAGTCGCGCCTTTAATAGAATTGATTTTATTTAAATGGAGGATGAAATCAGGGTGTTCATGATTCTTTAATCTTCTATATAAGTCTGTCATAGGTATATCTACTAGTTTAATGCTTTCTACAGGTGAGCCGTCATCAGAGAAAACAATCAAATAACCTTGCTGAACGATTGGGTTGGGGTTTGTTGGAAGTAGCTCTCTGTTGATAAAATTCGTCAGCAATGCGTCAATGTTAGCTAAGGGGAGTTTTAGTTCGCTTGATATAAGTTTCACTATCTGGATGAAATCGCCTTTGCAATCAATTGTTGTTTTTAGTTCTTTGAATAAGAGTGTATCGGCATCTACAACCTCAATACCTAGAATATCAGATAGTGTGTCTAGATCTTCTTCAGAAAAAAGGAATTGGGAATTCTCGAATAGATAATCTTCGAAATCTTCAACGAATGAATCTTGATGAGTACATCCCGAAAAATTTGTGGCAATTTTAAGTTTTGCTTTCGGTTGTGCGCACTTTTGGTTAGAGAAGTTTCTACAGTTGATGCAAATATCTGGAGTCATTGAGTGTTTAGTAAAGGTTGAGTCATAGTTTATATAGTAATGATAAAATTGTTGTGGTCAATCAATTGTTCTCATAATTATTGTTGGTGGCTCAGTTTTGTAGCTATATTTGGGATATGTGTTTTGACTAGATAATTTTGTTTTGTTAGGTGTTTCCAATATAAATAACCCAGCTAAGGCTGTGTATTTATGCTATTCCTTGATGCGCTCACAAATTAGTGATCATTAATGCCTGGTATGATGGAAAATCGAGGTGATACGGGTCTGTAGACTTTTGGCCCTGACTCAATTTGAAGAAATCCGCCGCGATCATGCTCATTTGTAGTTATGTGGTAATTTACGCCCATAATTCATCGCCTCCGGTACTTTCTGATATTAGACCGTCACGGTCATGCTCTTCTTGTTGGTTATTGTTGGTTATTAACCCATTTGTTCCAGGTCGAATAACTACACCTGGTGCAACTGGTCTATATCGAGTGATTTCTTTTAGCATTCTTCAACTCCTTTCATTTCGATGAGGTCGTTAGTGTCTGGATATAACATTAACTTTAGTTGTGGTTGATAAACTCTAATATCATCTTTCATATTAACCACCAACTTTAATTGGGAGACCGATTGTTATATCTTCTTTCATGTTAATCCATATTTCTTCATGGTAAACGTCTGGTTCTAGTTCGGGCATGTGTGCTCCTCGCCTTTAAGTTCAAAAAAGTATATCAATATATAGGTTTTAGTCGGGCAAATCGTTAGGCGTTGTTTTCGGAAAGTTTTACTGAAATAACATATTAATACAACATCTAGGATGGCATATATTATCTCTATTTCTAGATTTGTTCTACGTTCTCGACAATTCCCATTTTTTCAAGTTCGACTAGATCTAAACGCACCGTTTTCGAATATTTATATTTGGTTTCATAGTCAACTATCGTCACTAATTCAGTCATCGGGTCGATACTAAATTTTGGGTGTGAGCCCATGCACTCTTTATCAGTGCAGAATCGATTGCCTTGGTCGTCACCGTATACTTTTGTGCCGCAATTAGCGTGTATGTTTTTAGTACCTTCAATCCAAAATTGGTGCTGGTTAAGTATAATCA
>Ga0105355_10000398_pt1 | contig 39951 bp, 23 predicted proteins | sample GOMGulsemesocosm_2_FD_83508 | JGI IMG/M metagenome (GOLD analysis project Ga0105355, IMG submission 83508) | Methane-oxidizing microbial communities from mesocosms in the Gulf of Mexico - GOM9C Gulf of Mexico | ecosystem: Environmental > Aquatic > Marine > Cold seeps | place: Gulf of Mexico...
GCGCTTGCAGATCTGGTTTTTCCGGGCCTCGGAATCGGCTTGGCCCTGTTCGTCAAAGGCCATAACAACGATGGCTGCACCGTGGCGCATGCACAGTTTCGCTCGCTGGATAAATTCAGCTTCCCCCTCTTTTAGGCTGATTGAATTGACTACAGATTTGCCCTGAATACACTTCAAACCCGCTTCAATAATCTCCCATTTAGAGGAGTCGACCATAATGGGTACCCGACAAATATCGGGTTCAGAGGCGATCAGGTGTAAAAATTTCACCATGGCCGCCTCGGAGTCGAGCATGCCCTCGTCCATATTAATATCGATGATTTGGGCGCCCATCTTCACCTGCTCTAGGGCAACCTCTAGGGCGGTGTCGTAATCCTCTTCAATGATGAGTCGCTTGAACTTGGCTGAGCCAGTGATATTGGTGCGTTCGCCGACATTGACGAATAGCGAGCTGTCGTCGATGACGAAGGGCTCCAGTCCGCTGAGTCGGCAGGCAGGTTTGATGTCGGGTATGACTCGGGGCGGGTAGGGCCGAACGGCCGCTGCAATCGCCTTGATATGGGCCGGTGTAGTACCGCAGCAGCCGCCGATAATATTAAGTAGGCCGCTGGCGGCAAATTCTTCGAGAATGGCGGCGGTCTGCTCCGGGGTCTCGTCGTACTCGCCAAATTCATTGGGCAGGCCGGCGTTGGGGTGGGCGCTGACAAAGGTATCGGCATTGACGGCTAAGGATTGTATATAGGGGCGCAGTTGGGCTGCGCCCAATGCACAATTGAGCCCGATACTGATTGGCTTGGCATGGGCAACCGAGTACCAAAATGCCTCGGTGGTTTGACCGGACAAAGTGCGTCCACTGGCGTCAGTGATAGTGCCTGAAATCATGATGGGCAACTCGAAACCAAGTCGTTCGAACACACCTTGAACCGCAAAGATGGCTGCCTTGGCATTGAGTGTGTCGAAAGAGGTTTCAATGAGCAGAATATCGGCACCGCCTTCAATCAAGCCCTCGCTGGCCTCTTGATAGTCTGCGACCAGTTGATCGAAGGTGATGTTTCGAAAGGCGGGGTCGTTGACGTCCGGCGATAGGGTGGCAGTGCGGCTGGTGGGGCCCAGTACTCCGGCGACAAACCGAGGCTTGTCGGGGGTCTTGGCTGTGGCGGCATCGGCAGCGGCTCGGGCAATGCGGGCGCTTTCCCTATTGAGCTCTCCAGCAACGCTCTGCAGGTCGTAGTCGCTCTGGGATATTTGTGTGGCATTAAAGGTGTTGGTCTCGATGATATCAGCGCCTGCATCGAGGTAGTCGCGATGAATCTCGGTAATAATGTCGGGCCTGCTGAGCGACAATAGGTCATTGTTACCCTTGATATCCTTGTGAAAGCTGGCGAAGCGCTCGCCGCGGTAGTCGCTCTCTTCTAGCTGGTAGTTCTGGATCATGCTGCCCATGGCTCCGTCGAGAATAAGTATTCGCTGGGACAGTGCTTGCTTTAGCTCATCGATACGGGCTTGGCGCTGGGCATTCATAATAGTGTCTACTTCCTATGAGTTTTGCTTTGTTTTACTGCTTGTAAAACCCTGATATAACTAAGGTTTTAGTGAAAAAGAATGCTCTGTTGCGGGCTAATTTGTTACTGACAATTCCCACTATCACAGTATAATGACCCGTTGATAGTGGTGGCAGATGTCACCACAAAAATCTATATTGAAATATTTCGATATAGTTTACTGTAAAACAAATGTATTAGCTAGACAGATTAAATTCATGTGAGGAGTTTTACCTGCAATGACTGACGAAACCACGCTCAATTTGACTATCACTGAGTCGGCTCAGGGCTATCTAGCAGATTTATTGTCCTCTCAGGACGACGACGTGCTGGGTATTCGCATGTTTGTCAACAATCCGGGAACTCCAAAGGCTGAGACCTGTATCGCCTATTGTCGTCCGGACGATATTGAGGAAGATGATATCGTGGTTGAGTATGGACAATTAACCGCGCGCTACGAATTGCGCAGTGTCGCTTTTTTGGAAGAGGCCTTTGTCGATTACGCCAAGGACAGGATGGGCGGGCAGCTGACCATCAAGGCGCCCAATGCCAAATTGCCTAAGGTGAATGACGATAGTCCGATTGAAGATCGTGTTAATTACGTATTGTACAACGATGTAAACCCTTCGTTGGCTTCCCACGGCGGGGAAGTTTCTCTGGTCGAAATCACTGCCGACAGCATTGCCATATTGCGTTTTGGTGGTGGCTGTCAAGGCTGCGGCATGGTGGAGTCTACGTTAAAAGACGGGGTGGAAAAAAGCCTGTTGGAGCAGGTGCCGCAGTTGACCGCCGTTCGCGATGTAACCGATCACAGTGATAGTTCCCAGGCCTATTTTAAATAAGTTTCTCGACCAGGAGCTTGCCGTTACTACAGCATAAGAAGTAGCGGCGTAGGCTACGGAATTGGGTGCTATTATTCTGGCTGTTGTGCGCAGAACGTATTTCGTTACTAAAACTAATGGAAATAATAAAAATAAGGGCTTGACGGGAATGTCAAGAGGTATAAGATGCTAGACAGCTTGAAAATACGGCTTGTTTTTATGTTCAACCATTGCGATGTTTTAACAATAGTAAATCGTCCTGTTCTTCATAAGTAACACCACTTTTTTCAGCTAATTCATGTGCTTTCTTGCGCTGTGGCGAGAGAAGTATATAAATATTACTTACGTAAAAGCAATAGGATTTCAAAATGTCTGATCAAACTACTGGTACGGTTAAATGGTTTAACGAAAGTAAAGGATTTGGTTTTATTGAGCAGGAGTCCGGCCCCGATGTATTTGTTCACTTTAGCGCTATTGCTAGCGAGGGTTTCAAAACGCTAGCGGAAGGGCAAAAAGTTGAGTTTACTGTTACCCAAGGGCAAAAAGGCCCTCAGGCTGAGAACGTAAAAGCAGTCTAAATTGTTGTGACAGTGGGAGTGTGAATTGTTTCTGAGATTTTAAGCTTCCCTTTTAAAAACTTCTCCTGTGTAGAGGTTCTCATTGCAGAAAGTGAATGAGTTGTTAACCGTGCTTGCCACGGTTTTTTTTCGTCTAAATAAATCCTACCTATCCTAAATCCACCCTATCTCATGCACTGAAATTGTCGTTTAACACCGACGCCGCTGTCGTTATTGCTCAGGGGTGCCTCGTAGGGCGCGGCTAGCTGCTGCGGTCATCGAGAGGTATTTTATCACTTGCCCGAAGAGTCATTCGTTGCTGTAGTGTCGTTGTCGTTTTCATTGTTGTTTTGATGTTTGATTTTTTATTTCCAGTTTTATTATTGATGCCTGGAGGATAGGTCGACACATTATAACTATGCTGCCCAGTTCTTTAGACGTTTTAATTCTATGTGACGAGTTGCTCGCCTGCGCAGGGTTAATGAGAGGCTAATTCCCCCGATTTTTTTTACGCTGCTTCGGTTTTTTGTCAGCTTCTTTCGTAGGTATTATTTAGCTATAGATTATTAACCTCATGCATATTGACTTATGCTGGCTTCTATTCAACAATCACGCGGTGTTACTGTAATTAAATAATGAATAATAATTGTACTTTAGGAGAATCTAATGGGAACTAAGGCCAAGTCGACGTCACGCGTCGCAAGTATTCTGGGATTGGGGGCCGTCGCCGTAACCGGTAGTTTGTCTCTGTCTGTGAATGCTGCCGATGAATTTGCCGGACTTGAAGAAGTGTTGGTAACGGCTGAAAAGAAAAGCTCCACTATTCAAGAGACGGCAATATCGATGAGCGCCTTCGACGGCGAATCCCTCGATATGCGTCAAATCGTCAACACCTCTGATTTACAATTTTCTGTGCCGAATATGACCTTCGGTAAAACCAATTTTTCCGGCAGTAATATCGCCATCCGCGGAGTGGGTAATCTGGCGGTTGCCGCCTCATCCGACGCCGGAGTTGGGGTACACGTCAACGACGTGTATTTGAACGCGCCACGTATTTTTGAGGCCGAGTTCTACGATATGGAACGTATCGAAGTACTGCGTGGCCCTCAGGGTACACTGTACGGACGCAATACCACTGGCGGTGTTGTCAACTTAATTACCGCCAAGGCGGATAGCGAGTTTGCCGCCGATGTCAGCGTTGAAATAGGTGATTACAATACCCGCAAAATTAAAGCTATGGTCAATGTCCCGCTGACGGATGATCTGGCCACTCGCTTCGCCGTTTACGCGGTTGAGCGCGACGGTTACACCGACAATATTTACACCGGCAACGATATTGACGATCGTGATATCTGGTCTGCTCGCTGGTCAACCTCCTATCAAATCGGTGATTCAACCACCGCTAATTTGATGGTCTCCTATTTCGAAGAAGACGACGCGCGCTCCAGGGTTAGCAAACAATTGTGTACCAAAGATGATCGTGGTGCCCTCGGTCTAGGGTGCCTGCCAGGTTCTAAGGGTTATTCTACCCCCGATGATCAGTCGACCATCGGCACAGCGCTGGTTGATCTACTAACTGCCCAGGCTATTTACCAAGAGAATAAGACTGGCTCCACCAATTTGCCAAAATTCTCCGATAATGTTGGCCTGGACTCCGGTGCCCTGCTCACCTTTAACTATGCTCTCGGTCCTCTGCTCAAGGGGGGGTTGATGGCTGCGGGTGTTCCCGAGGCGGCGATCGATGCGCAGTTTGCCGATTTTGTAGCAAATGGTTTTTCCGGTGGTGCGGCTGACTCATTCGAGAATTCGGTTAATCCCAATGACTTGAGAAAGGTGTCCGCGGATTTTGATCCCGAGTACTATACCGACGAATTGATTGTTAACTTCGAGCTGCGACACGATTTTGAAAACTATAGTTTGGTGTCGATAAGCGCCTATCACGAAGTGGATTACGATGGTAAGACCGATTACGATTGGTCAGTGCCCTCGGTCACTTTCAATGACGGTGTGACTGAAACCTTTGATGTCGACGGCCAATCAATTACTTCAGATTTTAACCGGGGTGTGGATCGCTCTACCACCGAATCGGAGCAGTATAGTCAGCAGTTCCGTTTGACTTCGGATTATGACGGCGACTTCAACTTTACCGTTGGTGCCTACTATATGCACTACGAGGTTGAGACGCACTACAATGTCTACAGTACTGGTCTGACCTCCTGGGCCAAAGCCGGCGGCGCAAACTCATTGATTGAGACGCTGTTTGGTATCCCCGCTGCCCCGCTGTCTGCGAATCAGTCGAACTACGACAATAATACGCTCTACGAAGTGGATACCTGGGCAGTGTTTGGTGAGGGTTATTATGACCTTAGCGAGAATACTAAGCTGACCGTAGGTGTGCGCTATAGCGACGAGACTAAAAAGAATGAGTCCAAACTGTTCTATGTAGATCTGGCCGCTAGCGACGCAGCTCCGTTCTCTTATCAAGAAAACGATTGGCAGGAAGTGACCGGTAAAATCGGTATCGATCACAGTATGGAGTTGTCTTTTACCGACGATACTATGCTGTATGCGACCGTTGCCAAAGGTTATAAGGGGGGTGGTTTTAACCCTCCACAAACTGTTGAAGGGGCTTTCCCCGACGCTTTTGATCCGGAATATATTACCTCGCTGGAAATTGGTGCCAAGAATATTATGATGGATAACCGCCTGCAGGCCAATATCTCGGTGTTCACCTACGACTTTGAAGGCCTGCAAGTATCGCAGATCGTCAACCAAACGTCGGTTAACGAAAATGTCGATGCGACTATTGAAGGGATCGAGGCAGAATTTATGTTCGCGCCCAACGATAAGTGGTTGTTTGGTTTTAACCTCGCTTATTTGAATGCTGAAATCGACGATTTTGTCACTATTGATACGGCCAATCCCCAGCAGGGTGGACCGATTATCAATGTATTTGGCAATATTGCCTCCGCCGTCGGTGCTGATCCAGTACTGGTAGATCTCACCGGCAATAAACTGCCTAACTCACCCGAGTCCAGTGTCAATTTGTTTGCCGACTATACCCAAATGCTAGACAACGGTATGTCAGTGGTATTTCACCTTGACTACTTCTGGCAGGATGAGTTCTACACCCGTACCTTCAATACCGATGCGGATGTAGTGGATTCCTGGGCTGTCTCCAACGCAGCGATTACTTTGTACAGTGAAGATCAGACCTGGAATATTAAGGCCTGGGTTAAGAATCTGCAGGATGACAATAACATAACCGGCCACTATACCACTGACGCGGTATCCGGCTTGTTTAGTAATGTCTTTATTATGGAGCCCCGCACCATGGGTGTTACCTTCAATATGAGCTTCGACTAACTCCTATTAGGTAAACCGAAAAGCCCCGATTCGTTGAGTAATCAATAGGTCGGGGCTTTTTTGTGGGCGTCAATTAGTCGTTGGTAGTCTGGCTGGTGTTTTCATTCAAAGGTTTTATCAGCTGTGCCGGCGCATGGGTTGAACCGTTCGGGGTGTTTATGGGCGTCATTGCTAAGTCGTTAGATGTTTCAGGTATGGGCAGCAGTTGCGCTTTGAGCTGTCCAGTATTCGCCAAGCCTTCGCCAGCGAAGATGCCAAGGCGGCGCGCAGCGCTTTTTTAGAAAAGCGTGAGCCGGTATTCAGCGATAAATAATGTGGAGGTTAACACCCATATCCCTGTCTGCAGGGATGTGGGTGTTTGCTGCGAGTTATAATTAGCCGCGCTTGCGGTTGACCAGTACTGGCTGCAGTTTTTTCCGCAGGGTGCGCAGTGTTTTTGCGGTGGTGTCCCAATCGATACAACCATCGGTGACTGAGACGCCGTAGGCCAGTTCAGACAGATCACTGGGAATAGACTGGTTGCCCTCGTTGATATTGGACTCAATCATCAGTCCTACAATTGAGCGGTTACCGGCAGTGATTTGATTGCTGACGTCGTCAACCACTTTGGGTTGCAGTCCCGGGTTTTTACTGGAGTTGGCGTGGGAGCAATCCACCATGATATTTTTCGCCGCGCCGGCCTTTTCTAAGGCCTGCTCGGTTAAGTTGATGTGCACCGAGTCGTAATTGGGACCGTTGGATCCGCCGCGCAATACCACGTGGGCATAGGGATTGCCTTTGGTGCGAATAACCGCCACCTGGCCTTCGCCGTTAATGCCTAGAAAACGGTGGGGTTTACTGGCGGACTGAATGGCGTTCATCGCCACTTCTAGGCCACCGTCGGTGCCATTTTTGAATCCCACCGAGGAGGACAGGCCGCTGGCCATCTCCCGGTGTGTCTGTGACTCGGTAGTACGAGCGCCGATGGCAGACCAGGCAATACAGTCTTGCATATACTGTGGTGAGATTGGATCCAGTGCCTCGGTAGACGTCGGCAGTCCAAGCTGGGCAATATCCAGTAGTAGCTTGCGGCCGATATGCAGGCCCTCGTGAATTTTGAAAGAGTCATTGAGGTGGGGGTCGTTGATCAGACCCTTCCAGCCCACAGTGGTTCTCGGCTTTTCAAAATACACGCGCATAACAATAAACAGGGTATCTTTCAGTTCTTCGGCCAGAAGCTGCAGCTTGCCGGCATAGTCCATTGCCGCATCGGTGTCATGAATAGAGCAGGGGCCAACAACAACAAACAGGCGGTGATCTTTGCCGTCAAGAATATTGCGAATGGTCTCTCTGCTGTTGGCGACCGACTGTGCTGCCTGCTCGGACATAGGCACGTCTTTTTTTAACTGTTCTGGAGTAATCAAAATTTCTTGGGATTCCACGTTTACATTGTCTACAGCGATATTGGTCATATTTTCATCTCGGTATTCTTTGCAGTTACAGCGTGGCGGGAAGTCCCGCACAACTCGCGCCGCAACGAGTGTCTATGGTGGCGCTATATCTATTGCGCCCAGCCGTTATATGGGCGACTGCGCCCTCTATTGTGTTCAGCTAGCGCCGAACCGGCAATTGTAGCCGATTCCTGAGTTAAAGCGCAGCCCCAAACACAATAAAAACTGAAAAACACGCTGTTGCCAACGGCAGTATCGCTGGGCTGTCTTTGTTTGAGTTCTGTTCACGGGTATGTATACAGCGCTTATTGCTTGCTATCGTTACTGTGGGCTTACCGCCCGCAGTAGTTGTCCCGGGAAAGTCGTGGTAGGTTATAATATAGTACTGTTCACGGGGCCGCTCTAGTCCTGTTAAACTGCAGGCTGACAGCCCGCCCGCAACAATAATCCAACGCCAGCGCAGCAAGAAAATAATGCCACAACCGATTACCCTGTTTGATATTCGACCCATTTTTGAGCCCCTAAGCAGCGGCCAGTTATTGTTGACCCCAAACCAGCGTTTGGCCAGCCGTATCAGTGCTGCCTACGCTATTCACTGTTCCGCCGAGGGTGCTGTTGCCGACAGCCCTAGGGTTCGTGCTCTGGGCAGTTGGTTGGATGACTGCTGGCGACAACTGCTGCTGCAGGCGGCGCCAGTGGCTTCGGCAAAGACGGTATTGAGTGCGCAGCAAGAGCAAACGTTGTGGGAAAACATCGTCGCCAACTCCGATCTGGGTGCGGCGCTGCTGCGTCCGGCGGCAACTGCCCGTCACGTTAGCAGTGCCTATCGCACGTTGGTAGAATGGGAGCAATCGCTAGACAGCCAGGCACTGGTACAACTGTTCGGCAAGGACGAGGACAGCGAGGTATTGTTGCAGTGGATTAATCAGTTCGAGGCCCTGTGTCGGGCTCGGGATTGGCTGCCTTCGGTGCGGCGGACGCAGGACATAATCGACGCTTTTGACTGCGGTGATCTGGCACCCCAGGGAGCAGTGCACGCTGTTGCCTTTGAGAGTATGGCACCGCTCTATCGGCGGCTATTGTCCAGTGCTGGGACATTAAAGTGGCTTGCACCGGGACCGCGGGCGCGCTCTATACGGGTCTGCCCCTGTGAGTCGCAGCGCCAGGAGTTACAGGCGGCGGCGATCTGGGCAAAACAACTATTGCGCGATCAACCCACCGCCACGGTCGCGATTGTTATTCCGGATTTGGTCCAACAGCGTCAGCTGGTACAAAGAACCTTACAGGAAGTATTCGAGACGAACTACAATCATCTGTCTGGCTCGCCGGGAGATATGACGGGTGCCGTACTGCATAGGAAAAGCTTGCCCTTTAATCTGTCCGCGGGTTATGCCCTTATCGAAGCGCCGATTATCAGTGCTGCGCTAGATATATTGTCACTGCCATTGCCGGCAATGGACTTGGAAACGCTACAGCAATTGGTGCAGTCGCCTTTTCTCGGTGGCGACGATCTACTCGCATCGGTCCTAGAGCTAGAGTGTCGAGTACAGTTGATTACACTGCTGCGCAAAGAGCGAGCATTTACCCTGTCGCCGGCGCGTTTTCGCCAGCTTGCTGATCGGGCGGCGACATCGGTGGCCCAGCGCAGCAATGTTGAGGTGAGCTGGGATTTTGCGAGTTGCCTGCAACGCCAAGCCAATTTTTGCCGCGAAGGCGCTGTGGCTGGCCGCCGCGATGCCGCTGCCTGGGCTGAAATTTTCCAGCAGTTGTTAACTCATACCGATTCGGGTTTGGGTTGGCCGGGTCACCGAGCACTGGACAGTATCGAATACCAGCAGCTGGCCCAGTGGCCTCGGTTGATGGAGGCCTTCTCAAGTTTGGATGTAGTTCTTCCCGCTGGTCAGCAGTTAAGTTATGCCGAGGCGCTGGCACAGTTGCGAGCAGTTGCCTCGGCCCATATCTTTCAGCCCCAGAGCGTCGACTCACCGCTGCAGGTGTTGGGCACGCTGGAGGCCGCGGGATTGCAGTATAGTCATCTGTGGCTAATGTCGATGGCCGACCATCAATGGCCTCCAGCGCCGTCACCGAATCCGCTACTGCCGAAAAGTTTACAGCGCAGCACCGCTATGCCCCATGCCAGTGCCGAGCGAGAACTGGAGTTTGCCCGCAATGTCAGCGAACGCTTTTTATGCAGTGCGGGTCAGGTGGTGATAAGTTTCGCCGAAAGTAGTGACACCGGCCCAGCAGCGGTCAGTGCGCTATTCGATGAATTTGAATTGACATCGGTACAGGATTTAATTGGCGCGCCGGTTGAGCAGCGCTTGCCGATAGGCGAATTTCGCCGTCGTTATTTGGAATCGGCGAAGCTGGAATCCATCATTCTTGAGCGCGCACCCGAGGTTGCCGAGGACGAGGCAGTGCGAGGCGGTAGCGGCTTGTTTGCCAGTCAGTCGGCCTGCCCTTTCCGTGCTTTTTCTGCTCATAGGCTGGGTTTGAAGGCGCTGGAACATCCGGATATCGGTCTCACTGCAGCTGAACGCGGCTCGCTGCTGCATCGCGCGCTGGAATTACTCTGGGAAAGCTTAAAAAACAAGACAGTACTTATGTCTCACAGCGATGCCGAATTAGCCCGTTTGTGTGCAGATAGTGCCTCTTACGCGGTGCAGGAAATGGCGCTCAAACAGTGGGGCAATCGCTTGGGTAAACGGTTCCAGCAACTCGAGATTCAACGGCTGACACAGCTTCTGGTTGGTTGGTTAGCGGTGGAAAAAGAACGGGCAGATTTTACCGTTGAGGCGCTGGAGCAGCGCAATACGTTTCGATTCAATCAGCTGGAGCTGGAGACACGTATTGATCGGATTGATCGTTTGGCAGACGACACCTTACTGATCATAGATTATAAAACGGGTGTTGCTAATATTAATCGCTGGTGGGGAGAGCGCCCCGATGAGCCACAGTTGCCGCTGTATAGTATGTTAGTGGAGAGGGAGGGCGGTGAACAAGTCGCGGGCATAGGTTTTGCACAATTACGTGTGGATGGTACCGCGCTAATGGGTGTCGGCGACGAGGACTGCGTGGAACATAAAATTCGCTGGCAAGATAAAGTACAATCGGATAGCGGGGCATTGGACTGGCGGCAACTTAAAGCACATTGGCTGCGGGTACTGTCGGCTTTGGCACAGGATTTTATCGATGGTAATGTGGCAATCGATCCAAAAAAACAGCCTGCCAGCTGTCAGTACTGCGACTACAGTGCTCTGTGCCGGATTAACCATCGGGAGTTTTCGCAATGATAGTGCCTGATGAAACTGCAGGGCTCAGCCCATCACTCAACCCAGCAACCGCCGCCTCGACAACATCCTCGACAACGCCGATGACAGCGCCCGCCGATCAGCCGCAGCGATTGGCGGCGCTAAATCCTTTGCGCTCAGTTTGTGTGAGCGCACCGGCAGGCTCTGGCAAAACAGAATTACTCAGTCAGCGAGTACTGACGCTGTTGGCCCGAGTAAATAAGCCGGAAGAAATACTGGCGATTACCTTTACTCGCAAAGCCGCAGCAGAAATGCACCACCGTATCATTGAGGCTTTGCGCAGCGCAAAAAATAGCGCACAGCCGCAACAGGCGCACGAGTTACTGCGCTGGCGTCTGGCACGGGCGGCACTGGCGCAGGACAGCGCCCAGGGCTGGCAGTTGCTAAGCAATCCGGGACGATTAAAAATTCAGACCATCGACAGTCTCTGTAGTATGTTGACCCGACAGATGCCGGTGCTTTCCAACTTTGGTGCGCAACCACAAATCACCGAGCGCGCAGACGCATTCTACCGCGAGGCGGTATTGAGTCTGTTGCAGGGCTTGGAGGCGGAAAATAGTTACGCTGCGGACCTGCTAACGCTGTTGCAACATGTCGACAACGATATGCAAAAATTAGAGCGCTTGTTAGTGGCACTACTAAAAAGACGCGATCAGTGGATGTTACATATCGGACTGGGACGCTCCTCAACCGAAGCCAGGGAGACTCTTGAATCGACGTTGCAGGCACTGATTGAAAATACCTTGTTGCAAACCCGTGATGAGTTATTACCGTTGGCGGCGGACCTGCTGCCGCTGCTAGATTACGCCGGCTGCAATATGCAATGGCAGCGCAGTGACTCCGCTATAACAAGCTTGGCTGGTATTGTTGAATTGCCCAATTGTGATACCCAGGCGGTAGAGGCTTGGCGGGGGTTGGCTGACCTATTGCTGACCAAGACGGGAAGCTGGCGTAAAAGTGTCACTAAAACAGTGGGCTTTCCGGTGGCCACCCACGATGGTGACAAAGCTCTGGCTAAGACGTTAAAAGCCAGTATGACAGCGCTGTTGCAAGAGTGTGCGGAGCGCGAGTTATTACGTCAAAGTCTGGTGGACTTACGCAAACTTCCCGAGGCCAATTACCCCGATGGCCAGTGGCAGTTACTGCACAGTTTAAGTCGCTTATTGCCGGTATTAGTTGCGCAGCTACGGTTGGTATTTCAGCAGCGCGGAGCGGTCGACTTTATCGAGGTTAGTATGGCCGCTTCGCAGGCGTTGGGGGACAGTCTAAAACCTACCGATATTGCGATGAAGCTGGACTATCAGTTAAAGCATATATTGGTTGACGAATTCCAGGATACTTCAAGCACCCAATTTACTCTACTGCAGCGATTGTTGGAGGGCTGGTCTGAATACAATGCGATAAATCCACAGAACCCCAATACCTTGTTTATTGTCGGTGACGGCATGCAATCAATCTATGGGTTTCGTCAAGCCAATGTTGGTTTGTTTTTACAGGCAAAGCAGTCGGGAGTTAATGGCGTGCAATTGGACGATCTGCGCTTAACAGTAAACTTTCGATCGCATCCAGCCGTGGTCGGCTGGATAAACGATACTTTTAGTCAGGCGTTTCCACGGGTCGAGGACCTAGACCGAGGCGCGGTGCCCTACGAAATGTCGCAGGCGTTTTTCTCCTCAGAACAGACCAGTGCGGTAGAGATCATGGGTTTTGTGGGCGACCACTCGCGCGTACAAGAAGCGCAGTATCTGGTCGAGCTGGTCCAGCAGAGTTTGGCAGAGAAACCTGCGGCGACAATCGCAGTGTTGATTAGAAGTCGCAATAGCCTTCGAGAGATTATTCCGGCGCTGAGCCGGGCCGGTATTGACTGGGGAGCCAGAGATATTAATCCACTGGCCAATTATGCAACAGTAGCTGACCTGTTAATACTGACCAAGGCCATGCTCAATCTTGCCGATAAAATAAGTTGGGCAGCTCTACTGAGAACACCGTTTATTGGTTTGAATAACAGCGATATGCATGTTTTACTCGGTGCGGAAAGGCAACACTTCTCGGTATTGTCTTCGCTGCAAGACAGCAGTACGCTAAGCAGGTTGTCGGCCAGTGGGTCGGTGCGAGTCGCCAGAGCGAGTCGCATTCTCACTACCGCTTTGCAAGGTCGGCAGCGACTTGGAGTTAGAAGTTGGATTGAGGGTGTCTGGATGGCTCTGGGCGGTGCCGCCACGGTATCTGACGATGAGGAGTTCGCTTTTGTCGACGATTATTTTGACTTGCTCGAACAGTTTCAACAAGGTGAAGCGGCGCTGTCGATAGCTGAATTTGAACAGGCGATGTTATCGCTCTACGCAAAACCTGCCAACGACAATGCCACATTGCAAATCATGACCATTCACAAAGCCAAAGGGCTGGAGTTTGATGTTGTCATTCTGCCTGGCTTGGCCAGGTCTTCGCGCAGTGACGATAAGACCCTGTTGATGTGGCGAGAGTATGCCTCCGGTCTAATCATCAGTCCACTGGGTTCCGCCGGCGTTGAAGATTCGGTATACCAATATCTTCGCAGCGAGCAGTCACTCGCGTCTCGTCTTGAGGATACTAGGTTGTTTTATGTCGCTGCTACTCGGGCGATTAGTCATTTGTATTTACTTTTTAATAGTGACATAGACAATAAGACCGACACCCCTCGGTCGCCGCCAACAAACAGTTTGTTAGATCGGGTGTGGCCAGCAGTTGAACATGAAGTACAGTGGCGGCGCGAAACCGGTGATACCAATGCTCAGCTGGGTTTAAACTTTAACAACGGTACAGAGCTAGATCGGCTAAAACGCACTGCAGATAGCTGGGCTGCGCCGGTGATGAAATTCGTGAACCCGTTGGGTGACTACTATTTAGACAGCCAGACCCGCGACGACGCTACAAATATACCGGCCCTGGTCGTGGATCAGTTGCCGCGCTGTGCTGGTCTGGTAACGCATACGATATTAGAGGCTCTGGCACACCGAGGCGACGCCAGTAGTCGTACCTCCATAATGAGTACTGAACGCTGGCAGCAGTGGCCGGCCTCTGAGCGAGAACTGTGGTTGCAGGCACTGCTGCGTGACGAGGGCCTGAAGCCGGCGTTGTGGCAGCAAGCTGTTGTCCAGATTGTCACCGACATTGATAGTATGTTGGCCGATCCTAGCGGTCAGTGGATACTGTTTGGGGATCACCTACACAGTTTTAGCGAAATGAATATCACTTGTGCCGCAGGTATTGGGGTAAGCCAACGTATCATTGATCGCTGTATTATTGATCGCGAGTACTGCTGCTGGATTGTCGACTACAAAACGTCCAGGATGCAGTCGGGGGAAAGCCAGCAGCAATTTATCGAGAGGGAAGCGGAGCTCTATCGCGGTCAGTTACGTGAATACCGGCGCCTTGTTGCTGCGCACAGTAGGTTTTCTCAATGTCGTAGTATCAAAACAGTACTGTATTTTACCTCCCTGGCCCGGTCGGTGGAATTGCAGGACGAGCACTGAGCATTGCGCTATAGTGTGCTTCAACAATGTAAGACGGATGATAGAATCTTTGGCAAATCGAAAAACACCAGGCGCCAAGCTAAATACTTTTAAGGCTAGCAAGCGAAAGGTATCACAGGCGGAGCTGGAGCTGAACATTACCGGCCTCAGTGAACAGGGGCAGGGCATAGCAAAACACCGGGGTAAGGTGATTTTTGTACGTGGGGCAATCGTTGGCGAGCGGGTGCGGGCAACATTGCTTTCCAGTCACAAAGACTATGACCAGGCGGTATGCAAACGGGTGCTGGAGCCGTCCGCTGCGCGGGTGCAAGCGCGCTGTGAGCATTATAATCACTGTGGCGGCTGCCAGTTGCAACACGTGGACTATCGGTCCCAACTGCTTTTTAAGAGTGAACTCGCCGCTGGCAAACTGACGCGGCTGCTAGCGGGCAGCGAAAGTGCGGTAATAGTAGCAGAACCAATAAGCTCTGAACCCTTTGCTTATCGCCACCGGGCCCGGCTGTCAGTGTCTGCGAGTAAACACGGCTGTAGCTTCGGTTTCAAAAAAAGGGGCAGCCACACCATTGAGCCTATTGACCGATGCGATGTATTGTTACCTGCATTGGCCGCTGTTATACCGACATTGCAAAAGCTCGTATCCGGGCTGAGGCAGCGCTCACAAATACAGCAATTGCTGCTGCTAGAGGATTCCAGTGGCATTATATTTGTCCGCATAATAGGTAACAGAATACTGCCCGAAGAGGATGTCGCGGCGTTAGCTTCCTGTAGTTCAGCCACGGCTATTGAGTTGGAATACTATGATAGTGGCTGCAATTCTAGTCGCTGGCGCAGCTCGACAACAACACCATACTATAAAAACCATACTCTGGAACTTAGTTATCAATACATGATTGACGACTTCACTCAGGTAAATCCGCGAGTCAATGAGGCAATGATCAATCAGGCAATAAGCTGGCTTAATCTGTCAGCTGACGACCGGGTTGCCGACTTTTTCTGCGGTATCGGAAATATAAGTTTGGCCATGGCTGGATTTGTGGCAAGCCTGCAGGGCTACGAATTAGTGCCAAGTATGGTTGATAAAGCGCAAATCAACGCCATCGACAACAATATTGATAATTGCTTGTTTGAAATTGCCGATTTATTTTCCGCTGATAATGTAGTGGGGGCAGGGCTCACCAAAGTAGTGCTCGATCCCCCGCGCGCTGGTGCCGAGTCGCTGTGTCGACAGTTGGCGCAATGGCCTCTCGAGTCGATTCTCTATATATCCTGTAACGGGGCTACACTGTTCCGTGATGCACAGGTACTGCTGGCAGGTGGCTTTACGGTGGAAAAGTTTGGCTTGGTCGATATGTTTCCTCAAACCGAACATGTAGAAATGATGGCCTTGTTTCAGCGCCCTGCGGTGGGCTAAACAGGGGCTGGCATGCTGGTGTCGCGCTTGGGCTTAGTCAGACGTACAAGGTTGCTTACAACAAAGCGACATAGCACATAGCGGCATAGAATATAGCCGCGCAACAATAGACGACGCTTACGCGTTGGGAGAGTGTTTTATGGCAGAGCAAGAAGAGCGCGAAGCGGATGAGGTGGAAGTGCCAGCGATTGCGCCGGAAATTTTGTTGCCAAAAATCGAAAAAAAGGAAAAGCTGACCAAGCTGTTGAGTTATTCGGCACTGTTTCTCGCGCTGGTTATGGCGGCGACAGTTGGTGTTGGAATGTGGGTTATGTTTGATAAAATTAATGATCTGGAACGCGCCGCCGAGGCGCAGAAAAACGAAACACTGGAGGAACAGTTTTCAGTGCTGGAGGAACGGCTGTTGCTAATTGCCGAGTTCAGGAAGAGCGAGTTGAAAAAAATTGGAAGATTCACCAAGGAGTTAGAAAAACTAAGTAGTGATTGTAGTGCTGAAAAGGCGGAGCCATTTATCAAATATTTAGGGCAGCGCGAGGGTGACTTTCAGATCTTGCTGGATGTTATTGGAGAGGGGGCCAGTAATTTGGCAAGTATGAATAAGGGCTCAAAAAAATGGCTTAAGGGGCACAGTAAGACGCTGCAAGACTTGGCTAAACTGAGTAAGGCGAGGCAGACTGAGCTCGGCGGATTGCAATAGCGGGGTGTGGGTGGTTACCGAGAAAATACAGGGCTAAATACGGTGTCTAATAGTGTTTAGACTCTAATCTTACTGATTTTTGATTGGCGCAAAATATATGGTGGACGGTGAAAAAAACGATAGTATTGAGCTGCGTAGTATCAGTGCGGCAAAAAGTTTTACACGCTACTTTATGTTTGCGTTACTTGCGCTGCTGTTAGTTTTGGTCTGTCTGGGTGCCGGTGTGCTCACCTTAAAGAGTGTGATAGAAAAGGTGACAGTGATGGCTGCTGAACAACCGCTCAGTCGCTTTGAAGTGTTTAATCGTTCTATTGACGAAGTAGAAAAAAATGTTGCCGATCAATACGCCCAGCATACCAAAAAAATGGAGGGTGATGAAATATCGGAGATGAATGTAAAGTTTAACTCTATCTATACTATGGCCCATGACGGCGAGTTGGCATTCACTCTGTTAATAGCGCAATTTCAATCGGGAATGTACCAGTTGGCTAGTAGAACAAGAGGTTCAGGGGAGTGGTTTGATTACTATAAGCGAGACATTGAGTCACTGCATGAGCACAGTGTATCAAGAAGTTCGAAACTGGTAAGATATACCAAAAAGAGCGCTGTGATAAAAAAGACAGACTAGGCTGGCCGACCCAAATAAGTTGATTGTAGTTGTTGGTGATGGTCAATAGTGTTGCAGTGTTCGCTTCTAGCGATTTACCGCGGCAAGAACTACAAACTTATTATTGCCGGCTACGGTCAGGCAGTTAGCGAAAATCTTTTTTAGTTTTGCGTGGTAGTTCATATGTCTATTGCCGATTACCCACAACACTCCACCCTTTGACAGTGCCGCCTTTGCGTCGCGAAACATCGACCAGGCAATGTGGTCACCAATGGTGTGTTGTTGGTGAAAAGGGGGGTTGCACAATACTAGGTCGATATCGTTGAGGTCTAACTCCTTAAGTGAGGTGCTGGGGTGAAAGTGGCCATCGTTGTCAGAGAATAGCTGCGAATAGTTAGCTCTGGTCGATGCTATGGCCATATAGGATTCATCGACAAAATGCAGTTTTGGGTTTATATCGAACATTTCCTGCTGTCGCTGTTTAGCCATTAGTCCCAACACCCCGTTGCCACAACCAAGGTCCAGGATGTTGGCGGCCCTGGGCATTTGTCGATACTGTTCGATCATAAAACGACTGCCTATGTCTAGCGCGCGGCGGGAAAAGACATTGGCATGATTGCATAGTGTTAGATTGAGACTGTGCTCATGATAATAGCTTGGGTAGGGGCATGGTGCCTGAATTTTTAATAATTCTGGATCGGGTTTCACCAATAATAATCTCGCCTTCTTTTTTGCCAGCGATGCGGTAGTAGCACCAATATGTTGTTCAAATAGGGAGAACTGGGCACTCTGGATATGTTTTACCATGCCCCCGGCAATGATAAGGGTGTGGCTGTCGATTGAGCCTTTAAGTGTGCTTAGCTGTTGTTCCAGTAGTGCATTGTTCTTCGGTAGCTTAATAAATACTACGCGGTAGTAGCCCGAGGGTTTTTCGGTACTGTCTATGAAATTGATTGGGTTCAGATCATTGCTCTCGATATTGTAGTTACACGATTGCTTTGCGGTCACCGAATCACTCCAAAGGTCGGGGCCAAATTGATTGAGTGCACAAGCCAGTGCGCCAAAACTATCGTTAACCAGTAACACAGGGTTGTCATTATGCGACTGCAACTTCTCATTATCGGCAGTGGTCGCAATGTTGTCGAAATAGTAGTTAATCAACAACTCGTCAGCCGCGTCCCAGGCCCTTAGCTGTTCGTCTCTGCGCAGTGGCAGCCGCCTGAGAACATGCTGTCCATAAGGTGATTTTAGTAGATGCTCAGAGATGTCGGGGGCGTTGCTGGTATTCATGCTGATCTCGGTGATGTTGCAAAGCAAGGGCGATTTATTACAGGCAAAGGAAGAAAATTATACTGTCATAACAGGGAAAAGATAGCTTTTATATGATTAGCTCGGGCGCTGTCGTTTTAGTTAATCGCTCGACCCTCGAAAATGGTTGAAAACAGTTACTTAAGTCTTGCTGGCAAGCCATTACCCTAGTATTAACTGCCGAGATTGATTATTTATATTCTGTTCAATTGTCAACAAGAGGCTATACTAGGGGACTTAATAGGTGGCCGTGAAAACTATGTCTGAAAGCAAGCAAACGAGTACGCAGCAGTGGGTAAAGCAACTTGGCAACGTACAGCTGCCAGTTTTGTCCGGTGTTATGCAGGAACTGAATGCAGTTACCCAGAATAACGAGAGCAGTGCCGAACAGCTGTCTGCAATTATCCTTAAGGACGGTGCCCTGACTAGCAAGGTACTGCGTATTGCCAATAGTGCCTACCATCATCCGAATGCTGCCAATGCGATTACTACCATTAGCCGTGCGGTTGTGCAGCTGGGGTTTCAGGGGATTAAAGCTATTTCACTGTCGGTGATGTTGGTCGATTCGCTGTTAAAGGGAGATGCCAAAGAGCGCACGTTGCAATGGATGGGGCGGGGTTTTCACACGGCTATCCAGGCGGAAAATTTACTGAAGCAAGCCGGTAAGAGCGAAAAAGAAGAGGAGGTATTTATTACCTCGCTGCTTTTACACGTTGGCGAGATGGCATTTTGGGCCAGTCGCTCAGAGGCCAATGGGCTGCTGGACAAACACTTGCCTAAGAGCAGTACTGGTGACGCTGCGATCGAGCAGGACTTGTTGGGTTGCAGCATGAAGGATATTAGCAAGGCGCTGGCCGAGATGTGGCAGTTGGGCAGCCATGTGCAGGCAGCTCTGACACCGGGTCACAACCCCAACAAGGCAACTGAGGCGGTACTGCTGGGGGAGGAGATTAGTTTTGCCACGGAAAAAGGCTGGGAATCGCAGGAATTGCGAGACGCCATGGTAAAAGCGTCACTGTTCTCGGGCCTGGGTTTGCAGGATGTTCGTAAATTAATCGAGGCGGGTGCTGAACAAGCAAGCAGTGTGGCGGTCAGTTATGGCGCCAAGCAGGCATCGGACTATATTCCCAGTCCCAAACAAAAACCCAAACCCAAAGCGCCGGTGGCCATCCAGTCGGACCCCCAATTGCAACTGGATATACTGCGTGAAATGGGCTCCATGGTCGAGAATAACATCGACATTAATACGCTGTTTCAAATGGTGGTAAAGGGAATGCATCAGGGGGTCGGTTTGGAGCGGGTTTCGATCTGTCTGATAGACCCCAAGATCACCACAATGACTGCCAAGTATATACTCGGCGAAAACGTTGAGCCCTGGCAGATTGATATGAAATTCCCGGTAAAGAGTGAGCAGGATAATTTATTTGCCTACTGCCTTCACAGTAGAAAAAATATCTGGCTAAAACCGAAAGAAGATCACTTTTTCAGTCATCTTATTAATAAGAAGATGAAGCGGCTGCTCGATGTTGACAACTGTATGCTGTCCTCTGTCTATGCTGGCACTAGGCCCATCGGTCTTATTATTGTCGACCGGGGGCTAAAGGGGGCCGCAATTACTGAGGAGCAAAACGAGAGCTTTGAGCATTTCAGCCAACAGACTAATGCGTCGTTGGCGATGTTGGCGGCTAATAGGTCTCGTTAGGTCTGATTTTGTCTGGTTTTGTCATAGTACTACGGGATTGATTTTTCACACTGTTGCTCAATTTATCGCGTTCATAATGTCAATATAGAGGGTCAATCGTTGACCGGGCCGCAGATAGTGTTTTGGGTTGATACTGTTCCACTGGATTATTTCTTTTATACGTAGATTGAATCGATCGGCAATTCTGGCCAGCGAGTCACCACTGCGCACTTTGTAGCCGACTTTTTTCAACACCTTATCGCGTTGACCGATTGTTGAATTTGTACTGGTTTTCGGTGCTAACCAGATACTGAGCTGTTGACCCACTCGCAGTACGTCGCGATAGCCTATTTTATTCCAACGGGCGAGCTTGGCGACGGTAACATTGTGTTGCCGGGCGATGGTCCACAAACTTTCCCCAGACTTGACCCGGTAATAGATTTGCTTATTGTTTTTATCGCCACGCTGGTAATTTTGGGTGTGGGCGAGGCGCTCCGCAGCGCTGAGGCTATAGTGGCTCTTACTCTTGGATGCCACTGGAATCATCAGTGACTTACCGGTTCTGATCATGTTACCTCGCAGGCCGTTGATCTGCTTAATAGTGCTAACGTCGGTGTTGAAGCGCCGAGCGATCACTGCGAGTACGTCACCTTCGACAATGGTATAGCGCTGCCAAACAAGGCGTTTTTCCGCGGGAAAATCGAGCAGCGCGCGGTCGAAAATAGCTTTGTTGGCCACTGGTACCAGCAGTCTATGGGGGCCGCTAGGTGTTGTCGCCCAGCGGTTAAAGCCGGGGTTCAGACGATACAGTTCATCAATTTTCATTTCGGCCATTTCGGCGGCCTGGGCCAAGTCAATTTGTGACTGGGTGTCGACGGCCGCAAAATAGGGCTTATTGGGGACGGCAAACAGCTCAATACCGTAGCGTTTAGGGTTGTCGATGATCTTTGCCAGGGCTAATAACTTTGGTACGTAACTGCGCGTTTCAGCGGGCAGATCCAGTGACCAAAAGTCGGTAGGCTTACCCTTTTTACGATTCTTTCTTATCGCTTTATTAACGGTGCCCTGACCGGAATTATAAGCCGCCAGAGCTAGTAGCCAGTCGCCCTTGTTGCTCTTATTAAGCTGTTTTAAGTAGGCGATGGCGGCCCGAGTTGAATCGACGATATCCCGGCGACCGTCATACCACCAGTTTTGATGCAGCTTAAACATCCGCCCGGTGGAAGGGATAAATTGCCACATACCGGAAGCCCGGCCATGGGAGTAGGCGAAGGGGTCGTAGGCACTTTCAACAATCGGCAGCAGCGCAAGTTCCAGTGGTAGTTGCTGTAGTTCGAGCTGTTCGACTACGTAGTGAATATAGCGTTTTGAACGCTCACTAACTCGCCTCATATAGGCAGGGTGTTTTTTATACCAGTTAAATTCGGCCGAGATTTTTCGGTTTTCTTGCTTCTGCAGTGATAGTCCCTGGCGGATGCGGGGCCAGATGGTATTCGGTTCAATCCAGCTGGGGTCCGCCTTGGCGGGGGTGGAGGCCGTTAGTTCACAACGATGGGGCAGGCCAAATTCGGTGGCGAAAACTTGGTTGTCAGCGCGCAGCAATTGCTCAGCGTAAGCCCCATCGATGGTGATAAGCTCGGGTTTCAGCGGTGGCGCAGTCACCGGCTCAACCGGGTTCTGTTGGGCGCAGGAGGTCAGCACTAACAGGGCGAAAATTGTTTTGATAGATTTTGATAACATGTTGTTTTTAATAGGCTTCTTGAGTATTTCGAAAAGAGATAGGCGGCGGGGACAAGCTGTAAGAAAAACCGTGGTGGCAGTGGTCTCTGTACAGCATTCGGCGCCGTGCAAATGGCCGCTTGGCTTAAAAGTTATCTTTCCAGCCGCGAATAGCGCAAAACACCGCGACAGAGTCCTCTGCATTGGTAGTTTGTGTTCGCGCAGCGGCGATAACGTCATCGTTACTGCAGCGTAAAAACGGATTGGTGGCTAGTTCCATTGCGATTGTTGAGGGTACTGTCGGTAGGTCCTGTTGACGTTTCTGCTCGGCTTCGATAATGCGTTTATGCAAGGGGTTACTATTGGGCTCGACAGCCTTGGCGAAGGCTAGATTTGCCAGCGTGTATTCGTGGGCGCAGTATACTGCGGTGGTAGCCGGTAGCGCTGCCAACTTGCCCAGTGAGGCCGCCATCATTGCACCAGTACCCTCAAAAACACGGCCGCAGCCCCCGGCAAACAAGGTATCGCCACAAAATACCAGTGGCTCGGTGGGGCCGTTGTCGCAGTAATAGGCAATGTGGTCGAGAGTGTGCCCCGGTATCGCCAAAACGTCGAAGTTGAGCGTTAAAACCTCTATGTTATCGCCCTCTTGTAAGGGCTGGTTAACGCTTGTTATCGTGCTCGGGCCGTAAACCGCAATGTTGCGTTCGGTTGCCGCCAGTAGGCTTTCGATGCCACCGGTGTGGTCGAAGTGATGGTGGGTGATAAGTATGGCTTCCAGAGTGAGGCCGTGCTCGGCCAGAAATGTCTGTACTGGCGCTCCGTCACCGGGGTCGACAACCAGGGCTCTGTTACTTTGATCGTCGTATAGGCACCAAATATAGTTGTCTGTAAAGGCGGCTATGGGGGTGATTTTAATCATGGTTCATCACTGCGTTGATTGATAGACTGCTAGGGTAATAACTGGCCGGGCACTGTGCAAGTGTTGAGTGACAAAAGTGATGACTATTGTGGAGATATGGACCAATACGGTCGCCAAACGCCCCGGTGGGCTCTGGAGTGGCCACTGGTACGAGCAGCTATGTTAAAGCGTCTTAGAATAATGGTAGAGCAATATCTGTCGGCAGGGCGGCGTTTTTTGCAATATCGGCGCCCCAATCTCGAGCGGCGACTAGCGCAGATCGCACAGTGGTTCGAGTCCGAGCAGGGCGCTAGAGTATTAGCTGCCCAGCGCAGTATTATTGATCAATCTATCAGTCGCTGCTTCGGTTATCATTTACTGCAAATGAGTGTCGACCCTAGCAATCACTTATTTAGCGAATGTCGGGTGCAGCGCCAGTACCGCTACCACCTGCAGGCAGACAATAAGCTGAGGCTCAAGCCATTGGTAGTGGGTGACTATGAACAACTTCCCTTCGAGAGTGACAGTATCGACGTGATTGTATTGCACCATATCCCGGAGTTCTGTGACAATCCTCATCAACTGTTGCGAGAGGTTTACCGGGTGCTGGCACCCTACGGGCATCTTGTAGTGGTGGGCTTTAATCCCTGGTCACCACGCTGGTTCCTGTCTCGTATAAGTCGTCATCTAACAGCCAGTCCCTGGCACAATCGTCTGATTAGTGGGGTAAAGTTTAGTGATTGGCTCAGTGTTTTGGGTTTCGATATAGCGGCATGCCGCTACGGCTATACCGCCAACGGCGGTGTTAAGAGCAGTGTCCAGGGTTGGTGGCCGCTGCTGGAAAACATACCCTTGGGAAGCTTTTACGTGATCTCGGCGAAAAAGCAGCAAGCGACAATGACGCCAATAAAACCTCGCTGGACAGTGCAAAAAAATCGCTTTTCCGGTCTGTCGCCGGCGAAATCGAGAACAGTACACGACAGTCCCCGTAGAGACAATAACGCGGCGAAGTCGGTGTAAATAGCGTGCTAAGCATACTAATAGTCATTGAATTAGTATGCTTGCATCGGTCAACTTGAGCTATAAACCTGTGACAGTAAACTATTGCTTTACGGTGGTTAAATAATGGTCAGCAAACGATTGCATGTTTGGTTGAATAAACGGTATTGGCTGTTTTTAATGCTGATAAGTATTCATGCTCTGGGTTTTACATTGCAGCAAGAGCACTGTGATTACTACCATAGCGGCAGTAAAAATCTCTACTGGGGAGATTTACATGTACACACGGCATATTCACTGGATGCCTTTGCCTTTGGTACCCTCAGCACCCCGGCTGAAGCCTACGCGTTTGCCCAGGGGCGGGAGATGTCCATGGCCGATGGTTCCAAGGTCAAACTCGAGCGGCCATTGGATTTTGTCGCGGTAACCGATCATGCCGAGTGGTTTGACTTGATGCATATTTGTACCGATCCGCAGCAGCTGGACAACCCCTATTGCAATCGCCTGCGCGAGGACAGTTCCGTCGAAAAGGGTGGGTTTTTGTTTCGCGACTACGTTATACCGACCATTACTCTCGATCAGCCCAGTACTACGCCGGTGTGTAAAGACCATCCGAAACGCTGTGCGCAGGCGACTAAAAACCAGTGGGCTCGAGTACAGCAGCAGGCTAATGACGCCAATAAGGCCTGTGAGTTTACCGCGCAAATCGGTTATGAATGGTCCTACACTAAGTCCTTTAGCCATTCCCATCGAAATATCATCTTTAAAAACGAACATGTTACTCAAGATGCCATCGACTATATTCGCTTTCCGACGCTGGGGGATTTATGGCGGCAGCTGGATAAACAGTGTCGGCCAGAGGACGACTGCGATGTTATCGCCATCCCCCACAACAGCAATATGGGTGACGGTATGACTTTTGACGTTGAAGCGGATAACGCCGAAGCGCTGCTGCTGCGTTCCCGCTATGAAAAGCTGGTGGAAATTCACCAGGAAAAAGGCAATAGCGAATGTCTGTCGCCGCTTAAATCTGATGAGAGCGCTGATTGTGGTTTCGAAAGCTATCTTACCTACCACTCTCGTCCCAAAAAGGCGCAGCATTTTACCGATCAGCAGTGGAGCAAAATGCGTAGTACTTATGTTAGAGGTCTGTTGTTGCGAGGTCTAAAAGCTTATCAAGCATCTAAGGATGGCGTGAACCCTTTGCAGATGGGTATTATCGCATCGACTGACAATCATTCTGCCACCCCCGGCCACGTTGAAGAAGCGCTATGGCAGGGACCTGCTTTTGGGCTGGGCAATGTCGAGCGCTCACTAACGCGCAAAGATTTTAACCCCGGCGGCTTGGTTGCAGTATGGGCGGAAGAAAATACCCGAGAGAGTATTTTTGCCGCCCTAAAGCGCCGAGAAGTGTATGGCACTAGTGGGCCGCGAATTAAAGTGAAGTTGTCGATGGCCACCAATGGCAACGCGCTATCATGTGATGGGCGCAGCAGCGGCAGCGATCAGGGGGAGGTTATTGCTATGGGGGGCGAATTTTCAACCAATGTTGGCCCGCCGCATTTTAAAATTGAGAGTCAATTTGACAAGCTGCCCCTGGATCGACTGGAGATCATCAAGGGCGAATACCGCGCAGGTGAATTGAAAGAGTCGGTTATTGAGTTGTGGCGGCGCAAAGACCAAGGGGAAAACGTCTGTGTGTTGTATACCGATAGTCATTTCGATGTCGATGCCCCGGCTTTCTGGTATGTGCGGGTAAAAGAAGTCGCTTCGAAACGCTGGTCGGCAGTTCAATGTCAGCAGGCGGGGCGTTGTGAGCAATTCCCCGGCGCTGATGTTGCTATTACTGAGCGCGCCTGGACCTCGCCCATTTGGTATTTGCCACCCACAGAGAACCAGCACAAATAGCCGGCAGCGGGGCTGATAATGGTATAGCGGTGGACAATGTTGTGCTATTTATGTCCGCCGACCAATGCACTGGCTCGACAGATTTAACAGCTATATTCGATTCTACTTGGCCAAGGGTTTTCTGCTACTGGCTGAGGTCATTTGCCAGCGATGGGCCAGTCGATCGGGTACCACGCTGGTGCCGCTGCTAAATTTGAGCGGCAGGTCCGTCCCGCTTGGGTAGGACATCTCAATATAAAAAGCGGTAAACCCCGTTTCCGGTGTTGCAACTTTGGCACGGTAGATACCCGGTTCCTGCTCGCTAAGTACGGTGCTGGTATAAGCCTTGCCAATCACCGCCTGCATAAAGTTACGCTGTTCGCTGTTGTGCGCCTGCCATAATAATACTTCGCTTGGTTTGTCCAGACTCATCACTGTAATACTGCCGTCGTCTTCTACATTCCAAGAATAGCGCGGCATAGGGATATTGTGCACCTGGGCATAATACCAGGCATCAATACTGTCTAGTACGTCGGTGCCGGCCATACTGTGATTTGAATTCGGCACATAGCGCAGATGTTTTTCGCCCTGTAGCTGGTGCCAGTAGAACCTCCAAGAGTCGGGAATGAAGAATTCATCGCCGGTAGAATTCAACAGATATTTGGGTAATTTGAGTCGATCGCGGTATTCAAAGGGCTCTACGATCGCCATTAGTGAGTCCCATTGGGGAGTCCCAATCCAGTTGATATTGCCCTGTTTAACATAGTCGCCAACGGCGGGGGCATAACCGCCGTAGACATTGTAGTGGTGCTTAAAGGACTCGCTGATATTGAGCATATCGATTACCACCGGAATAATGGCCACCACTCTGTTATCGACGGCGGCGGTAGTCCAGGCGGTCCAGCCGCGCTTGGAGCCACCGGCAAGGACAAATTGTTCGACCGCGAAGGTACTTTGTTTGGCCACCAGGTCGCTAATGGTATCCATCGCTCGCACCACGCTCTTGGTCATCGGCAGGCGCAGCGGCCATTTTTCGTCGCCGCTGCGCAGGTACTTATCCCAGCTATAAGCAATGATATTGTCTTCAACTCGCAGTGTCTTGGGGCTGTCAGTAAAAACGAGTGGTTGGTTGGGTACACCATACAGGCTGCTCACCACGGTGCCCGATTGTAGTGCACGGCGAATATCACTGGGCGGCGCCAGCGTTGGTGGGCGGTCGAGTTTACTGCCGCCAGTTATTTCGAGAAAACCGATGTTACTGTGAATAATCGTAGGTACGGTGACAGTCATATAGTGCTTCCACAACGGTAAGTTTACCTCCTGTTTAGTCAACCAACGCTGCGAGGTCATCGATAGCACATAGCTGGTATAGGTGGGTTCGCGGTGGGTGGCGATAACGTCATAATGGTAATTTGGGTCAGCACTACCGACGTAGCGATCGAGGGCGGTTCGTTCCATACCGTGGCCATCGCGGCCCTGTGCTGTCGAAATCGTCAGCATTATGGTGACAAACGTTACGGTTAGCTGAATTAGTGCTACAAGCTTCATCGGTGTTTTTCCTGACAATAACAGTGATCGCAAGAGTAGCATTTGTCCCGTCGAAGGCAAGTCAGCAATCCTGCTTAGATTACTCTCCATATGCAAGCGCACAGGATTGACGTGAGAGTGTCGATGCTAAAGGCGATGGTAGCCGTTGCCGTGAAAAAGGGTTGGAGTCGGTTTATCGCCCTACACTGGACGGAGCGGGTGAGCCCTGAACGTTCTTACTTGCTAATAAATTTCACCGTTGAGACTTAACTTGGGCTAGGGGCTTTGCGGTTTGATAGATCTGCAGCTAAATTTGAGGGGGTGTACCGGTTATTTTTCAATCGATCTTCACAAGATATAAATGTAATTTAATTACATTTATATCTTGTGAAGATCGGCTAATAGCAGGTATTATCGTAACTTAATTAACTCGCAGGTAGGTTGAGCAGTATCCTAGCCGCCCAGGGCCCTCATCCCCGGTGTTGTTTTTAGTGTTAAATCGCGGCTCGGCAGCTAGTGTTTGCTGGCGCCCTTCAACAAAACGTTAACGTCACCAGCTGTAGCTGCAACTGGTTCAACTTACAAATATAGGGTTATTGTTAGATGACTGATATCAGCTTTGATAAGCAACTGCATCCACAGGTAGCGGCAGTCACTGCCCGTATTATATCCCGCAGCCGTGCCAGCCGAGGCGACTACTTAGACAAGATCAATGCCGCTCGCCAGCGGGGTGTATCTCGCTCCCGATTGTCCTGTGGTAATTTGGCTCACGCCTGCGCCGCGTCGGATCAGCAGGACAAGTCGGTACTGGCGGTCGACCGCAGTGCCAATCTCGCTATCGTGTCCTCATACAACGACATGTTGTCTGCCCATCAGCCTTTTCAAGACTATCCAGAGATTATTAAACAGGCGGCCCGAGACGCCGGCGCTGTAGCGCAGTTTGCCGGTGGCGTACCAGCCATGTGCGACGGTGTTACCCAAGGGCGTGACGGTATGGAATTGTCGCTATTTAGCCGTGACCTTATTGCCATGGCCACCAGCGTAGCGCTGTCACACGATATGTTCGACGGGGTGATGTGTTTGGGTGTATGCGACAAAATTGTGCCGGGGCTGTTAATCGGTGCCTTGGCCTTCGGTCATATGCCGGCCATATTTATCCCCGCAGGACCGATGTTGAGTGGATTGGCCAACGGCGAAAAAGTGCGCATACGTCAGTTGTATGCCGAGGGCAAAATAGGGCGCAAGGAGTTGCTTGAAGCTGAAAGCCAGTCCTATCACAGTGCCGGCACCTGCACCTTCTACGGCACCGCCAACAGCAACCAAATGCTGATGGAGATGATGGGACTGCACTTGCCCGGAAGCTCTTTCGTCAATCCAGGGACGCCGCTGCGAGAGCAGTTGACTCGCAGCGCAGTGCAGCAGTTAGTCGAGATAACCGCGCTGTCGCCCCGTTATACCCCGGTGGGCGAGGTCATCGACGAACGCAGTCTGGTCAATGGTATTGTCGGTCTGTTGGCCACCGGTGGTTCGACTAATCACGCCATTCATATTATTGCCATCGCCCGCGCCGCCGGTGTTATTATCAATTGGCAGGACATGGCCGACCTGTCAGAGATAGTACCTCTGCTGTGCCGAATTTATCCCAATGGCCTGGCTGATGTAAACCATTTCCAGGCCGCTGGCGGTATGTCTCTGCTTATCGCGCAGCTGTTGAACGCGGGATTAGTGCACGATGATGTGAAAACGATCTTGGGTGACGGCGGCCTGCGCCGCTACTGTGATGAACCGTTCCTGGACAGCGATAGCAACGAGCTGCAATGGCGCCCCGGTGTAGCAGCCAGTCTCGACGATAACATTATTAGTACCTGCGACAAGCCCTTTAGTGCCGAGGGTGGACTCAAACTACTCTGTGGTAATTTGGGCCGCTCAGTGATAAAGGTATCTGCTGTTAAACCACAACACCAACGGGTTGTGGCCGAGGCTGTGGTGTTTGAACACCAGGACGATATAAAAATTAAATTCGATGCCGGCGAGCTGGAAAAAGACTTTGTTGCGGTAGTTCGCTATCAGGGTCCCAAGGCCAATGGCATGCCGGAGCTGCATACACTGACACCCCTGCTGGGGGTGCTGCAAGATAGAGGTTTTAACGTGGCACTGGTCACCGACGGCAGGATGTCTGGTGCATCGGGCAAGGTGCCGGCGGCGATTCACCTGTCGCCGGAGGCGCTGGAGCTTGGCCCTATTAGCAAGTTGCGCGACGGTGATATGATTGAACTGGATGCCGTCGGCGGACAGCTTAACGTATTGGCTGCTGACTTCGACAGCCGTGAGGCGCCTGTTCGAGAGCAGGCGCCAACAGTGGGTATGGGGCGGGAACTGTTTGCCAACTTTCGCGCCTTGGTGGGTTCGGCCGAGGATGGCGCCAGTATTTTTTAGCGCCTCAGTAAGCCCCCTACTGTGCCGCCCCATTGAAGCTGGGTCCGGCGCAGCTAGCACATTAAATGTATTGGCGAGTAATAAAGAGACCTTCTATGGCTGACCCTTTTGATATTGTGATTTTTGGTGGTACCGGTGACTTAGCTCAGAGAAAGCTCATTCCCGCCCTATACCGGGCTCATCGGGAACAGCAACTGTCGCCGAATACACGCATTATTGCCACCTGTCGCAGCCAGCTAGATATCGATAAGTTTTTTGATACTGCGGCCCTGGCTCTACAACAGCACCTCGCAGCGGAAGAATTTAGCGTAGAGGCTTGGCGGCAATTTAAACATTACCTGTATCCGGTTATGCTCGATATCGCCGAGTTGAACGAGCATTGGCAGGCACTTTGCACCTTGATGAATGCCGACGTCGACAAGGTGAGAGTGTTTTATCTGGCGACACCGCCAGCCATTTTTGGGCTCAGCTGTCATCAGTTGGCAGAGATGGACCTGGTCACCGCAAACAGTCGGCTGGTGGTCGAAAAACCATTGGGTTACGACGCTGTCTCCGCCGATGCAATTAACACCGAAATTGCCAAATATTTCGAAGAGCGCAACATTTATCGCATCGATCACTATCTCGGCAAGGAGACGGTGCAAAACTTGATGGCACTACGTTTCACCAATCTTATTTTTGAACAGTTATGGAACGCGAAGTCCATTGATCATGTACAAATTAGCATTTCCGAGACGGTGGGCCTCGAAGGGCGGGCCGGTTTTTATAACGATGCCGGTGCGCTTCGCGACATGGTGCAAAACCATTTGTTGCAGTTGCTGTGTTTGGTGGCAATGGAGTCGCCCAATAAACTAGATGCCAAGAGTATTCAGGCGGAAAAAATAAAAGTACTGGGGGCGCTGCGACCGATGAGTGGCGAAGATGTAGCCGAGCACACGGTGCGAGGGCAGTATGTAGCCGGCAGCTATTTTGGCGAATTAGTACCGGGCTATATGGAAGAGCTGGGCACGGCGGATAGCAAGACCGAAACCTTCGTGGCTCTGCGGGCCTATATCGATAACTGGCGCTGGGCCCGCGTGCCGTTTTATCTGCGCACCGGTAAGCGTATGAAGTCGCGCTGTGCCGAGATAGTCATTCAATTTAAGGATGTTCCGCATCGGGTTTATGAGGAATCCGCCGGACCACTATCTCCCAACCGGCTGGTTATTCGGCTACAACCTGAAGAATTGATTCAGCTGACGATGATGTCCAAAAACCTAGAAAATATGGACATGCAGTTAAAACCGGCAACGCTAAACCTGAATTTTTCCGATACCTATACCCATTTTCGCAGCGACGCGTATAAGCGTCTAATACTGGATGCCGCGGCGGCCAATACCAGTTTGTTTATTCACCGCGATGAAGTGGCCTGTGCCTGGAAGTGGATCGACCCCATTATCGAAGCCTGGCAGCAGGGCAAGGCGGTACCGCATCTGTACCGTGCGGGCAGTTGGGGCCCTGACGAATCCGAAGAGCTACTACAGCGCGACGGTCGCAGCTGGTTTAACAGCGGTGAAAGTGAAGAGTCAGCATGATTAGCGAACATTTTTTCCCCGATCGTGAATCCCTGTTCTCGGCCCTGTTACAACAGTGCAGCGCAACCTTGTCCGCTGCACTGGCCGATGGTCGTTATGCGTCGTTATTAGTCTCCGGTGGCAGCAGCCCGAAGCCACTGTACGAACAACTATCTAAACAGCCGCTGGACTGGCAGCGTGTGAGCGTTGCACTAGTGGACGAGCGCTGGGTGGATGTCGACGAACCCGGTAGCAATCAGGCGTTTATTGCCGACACCCTGCTGCGCAATCGCGCCGCTGCGGCGAGCTTTGTCGCCATGAAAAGTGCCGAGCCTACCGCCGAGGCTGCGCTGGCGAGCTGTGAGCAGCGCTATCAAATGCTGCCCGCACCCTTTGATTTGACGTTGTTAGGTATGGGTCCAGACGGCCATACCGCTTCGCTGTTTCCAGGGGCCCAGGGACTGCCGGCAGCTATGGATAAGCACAGCAATGCTCTGTGTGCGGCCATTGAGGCCATTCCCAGTGAAGTCACCGGGGCTTTAACCGAGCGTATGTCGATGAGCGTTTACGGTCTGTTGCAATCTCGGCGGCTGGTATTACTGATTAGCGGTGAGCTGAAATTGGCAGTGTACCAGCGGGCATGTCGCAGCACAGATACCGCGCTGACACCGATCAGCGCGCTTTTGCAACAGAACCAGGTGCCGGTTGATGTCTACTGGGCTCCCTAAACAAGCTAAGGTAAAATAATCATGAATGCTATTGAGCGCATAATGAGAACAGCGCCGGTTATTCCGGTTATCGTGATTGATCAAATCGATGATGCAATACCCCTGGCGCGCGCGCTGGTGGAGGGGGGCTTAACCGTGTTGGAAGTCACACTGCGTACAGACTGCGCCCTGCAGGCTATTAGCGATATCAAACAGGCTATCCCCGCCGCGATTGTCGGTGCAGGTACGGTTATAAGCCCAGAGGATGTCGATCGGGCGGTCGCAGCAGGTGCTAAGTTTTTGGTCAGTCCCGGCAGTACTGCCGATTTAATCGACGCCGCTCAGGCCCGCCAGATTCCGATTTTACCCGGCGTAGCCACCCCCAGCGAAGCGATGGTGCTGGCCGCGCGCGGCCTGTCTCAGATGAAGTTTTTCCCGGCCCAGGCCGCCGGCGGTGTTGCCATGTTGAAGTCGATCCTAGGGCCGTTGCCCGGTATCGCCTTTTGCCCCACCGGCGGCGTAACCGAGGCCAATGCCGCCGAGTTCCTGGCGCTAGATAACGTACTGTGTGTCGGAGGCACCTGGATGTTGGACAAGGATGCCATTGCCAGCAAGGATTGGGGGCAAATTGAGCAGCGCGCTAGGCTGGCAGCGCAGTTGTAAGTGGCCGGCGTAGGGCGCTGTGGTAAGACCGTGCTTTAATGTTCATGACAATAATAATAAGCAATATAATTCAATGGCTTAGCGATTCTATTCAGAAAATCTTGAGCCTCTTATCAATACTTATGGGGCACCGAGGTGACTGCAGTAACGTTTTGACAAAGTGATTGACAACGTTGTCTTTGGAGGGTAGAGTCCACCGTTCTTGTTCATTGTCGTGCTGCTTTGGCGGCAGCAATTCATCACTTTTGGGGTATTTACATGTCTGTGGTCTCTGTCAATGAAGAGACACTGTTCTTGGGGATCGATGGCGGCGGTAGTAAATGCCGGGTCAGTCTATTTGCCTCCGATGACTCGTTGTTGGGCACCGGCTTGTCGGGCCCGGCCAATCCTGTATACGGAGTCGACAGTACTCTCGATGCTATAGTCGAGGGTGCTCGATTGGCAGTGCTCGATGCGGGTCTGGGTACTGAACAACTTAAAAATATGGTTGCTGGTGTCGGTCTTGCGGGCGTGCATCTGCCCAACATGTTCGACGCGGTTAATAGCTGGGAACACCCCTTTAAGCACATGGCCTTAACGACCGATTTACACACGGCCTGCCTCGGTGCCAACCGCGGCGATGACGGCGCGGTTATTATTATCGGTACCGGTTCCTGTGGTTATTCGATCGTCGATGGCAATGCGCAAACCTTGGGCGCCCACGGCTTGTTAATGGGCGATAAGGGCAGTGGTGCCTGGATTGGCCTCGAGGCAGTTAAGGCCGCCTTAATCGCCGGAGATGAACTGGGTCCGCCGACCTTGCTGCAGGGCCTGCTAGCCAAACAGTTCCAGTGTGAGAGTTTGCTGTTAGTAGAAAAGTTAACGGCGGCACCCTCTCGGGACTTTGCCAATCTAGCGGCGTTGGTCTTTCAAGCGGCGGCCCATGGCGATGCGGTGGCGCAGGCGATACTGGCTGATGGCGCGGCCTATGTTGATCTGTTAGCCAATAAGCTGTTGAGCAACAGTCCGCCGCGGTTGTCGCTGATCGGGGGCATTGCCAATTTGCTAAAACCCTGGATGGACCCGGTCATCGTTGCCCAAATCACGGCGCCCTTAGGCCAGCCGGAGCTAGGCGCGGTGTTATATGCGCGCAGTCAGCTGTTAGCAGAGGCCGCCGCGAGCGGCAGATAATAACAAAAGTGGCCGCGGCCAAATTAGGAGAGAGACATGCAGTTATCGGTATTGGACTGGAGTATTGTCGGTGCGGCTCTGGGGCTGACCCTGGCCATAGGCTTTTATGTTAGCAAACGTGCCTCCGCGGACAGCGCCTCGTATTTTTTGGCCGGCCGCAATATGCCCTGGTGGCTGTTGGGCGGTTCAATGGTGGCCACTACTTTTGCCGCTGATACTCCCAATCTAGTGACCAATATTGTGCGCAGCAACGGTGTTGCCGGTAATTGGGCCTGGTGGAGTTTACTGCTAACAGGGATGTTAACCACTTTTGTCTACGCAAAATTGTGGCGCCGTCTCGGTGTTGCCACCGACGTCGAATTTTATGAGCACCGCTATGCCGGTAAGCCAGCACAATTCCTACGCGGCTTTCGCGCGCTCTACTTGGGCGTGTTCTTCAATATTATGATTATGGCCAATGTCACCCTAGCGGCGATAAAAATTGGCACGGTATTATTCGATGTTTCCCCGCAGATGGTGGTGTTATGCGCCGGCGCGATCACCGTGGTATTCAGTGCAGTGGGTGGTTTTTTAGGGGTGTTGATCACCGACATGATTTTGTTTGTACTGGCGATGGTAGGCTCCCTGTTGGCGGCTTATTACGCGGTGGGGCACCCGGATGTAGGCGGTCTATCGGCGCTGCTTAGCCATCCCAATGTGGCGGGAAAATTGTCTATCCTGCCGGATATGAACGATCCCAGCCAATATATTCCGCTGCTGTTGGTGCCGCTGGCAGTGCAGTGGTGGAGTGTCTGGTACCCCGGTGCGGAACCTGGCGGTGGCGGTTATGTCGCCCAGCGTATGCTGGCGGCCAAAAACGAAAATCACGCCCTGGGCGCCTCGGCGCTGTTCAACGTTTGTCACTATGCGGTGCGGCCCTGGCCCTGGATCTTGGTGGCGCTTGCCTCGATGGTGGTATTTCCCGACTTAGAGAGTATGCGGGTGGCTCTGCCCAACGTACCCGGCGCCTTAGTGCAAGACGATTTGGCCTACTCGGCGATGTTAACGTTTTTACCCCATGGGGTATTGGGTCTGGTCGCCGCGTCGCTGGTATCCGCCTATGTGTCGACCATTTCCACCAGCCTTAATTGGGGCGCCTCCTATGTGGTCAATGACTTTTACAGCCGATTTATTAATCCGGCTGCCGACGGACCGCGGCAGGTATTGGTTGGCAGGATTGTCACAGTGTTGTTAATGGTGGTCGCCAGTACCTTGGCGCTGGCGCTGGAAAGTGCGATGCAGGCCTTTCGGTTGATACTGACCATTGGCGCCGGCACCGGGCTGCTGTTTTTACTGCGCTGGTTTTGGCCACGCATCAACGCCTGGAGTGAAATTTCGGCAATGGTATTGTCTTTCATGGTCAGTTTGTTTTTTGAATTTGGTCCCTTTGACGACTTGTTAGGCTGGCAGAAGTTAGTTTATAGCGTCGGCTTAACCACTGTCGGCTGGGTATCGGTAACGCTGCTAACACCAGTGACTGACCCTGCGGTAATGGATCAATTCAGTAAACGTATCGATATCGAACCCGGTGAAATCAAGCGCGGTCTCTACGCTGCAGGGCTGTCTACCGTGGCCATCTACGGTGCTCTGTTTGTGATCGGATCGATTTTGTACGGCAACTACAATCTGGCCGCGGTACTGACGCTGATAACAGTGGCGGCGACGGCGGTAGTCATTGTGCTCTATCGGCGAGACTCAGCACATTTGCTGATCGAGTCGCATTAGCCGGTGTCGCTCAGCGCGTACTCGCAGTAACAAAGCCCCCGCTCGCAGGGTTTTTTTAGAACAAAAACCCTTGGGGTCGGGGCTAGACGAAAAAAAGGGAGTTTTTTGTCGTCTTCGATGAGGGTTTCCACGATAAAAATGTCTCTCGTTTCGAGTGGTTTACAAAAAAGCCAACAAATACAATTAGTTATACTTAATATCCTCTCTTAAAACAGCGGTTATGGGCTCGAGGTATTATTTTTACAAAGCAGTTGACAACGTTGTCCTTGGATTGTACTGTCATGTCAACGTTGTCTCGATACCTGCGTGTTGATGTGGGCAGCAACTAATTCTTGATAATAACGCTATTCATATACAGAGAGAGGATTACAGATGTCATTAAAGTTACGAGATGCCATTCGAATGGTAAACAGGGTAACCGCCGGTTATGGCTCCGTGGGCGCGATAGCGCTGATGGGTGCTTCCAGTATGTTTCAGGCGCAGGCGGCAATAGCGCAAGAAGCGGGTCTAATGGAAGAAGTGGTTGTTGTTGGTATTCGCGGCAGCATCCAGAACGCCATGGATGTTAAGCGCAGCGCCAACTCGGTAGTCGATGCGATTACCGCCGAAGACGTCGGCAAATTTCCCGATAAGAATGTCGCCGAATCACTGGCCCGCATTCCCGGTATTACTATTTCTCGCGACTTTGGTGAAGGCCAGGGCGTGACTATTCGCGGCTTGGCGCCGCAGTACAACCTGACCCAGATTAATGGTCAGGCCGTTGGCACCGCCCAGTGGTTTGTACTGTCCGATGCCACCCGCAACTTTAACTACGAGATGCTGTCCCCTGAAATGGTCGGCAGTGTCGAAGTGTACAAATCTGCCCAGGCCGATATCGACGAAGGTGGCATTGGTGGTTCGGTTATTCTGCGCACCCGCAAGCCGCTGGATATGCCGGCTAATACACTTAACGTTAACATTGAGGCGCAGTACAGCGACCTGCCCGGTGAAACCGATCCCTCGGTATCGGCCCTGTACAGCTGGAAAAACGACGATGAGACCTTTGGCGCGCTGATTGCGATTTCACAACAGGAGCGCACCGTGCGCCGGGAATCCACCGAGCTGTTTGTGCCGGCCTATTTCACCCAGTTCGACCGCGATTGGAATATCAACGACAACCCGGAGACACCCTTTAATGCCCCAGCGGGTGCCAGCGAGCAGGGCATGTTGCCCTGGGGTGTAGGTTCTGCTCTGTTTGAGCAAGACCGCGAGCGCACCGGTGTCGATATCAACCTGCAGTGGGCGCCCAACGACAACTTTAGCTCCAATCTGCACGTGTTTAACAGCAAGCTCGAAGCAGACAACGTGAATTCCAACTTTATTGGTATACCCTTCCGCGGTATCTTCGCCGCTAGCAATGTCTCCACCGGTACTGTCGAGAACGGCATTGTCACCGAGTTGAATGTTGACGGTGGTGACCCCGCTGCCTGGGCCAACCATGTCGCTTTCGACAATATTTACCGCACCGGTTCCAGCATGGAAACCGAAGTAATCGATTTGGAAATGGATTACACTGGCGAGGGCTTCAGGGTTCACGGCCAAGTGGGTACAACTTCTGGCGAGGGTGTTAACAACGATTTCTTCACCGAATTTTTTGCCTCTTCTCAGGATACTCGGGTTAATTTTGACTTTAGCAACCCCGGTGGTTCAGCCCCCGCGATCAGCTATGCCCGCAGCCCTTGGTTGACAAGCCCTACGGACGAGATGTCATTGACCGGTGTGTTTGATCAGCAAAACAAAACCGAAGACCAGGAAGACTATGCTCAAGTTGATTTTTCTTTGGATGTCGACTTTGGCGCAGTTAATGAAATAAAGGTCGGCGGCAAGTTGCGCGATCGCAGCTTTGAGCAGCGCCGGGTGCGCTCTGAAATGCAAAATGCCGCTGTTGGCACAGAGTCGCTGGGTTGGGCGGGTGATCTGTCTAATGGCTCGTTTACTGTCGACCACGATGAGACCAGCATGCCCACTACTAGGGTTTTCAACCCCAGTGAGGGCCTGATGCGCACAGCCTTTTTTGCCCTGCCCACCTGTAATGGTGGTGCCGATTTGTGCCGCACAGCCTACGCGGTCGAAAATGTGACCTCCTATAAAATTGATGAAGAAATCAACTCAATTTATGCCATGGCCAATTTCGAAGCGGATCGTATTCGCGGTAATGTTGGTGTTAGATACGTCGAAACCAAGACCGATTCCAGCGGTTGGGATATTGCCAACGACCAAGCTATCTCGAAAGACGGTGACTACGACAATGTCTTGCCCAGTATGAACATTGTCTACGACCTGACTGACGATATTTTGTTGCGTGTTGCCGCCGGTAAAAGTATTTCGCGCCCGGCACCTTTCGCCTTGTCCTATGCGGTTAACCTGACCCCTGAGACCAGCTCCGGTGTTGCCGGTAACCCTACGCTCAAGCCGATGCAAGCTAATCAGTACGAGATGGGTGTGGAGTGGTACTTCGGAACGGCCTCACTGGCCAGCGTCACCTATTTCAAGAAAGACATTACCGACTTTACCTACAGCCTGACCAAGGCTGCGGTGATTAATGGTGTAGAAATTAACGCCCTGACCACCTTCGATAACGGCCCATCGCTAGAAGTAGAAGGTATCGAATTAAATCTTCAATACGCCTTTGATAACGGCTTCGGTTTTGGCGCCAACTACACCTATAGTGATATCGGTAGCGGTTCGGTTCCCCATGTGGTCGACGGCAATTTGAGCAGCCGCGATGTACAGTTGCCCGGTACCTCTAAAGATGTGTTCAACGCGACCGCTTATTACGAAAACGATGTCTACAGTGCGCGCTTGAACTACAGCTACCGCTCCGAGTTCCTCAAGGGACTGCAGGAAAATGGCCGCCTGTTGGGTGATGAGCAAAGCCAGTGGGATGCCCAGCTTAACTACAATGTGACTGAGAACATCACCCTGCGCGCTGAAATGTTGAATATTACCGATGAAACTATCGACGATATTTACGAAGCGGGCAATGGCACTGAAGTAACCGGTACCCAATTGTACAACGGCCGTCGTTTCTTTATCGGCGCCAATATGAAGTTCTAAGCTAAGACGTTCCCCGGGGCAATGCAATTGCCCCAACCTTTATGGCAGCCTTCGGACTGTCATTTTTTTTGCCTGTTAAAAAGTCACCGGCAGTTGAGATTGCGCGGGATACTCCGGCACAGTGTTATCGATATAGATATGTGAAACAGGCGTAAACTGAGGTCAAAGTCCTAATGGGGAAGATGTTTCTTTACTCAATAGGGGGCAGGGCAGCCACTAGAAGGGCACTTTCTACAAGCTGCAGTTCGCTAACCTTGTGGTTGTGGGGACGAGTAAATTAAGTGGGCCCGGATCTGTGTGGCCATTGCTCGCCATAGGTGGATAACAAATAGGCGCGGTGATCGTGAAAGCGCTCGGCTGTGCTCTGACAATAGCGCCGGGCTTGATCGGCGGGGGCGACTTGAGTGCTGGCACTCGGTGGCCGCAGTGCGCTGGGGAAACGTCCCATACCGGCCAAAATACAATACCAACTGGGACGCAGGTAACTAAGTTCGCCCTTGTACTGACTCAGCGACGCTTCAAAATCTTCGCCCTCGTCCCAGCTGTCAAAGACCGCCTGCAGTCGCTCACTGTGAATGGGGTTGTCGCGATTGTCGATCCAGTAGGCACTGTCGCTGCGACTATTGAGCTTGTAGTGGGCAATAATGTAGTCGCGGATGCCGTCGAAATTGTTATTAATAGCGCTGTTAAATTCACTCAAGACCTGGGCCGGTGTATCCGGCCCAGCATAGTCTTTGATAAAGCGCTCCACGGTGTATTGCACCAACATAAGCGCGGTAGCTTCCAACGGTTCGATAAACCCCTGCGACAGGCCAACAGCCAGGGTATTTTTAACCCAGTGCTGCTCGCTGCGCCCCACCCGCATTTTTAAATGCCGTGCCTCCATGCCCTGCGCAGCGGCGCCGATATGCCCGCGCAGCTCCTGCTCGGCCTGCTCTTCGGTGAGGTACTTTGAACTGTATACATAGCCGTTGCCGTAACGTGTGGTCAGCGGTATTTTCCAGGCCCAGCCGCAGGACAGCGCTGCGGATACTGTTTCAGATGGTATAGCATGGCTGTTGTCTAGCGGCGAGGCGATGGCTACGGCACGATCGTTGAACAGGCTATGCTGGTAGGATTGAAAGGGGGTTTTTAACGTTTTGTTAATCAGCAGCGCGGCGAAGCCGCTGCAGTCCAAAAACAATTCGCCGCTAAGTTTGCCGCCGGATTGAGTCATCAGTGCTTTGATGCCGCCGTCAGGGCGCTGCTCGACATACTCAACGGTATCGACAATATGCACAATACCCC
>Ga0105355_10000402_pt1 | contig 39602 bp, 33 predicted proteins | sample GOMGulsemesocosm_2_FD_83508 | JGI IMG/M metagenome (GOLD analysis project Ga0105355, IMG submission 83508) | Methane-oxidizing microbial communities from mesocosms in the Gulf of Mexico - GOM9C Gulf of Mexico | ecosystem: Environmental > Aquatic > Marine > Cold seeps | place: Gulf of Mexico...
GGTCTGATGGCGCGCTTTACTTGATCGGCACTGATATAACCTTTAGTGGTGGTGCGGATACTTTGCATGACGACGCTGCCTAAAGCAGATGCGCCACCCGCTTCGTGACTGAATATGTGATATTCATCACCGACTATGGCTTCATCTCCGCGCTGACAGTGGGACATTAGTGCCAATAGGTTACTCATAGTGCCCGATGGTACAAAAAGTCCAGCTTCTTTGTTCAGTAGCTGAGCAACCTTGTTTTGAAGTTGATTAATCGTCGGATCTTCACCATATACATCATCACCGACGATAGCTTCGCTCATTACCTGGCGCATTTTTTGACAAGGTTTAGTGACAGTATCGCTTCTAAAGTCAATATTAGGGGTGTAATCGGACACGCTCTTATTGAGGGTGGCACTACTTGGATAGCTGCTTTTCATTATTTTAACTCAAGTAAAGTGGAGGAGATCTAATCTTTTACCACAGATAGGGATTAAAGCGGAACATAGAAAATAAAAGTTACGTTTTTAGTCTTAATTATGGGTGCATTAGTTGCTTGCACTATTGGTTATTCGTTACCTTTAATCATCTTTTTAAAATACTGAGGATTATCATGCAAGACTTACTGCCGGAAATATGTGATACCTACCCGCAAAGCGTTAGAATTTTAGAGCCTTGTTTAATTAATTTTGGTGGGCGTGAAACGTTCTACGGTGAGATCGTCACCATTAAAACCTTTGAAGACAACTCAAAGGTGCGTGAACAAGTCTCTAAAGATGGACGTGGAAAAGTGTTGGTTATAGATGGTGGTGGCTCATTACGCCATGCATTACTTGGCGATATGTTAGCGCAAAAAGCGTCTGATAATGGCTGGAGCGGGATCATCATTCACGGTTGTGTGCGAGATGTGAATGCGATGGCCGATATTAAACTGGGAGTGCAGGCGCTCGGTGCTCATCCCCTTAAAACGGATAAGAGAGGATTAGGCGATGTGGATGTGGCGATTTGTTTTGGTGGTGTCTCTTTTCATCCCGGCGAATATATTTACGCGGATAATAATGGCGTGCTGGTCAGTGAAAAGCCACTAGATTTAGTGGCTATGGGGTGGGAGGATTGATCAGCGGCTAAAAATCTTGTGGGCTGTGGCGTTCACGCATTTGTAAGGCTTCATCGCCCCAAACTTTATTGACGCGCGAGCCGCGTTGTACTGCAGGGCGTGCTTGAATGAGTTTTGCCCAGCGAGTGATATTTTGATAGCTAGCAACATCTAAAAATTCTTGAGCGTTGTATTGCTCGCCTATTACTAAGTTCCCGTACCAAGGGTAGATCGCTATATCCGCGATACTGTAGTTTTCACCGCAAATGTATTGGTTATTTGCCAGCTGTTGATCCAATACATCCAATTGTCGTTTGACTTCCATCGCGAAGCGATCGATGCAGTATTCTATTTTCTCGGGTGCATAATGGTAAAAATGACCAAAGCCACCGCCTAAATAAGGCGCGCTACCCATCTGCCAAAAGAGCCAAGACATACACTCAGTGCGCTCACGTGGATTGGATGGTAAAAAGCAATCGAATTTTTCGGCTAAATAAAACAAAATAGAGCCGGATTCAAATACTCGTGTTGCAGGGACAGTACTGTTGTCCAGTAGCGCTGGGATTTTTGAATTAGGATTGATCTCAACAAATCCGCTGCTGAATTGGTCACCTTCACCGATGTTAATTAAGTAAGCGTCGTACTCGGCTCCGCTGAAGCCTAACTCAACTAATTCTTCTAGCATAATGGTGACTTTTACACCGTTTGGAGTGGCTAGCGAGTGCAGTTGTAGAGGGTTGTTACCTATAGGCAGTGTTTGTTGGTGAGTTGCACCGGCAGTAGGTTTGTTGATGTTGGCAAATTCACCGCCGTTCTTTGATTTCCAAGTCCAAACTTGGTCGGGTGTATATTGTGTTTCGCTGCTCATTATTTTATCCGTCGCTAGAGGCGGTTGAGTTTGTATTAAAGGATCTATAAATTACTCTTAATCACTGAGTTAGAAAAGTAATTTCTTTGCTTTAGTGGGCCTTAAGCAATGATTTTAAAACTTATTTTGCTGTTAGTAAAAGAATAGCTTGATCGGTTAGATAGGTGCTACTATTTAAATGACATCAAAATAAAAAGGTAGAAAATGTTCGAAACTATAATAGTATCCAATCATGAGGCAATAGCCTGTATCACATTGAACAGGCCAGAAAAATTCAACAGCTTTAACGAGCAGTTGCACACAGAGCTTGCGACAGCTTTGCAAAGTATTGTCGATGATAAAAGTATTCGTGCATTAATTATTACCGGTGCAGGTCGAGGCTTCTGTGCTGGCCAAGATCTTAGTGATACTGCTTTAAATACTAGCGAAGGCCCGGCAGATTTAGGTGCCGCACTTGAACGAAATTATAACCCATTAATACGCAAGATCAGTGCGTTAGAGATACCGGTGGTTTGTGCGCTAAATGGTGTGGCAGCAGGTGCTGGAGCTTCTTTGGCAATGGTTTGTGACTTTGTGGTAGCCGCTGATAATGCATCCTTTAATATGGCTTTTTGTGCCGTAGGTCTAATGCCTGATTCTGGCGCAAGTTGGCATATGATCAGGCATATAGGTATCGCGCGTACTAAAGCGCTAGCGATGTTGGGTTCTACACTAAGTGCGCAAAAAGCTTTAGAGTGGGGATTGATTTGGCAAGTGACAACCCCACAAGATTTAATGAGGGAGGCGAGTGTCTTGGCAAAAGAACTCGCAGCGAAACCGCCGCTGGCAATTGCGGCAACCAAAGCATTGATCAATACAAGTTTTGATAAGTCGCTGCACCAGCAATTAGAGGAAGAGCGGGTGACTATGCAGCGACTAGGTTACTCCGATGACTTTAAAGAGGGGGTTACGGCCTTTATGCAAAAAAGAGCTGGGATTTTCAAAGGTAAATGATTGGGTTTGAGTTTCTAGGATGGCAGTAATTGGCTCAGATTGCAGTTTACTAGTGGTTTTAAAAGGACTACCTACAAGGCTGTATCAGTTTTCTTACAGGGCTGCTAGGTATAAATGTTTAAGTCGTTTAACGGTATCTAGAAGTACCCAGCTCTGCAAGTGAATAGATTGAGTGTTTGAGAGTCTCTAGCTGTTTGACGTAACTAAGCTCCAACAATACTGAGGGAGTCGCTGGCTGACTGTAGAGGCTCAAGGTAGGCTGTGTTGTATCGCTGTGTCAATGCCACAGGGAGCTTGCTCCACTGTCTGCGTTTAAATTAGCCAACTTTAATATGCTATTACAGATAGTGTGTAGAGTAGTTGCCATTCGTCACTTGCTACATCAGATATGTTTTAAGTTAAATCTGAATATATAAATGATTGAAAAACTAAAAAATGTTAAATTAATTTAGTCATATTATGACAATTTAAATTTGATTTTACTGGATATTATTCACGTGTATAAATTAATTATTTTTGACTGGGATGGCACCTTGATGGATTCATCCGCTAAAATCGTCGCTTGTATGCAGGCGGGAGCTAAATCTTTAGCCTTGCCAGTACCGGATGCTGCGGCAGTGCGCAATATAATCGGCTTGTCTCTGGAAAATGCCAATCAAATCCTTATCCCCGGTATTACTGATGGGGATAATATGCGCTTTAGAGAGGCGTATTCCAAATATTTCTCACAGATTGATAATACGCCCACACCACTTTATGACGGGGTTTATGAGTCGCTACTTAGGCTGAAGGGTAAAGGGTTTAGGTTGGCTGTCGCAACGGGGAAGAGTAGAAGAGGGTTAGATAGAGTATTAGCTGAAACTTCACTGTCAAAGTTGTTTGAGATATCACGCGCTGCCGATGAAACTAAATCTAAACCAGACCCTCTTATGCTTGCGCAGATTTTGCAAACATCAGCAATCTCAGCTCAACAGGCGATTATGGTGGGGGATACTAGCTATGATTTAGAAATGGCACAAAGCATAAACATGCCAAGCATTGCAGTTAGTTATGGGATGCACAGTATTGAGTATTTACAGCGATATAATCCAGTATTAATGGTCGATAAATTCACACAGATTGAAGATTGGTTAGATAAAGAGAATGGAGAGAGCAAGTGAGTAGTGATCCCTGGGATAGTCAAGATAAGACAAAGGCAAGTGTTGCTGTAGAAACTGTCAAACAGTCAGCTAATGGCAATGGTCGAGAATGGCGATTGATAGAAAATTTAGTGAATGGATTGTTCAGTGAGCAGAAAAAGGCAAGGCGCTGGGGGATTTTCTTTAAATCGCTGACTTTTTTGTATCTTTTTGGTTTGATTGGTTTTTATTTTCTAAACCAACATACAGAAGGGCTTTCAACTGAATCTGAGCCACATACAGCAATTGTTGAATTAACAGGGCCCATTGCCGCGGATTCAGAGGCGAGTGCGGATGTGTTGGTGGGGTCCTTAAGGCGGGCTTTTGAGGCAGAGCAATCTCAAGCGATTATTATCAGAATTAATAGCCCAGGTGGTTCCCCGGTACAATCGGGTTATGTGTATGATGAAATCAAACGTTTAAGGTTGCTTTATCCGACCAAGAAAGTCTATGCCGTTATTACTGATATAGGTGCAAGCGGCGCATATTATATAGCGTCGGCTGCCGATTATATCTATGCCGATAAAGCCAGTTTAGTGGGCTCTATTGGGGTTATATCATCGGGCTTTGGTTTTGTGGGTTTGATGGAAAAGCTAGGGGTTGAGCGCAGAGCGCTTTCAGCAGGTGAAAATAAAAGCTTCTTAGATCCTTTTAGTCCGCTAAAAGAGACCGATCGAAAATTTTGGCAATCCGTGTTAGCGACCACTCACAAGCAATTTATTGAGCAAGTTAAAAAAGGTCGTGGTGATCGCTTAAAAGGTTCTCAAGAGTTGTTTTCAGGTTTGATTTGGACCGGAGAGCAGGCGTTGGAAAAAGGGTTGATAGACGGGTTGGGTAGTTCCAGTTATGTCGCCAGAGATATTGTGGGTGTTGCAGAGATGCTTGATTATTCCCCTAGATTGTCTCCGTTTGAGGAGGTTGTTGATCGGCTGGGGGTCTCCTTTGCAGGAGAATTGGCTGCACAAATTGGATTGGGAAAAGGCATTAGTTTGCAATAACCGAGGTGATCGACCATCACCTTAGTGGATAAGGTGGTGGCTGTTGTTATTTTCCACTGAGTAATTTATTCCGCTAGCTGCAATTACCACGTTGTAGTGTGCTGGCGGAACAATATTATTTGATTTGTCCTGCAAATTTTTAACCTATCCCTTGCATTTTTTAGCCTTATGCCGCTGATGATATTGGCGGGATAGTAATATCATTAGTCATATTACGTCAGCTGCTAAATAGGCATTATCGCTTTATAAATATTCATGCGATTGCTATTAATCAATGGCAATTTTTATCTGTTTTTATTATATAAAATTGCATGTTTTATGTGTTAAATTTATATATATATGTCTAATCTATAAAGATATTAAATAAAGCGCTTTGTTTGGGGTTTGTAGTGAATTTTCCTATTTTAAGGGTGGCAATATTGATTGATTAAAAGCTGTACTATACCGTTACTATAGAATAAATAGTGACTAGGTGGCTGCTTGGGTATGGTGGATCAAATTTATAAAGATATGTTGGATTCGTTAGAAAGCTATATCGTACTATTAGATAGTGACGCTAATATTGTGTTTACTAATTCTGCGTGGCGGGGGTTGGTAATTCTGTTGGGGTGCAATGCCCATAATTCATGGATAGGCCGCAGCTATTTAGATTGTGGAGATGTGCTGCAGCTAGATTCTATAGCATTCAAAACTCTTATTCATGACGAATTGAGACTAATTATACAGGGCAAGCAGAGTAAGTTTGTGATTGAGTGTCCCAGAAGTTCTATTGAATCTAAGATTTGGCTAGAAGTGGTGGCCACTAGCGTTATGTATAATAATGAGCGCTACGTGTTATTAAATCATGTCAATATTATACAGCGCAAAGCTGATCAAGCGGAAATAGCGCGCTTAACTATCAAAGATTCATCGACAGGTTTGGCCAATACCAAAGGTTTTGGTGAGTTCTTTAAAAATGAATGGCTGCGATCTATGCGCAGTTGTTCAGAAGTTGCCTTGTTGGTTGTTGAAATGGATCCGGTTGAGGTGTCCCAAAGACAGCAGTTATTAGTTGCCGATGTATTTTCAAAACATGCTAGACGGGCTTGTGATTTAGCTTGTTCGTTAAAGGATAATCAATTTACATTAGTTTTAGGCCATGTGAACTGCCTGTCTTGTGACGTAATCGCCCGCGAAATTCACAGAGAGTTATTCGCGCTTGGCATGCACGATAGCGACGGTAACTCGGTCAATATCCATATCGCCTTCTCCTCAGCGACACCAACATTGATCGATGATCCCGCTATGTTATTAGATTCAGTGGCGCTAGCGCTTGATAAAGCAAAAAAAGCTTCGGCTTCTACGATTGTCAGCCATAGCCCAACAATCGTGTTCAAGCAGTCACAGTTGACAAAAAACTAATTTTTCAGGTGCTTTTTTTCATGATACACGCTTAGCTGGGGGTCTTGTGGTTCCTATTGTTGAGTAGTGCTTTGTAGGCGTGTGCACTTCTCTTTAGTGTGCGCACTTGCGTCTCGTAATCAACGTGTACAAGTCCAAAGCGTTTTGAATAACCCTCGGCCCATTCAAAGTTATCCATTAAGCTCCAGGCAAAATAGCCCTTAACGACTACACCTTCACGGGTCGCTTTGTCTACCATTTGTAAGTGTTCTTGTAAGTAACGGCAGCGCTGGTCATCGTTAACTTCTCCATTCATCAAGTGATCGTCGCAGGCGGCACCGTTTTCGGTGATATAAATCGGCGGTAAATCATAACGGGTATTGAGCGAAGTTAGCAGGTCATATAGGGCAGGCGCGTGTATTTCCCAGCCGATATGGGTATGCTCAGTGCCTGTAAACTGTTGATCAACCTGAATAAAGTCTTCCTCATGGTCAGCATCTGATGCTTCGATCATATTGCGGGTGTAGAAATTGATGCCGAGAAAATCGATAGCCACATTAATTTCTTGCATGTCTCCAGCTTCAACTTGGGGCATCTCATCGGGATAGAGCGTTTGAATAGACTTAGGGTAGCTGCCCTGCATGAGTGGCTGTATAAACCAATGGCTATTGTAGTCATTGTAAATGTCAGTCGCTCTAATATCTGCAGGGCTGTCGCTATTGCTGTAGCCCGGGGTAAAGTTTAAAACGATACCTGCCTGCGCTGTGACAGTGTGCTTGCGGATGGCTTTGATACCAAGGCCGTGAGCAAGTAGCAAGTGGTGAGCAGCTTGTAAACCTTCTTTACGTGAAGTGTGTCCCGGTGCGTGAACCCCGTATTGATATCCTAAATATGCACTGCACCAAGGTTCGTTAAAAGTGGCGTATGAGTAGATTCTGTCCTTGAAATGTTCGCAAATTACCTCAGCGTAGTGAGCAAAAGCATGCACTGTTTCTCTGTTAAGCCAGCCACCGCGATCTTCCAAATACTGCGGGAGGTCCCAGTGGTATAAAGTAATAAATACTTTAAGGCTACGACGATTGAGTTCGTTGATTATATTGTCGTAAAAAGCCAGTCCTGCAGCGTTGATAGAACCGTCAATATCGCTAATAATTCTCGGCCAAGCGATAGATAATCGGTAGGCATCGACGCCGAGCGAGTCTATCAATGCAATATCTTCGCGCCATAAATTGTAGTGATCACAGGCGATAGAGCCATCATCGCCTGCCAGCACTTTACCGGGTTTTGCGCAAAACGTGTCCCAGATGGAAGGGCAGCGGTTATCTGCAGTGTTGGCGCCTTCGATCTGGAAGGCAGCGGTGGCCACGCCAAAGGTAAAATCCGGTTGCATCAGTGCCGAGTCATTATCAAGCTTAAAAGTCATGTTTAATCCAAGAGTTAATATTTATTGAGGTGGCGCTGGGCCAGTCGATTTGCCAATGACGAGTTCGGCTTCCCATAACTCCGTTAATGGTGGGTTATTGGGTTTTTTTATTTGTTCTAGCAGCATTTGCGCGCAACGTTTTCCGGCATCTTTAATAGATGAGCGTGAGGCGGTAAATAATGGGTTGACGGTATCTGCTGGTAAAAAGGACAGTAGATCATCGTGAATGACAATAGAGACGTCCTTGGCAGGTTGCAGGCCTAATTCAAGTAGCGCACGTTGTACGCCCATTGCAGGAATGACAGATGAAACTAAAAATGCCGTCGGCGGGTTCTGTTGTTGCATTATATCCATAGTGGCGGAGTAGCCGTAGGGCTCCATCATCTCTTCACTGCGCATGATCGAAGTATCCAGTGTTATACCTGCCTGAGAAAGGGCCTGTTCGTAGCCTTTACGTCTGCGCACGGCAAAGTCCATGTACTCTAAACCGTTCAGTAGCGCGATACGCTGGTGGCCCAAATCTATCAGTAGTTCAGTGGCTTTTTTGAACCCCCTGCGATTGTTAACATCAAACCATGAGTACGCAGTTGCGGTAGTCTGAGCGCGCCCGTGCACTAAAAATGGGATACCGAGCTCTTGCAAGAGTGGGATGCGTCGATCATTTTCTTTAGGGCCGTGAATAATGACGCCGTCGACAGATTTCTTCGAAGCCATATCTCGGTAGGCGGCTTCTTCTCCTTCATCCTCAACCACTGTAACCGCCATGTGGTAGCCGCTGCGAGAGAGTATTTCACCCGTACCGGCAATAAAATCGGTAAAAATAGGGTTGATAATCTCTTGCTTGTTAACGGGTAAAACGTGACCAATCGCCATCGACTTACCGGTAGCAAGACTTTTAGCTTGGGTGTTGGGGTGATAGTTGTATTCAGCTGCTGCGTTTAAAACACGGTTTCGTGTTTTTTCGCTCACTTCTGGGAAACCGTTTAATGCTCTGGATACGGTCGTCTGAGATAAATTTAAAATCTCTGAAAACTGTTTAAGATTCATTTGGCCCCCTTGACTATTTCGCTATTAAGTAGCGACATTTTTTAAAATTAAAATGCAGCATGCCTGTTTTCCAAAGCGCTTTCAATTATTATTTTTGGTCTTCGTCATATAAGTATTTTAAGTACTTTTGGGCTGTGAAACGGGTTGACTTGCGATTGGAAATGCGAGATAGTCAAAAATCCAAAGCGCTTTGAGCTAGTTTTCCAAAGCGCTTTGAGTGAAACAAAAATAACAACTTTTTATTTACCATTTGAATATTTGTAGATGATTACACGTATACAAATTATTCAAAATGAGGGAGATTTCATGAAACTTACTGCTTATTTAACAGCTGCTACCATCGCTTTATCTGCAAACGTAGCGCTGGCAGAGACTGATCTTAAATTTACACCCGGTGAAGATGCACGTTTTAACTGGGCGAGCTATGAAGCGTTGAAAAACGTGGATTTGAAAGGCGAGACGATTACCGTATTTGGTCCTTGGCTAGGTGCGGATAAAGCTTTAGTCGACAATGTTATAGCGTATTTTGAGAAGGCGACAGGCGCAGATGTAAAGTACTCAGGTTCGGATAGCTTTGAAGCGCAGATCGTTATCGATACTGAAGCGGGCTCACCACCTAATGTGGCTGTATTTCCACAGCCAGGTCTAGCCGCTGATTTAGCCAAGAAAGGTAAATTGACACCACTGGCCGCGGGTACTGCAGATTGGGTACGCGATAACTATGCAGCAGGTCAGTCTTGGGTTGATTTAGGTACCTACAAGAACGGTGCAGGCAAAGAAGATCTTTACGGTTTCTTCTATAAGGCCGACGTTAAATCCCTCGTTTGGTACTCCCCTGAAAACTTCGAAGATGCCGGTTATGAAGTTCCTAAGTCGATGGAAGAGCTAGTTACTTTGAGTGACAAAATTGTCGCCGATGGCGGAACACCTTGGTGTATCGGTCTAGGTTCGGGTGGCGCTACTGGTTGGGTTGCCACTGACTGGGTTGAAGACATGATGTTACGCACACAGTCTCCCGCTGTGTATGACAAATGGGTTAAAAACCAAGTTAAATTTGACGATCCTAAAGTATTGGCGGCTATCGATGCTTACGGCGATTTTGCCCGTAACGATAAATACGTTGCCGGTGGCGCAGGGACAGTAGCAACGACTGATTTCCGGGATAGCCCTAAAGGTTTGTTTGCCTCCCCACCTAAGTGTTACATGCACCGTCAAGCTTCTTTCATTCCTGCGTTCTTCCCTGAGGGAACTGAAGTGGGTGAAGATGCTAATTTCTTCTACTTCCCATCATACGCGGCGAAAGATTTAGGTAAGCCGGTATTAGGTGGTGGTACTTTATTTGCAATCACTAAAGAATCTAAGGGTGCGCACGCATTTGTTGAATTCTTGAAGACACCGATTGCCCACGAATTGTGGATGGCACAAGAAGGTTTCTTAACGCCGCATAAAGGTGTTAACACAGATGCTTATGCTAATGACAGCTTAAAAGGTATGGGTGAGATCTTGCTTAACGCAACCACTTTCCGCTTTGATGCTTCAGATCTAATGCCTGGTGCTATAGGTGCCGGTGCATTCTGGACAGGTATGGTTGACTACTCTGGCGGTAAGAGCGCTAAAGAAGTCGGCGCTCAGATCCAGAAAACTTGGGATACTATCAAGTAACTCAACATCAAAAAGTGCTCAGGATTTACTGAGCACTTTCTCTTCTTGTGTTGGTATCAACGCTACGCTCTCAACGTTAAAGATCTTGGGTTAGCTTCGCTGGTCCGTACTGTTTAATTTTAAAAGAAGGAAATATAATGGAACAGATGCTATTGGCACTGTTTACCGTGGTCGTTGGTGTTCTAGGCTGTATCGCCTACTTTGTGGGCAGTAACTATATATTAGATTTTATCTATCCCGCCACTGGTAATAAAGCCACCCAAAACATTCAAAAATCGACTGCAATTCGCCCTTGGTTATTTATGGGGCCCGCTATTTTATTGTTAGTTGTGTATCTGGTTTATCCAGTGTTTAACAGTGTTTGGCTCTCGTTCCACGGGCCTTCCGGGAAAGAGTTTGTCGGCATCGATAATTACACTTGGTTGTTTGGCGACGAAAAATTTCGGGAATCCTTTATTAACAACATGATGTGGCTGATCGTAGTACCTGCGGCATCAACATTTTTTGGCTTGATAGCCGCGGCATTAACGGACCGCATTCGCTGGGGTAATATTGCCAAATCATTGATTTTTATGCCGATGGCGATTTCTTTTATCGGTGCCAGCATTATCTGGAAGTTTGTCTACGATTATCGCGGTGACAGCACTGACCAGATAGGTGTTCTAAATGCTTTGATGGTGCATTTTGGCGCAGAGCCACAAGCGTGGATCGCGATGCCATTTTGGAACTCATTTTTCCTAATGATTATCCTGATTTGGATTCAAACCGGTTTTGCGATGGTTATTTTATCAGCGGCATTGCGCGGTATTCCAGAAGAGACCATTGAAGCGGCTATTTTAGATGGCGCAAATCCTCTACAAGTATTTTTAAAAATAAAAATGCCCCAAATGTGGGGCACAGTTGCCGTAGTGTGGACCACAATTACTATTTTGGTGTTAAAAGTATTTGATATCGTGATGGCGATGACCAATGGACAATGGGGGTCGCAAGTGCTCGCTAACTACATGTTTGACTGGATGTTCCGCGGCCATGATTTTGGCCGTTCAGCAACGATAGCCTTAGTAATTATGGTCTTGGTACTGCCAGTCATGGTTTGGAATGTGCGCAATTTAAAAAACGAGAACTAATATGGATTCAATAGTAGGAAAAAACTCTGCTCTGACATGGGCGGTGAATATATCGGTAGTCGTTTTAGTATTGCTCTGGACCATTCCCACCTTTGGCCTGTTAGTGTCATCGGTGAGAGATAAAGACCAGCTGGTCTCCACGGGCTGGTGGACCTCGTTCTCGAGTGTAGAACGTAATTTGATTAAACGCTCGGCACCTGCCAGCGAGCAAAGTCAGGTTGACGACTTATATGTATTAAAAGGTAATGTATTTGGTGAAAAACTTGGCGAAATAACGGCTTTTGGCTGGAGTTCAAAAGCGCCGACCGCCTTTACACCCGGTGAAACGGTAGAAATGCGCAAAGGTAAAGTGTTGCAAATTAACGCCGACGGTAGTTATTTGCTAACCTCGCCAATTCCCTTTACCAGTAAAAAAGGCGCACGTTTATTTGTGACATCGGTTGATGCCCCTATTTTTACTTTAGATAACTATTCAGAAGTATTGTTTGCCGAAGGTATAGGCAAGTCATTCTTGAACACCATGACAGTGACTATCCCGGCCACGATTATCCCTATTTTGATCGCAGCGTTTGCCGCCTATGCACTGGCTTGGATGGAGTTTCCAGGTCGCGCAATTATGTTGGCGATGGTGGTTGGTTTATTAGTTGTGCCGCTACAGATGTCCTTAATACCGCTATTGCGACTATATACCGATATCGGTATAGGCAAAGGATATCTCGGTATATGGCTGGCACACACCGGTTTTGGCTTGCCGCTAGCTATCTATTTATTGCGTAATTATATTGCCGGGCTGCCGCGCGAAGTCATTGAAAGTGCCCGCGTTGACGGCGCCAATGATTTTTTAATATTTGTAAAGATCATCTTACCACTGTCGTTCCCAGCACTGGCAAGTTTCGCAATATTTCAATTCTTATGGGTATGGAACGATTTGCTAATAGCGACTGTTTTCCTCGGTAACAATGAAGAGGAACTTGTGATGACTGGGCGCTTGCGAGAAATGCTCGGCTCACGTGGCGGTAACTGGGAAATATTAACAGCTTCTGCATTTGTATCAATATTTGTACCATTAATGGTTTTCTTCTCGCTACAAAAATATTTAGTACGCGGCTTATTATCTGGTTCAGTCAAAGGGGGCTGATGTACATGACATTCAAGAAACAACTTCACCAAACACCCAATAACAGCAATATCAACAGCGACAAGGATTGGTGGCGTGGAGCGGTTATTTATCAAATATACCCAAGATCTTATCAGGACAGTAATGGTGATGGCATTGGTGATATAAAAGGGATTATCAAGCGTTTGCCCTACGTGGCGTCACTGGGCGTAGATGCAATATGGCTATCGCCGTTTTTTACCTCGCCAATGTTAGATTTTGGTTATGACGTCAGTGATTACTGTGACGTTGATCCGATGTTTGGCAATTTGGCTGATTTTGATGCATTAATGGTCGAAGCGCACCGTCTGGGTATCAAAGTGATGATAGATTTGGTGTTATCTCATACCTCAGATCAGCACTCTTGGTTTGTGCAATCGCGCAAAGATAACAGCAATGCTAAAAAAGATTGGTATGTTTGGGCAGATGCCAAGCAAGGTGATAATTTATCGGATGAAGAAAAATTACCGAGTAATTGGTTGTCTATCTTTGGCGGCAACGCTTGGCAGTGGGATGAAACACGGCAGCAGTATTATTTGCACAATTTCTTAACTTCACAACCTGATTTGAACTTTCACAACCAGGAAGTGCAAGATGCACTGTTGAATGTAGCAAGATTTTGGCTAGATAGAAAAGTCGATGGCTTTAGATTAGATACCATTAACTTCTACTTCCATGATCAGCAGTTACGTGACAACCCGTTTTTACCGCCAGAGCTACGTAATGCAACTATTGCACCTGAGGTAAACCCTTACAATCACCAAGAGCATTTGTACGACAAAAATCGACCTGAGAACATCGCTTTCTTAAAACGTCTGCGCGCAACGATGGATGAATATCCCAATATTGCCGCGGTAGGTGAGGTCGGTGATGCCCAACGCGGCATGGAAATAATGACCCAGTACACGGCAGGGGATGACCTGATGCATATGTGCTACGCCTTTGATTTCCTCTCGCCTGAGACATTAGATGCCAAACGTTTTTGCGATGTGATTGAGCGTTTTTCTAGTCATTCAGTCGATAGTTGGTCGTGTTGGGCTTACTCAAATCACGATGTTGTTCGCCATGCGAGTCGCTGGCAGCTAAACGCCAGTGCGCAAAAGGCGATGACGGCGGTACTGTTGTCACTACAGGGGTCTGTCTGTCTGTATCAAGGTGAAGAGTTAGGGCTCGGTGAGGCTGATGTTGCCTTTGAAGATCTGCAAGATCCGTACGGCAAGGAGTTTTGGCCGAAGTTCAAAGGTCGCGATGGCTGTAGAACACCGATGGTATGGAGTGACAATGAAACCAACGCGGGCTTCTCTGACGCAAAACCTTGGCTTCCGGTTGCGAAAGATCAACAGGCGATCGCAGTATCAGTGCAAGAGGGCGATGACCAGTCAAGTTTAGCGAGCTATCGAAAATTATTGGCGTTTCGTAAAACACTACCGTCATTGGTTCAAGGCGACTTAGTCGATCTAGGCGCAACCGGTGAGGTATTGCACTTTGTCAGAGTTTTAGCAGATGAGCGGGTACTGTGCGCATTTAACCTATCTGATCAGACTCAGACTATCAGTGTTGCACCAGCGGGCGAGTTAGAGGCGATCACTGGTTTAGGTTTCCAGTACCAGTTAAATGCAGATCAGTTAGAGCTCGCCCCTTGGCAAGCGTTTTACGCAAAGCTTTGCTAATCGAGCAATAGTTAGCACAGTCTAGCAAGAAAAACCGGATGCAGGCTGTGCATCATTAATAAATAAAATAAGAGTGGCAATATGGCAAATTTAAAACTGACAAACGCGGCAAAAGTTTATGGTAATGTTCCTGTTCTCACCGATATAAACTTAGACATTAAGCAGGGCGAATTGATTGTCTTTGTCGGGCCATCAGGCTGTGGTAAATCTACCTTACTGCGCATGATCGCGGGTCTGGAAAAGATCAGTAGTGGTTCTTTGGAGATTGATGGCGAGCGTATGAATGAAGTACCACCGGCGAAGCGTGGTATTGCCATGGTGTTTCAGTCTTATGCGCTCTATCCGCATTTAACCGTGCGCGATAATATGAGCTTTGCCCTAAAAATCGCCAAAATTCCAGCCGCTGAAATAACTGAGGTGGTTGATAAGGCAGCGGCGTCTCTGCAGTTAACAGAATACTTAGATAGGTTGCCCAAGGCGCTTTCAGGTGGTCAGCGCCAACGAGTGGCGATCGGTCGCGCGATTGTACGTGACCCTAAGATTTTTTTGTTTGATGAGCCATTGTCTAACTTAGATGCGGCGTTACGAGTAGCGACTCGTATTGAGATTGCCCAGCTCAAAGAGAAGATGCCAGATAGCACCATGATCTATGTTACCCACGATCAAGTGGAGGCGATGACGCTGGCGACGCGCATTGTGGTACTCAACAAACGCGGTATTGAGCAAGTAGGTACGCCACTTGAGCTATATGAAAAGCCAAAAAACAAATTTGTGGCGACATTTATCGGCTCTCCTGCGATGAATATCTTACCGGCAATTGTTAAAGCAAGCGGTGCTCAGACGTCGCTTGAACTTGAAAATGGCGCTTCGGCAATCGTGCCAATTGCCACCACTACAGCAGACGTTAAGCTTAACTTCTCAGTCGGCGCCCGGCCTGAAGATATGGTCGTCACCCAAGCAGATGACTATATTTATAAAGGCAAGATCAGTTACATTGAAGCATTAGGAGAAGTAACGTTACTTTACTTCAACAGTGATGATGCGGATCCTGTGATTGTTAAAATCCCAGGTATTCAGCATTTTAAACGTGGTCAAGAATTGAAATTTAGCGTCGCTCCTGAGAAATTACAGTTATTTGACGAGAGCGATATCTCTTGTAAATATCGCTAATAAGACAACGGTCGGCCTCACTGCAATAGGACCTGACCGTTATTTTTCTGAGAGAGCGTTGAGCAAATTATTCACTTTATCAAAGGTCTCTTGATATTCAGCGGCAATTTCAGAGTCGGCCACAATCCCCCCTCCCGCCCAGCAGTATAGTTTGTCATCTTCTAGCAGTAGTGTGCGAATCGTAATACTCGTATCCATGCGTCCACATAAACTGATATAGCCGATACTGCCGCAGTAAATACTACGCCGATGCGGTTCTAGCTCATCGATGATTTGCATGGCACGGATTTTCGGGGCGCCGGTAATAGAGCCTCCGGGGAAGCAGTGGCGCAACAAGTCAATCGCCGTTTGATCATCATCGAGCTTACCGGTGACCGTGCTCACTAAATGATGTACGTTTTGGTAACTTTCAATGGCAAATAAATGCGGCACTTTAACACTGTGTAAGGCGCAGCTTCTAGATATGTCATTGCGCATTAAATCGACGATCATTAAGTTTTCTGAACGATCTTTGGCTGAATTTTCCAAGTACAGCTTGTTTGCTTGGTCGCGCTCACTATCTGCGTCTCTAGGTTGAGTGCCTTTGATAGGTTGGGTGATCACCATACCCTCTCGCTCAACACTTAAAAAACGTTCGGGAGACAGCGACAATATGGCCCCTTGTGCTGTCTCTATAAAGGCTGAAAAATGGGTCGGTGCTGCCTCGCGCAGTTTCAAATAGGCACTTAGAGGGTCGCCCTGGGCACTGGCTTTAAAGCGCTGTGCAAAATTTACTTGGTAACAATCGCCACTGAGAATGTAATCATCAATTTTTTTCAGAGCATCGGCGTATTGCTGCGCATCTTGATTGCTGGCAAAGGGCTGAGTAAGGGTGAACTCAGACAAATTATCGGTCTGAGTATGAGCAGCTTGCTCGATGTCTATATGTAGTTGATCAAAGTCTGCTGTGCTGATTAAATCACAGCCAATTAAGTAACACTGGCGACGTTGGTGATCGATAATAATCGCCCAGCTGTACAGCCCTATATGCATCTCAGGTAGTGACATGTCATCTAGGGCAATAGCCGGTAGCGATTCAATACTGCGCCCTAGATCATAACTGAAATGCCCGAGCAAGCCTCCGCAAAAAGGCACATCATCAATAAGCGTATCCCGCGGGTCTATGTTTTGTGCAGCGTGCTCTTGCAGTAACTTTAGGGCAACAAAAGGATCGTTTATTTGGCTGATGTCAAAGGGCAGGTTATCACCGCCTAATACGCCTTTAGCGCTATAGAGTGTGGCGCTAGGCGCAGCACTGATGATATCAAAGCGCCCGCGCTGACAGTTGGGATAGCCGCTGTCTAATAACACCGCTTGTCCTAAATGGCGTACGCTTTGCAGGTACGCGATGCAATGCGTTGTATACTCTAGAGGGGATCGCTTAAACACTGTCTTTCTCAATGGGTAAAAACACGCATTTTACCCATCGATTTCAGTGTTGGCGAGTGTTTGCCATGCAAAAGCGCATTTTCGATACAAAGATGTCGTATATTGGAATAGACCAACGTGTTATCGATCGCTTATCTCAGAGCAGGCAAGCTCTAGCCTTTCAGTTTTGCTTTAATGTCCTCAATGATAAGATAGTTAACGGGGATCAAAATCAGTGTGATTGCCGTGGCGAAGATGATGCCAAAACTGAGTGATACCGCCATTGGGATCAAGAATTGTGCTTGTGTCGCCTGTTCAAACAGTAGTGGCAGCAGGCCTGCAAAAGTCGTAATAGAGGTGAGTATAACCGGTCTAAACCTCGCCACCCCCGCACTTAATACCGCTGCTCGTACACTGAGTCCCTGTGACACTTGTTGGTTGACAAAGGTCACTAATACCAAAGAGTCATTCACTACTACCCCTATTAAAGCCAGTAGACCTAACATACTCATGATAGTGAGATCCATACCCATTAGCCAGTGGCCAAAGATTGCGCCAATGGCGCCAAAGGGAATCACAGACATAACTATCAGTGGCTGAAAGAAGGATTGGAAGGGAATCGCCAGCAGCGCGTAAATGGCAAAGAATACAAAAACTAAGCCCCACTGTAATGATCCAAAAGAATCGCGCTGTTCCTCGGCTTCACCGCGCAAACTAAAGTCGAGTTTAGGGTATTTCGTGTGTTTAAGGTCATCCAAATACAGCCGTAAATCGGCATTTAACACAGTGCTATTGACTTGCGTTTTGTCAATATCAGCCACTACACTGGCGGTGCGCAAATAATCTGTGCGATACAGTGTGGAAGGTCCCGCCACAATGTTAATGCGTGCTAACTGGGACAGCGGTATACGATGCTCACCCACTTTTATCTCCAGAGCGTTTAGATCGGCAATGGAATTGCGTTCATTGAGAGGCAGACGCACCACCACAGGGATTTCCTCTCGTCCACGCTGGAAATGTTGCACTTCAATGCCCTGCATGGCCTGGCGAACTTGCGTGATTAAGCTGGCGCGGGTCACGCCCAACAACTGACCTTGCGGTGTCAATTCGAGCTGTAGTTCATCCTTACCATCCGATAAATTATCGCTGATATCAAAAACACCTGGGTACTCTTTCAGTTGTCGGCGAATATCTGCAGCAGCGAGCTGTAATTGCCCAGTTGAATTTCCACTGAGCTCTACGCTGACCGGATCGCCACCACGACCTATTTCAGCGCGGTAGGTCAGCGAAGTAGCTCCATTAATGGGGCCAATCATTCTGCGCCACTGACTGACGAGTTGGTTCATTTTAACGTCGACATCTTGGCTGTCGCGCGCATCGGGGGCAACGGTTTCAAAGCTGACTCTGCCTTTGTTGGAAGCACCGCCGCCTGAGCCTGTGGTTGAAAATATATCTAAAATGATACTTTCGCCAGTCTCTTGATTGCGATATTTGTCCTGTAATTGCTGGGCTGCTTTGACCATGCGTTGTACGTGGGTATCGGTCACCGTAAAGGGTGTGCCACTGGGCATGGTCAAGGTGACTCTGGCCACTTCACTGGGCACTCTCGGGAAAAATGTAAAGCGCATCCAGCCACTGGATACAAAGACTATCAGTAAGGCGAATAAACAAATAAAGCTGATCAGCACAGAGTAGCGATAGTGCAGTGCACCGGTCAACAATGGCTGGTAGCGCCTGAGAATCAGCCGCTCAAAGCCGTCGGCAAAACCCTGTTGAAAACGACTGAAGGCGCCCGGCTGGTGTTTGTTCTGACGCAGTCGCATAAATTTTAAGTGCGCAGGTAAAATGAATTTAGACTCAATCAGGGAAAACAGTAGCACTGGTATCACCACAGCGGGGATCTGTGCAAAGATTGCGCCGCGTCGTCCATCGATAAAGGCGAACGGTAAAAAGGCGACGACGGTGGTCAATACCCCAAAGGTCACTGCCACGGCCACTTCTTTGGTGCCAAAAATGGCCGCGACTAGGCCTGAGTCGGCACGCTGCATGTGGCGATAGATGTTCTCACCGGTCACGATGGCATCGTCGACCACAATCCCCAGCACCAGTATAAAACCAAATAAGCTAATGATATTAAGAGATATACCCAAAAAAGGCATGACAATAAAGGCGCCCATAAAACTGACGGGAATACCTAAAAAAACAAAAAAGGCGACCGAGGGGCGCAAAAATAACGATAACATTACTAATACTAATACACCCCCTTGTACGGCGTTATCGATCAAGGTATTCAAGCGGCTTTTTAATACTTTTGAACTGTCATTCCAATGACTGATAGTAATGTTGTTAGGCAGCGTCTCACGCGCTTTTTCTATGTAAGCTTTTACTTTGTTGGCGACATCTAAGGCGCTTTGATCACCCACCCGATAGACTTCGATTAAGGCGGCATTTTCACCGTTAAAACGCGCTTTGAGCGGTACTTCTTCAAAGCCGTTCTGAATATTGGCAATTTGCGCTAGCCGTATGCTAGCACCGTTGGCATTGTTTTTTACCACGATATTGGCAAACTCAGCGGTATCAAATGCTTTACCATCAGTGCTAATAAGTATATCGCCCGCATTAGTGCGCAAGTTGCCGGCCGAGGTATTGACTGAACTGTTCTCTATCGCTTGAGATATATCAGACAAGGTTAAATCGAAGCGGTGTAGCTGATCCTGCTTAATTTCAATGTTGAGCTGATAGTCACGTACTCGTTCAAGCTCTACTTGAGTAACACCTGGAAGCTGCAACAGATCATCGCGTACCTGCTCGCCTAAGCGGTGTATTTTCTCTTCGGAGACGTCACCTGTTACACTCACGCTGATCACCCCACGGGTGCGTTTTCTCAGTTCGGTCACTGGCGCGTTGGCATCTTCTGGAAAGTCACTGATGGTATCGATGCTGCTTTTGACATCTGCCAGTAAGTTGCGTTTGTCATAAGCGACATCAACGTCCATATTGATGACGCTACGTCCTTCACTAGAATAGCTAGTGATACTGTCGATACCTTCTAAATCTGATACTTGTTGCTCGATCAATAGGGTGACACTTTGCTCCACTTCAAGCGCTGTCGCACCACTGAGTGACACGCTAGTGGTAATGACATTGGACTCAAAGCTTGGAAAAACTTCGAGCGGAATACGCGTTTTTAAGCTGAAAACCCCAAAGATAATGATGGCTAACATCAGCAAGTTAGCAGCAACATGATTTTTAGTGAACCATTCAATCATTGTAAATCCAGAATATTAAGTCGCTCTACGCGCATCGAACCAATGGTGTTCTATGCCAGTAAAGTGATATTTAAATTAAAAGTAGTTAAGAGCAGTGTTCGCTAGCTATTGGTGGCAGCAGGCTTTTGATCTTTATTGGGACGTTTGCCATTGCCGCGATTTGGCTTTTTCCCGGTTTGATTTTGCCCTTTACCTTGACCTTGACCTTTACTTTTTCTTTGCCCTGCCGCCTGTTGTTTGCCCATTAACTGCGCATTAGTGCCCTCATCATCCTGAGTCAAGATACTGGTAATGAGTAAATCTCCGGCTTTTAAGCCTTTTCCGATGAGTGCAACGCTATCGTCCTGCCACAAAATGCTAATATCTTGACGGATGACGATACCTTTTTTTAGTAGGTATACGTACTGGCCTTGATAGATAGTTTTAATATCGATGCTGATAGCCCGTGGGATATTTTTGGCGCGAATCTTGGCCGCTAAATACTGGCCAATCTTTAACGGATGTTTATCAGTATTTTCAGGTGAAAAAGGTTTTTTAATCTGCGCAATGACAAACAGCTGCTGGCTTTGATCGTCTATACTGGCCTCAGTACGCACCAGTTCAGCTTGCCATAGTTGCGGCTCAATTAAGCTCGCTTCAAAGACCACTTTGGTGTTTGGTGTCAGTGCTTGGTTGTCAGTATTGGTTTCAGGCAAATCGATAAAGGCTAAATCAGAATTCTTAAGGCTGAGCCGCACTTCCAGGGCATCGGTGGAAAAGATACTCGCCAGCGTGGTGTTAGCATTAACAAACTCACCAATATTGACGTTTTTACTTAATACCCTACCATCAAATGGGGCAAGTACTTTAGTGCGCTCAAAATTAAGCACCGCTTGGTTAAAGTTCGCGTGGGCTGCTGATACTTTGGCTTTGGCACTGATCACTTGTGGGGTGCGCGATACCAGTGTTGGAATCGTTGCGTTTTTATTGAGCCGCTTCCAGTCAGCTTTTGCCTGATCCACTTGTGCCTGCTCAAGTTTTAAATCTTGTTGTGCTTGAGTGAGGTTTGCCTTGGCAGTATTGATATCGTTTTGAAATTCACGCGCATCCAGTTTAACCAGCAATTCCCCTTTTGCAAAAAAGGCTCCCTCTTTTAAATGTGCACTAATCTCAATCACACGCCCACTAACTTGCGAGCTAATCACACTGCTATTAGTCGCCTTGACTTGGCCTAGACTTGTCAGTGTCACTTGTAGTGGTGCTGTGGTGATTTTAGTGACATTAACAGCTAAATTAGTTGGCTTAGGTGTAGGGCGCTTACGTGGCTGTGGTGCGTTAGCACTGAGATACCAGTATCCAAAAGCACTGATAAGAATGATTATTAAGGGCAGCAGGAAACGTCGCATAATAGTTACTTAGACTCTGTCGTATGGTTGATGTCATTAGGGTTTCCCAAGGAGAGCAACAGCTCTACTCGGTTCTCAATTCTTTGCATGTTTAACAAAAGCTGATCTTTCTGATCGTCAAACAGCTGTTGCTGCAAATTTAGAACTTGCTGATAATTGGCAATGCCGTTTTGATATTGTGCACTTATTTGTTCGAGCGAAAGCTCAGAGTTTTTCAGTATTTGGCTATTGAGTTGCCACTGTTCCTCAATGGCATGTTGCGCCTCAATCAGCGTTTCAATTTCGCTGAAAGCGCTTTGAAGTACTTGTAGGTATTCTTGTTCGCGCTCGATTAGGACGGCGCGTGCGAGACGATAATTAGCGGTTGTTTTACCCCCATCAAGTATTGATTGGCTGATGTTAGCAAGCAAGCTCCAAGCGAGGTTTTGACTCATTAAATCAGATAATTTGGCTGAGCTTAAAGACAGTGCGCCACTGAGATTGAAACTGGGGAATTGCTTGGCGTAATTACTTGCTGTAGTGGCATCTTGGGCCATCACTGCCAACCAGCTACTATTTAGATCGGCACGGTTTTTAAGTAAGTTAGCAGGGACACCAAGCTTGAAATTAATGCTCAAGGACGCAAAGTTACCAGCAATGCGTAAATTTCCACTTGGGTATTGCCCGATTAAAAGCTGTAATTGACGTGCGGTATTTGAAAGAGCTTGTGCGCCGCTTGAGGTTCTTAATTTTGCGCTATCTAAGTTTGCCCGTGCTAAATACACGTCACTGATATCATTTAAACCCTTTGAGTATGAAAATTCAATGGTTTGCCTTTGATTATCTGTGTTCTGTTGCTGTTCAATAATCAATTGTTGTCTTTGCTGCTGGTAAATGAGCTGATACCAAGCAGTGGTGATATCTGCGATGAGTGATTGCTCGGCGTATTGTAAACTAGCCTTAGCTTGGGCGAGTGTATAATGGGCTGCTTTAGATTTTTTGTCTAGTTCACCCCAGATATCAAATTGCCAGCTACCGTTAAGTGCAAGATCAAAACTTGCGCTGGCCGAGTGACTACTATTAGATGTTTTTAGCGAGTTGCTAGCACTGAGGTTAAGGCTTAGTTCTTGATCTGCATCGGCAATAATACTGCGCTGTAATGCCTGGGAAAATAACGCGCGTTGCTCGATAATGCTATGGTTATTGGCTAAAGCAGCATTAATCGCTTTGAGTAGGCTAGGGTTACTGCTTTGGCCTAAGCCATCTTTGCCAATAACACTGTCGCTTTTGTGTGGGTTCTGCGCCTTAGGCATAGCATCAGACTGATAGTGCTCGGCTATTAAAGGGACTCTGACGGCAGGGGCAATGTAAGAATGAGTGGAAGGGAGGCCAGAGCAGCCGATCATTAATAGGCAGCAGGCCGTGGTGTAAACTTTTTTTTGATGACAAATGATCTGAGGTTTCACAATAAGACTCTGCTAATATTGATGTTTTAGGTATTGATTTAGCGGTAATTCTAAGAGAAAAGCGCTTGTTGTCTATCTGATTTACATAACTTTACAGTTATTGAGAATTAATAACGCTATAAGAACATTGAATTTTCTACTAAACTTAGCACAAATTTGGGAAGAGAAGGGATCTAGATGAAACTAGAAATGATATGCACTGGTGAAGAAGTACTGGCGGGCCAAATTGTCGATACTAATGCTGCATGGCTGGGAAACCAATTAATGGATGCAGGCTTTGAAATGCAACGTCGTACCACGGTGGGCGATCGTCTCGCTGACTTAAAGGAAGTATTTCAAGAGCGCAGTGAGCGGGCTGATATCATTTTAGTTAACGGCGGATTAGGGCCAACGGCTGATGACCTTTCAGCACAGGCAATGGCAGCTGCTATGGGTGTTGAATTAGTTGAAAACAAAGTCTGGCGTCGCACTTTAGAAGATTGGTTTGAGCAGCGAAATATAGCCCTTAGCGAAAGTAATTTAAAACAGGCCCGATTACCCGATGGTGCGCAGATGATTGAGAATCCTGTGGGTACCGCCTGCGGATTTAGGGTGAAGCTCAATCGGGCTTGGCTATTCTTTACCCCAGGTGTACCCCATGAGTTTAAACGGATGGTGGATGAGCAGTTTATCCCTTTTGTGCGTGAACAAGTTCAATCAGACGCGCAAGTGAACGTCACTAAGTTACTGACCATCGGTATTGGTGAGTCAGAGATGGCGCAGCGTTTAGAGCACAGTGACTGGCCAGCAGGATTAACCTTAGGTTATCGCTCTTACACGCCTTATTTAGAACTAAAACTGATCGCTCGCGATGTGAGTGAATCACAGCAACAAATGGCTATAAAGAAAGCTCAGAAAATTTTGGGTAATGGGGTTGTGGCGCTAAATCAAGAGACGTTGGCCGCTGAGGTGCATCGATTATTACGCGATACAAAACACACCCTCGCCATCGCGGAGTCGTTAACCGGCGGAGAAATCTGCAGTCAATTAGTGGCTTTTGCCGGAAGTTCCAGTTACTTAAAGCAAGCGGTTGTCAGTTATTGTAATGAGGCAAAACAGACCTTGTTACAAGTTGATGCGCAGATAATTGCCGATCACACTGAAGTGTCACTAAGGTGTGTAGCACAAATGGCGGTGGGTGTGGCAAATTGCAATCGTGAAATTGAGAGCCCAACGTTTTGCCTTGCTACCAGTGGTGTGGCAGGCCCGGGTGGTGGTAGCGATGAGCGCCCAATAGGTACTGTAATGATTGCAGTGAAAGCTGAGGGGAGTGTCTATGCACAACAAATTGCCATCTCACCCAGACGCAGTCGGGCTTATATCAGAGAGTTAACGGTGGCTGTGGCGCTTGATATGTTGCGCCGTGCAATCCTCAAGTTAGCGCCTATTGCCGATTATGGATATATAGAGCGTGTTGAGAGTAAAATATATTCACTCCAAGACTTGGCTTAACACTTAAATCTACCTAGCCTCACCGCTATAAGCGCTCCTGCGGAGCGCTTAATTTGCTTAATGCAAATTTTGTTCACTAAAGTCAGAATGCTTAGTATCCATCATAAGTTTTGTAAACTGATCTCTATCTAAATGAATGAGCGTTTCGTGATCCCCAGCCTCCAGATAAATATCCCTCAATTGGTTTAGTTGCTCGTCATAAATTGCATTCATGTTATAGGCTTGTCCAATTGCGGGTATCGCACCTTGGTCACAATCACTAAACATAGTGTAAAGCTGCTGTTCTTCAACTAAGTGCAAGCTTAGATCTAAACTGTTTTCTAGCTTGTGCAAGTTTATCTTTCGATCAGCAGGTAATACCGCCATCAAGTGCCGACCTTCATGGTCTTCCAAGACAACTGCTTTGGCGATATTCATGGGTGGAATCTGTGAGGCTATAGCACTGCCGAGTGAGCTGTTACTATGGCTGTGGGTAACAGAATTGAAGAGGATATCCTGTTGGTTGAGATAGTTATCTACTCTATTTGTAATGCTCATAATCTCCTCCTTTTTCAAGGGGTTAGTTGCCTAAAAAATGGTTTAAAAAGTTTTAGGCTTGACTTAGTATATGCCTGATTGGCATCTATATCTATCCATTTTCACAGTCAAAATTGTCTTTCAAGCATAGCTTTAAGAAAAACGTCAGTGGGATTGAGCAATCAGAGATCTATAATGTGGCGTGAAATTTAAATCGCTAACAGATTATGTATCAGATGGCTGATGCATAAATAGTTGAGATTAATTGTGGTGGCGCGCAGTGCATGCTGAAGCCTATCTATCTGGCTGCAGTGTGAGTACTGCGCCAGAGGAGGGGGGTAATGATGCAGTGGTATTATAAGGACTTAGCAGCTAAGTGGATAGATTTTTTGCAAGCTGCAGTCACAACCATAGTATGTACTATTTGATGTTGTAAAGTCGCTTATGAGGATGTCGCAAAACGACTGCGCTCAACAATACGTCGTCAAAAATCGACTCAATATGCGCATTTACACCAGTAATACCCAACAACAGGGGCACACTGACTCCGCGATTTCGCAGATTTTTTCCTTGGCTTGTTATCGCTCGCTACCTTTTGCGACACTCTCTTATGGGGTGGTGTTATCTGGCAAGCCATGTCTTACTGACCAGTAACTGTTCACCTTGTGATAATTTGCAGCTGTATTCGCAACCTGCGCGTACAGCACCTACGCCTGCCGGTGTACCTGTCATCACAATATCGCCGTCTTCTAACTCCATAAAAGTCTCCAACTCTTTTAAGATAGCAGCAGGGGAGTAGATCATCTGTAAAATATTGCCTGCTTGGGTCAGCTCACCGTCAACCTCTAAACGAAGGTTAAGTTGATCGCTGAGTGCATCGATGGCGATAAACTCACTGAATAAAGCAGCGCCATTAAAGGCTTTGGCTCGCTCCCAGGGAAGCTGTTTCTCTTTAAGACGGGACTGTAGTGCACGTTTTGTGAGATCCAAACCGACAGCGACTGCACTAAAGCGCCCTTGTTGGTATAAAAAACACATTTCTGTTTCAAAGTGGATCGCTTGAGCCTGCTCATTTTGGCCTTGTACCGCGTGTAATTGATCGCCAATAGCGCTGTTGGGCTTGAGGAAGATCACCATATCATCCGGAACCTCATTATTGAGCTCGTTGATGTGAGCGAGATAGTTGCGTCCTACACAGATAATTTTGCTTGGTGTTATTGGCTGATTGTTGAAGATAATGTCTTTCACTAGAGACCTGCTGGTATTTTTAAGGCGTGGTTAAAAGGGGTCGTTAAAAAAGTCGCTAAACAGCAAAACTATACGCTGAAAATTTGGCGCTGCCCAGTCAAAGGAGGCGCCATTTAATAGTTGCTGAAATACCGATTAATTTGTGTTATCTTGCCGACAAAATTTATGGTGGTAAGTGCTGGTTGGTTTTTATACAAATAATAGAGTCGTTGTAAGTCTCTGTTTTTGGATGAAAACTAACAAATCAAAATGATGATTTGTGAGTGCTTACTCGAAGACACAACCCATTAACATGGAAAAAATAATGTTCGGATTTGATATTTATAATTTTTATTCAATTGCACCTTCTATTGCTATCGTAGCTGCTATGGTGGGCATGTCAGCATATGGCATCTACTTTATCCGCCAGCAAATCGCTAAAGACGGATTAAAAGCTCAGTCTAAATAAGACTTTAGCCGCATTACAAAATCTAAAAGGCCGAATACAGTAATGTGTTCGGCTTTTTTATTTGCTAAAAAACATAGAGTGGGTCGTTTGCTATTGAGGTTTTATGCTTAACCAATTTGTAGCATTTACTGATAGCGACTAGCTTTTCTCTAAAACTCAGCTGAGCGAAGGGCACGATCACAAGAGCGGGTTAGATGTTCTGTTAAAGCGTCGACAGCGCCTTCTACATTATGCTTTTCAAGTTCATCAATGAGCGTTAAGTGTTCACTGAAGGCAGGGCCTTCATTGAAAAATTGTATCGGTAAGGTGAGGCGCGCAAGCAGCATCGTCGTCTCTATTTTTTGCGCTATTTGCGTAATGACATCATTATCTAAGGCTGACACAATAGTGTGGTGCAGTTGTTGATCAAGTTTTACTCGGCTATTGTAGATCTCTGCTATCTCTTCCTGAGATTGTGGGGTTCTAGCGAGTATGGCTTCAGTGGCAACACGAAACCGGCTAACTTCCTGCAAATCACAGTTTTGAGCGTAAACTCGAACCGCTTTGGTTTCAATCATTAAGCGAATTTCATAGGCGTCAGCAATTTCTTTTTTCTTCACTTCTCGCAAGTAAACTCCGCGCTTTGGAATGAGCTCAACAATACCCTCACCTTCAAGGCGTTTCAGTGCCTCTCTGATTGAAGCCAGACTGCAGCGTGTTACCTCTGCAATCTCGCGCTGACTCATTAGTCTACCGAGTCGAAGTTCGCGGCGAAATAAACAGCTCATGAACGCATCATAGGCTTCGCTGCGTAAGTTACCTTTGAGTTCAGGAGTATTCGAGGTGGAGCTTTTTTCTTGGGGAGACATTTGCTTTCTCTTACAATTGGCTAACGACAGCATCTGAAATTAGCGTTATTAATCACCATTAGCAGGTGAATATAACAAATTAATCTTAGGCGCTCAAGTGAGCGCCTAGAACTGATTTTACACCTGACGCTCAATATTAGAAGGTACAAAATCTGAGCTGGATGATTAACGCAGCTACCAATGGATTGGTATCTGCAAAAAATATCAGAGGATTTAGATTGTTGTGTTTTTATCTAATAAAAAACGACTAAAACTGTAGTAAATATCACCATTTCAGCGTATTTATCTTAGTTAAAGCGATTTAAATGTGTTTTTAATTAAAACTAAACTCTTGACTATCGATAATTGATATGTGATATTCGATGAAACTTCAGGTAAGCGCTCAGAAGAGCGCCTAGATAAAAGGTTGTATTTAGTGACAGTTAAAAATGAATTTATGGGCTATCAGCGCCAGTCGGGTCGCCCGGGAATCCGCAACTATCTGTTGATTTTGAATGTCACCGGACTCACCGAGCCTACCGCGAGACGTATCAGTGCCAATTTACCCGGATCTATCATGGCATCCACCCCCTACGGCATGGGTATGATAGGCGATGATGCGCAAAAAACTGAGGCGACTTTAAGTGGTTTAGCATTAAATCCCAATGTTGGTGCCGTGTTAATTCTCAGTGCAGATAGATCTCGCTGCGATCTGATAATGAGCCATTTACAAGGCTGTAAAAAACCTATTAAAACCATTGTTTTTGATCAAGTCGGACATGATAGCTTGCGCATGAGCGATGAAGGCATGCGCCAAGGCGCAGTATTAATGAGAGACATCTCTCGTCAACAGCGAACGCCGCAGCCGCTCTCCGCGTTATTTTTGGGATTTGAATGTGGATTATCGGATCCTACTTCGGGCATTGCCGCCAATCCATTATTAGGTGCTATTGCGGATAGCTTGGTAAAAACCGGAGGCGCCATGGTGATGGGCGAAAGCTTGGAATGGTTAGGGCTTGAGGAGGTTTTAGCAGCACGCGCTGTCAATCCACAAGTCGCACAAAATATTCGAGACGCTGTTTTGCATCGTGAGGCCTGTGCTAAAAAATCCGGCATTAATTTGCTGGGGATTAATCCAAATCGGGCCAACATTCGCGCTGGGCTCAGTACTATCGAAGAGAAGGCGGGAGGCTCAGTGGCAAAATCGGGAAGCTCACCAATAAGTGCAGTACTTGAATACGGTCAGCGCACGGATCAACCGGGTGTTTTTTTGATGGATGCGCCTAGCTATACACCTGAGTCATTAACCGGCTTTGTCGCGGCGGGGGCTCAGTTAATGTTGTTTACCACGGGTGTCGGTAATAGCTATGTGAGTGCTATGGCACCGACTATTAAAATTTCAGGCAATGATTTAACCGCTAAGCATTTACCCCAGCAAATAGATTTTGACTGTTCGGCCATTATGTTTGGCAGAGATCCTAATGATGAAATACAAAGACTGTTGAATACCATTATAGAAGTGGCCTCAGGGGCGCAAACTTTTGGCGAAATTCTCGGGGAAGGCAGTGAAGTAATTAGCCGCTTTGGGCCTTCACTATGAACAATACTCACTCATTAGCACCTTCTATTAGCGCTCTTATGCTGAAGGCTCAAGATGATGTCGCCAATTTGCTGCAAGCAAGCTGCACTGCTCAAGAGGTGATCGTCACAGGGTGTAACGATGTGGCACTGGCACTGCGTTGCCTTGAAGATATCCCCAGGTTTCACAAAATAGCCCTGCGCGATATTGACATCGGCGCAGCTGTGGTCCGTGACGGTTATCCCATTGGTCGGGCCACCCATTATATCAAAGCCGGTAACTGGGTTCATATACACAATTTACAAAGCAGTCGCGCACAGAGCGGCAATAGCCTAAAGGAGAGAACATGACAGCCAAGTTACCCCGATCTTTAGACAAAGGTCAGGTCTTTCGCCAAAAACTGCTAAGTGCAGCAAAAGTCAGTGGTGTTTGGTCCACGCTGGGTTCAGCCGATGTCGCCTATTTGATGGCACGCGCCGGTCTTGACTATATCGTATTGGATTTGGAGCATGGTGCGGGTGGTTTTGAGACGGTGGTGCGTCAAGTTCAAGCCCTCTCATCATTAGATACTTGCGTCATGGTGCGCAGTCCTGATCACAGCGCTGCGTCTATGAAACGTATTTTGGATGCGGGAGCCAACGCGATCTTAGTGCCTTGTGTCAACACGGTAGAGCAGGCACGGGAAATTGTAGATGCCGTGCGCTTTTCACCACAGGGATCGCGGGGCGTGGCAGTAGGTGCAATTGCGGCTGCAGACTACGGTTACATGCCGATCGAGTATTTTGAAAACGCCAATGCAGCGACCACTATCATCTTGCAAATTGAGACGGCTCAGGCGGTCGCCAACATTGAGCAACTAGTACAAGTGGATGGGGTGGATGGTTTTTTTGTTGGTCCCAATGATTTGTCGGCGCAGCTGGGTATCTTTCGACAATACCAGCAACAGGCCTTTATTGATGCGATAGAGAAAGTGGCAAGAACCGTGAAAAGGTCGGGAAAAATTCTTGGCTCTCTGCCTTATCCTGGCTGTACCTCGACACAGCTACAAGATAGTGGCTACCAATTGGCACCGGGTGGTTCTGATCAGCTGTTTCTGCGCGAAGGCGCTCTGAGCGCTAAAGGAGAACAATCATGAGCGATGTACTGAAAATTGAAAATTTTGCCAACCCTATGCCCGCCACCTTCCCGCAGCGATACACCAGCGATGAAAGTGATAAGAGCAATGCTCTAAATAACAGGGTCAAGTGCGAGGCAGTATTAACCACCATCAATCCTGCAAATACCGAAGAGATAGTGGCTTGTTATGGAAGTGCCTCTTTAGCTGATGTTAATTTTGTACTTAATCAGGCACAAATGGCTTTTGCGCTTTGGTCTGGAAAAACCATGAGTCAGCGGGCACAGGCTGTTTCAAGTTGGCTGGATCGTATTGCCCAGCACACTGATGATTTAGCTTATGCCATGACCCGTGAACAGGGGAAACCACTGGCGGAAGCAAAAGCTGAAATCGGCAAAGCACTGCGCGAGTCGCGGCAGATGCTCGCGTTTGCGCAGTCTATAGGTGGGCGAGAAATGCCCGCTAGAGCCGTTGGCTTTAGCAACCAAATTTTACGCCGTCCGCGCGGTGTGGTGCTTGCCATTGCCCCCTGGAATTTCCCAGTGCTCACGCCCCTTAGAAAAATAGTACCGGCACTAATAACGGGCAATACTGTGGTGCTTAAACCTTCAGAGTTTACCCCCGCGGCCGCTTGGATCATGTGTTCTTTGACACAAGGTTTATTACCTGCTGGCGTGCTGAGTCAAGCCAATGGCGCTGGCGATGTGGCTGCTTTACTAGTGCAAGATAAACGAGTGGCTGCGATCACTTTTACCGGCTCTGTTGAGACGGGGAAGAAGGTAGGCGCCGTTGCCGGTGAGAACTTAACCCCCGTCTCACTGGAGCTTGGCGGTAAAAATGCGGCGATCATTGAAGATGTCAAGCATTTCGATGCGGCGCTGGATGCGATTGTCGGTGCAGCCTTCCAGTGTTCAGGGCAACGCTGTACTTCGATTAGCCGAGTGATCGTTAAACGAAACGTTAAAGACAAAGTGCTAGCGGGCCTGAAATCGCGTCTAAGCGCACTTAAAGCAGGTGATGGGGTGCACGATGATGTGAATTTGGGACCTATCACCACGGCGGCACAACTGGACAAAATTGATAGTTTGGTGCAGCAGGCGATTACCGGTGGCGCCACTTTAGTGCTGGGGGGAAAGTGTTTAGATTTACCCGCAGCCCCCAGAGGACGTTTCTACTCACCGACGCTTTTAATCGCAGAAGATGCCACTAACGTCGCTGTACAGGAAGAGATTTTTGGACCGGTTTTAACGTTGCAAGTCTATGACACTGACGATGAAGCGCTAACCCTCATCAATGATGTGCGCTTCGGGCTAACCTCGGCAATTTTTACTGATCGTTTAAGCTTTGCGCATCGTTTCTTGAATGAAGCCCAAAGCGGCATGCTGCACGTTAATCACGGCACTATTCCTGACGATAATATGCCGTTTGTCGGGGTGAAAGCCTCAGGTCTTGGCACTGGTTCAGTGGGCCAGAGCACACTGGACTTCTACACCACCGAACACGCTTCATACATCGCACATACTAATGAGTAACCTATGAAAATTACAGATATATCGATTAGAGCCTGCAAGCATAAACCTGACACTGAGCATAAACTCAAAGATGGCAAGCCATTAAATTTTGAATTTTTGGCCTTTAAATTTGCCACCGATGTCGGTATCGAAGTGGAAACTTTTGGTTTTGCAGGTCGCAGCGCGTTGGCGATGGGCGCCGTAGCCGAGGAGATGGTGAAGCCTTTTATGCTTGGGCGCGATGCCAATTACCGAGAGCAAAACTGGCACGAGTTTCGAAAATATAACCGAGCGTGGAATTTTGTACCAGGTTATTCACAAGCGCCTTTTGATATAGCGATGTGGCTAATGCAATCAATCGCAGCCGATTTACCACTGTACAAATTTCTTGGGGCGTATCGCGATAGTGTGCCTATTTATGGCAGCTCGCTCACCCACAACAATGCCGCTGCCTATGCCGAGGAAGCGCTGGCATTAAAAAACCGCGGTTGGGCGGCGTATAAGTTGCATCCGCCAGCGGATTTCGAAGTGAGTATGCAAGCGCACAAAGCTTGTAGAGAAGCAGTCGGGCCTGATTTTAAATTGATGAGCGACCCGGTAGGCTCGTTAAATTTCCATGAAAATTTGGCATTTGGGAGAATGTTAGAGGGGTTAAATTATTACTGGCTAGAAGAGGCGCTTTACGATGAAAACATCGGCTCTATTCGCGAGCTGGCGAGAACACTGGATATCCCCATTGTCGGCGGTGAAACGGCGGAAAACCATCCCGGTGGCGTCGCGGAAATGATCGCGACTCGCGCGGTGGATATTGTACGTGCCGATGCCTCTTGGAGTGGCGGCATCACAGGGTTAATGAAGACGGCGCATCTAGCGGAATCTTTTGCCATGAACTGTGAAATCCACACCGCTATTTACCACCCGTTGGAGTTGGTGAATCTGCATTGTGCAGCGGCGATGAAGAATAATAGCTTTTTTGAAGTGCTGGTACCTGAAAATTTGTTTGCTATCGGTCTTGAACAGCCTATTGATATCCGCGATGGGCATGCGCATCTACCACAATCGCCAGGCCTTGGTATTGGGCTTGATTGGGATTTTATCGACAATTGCACCATTAAGGAGTTTTCCTGATGGCTCAGCCGGCATCGTCACAGAGAGCTCAAGTGTCATCGCGACAACCGTTACTCAGTGCCGCTAATCAAGCACGTGTGCGCAAGGGTATGATCTACGCAGCATTAATAGTAGTTGCCTGCGTGGTGACTTTTCCGATTATTTGGATGGTCTCGGTCTCTTTAAAACCCACCACAGAAACTTTTTCTCTGCCGCCGACATTAATACCAGAAGTGTTGCAGTTAGACGCGTATTTTAAAATATTCAAAAACGCCTCGTTTCGCAGCTATATGTTTAACTCTTACCTGATTGGTATTGCAGTGACATTGCTGTCTTTGTTACTGGGGACGCTGGCCGCGTATGGATTCTCTCGCTACCGTTTCTTTGGCGATAAAGCGGCCAAACTATTTGTGATTACCACTCAGATGGTTCCAACTATTACCTTACTAATACCCATCTTTGGGGTGATTGTCTGGCTGCGATTATACGACTCTCTGTGGGGGTTAATTCTTACTTATCTTACTTTTTCACTGCCTTATTGCATCATTATGATGAACGGCTACCTCAATACTATTCCAAAAGATTTTGATGAGGCGGCGATCATAGATGGTTGCTCACCGCTGCGAGTACTGTTTAGCGTTTTGTTACCTATGGCAGTGCCTGGGCTGATTTCGACAGCAATCTACACCTTTTTGTTGTCGTGGAACGAATTTCTGTTTGCCTTAGCGCTGACCCGCAGTGATGAGATGCGCACGGTACCGGTAGGTATCTCCATGCTGGTGGGTGAGTTTGGGCTTAAGTGGGATGAGATGATGGCTTTTTCAGTGATTGGATCTATCCCTGTGTTGATTTTGTTTGTACTGCTACAGAAATATATCGTCTCCGGACTTTCCGATGGAGGCGTGAAAGGTTAACAACTTAATTATTTAACGAAAACTATAAAAAAAAGTGGAGAATAACAATGAAAAAGAAATTGCTAACCGCAGCGACAATGGCTGCGCTACTGCTGGGCAGCAGTACCACCTTTGCTACAACTAAAATTGAATGGTTACAGTGGTTTGCCGCTGAAAACTCCAACGGTTTTTACACAAAAATGGTGAAGGAGTTTGAAGCTAAGAATCCAGATATTGAAGTAAAACTAGTCACCCAGCCCTTTGGAAAGGTACGTGAGAGTATTATTACCAACCGTGCAATCGGGCTTGGTTCAGATGTGCTTGGTTTGAATATGCCTTGGACTTCTGTTTTTTTGAAGATGGGAGTGCTGGAGCCGCTAGATGAATATTTAGCCCGCGATAACAGCTTTAAAACTACCGATTTAGTGCAGGCGCCGATTGGTAAAATCAACGGCAAAACCTGGATGGTGCCACTGAATGCTTTTCCGTTTGTGATGCATTACAACAAAGCGCTATTAAAACAAGCTGGGTTTACTGCGCCACCGACTTCATGGGCTGAGTTAAAAACCATGGCGACCAAAATCTCTACTTTAGGTAAGGGGATTAGTGGTTTGGGGCTCCCTTTTTCCTCACAGCCTCCTTCCAATGGGCCGATACTCACTTTTCTACCGCTGTTGTACACCGCCGGTGGACGAATCATGGATGGCACTACCCCAAATTTTGATAACGCGACAGTAGTGCAGACCCTTGAACTACTTAACGATCTAAAAGGCTCAGGTGCGGTTGCCGCAGGTTTTGCATCGCGCACAGGCGGTGTGGATTTAGAGGAGTTTATAGCCGGTAGAACAGGATTTTTGATCTCACCAGGGGTGCACGCTAGCGCTATCCAAAGAGGTAACCCGAAACTCGAGTACGGACTTGCTTCAGTGCCAAAACTAAACAAATCAGCCTACCGTGTCCACGGCTGGGAGCTGGGTATTGCCGCAGACAGTAAAAATAAAGAAGCGGCATGGAAGTTGATTGATTTCCTTTTATCCAAAGAAGTTAATGCCCGCTTTGCCGCTAACTCAAAAGCGCTGCCGGGTAATTTGGCAGCGCTTGATAAAGAAGCGGCGAAAAACAGCCAGATTCAGTCGTCAATGATCGCTATATTAAATGATCATGAGCCTGTTGAAGAGCTGCGTCAGGCTCCTAAATCGCTGGCGAGTTGGTCAATCATGACTGAGGAAATCCAGAAGATGCTGACGGGCACACAAAGCCCAGTGCAAACAGCGACAGCCGTACAGGATCGCTGGTTGAAACTTTTGAAATAACAACCTCAAGGGGAGATTCAGCACGCGCTGATCTTCCCCATTTACTTAACAGAATAAGCGGTGAGCGTAGTGTCTCCATTTGCAAAACGATACATGTCCAATTTGACCCCCTACATGTTTCTGTTGCCGGGATTGTTAATTCTCAGCACATTATTGTCTATTCCTCTGTATAAGGTCTTCGAGTACAGCTTGTACGATAACGTTATCATTAATCCAGAACCACAATTTGTTGGTCTGGATAACTATGTAGAAGTTATCGGTGATACCGGTTACTGGCAAGCGTTGTGGAATACTTTTCTATTTACCGTCGGCTCGGTAATCGGTCACATGGTGATAGGAACTTCTCTGGCCATGTTAGTGAATGCAAATATCAACAAGCGCGCACTGACATTTTTTCGCACACTACTGATCTTACCTTGGATATTTACCGCGGTGGTCGTTGCACTCAATTGGCAGCTGCTATTAAACCCATTTGGTGTAGTTAACTATTCACTGGAGTGGCTAGGGTTTATCAGTGAGCCATTGGATTGGTTTGGCGATGCCGACTTGGCGATGTGGAGTCTGCTGCTCGTCTCAACTTGGCGCGGCTATCCTTTTATTATGATCAGCTTTCTCAGTGGATTGCAAAGTGTGCCTAAAGAGTTGTATGAAGCGGCAGAAATTGACGGGGCGAATTTTTTACAGCGTTTTTGGCATGTGACGCTGCCGCAATTGAAACCGGTGATATACGGGGTCGCGCTATTAGATCTTATCTGGACTTTTCAGCTGTTCCCGCTAGTGTGGCTGACAACGGGAGGCGGACCAGGGCGCACGACAGAAGTGCTTTCTACGCTGACTTATCGGCTCGCTTTTGTCGATTTCGAATTTAGCAAGGCCTCCACCACAGCCGTTACTATATTGGTGATATCGGCACTGTTCACCATACTCTACCTGCGCAATGAAACGCGCCGCAAATAATCTATAAGTGGGATACACAAATGTCCAAAATTGAAATTCGTGACTTGGTAAAACGCTACGACGATACCCAAGTATTACATGGTATCAACATACAAATTGCCTCGGGAGAGTTCACTGTTTTGGTAGGGCCCTCCGGCTGCGGTAAGTCAACTACGCTGCGTATGGTGGCTGGGCTTGAGTCTATTAGTGATGGAGAAGTGGTGATAGGTGATCGGGTGGTTAACGATTTACGTCCAAAAGAGCGTGGCATTGCGATGGTGTTTCAGAACTATGCGCTCTACCCGTCAAAAACGGTCTATGAAAACATGGCTTTTTCACTGCGCTTGTCCCGTGTACCAAAGGCTGAAATAGAGCGCAAAGTACGTGAGGTTTCAGCGATACTCGAGCTCGATCCGCTACTGCAGCGCAAGCCTGGAGAGTTATCGGGTGGCCAGCGACAGCGCGTGGCAATGGGGCGAGCTATTGTGCGTGATCCGGAAGTCTTTCTGTTTGACGAACCGCTGTCTAACTTAGATGCCAAGCTGCGCACGCAAATGCGCGTTGAAATTAAAACCCTGCATCAGCGTTTGAAAAACACTATTGTCTATGTCACTCACGATCAAGTGGAAGCCATGACACTGGCTGATCGCATCGTGGTGATGCGCAGTGGCATCATCGAGCAACAGGGCACACCGGACGAGATCTTTCACAATCCGGTGAATACCTTTGTGGCAGGCTTTATGGGCAGTCCGCAGATGAACTTAGTGGAGAGTAGTGTCAGTGGTGGAAAAATCAGTATAGGTGATGCAAATCATCCTCAGTTAACAGCCGAAATGCAGCTGCCCGATGGTGCTGTCACTTTTGGTATTCGCCCAGATGACATTGAACTGCTGGATGAGCAGAGTGAAGAGGCTAATAATCAGGCAAATAAACAAACAGTTAAAATTAGTTTGGTCGAGCCTGTCGGCACAGAAAAACTGTTTCATTTTAGCTTGGGAGGAAAGCCTTTTATTGGTAAAGCTGATGGCAGAATGCAATTGTCTGAAGGGCAGACAGTCAATATCTGCTTGGATATGCAGTACGGTTATTATTTTGATGCGCAATCGGGTGAACGTATTCGATGAGTAATGTAAAAATAGGCTTAGGTTTTGGGCTGTTAGGTACCAGTAATGTTGCCGCCATTTCGGATGTCGATGCACAAGCCATCATGCAAAGTGCGTTTTCTAATGCCATCCAACGCTTTGATACAGCACCGCTGTACGGCGGGGGATTGTCTGAGGAGCGGTTGGGAAGGTTGTTGCAAGGTCGTCCGCGAGATAGTTACCAACTATCAACAAAAGTTGGCCGCTATCGGCCCTATTCTTCGAAAGTGGCTAATCCTAACAACAATGCCGATGATTGGTGGGATTTTTCTCGCGATGCTACTTTTAAATCGGTAGAGCAAAGCTTAAAACGACTGGGGACTGACCGCTTAGATGTGGTCTTTCTACACGATTGTGACAATCACATTGAAGAGGCTGCGCAAGGAGCTTTTGCGGCGCTGAGTGAACTTCGAGATCAAGGAGTGATAGCAGCTATTGGCTGTGGCAGTAATAGCAGTGCAACGCATCTTGAATTACTGCAACGTATTGAGCTTGATATATTAATGGTTGCTGGGCGCTATACTTTGCTGGATCAATCCGCGGCGAGCTTATTGTTGCCGCTGTGTTTGCAGCGCGGTATTGAGGTTGAATTAGCCGCGCCCTTTAATTCAGGTATTCTCGCCACAGGCCCTAAAGATCCAACCACGCGTTTTGACTACCGCCCTGCGGATAGGGAGGTGCGTGCTAAAGTGGAGAAAATTGCCGCTGTCTGTGCTGAATTTGGGGTCAGCCTTAAACAAGCTGCGCTGGCCTATCCTGCGGCCCACCCCGCAATCAACACCTTAATGCTTGGCCTAGTGGGCCCTGCAGGTTTGAAATCCAACATTGAAGATCTATCAACACCCATGCCCGAAGAGCTGTGGCAAGCGCTTGAGCACTTGGGGATTAGCAACTTTACCGAGCAGGTCGACCTATGACTCATAAATTTATTGATGCACATGTACATATCTGGGATCAATCGCGCAACGAAGAATTTATTGCCACGAAGGTTTTCCCGGTATTAAAGGGAAAGAACTTTCTAGAGCGAGATATGCACAATATGTTAGCGGCCACTAGTGCCAGTCAGGCGGTACTTGTGCATGGACCGGCGACCGATTCTCACACTGACTTTTGTTTACAGCTGGCGCGCCAAAACGAGCAATTTCTCAGTGTTATCGGCTGGATCGACTTGCGAGCGCAAGGTGTTGTAGAGCGACTCAATGAATTGTCCGCAAACCCGTATTTTAAGGGCGTTCGATTAACACCTATGCTCGATAGCGATCCGTGGGACTATCTCAGTGGGGTAAAAACCATAGAAATACTAAAGCTACTGTCAGATAAGGGGCTGATTGTCGAAGTGCTGGCGCCAGTATCGCTATTGCCCGCGGTGGCGGCGTTCTGCCAGAAACTACCAAACTTGACGGTTGTCATCGCTCATTTTGGTTTGCCTGACCTTGACAGTGATGCTATGCAGAGCTGGTTTGCGGCAATGTCAGCAGTAGCTAAATGTCCCAAAACGCGGGTCAAAGTATCAGGTCTGGTACTTCGCGGTGGTTGTGAGAGCGACCGTGCTATCGCAAGTGTCTACGTGAGTCGATTGTTAAAGCTGTTTGGCGCAGAAAGAATGCATTATGCCAGTAATTGGCCAGTGATGACAGCACACTCTAGCCCAGAGATATGGCTGCGTGATTTACAATTGATCCTAGAGGCAATAGGGGTTAGCTCCAGTCAGACAGCGGCTATTTTTACCGGCAATAGCAGGGCGTTGTATACACCCAGTAGAGAGCGCTGGGCCTGAGTGCTCTGCACTACCAAATCCGATCAAAACCTCTAAAAAAGGGCTCTTCAAAGCCCTCTTGCTTAGTGATCAGCCTTACCAATTAAACTGTTTTTTCAACCAATCATTCAGGCAGTGGTATGGCACTAAAAGCTGGATGACTGACACTGGGCAAGTGCATGTTTAAATTTCTCTGTTCGCAGGCTAGTGGAACAGCCACATTGACAAGCTAGAGCTTCGTGCCTTTTAACCCAGATAATAGATTTTCGTGACTTTGCTCCACAATTAGAGCAAGAGATAAAGATTACCGTATTGGAAATGCTAGAAGTCATAAATACACCCAGTCCTTGAGGTAAATGTCAGATTTTATGTTTACAAGTGAGCTTTTTTTTGCTGCCACATTATCACAAGGTCAATGCCCTGCTGCTGACTGCGATAGGTCTTCACTATCGCACGATTTAA
>Ga0105355_10000408_pt1 | contig 39345 bp, 36 predicted proteins | sample GOMGulsemesocosm_2_FD_83508 | JGI IMG/M metagenome (GOLD analysis project Ga0105355, IMG submission 83508) | Methane-oxidizing microbial communities from mesocosms in the Gulf of Mexico - GOM9C Gulf of Mexico | ecosystem: Environmental > Aquatic > Marine > Cold seeps | place: Gulf of Mexico...
CCTTAATGAACTACACAACGATGAACTTGATTTGCTCAGACGTCCCCGCAGGGCTGGTTTAAAAACGCTTTACACATCGTTATTGATTTCGACAATGGAACAACCATTCACTTCAATCAATGCCTTGTTTCAAGGCGCTTTTAATTCCAGCTGAAGCATGCATCTTGAGGTAACTTGGGTATATATCTGAACTAAATAAACTCATGCTTACCAATACCACTAAAGCTGTTAACATGAGCATCACCGTGAGCCACTAACCACTAAAATCAAACTTACTGAATGTTATGACTTATACAAACGAAGACAGTATTTGCCCTTTATGCGAAGAAAGTAATCGCTGTGACGTTAAAGCGAGCAGTGGCTGCTGGTGTATGAAGACTGCTGTGCCAAAAGAACTGTTGGAAAAAATACCCGTTCATCTTAGAGGGGTAAGCTGTGTGTGTAATGCGTGTATTGAACGTTATCATCAACAACAATTAACAATTAATAGATGAGGGTGCTAAAACGTCATTTAAATAAGCTGGCTTTTTCTAGTGTAAAAAGAAAAGCACAGTAAAATAAATTTTTTTAGTCGCTAGCTCTACGCAAACAGTGCGCATGCAAGTAAAATAGCCTCATGAATATATTTTCGAAACTGCTATGAATAAAATTTCAGCTATACATCAACCATTACTCAGTTCAACTGCAAAAATTGCCATTATTGGTGGTGGTGTTGCGGGCTCAACTATTGCGCTGCGCTTTGCTGAGTTAGGTCTTGATACTACCTTAATAGAAAAGGGTCCAAGCCTAGTTAATGGCCCGCCTATTTGTCATTTGCATGCGGGTGGTAATTTGTATCGTGAAATTTGTGATGAGCAATGTTTGACCCTATTAAAGCAATCGATAGATACGGTAAAAGTATATCCGCACAGTATTAATGTGAGGCCAACTGTTATTGCTTTACCTAGGACAGATAAGGGCCAGCCTGAAGATTTATTACCACGTTTAGAAAAATTACGCGCTAAATACAGTGAATTAGTTGCGCAAGATATCCATAATAAGGTTTTAGGTGAGCCAGCAGATTATTTTCGTTTTTATTCACGGCAAGAAATTGATGCGTTAGCTGACAAACCGATACCGGATAAAGCAAACCAAGCCAGTGACTGGTTGATTTCATTTGCTCACCATGTTGATTTAGATAAGCTTAAGTTTCCTGTGCTCTTGGTGCAAGAGTATGGCTGGTCTGCTTTTCGTATGGCTGCTATTACCAGTTTAGCTATTGATCGTTTAGCTAGCTGTCACCTGCAAGCCAATAGCCAAGTGGTTGCTATTACACAGCAAGAAGATGATTTGGGTTGGCAAGTTTCTACAAAAAATCAATCAGATACTTTAATTAATCATCAGCATTTTGACTACGTTATTAATGCCTGTGGTTTTAAAAGTGGTGAAATTGATGACATGGTCAGTGCTAAGCGTCAACGTATGGTGGAGTTCAAAGCCGCTTATGTTGCCCATTGGCCTCAATGCCATGGATTATGGCCAGAGATTGTTTTTTATGGCGAACGAGGCACACCACAAGGCATGGCGCAATTAACGCCTTACCCAGATGGCTATTTTCAGCTACATGGCATGACACAAGACATTACGCTATTTGATCAAGGTTTAGTCGCCAGCTCAGTTCAAAGTGCACAGCCGCAATTAGCCTCAAGATTTATCGAAAAAATTGATAAACAGTGGCCGGAACAATTAGTTAATAACAGAACATTAGGCTCAATTGAGCATATGGCGCAATTTATTTCAAGCTTTACTCAAGCAGAAGTCGCAGCGAAACCCCTCTTTGGTGCGCAGCAAATACCGGGAGAAGATGCCGACTTACGTGCTGCCGATGTGTCTTTTCATGGTCGACACTATGCCCGTGCAGAAATTGTTAAAGGCTCGTCGGCATTAGCTGCCGCCGATGCAATTTTAGCGAATTTAGTTGATTGTGGTTTAATAACGAAGGCAGAATTAGGTGAATATTTAACGAAGCACTATTTTCCGGTAAGCCAGCAATGTTCAGATAGCGAAGTAACCGAGCGAGCAATGATATTAGCCAAGCAACGAGATTACCCTATTGCTTTAGCCAAAAATCTCTAGCTTACTCTTGAACTCATTAATGAGTTCAAGCGTATTAACTGTGCAATCTTTTATTAATCTTTTATTAATCACTTATTAGGAGCGTTAATAACTCTTTGAAGGTATCAAAACACCACTGTGGTTGATATTGATTGAGATCTTCACCGTAGTTATAACCATAAGTTAAGCCAATACTCTCTATATTGGCCGCTTTTGACGCTAAGATATCATTTTTAGAATCGCCAATCATTAAACACTGCTCAGCAGAAACCTTGAGTTGCTCTAAAGCATAATATAATGGTGCAGGGTGTGGTTTTCTCTCTGCTAGGGTATTACCGCCAATTAACAACTCAAAGACCTTATCAATGCCTAAGCCATTTAAGATAGGTTGAATGAATTCTGCGGGTTTGTTGGTAATAATAGCAAGACGAAATCCTGCTGCCTTTAACGAAAACAAGCCTTCTTTTACATCATCATATAACACTGACTCAATGCATAAACACTGTTGGTAATGCGCTAAGAAAATAGCTAAAGCATCTTGAGCAAGTGCCGAGTCTAATGCTGGATTGATTGCTGCTGAGCCAGATAATGCGCGTTCAATTAAGACCTTAGCACCGTTGCCAACCCAGTGATGGATTGTTTCTTGGTCAAACTCTTCTTTACCTAAATCTTTGAGTGTTTTATTAACCGCTAAGGCAAGGTCAGGAGCACTATCTACTAAGGTGCCATCGAGGTCGAATAACAGCACATTTTTTTCTTGAAGGGTCACAGAGTTCTCATTGGATTGCAGGGTTAACACTGAGTGCTATTTTACTCTTCAATGGCGGGATAGCTAGTGTGGAATATCAAAAGTTGTGATGAAATTACAATAATCTTCACAATGAGTAATAAAATAAATCGCTTAGGACGTAGAGAATAAGTTAGCGCTTATATTCTAGGACGCTAACGCCCCAAGTTGAGGTAGGGAGCTTTGGGTGTCCGTTAAAGCGGGGGAATATCAAAATTTTCTCTAAATTATTGTTAGCTATGACTCTCTGGACAACCTACAGCCATTTTTTTAGTTGCTCTCATGAGTTTGTAGCCCTCGACATATAAATATTCAATGCCATCTTCAATAAAAGGGATTGAAGGAACATCTAATGAATTTTCTAGATGCACAAACCCCCAATGTTGCTCTATTGTCATTTTCCCATCGCTAATATCGATAACTCTAGCATCGTCAAATACGACAGAATAACGTTTTTTCGTTGTGCTATTGCCTTTAGAATCATTACTCAGTTCACATTGTAAATAAGCAACTTGACCATCATCAGAAATTATAAGCTCTAACAAGTTCAATTGATAAAATTCTGGCTCTGATTTCTCATTCTGATAATACCAATGACCGACATATTCAGGATTAGTTTTTCCAAGCCAGAGTGTTGCGTCTTTCATGCAAGCTGAAATACTCAATAGTAGCAGTAGAATTAATAAATACTTCATAAAACCTCGTAAAAATACCGCGCTCGCTATGCGGGAAAATATAGTTGTCCACCTTAGGGTGTGTTGCTATATTTCGCTGGCACAAATCTATAATGACCTGTGATCTTATAATCAAAAAGCATGTCAGAAATTTGAGGCCCCTGACCAATATTATGAACAATCATTAGGTGACCAGTTTCAGGATTGACTTGATCTATAACCATACCAATATGAGGTAAATTTCTTGGTAGCATCCAAGTAACAACATCACCAACAGCGTAGTCTCGTATATTGGCACTGACAGGTAAAGTTACACCATGCCTTTTAAAGTAAGTCTGTAAGTTAGGAACACGTCGGTGATCTATATTTCTATCGGTTGAACTTAGCCCCCATATCCGTTTAGATGGATAAAGAGCAAAATTTTTACTCATATCTTCATGGACTAATTTTTGTAAATCAGTACCTATGGTTCGATAAGCTCTAATAATTACGTCAGTACAAACACCTGTATCTGCAGGTACATCACCATTTGGATAGGCTAAAGATACATAAGAGCCATCATAAGTCACCTTATGCGTAGTTCTATCAATTAAACTTAATACTATATCTTTATTGAATTCTGTAGCTTGAATTGTTGAACTTAATAGGAAGAAAAGTAATACAAACTTGCTCATGAACCCTCCTTAGGAATATACGTTTACATAACAGGCTAAAATGGAGCGCAGTGAACAGTCCGCTGTTTTTAGCCCTTGTTAATTCTATTGTTAGCTGCTTTTAAACTTAATTTGAGAATATACAACAGCAACATTATTATCCATATACATTACAGATTTAGGGGCATTGTTACCATCCGGAAAATTAACCATAGGCGCATTTTTTAATAAGCTAAAATATAACTTCATCCAAGTGCTACCTTCTTTTTCAATACCCAATATATCGCACATCAGCTGCTTACATGAAAGGTTCAACAACTCAAACTTATCGCTTAGTTCATGTTGATCAATTAACAATTTTAGTTGCTGCTCCATGTTGTAAGCCCAAGTATCATCTTCAGTTGAATCTTGTTCAATCGGTGGCTCTGATAGAAAGTCATTATCTTGAGATATTTTTGATTTCATATGCTCAGAAGTTTCACTGGACATATTTGCTGTAACCAATTCATCTATTCGGTCTTTGTGATCAACAGACCATTCTTTTAATTCTTTTTGTAAAGCAATAACCGTTTCATCTAGTATATTTTCTTTGTCTGTCGTTTGAACTTGTTCACCTTCAGTATCAATTTGTGTATTGCCTTCTTCAACATTAGGCAGTACTTCCAGGTTACTCGCAGCCAAAATCTCACTTTTAGTTGTTGATACTGACTTTTGTGTTTTAACTATTTGAAAGTTGTCTTCGACTTCCTTTTTATTCACTAATGTTGGCTCTAACTCAACATTAGATTCATTAACTACAGGGTAAAAGACATAACCTAATGTAAAACACACTATGGCTATTAAGGTATTTATAGATAAACTTTTCATTATACTTCCTTGTTATGATTAAAACAGATTCACGGGATAGGTTTTACAGCCAACAGATTCTTGTCCTTTTGAATGCCTTATAGTACGACCAACGCACATATTTAATACAGTAACTTACCACTATATTAGGTATAGATGACATAGTTATTTGGGTTTTATGACTAATTACGTTTTCCGTACTCAAAAGTGGTGATAAGTAGCTATAAATCAATTTATTAGAAGGTAGTGTTGGGTGTGATTCGGTTTTGATTTGTCACCCAATAATGACTTGTACAGAAAAATTTGACTCTGTAGTTACTGTAAAGAAAAACTTCAACTATTCATCTTCAGCGTTTAACTTGTCGTTCAATGATAGATTGCACTCTTTTCAGATGCGGTGACCCAACTCTCATGATTGAAGAATATTGCGACTAGTCACTTATAATATTCTGACGTTTATACGCTATTTTATTAGGCACCTTTTTACGCTGACGATACCAGAATAGATACAAACCCGTTAAAGCTAAAATAACAGGGCTCAGGCCGAGTATGCACCAAAGCACTTTACTGGTTAATCCGGCAAAATGACCGAAATGAAGTTTACGAAAACTATCAACCGTAACGTGCACAGCGCTGGTGTTTCGAATATCTTGTGAACTAACAACGTCAGCTGAACTTTTGTCATAACTAATGCTACTGGCGTAATTACTATTTAATGGATTACTGGTATTTATTTTACCGTAGAAGGTAATGTGCATTTCAGGATCATAAGGCAATAATAAGTAGGTCGCTTCAAAGTCGTTAATGGTATTACTGGTCTTTTCATAAAGAGTTTGTAGTGAAATATCTTTATTATGTAGTTGTTTAGTGACGATATGAGGTGTCTTTATTACATGCTCTTCGACTTCGTGGATAACTTCTGCAATATTCCAATAAGCACCGGTGAACGCTAAAATAATAATGACAGGAGAGCTGGCTATACCAATCATTTTATGGATGTCACTAAAGAATATTCGGCTGGCGGCTTTGACTCTTAAAGTAAAAAAGTAGCGCCAAAATTTACGGTATAAAATAATGCCACTCATACCAAGAAACAATAAGAGAAGAGAGGCAAGCGCGCCTAAAAATATGCCGTTAGCATCAAGTAATAACTTAAAATGTAGATCTAATAACCAGTCGGTTAAATTATCGGAAAGGCCGACGGGCTTTAATAATAGCTCGCCAGTATATTGATTTAAATACAGCTTAGACCACTCATTCGTCTGGTGGGCAATAAGATAAGCGGTATCGGTTCTGTGGTGATCGGTAAATATTTCCCAACTACCAATTTCATGATCAGGGTAAGTAACTTTTACTTTAGCCATTAAGGTATCTAATGAAACCCTTGTTGAAGGAGAGTCATGAGGAACTGACATCTTTTCAGGCATTAAGAGCGTATCTAACTCAACTTTAAACACTAAAATACTGCCAGTGAGTGAGATAAGCAATAAAGGCAACATAGCAATTAGCGCACAATAAGAATGCCACTGATGGAGTTTCTTTTTCATATTCTTTTTCATAAAAGTAGGACAGTTAGCGTAAAAATATACAGATAAATAAAAACCCTAATCTTAAGTAATTAAGGCTAGGGTTTGTTGTAAAGTAGGCAATATTCTAATGATATAAGTCGTAGAAACCTTTAATAGTTTTACCTTTAATCTCTACACCTTTAGTGGCGGTCGCGCTATCGATATCAACCTCATAAACAAAAGCATCGTCAGCCGTTTCGATACTGACATAAACTTTGCCATCGATTATTTCAACAGGCGATGTCCAACGTTTATGATGCAATGGTACGCCAGCTACATCAGTAATAGTTTGGGCAACTAAATCAATGATAACCAACTTATGATTAATTTGATTCTTAGTATAAGCACCCCATGAAGCGGCGTCAGTATCATCGGTAATAATACGGGCGATAGCTTTGTTATCACCTACATAATCAAACCAGAATATTTTACCGCCATCAGTGGCTGCTTCTATATCAAAAAAGTAGTTGGCATCAAAAACTTCTTCATTATTGTTAATGCGTAAAATGGCAGAAGGTTTTGTTGATGCTGGGGTGAAACCTGCGGCAGTAGAGCCGTTAGACATGCTATATAAATCACCATTATCCGTTTTAATCAAACCGATATTACCATTGACACCAATATTACTGGTTCTGTCATCGGCAATAATCGCTTTAGGTGCGGCACCTTCAGCTAATGGATAATCATAAATGGCGACAAAGGCGCTGTCAGCTTCCGGTGTGCCCCAACTCCCGGCATCATCCATTTTATGAAAAGATAAAAATAATAAATCACCACGCACAACTAAAGCAGTAGGGTAACCAACGGTGCCTTCACCCTTGGTACCTGTGTCTACATCATGAATAGTATAGTTAACCTTGCTGGTCACTAAACCTGTTTCAGCATCAACACTATAAAGTGTACGCTGGGTATGATTACCATCTCTGGGGGCATCGGTGGCAAGTAAAAATTTATCATCCACTGCAGCAAACATTTCTAAGGTATTGGTGAACTCAAAAGAGGACAGTTTGACCACTTCATTATTCGAGTCAACTTTGTATGAAGTTGCTTCATTATTTTCATAACCGACAGTAAACAAGGTATTGCCGACAGGGAAAAAATAATTCCAGCCTTGTTGCTCAATACCTTTATCATCAGCTGTTAAAGCTTCTGTTGTTATCGAATCTTGAGTGACTAAATACTCAGGTTCTTTATCTCCCGTCGTTTTAAAGGCAAAAGTAAAAGGGCCCGGCTCTACAGCGACTGGTGGAACGATGACTTCTTTTTCTTTTTCATTGCTGTCGCTACTGCCACAGGCCGCTAAAGTTAAGGTTGCAATGAGCAAACCTAGCGTTTTTAATTTAAACATGAGTGTCCTTAAAAGGTTAATAGAGGTATCGGAATTTGAGGTAGAAGGCTCTACCGGGTTTTTCAATTTTGAAATTGTCGAAGACTTCAGCATCGAATATATTGCGTGCAGATAACGAAACGTTGTAACTGCCATCGGCAAAGCTATATTCAATATCGAGGTCGTGAGTTAGTTGTGTTGGGATAACTAATTTATGATCGGTATCGCCATTGCCTTCCCAGTTTAAGAAAAACTCGTCTATAAAGGAGCTCGTCCAGAAAAGAGATAATTGGTCATTATTGGCGACTTCAAAGTTTGCTGCTAAACGAGCATTAGCAAATAAATAGGGCTCGTTAGGCATACGTTTACCGTAATTTAGATCCTCAACACCTTCATAATCAACTTGTGATTTATTGATTAAATCTTGATAGGTCGCATTAACTTGCAGTGAATAATTGTTATAAAATCGCAGATAATAAGAGCCTTCAACCCCCGTGGTTTCTACCTTTTGTAAATTAGAATATATGCCGTAAATAATGCGGTCTGGTAGGTAACGAATGAAATCACTGGAATCACGATAAAAGACATTTGCTTCAAAACGCTGTGCGGTATTTTGTGAAATAAAGTCAGTCAATACGCCTAAATTAACATTGTGGCTTTTTTCAGGTTTTAAATGAGGGTTTGGTCTAACGTATTTACCCGTACCTAAAATTTCTTCTGCTTCAGGCATGCGATAGGCAAGTTCATAAGAGGTTTTTACTAACCAATTCGGGTGAACTTGGTAGCTGAGTGATGTGCCGTAACCCAGCTCACTTAAATCTACTTCGCTTTTTACATTTTGTAGGTTGAAGTCTATCGATTGTTCAGCATTAATTTCACCTTGAAAAGCGTAATGTTTTGCAAAGGTATTCCATTTTAATTTTTGGTCTAGCGCGTTAGTGTCGAAAGCTAAACCAGTGACGGCTTTTCTTATCCAATTGGGTAAACTAAAAACGGTGTTATTGAGGTTTACTGCATCATTGCCTGTCTTTTTTAAGTAATTATGGCTATGACTTAGTTGTAGAGCACTATCACTGGTCAGTTGATATTGCGCAGAAATATTTGCCCTAAATACATCATCTGTGACGGTAAATAAAGACTTGCTGCCAAGCTCTCCTTGTAATTCATCGGCCTTAACTGTGTACTCGCCCAGCCAGTTATAATCGCGGTTGTAGGTATCGTTAATCAGCTGTTCATTTTTACCTGTAAGCAGGTAGGCTGAAATAGCTAAAGCATCGAAGCGTTTTTTGTAAATGGCTGATATAAGTTGGGTATCTGTTTCACTGTTAAGCTTGCCAAAGACATTATTGATTGAGGTGGTGGTATGTTGCTCGTTATTGCGGTTTTTTGCGCCGGTAATGGCAATTGATAATTCATCAGCAAAACTTTTATTAATTACACCAAATTTTACGTTGATCATTGCTGCCGAGTATTCGTCATGAAAACGTTTGGCGCTCATACTGCCAGTAATATTACCTAACTCGTCAGTGCTATTAACGTTGTTCATTTTATAATCATTGTCAGCATGTTCAAGATTACTTGAAATTCGAACAAAGGCATCATTGTCAAAAATTTTCTGAGCGAAGACACTGGCCTTGTGTGTATTGAATGAGCCATAGGTATACGACAAATCGAGTAAGTCTTGATTAAGATCAGGGGTAATCACATTAATGGCACCACCTAAGGCATCCGCACCAAGAGAAATAGGAACCACACCTTTATAGACTTCAATCTGTTCGACTAAGTTGGCGGGAAAGGTTAACGCTGAACCAAAATCTTCCATGGGAATGCCGTCAATGAAGTAACGTATTTGATTACCTGAAAGACCATTAAGCGATAAATTAAATTCAGCACCTAAACCACCACTTTGCCTAACATTAATGCCGGGAGAGCTTTGTAAAATCTGCAGTAAATTGTAATTTGAATTCTTAAACTCTTCAGTGAGTAACACATCCACTTTAAAACCAGATGAAAGCAGCTCTTTTGTAGAATCATGACCAACAACTTCGATTTTTTCAATATCGCTTACATCACTAGTGTTGGTACTGGTATTGGTGCTTGTTTTTGTACTGATATTAATAGGTGTTTTATCTTCTTGCTGAGCGGAAAATGCGTTATTTACAACAAGGGCATTAAGTACAAAAGCATAACTGAGTCGTGTCAGTACGCTTAATAACAGAGGGTTTGAGTGGGAAAACAAGAAAACTCCAATCACTCCATGATGGAGCTAGTTAGATAGTCTTACAGAAACCTGAAAAACCTAAAGGAAATAGTAATGAGATCGATTATCATTTGTATTGATTGGGTTGTCAATATGTAATATTAGGTTATTGGTACAAGGTTTTTGTTTCTTTCTTATTGAAGTATCAACAGTAAGGTAACCTTATGTTAAAAAGTTGTTTACACTTGTTGCTTTTATTAATGTGATAATATAACATCGTCGAAATTGTTACACTATCACATTGGATTGTCACCTCAACATGAATAAGTTCACACTACTGGCAAGTGCAATTGCCCTAGCTACTTCAAGCACCCAAGTACTTGCTGAGCAAATAACAGGTCTAATTACTAATGAAGCAGGTAAAACCATTAGCGGCGCCACGGTTAAAGTTATCGGCACCAATATCGCTGTTATTACGGGTACTACCGGTAGATTTAACCTAACAGTTGAACCTGGCAAGTATGAGTTGCATGTCGTTGCTAGCGCTTACGTACATCAAAATATTCAAGTCGATTTAGCTGAAAATCAAAGCCCGACACTCACCGTGCAATTAGATAAGTCAGCGTTAGAGATTATTGATGTTAGCGCCACGCCTTTTCATAGCTCAAATATAGAATCGGCTTTGCCTATCACGGTATTACACGGTGAAAGCTTACGTATGCGCCAAGCGAATACCTTGGGTGATACCTTAAGTAAAGAAGTAGGCGTGCACAGTAATTTTCATGGTGGCGTAGCTAGTACACCGATTATTCGTGGCTTAGACGGACCACGAGTATTAATTACACAAAATGGTTTAGATGCGGGTGATGCCTCACGTGTTGGCCCTGATCATGCTGTTTCAACTGAAACATCAACCAGTGAACGTATTGAAGTATTACGCGGCCCTGCAACCTTATTTTATGGTAGTGGTGCTATTGGTGGCGTGGTCAATATTGTTGACGAAAGTATTCCTAAAAGTACAGAAACTAAAGGGGAATGGTTAACAGAATACAATAATAATAACGAGCAGGCACTCGCATCCGCCTCGTTCACCAGTGGTATCGGTAATGTTGCTGTGCATGCTGATGGCTTTTATCGCGACAGTGAAAATTATCAAATACCTGAAAAAAATGGTGTTGATGAAGTGGCTAATTCGGCCGCTGAATCCAGTGGTTTTACCTTAGGCACAAGTTATTTACTCGAGAACGGTTTTATTGGACTTTCTTACCAAAATTTAGAGCAAGAATACGGTATCCCGGGTCATAGTCATGGTGATGAAGACATAGAAGTTTTTGCTGACTTAAGTCAAAATCGCTTTCAGTTATTAAGTGAGTTAAATTTTGAAGGTAATGTTATAAAATCACTTAATACTAAGGTTGGTTACACTGATTATCGCCATACTGAAGTTGAGTTGGGTGTCGTGGGTACTACTTTTGATAACGAATCTCTAGAAGCACGTATTGAACTATTGCATCAAGACTTTTGGGATTGGCGTGGTGGTTTCAGCATTCACTATAAACAAAGTGATTTTACTGCCGTTGGCGCAGAAGCATTTACACCGCCATCAGCAACAAATTCACTTGGTTTAGCGTGGATAGAAGAGCGTCATTTTGGCGACTTTTTAGTACAGCTTGGTGCGCGTATTGAGCGTACTGAAGTATCAGCCGCTAAAGTGCGCTTGCCGGAACTTGAATTAGTTGAAGCAGCGCATGATGATCACGGTGCAGACGAACATGCAGCACATGACTCGCATGACCATCATGATCATGGCGATCATGAAACACAAGGTTATACCCGCAATTTTACTGTTGAACATGTTTTTACACCAGTTAGCCTATCTGCTGGTTTAGTTTGGGATTTTACCGATGGTTATAACATAGGTTTATCGTTATCTCATTCACAACGTGCACCGTCAGCATCAGAGTTATTATCTTTTGGACCTCATATTGGTACCGGATCTTATGAAGTAGGGGCTTTATTTTCATTACATGATGACCACGGTGAGGCCGCTCATTTTGGACTGACTGACCATGATATTGTCATGGAAACTGCGAATAATATTGATCTAAGTTTACGTAAGTTTAAAGGTGATTTTGGTTTTATCTTAAATGCCTTTTATAACCAGATAGATGATTACTATTATGAGCAAGCGACCAACTTTTCCGCTGGTGATGGTCATGATCATAGTGCCCACGCCCATGGCGAACATGAAGAAGAAGCACATACGTTACCGCTTTATATCTTTACCGCACAAGATGTATCCTTGTATGGCTTTGAAGCACAGGCTGTCTGGCAGGTAACCGATGAATTTTCATGGAAAGTACAAGGCGATGTTCTGCGTGCACGTTTAGATGACGGTGGAGAATTACCGCGTACACCACCGGCACGTATTGCGACCGAACTGAGTTATCAAGGCGAAAGTATTTCTGCAGACTTATTTGTTAGTCACTATTTTGAACAAACGAATACTGCAGCATTAGAAACTTCAACAGACAGTTATGTCATGGTTGATGCCAACGTTAATTATCATTTTTCTTTAGGGCAGCATGATTTATCTGTGTACCTCAAAGCCATAAACTTAACGGATGAGTATGCGCAAGTGCATACCTCATTTCTAAAAGACTTAACTCCTTTAGCTGGGCGCTCTCTTGTTATTGGCCTGCGCGGCTCGTTTTAAATCAGTTTCAATTCAGTATTAAAGAAATATTCATTCAATTTTCAATTTTCAATTTAGCGCCCATCAACAGGTGGGCGCATCACTCAATATTTTAAAGGACAATCATGAAAATCATATCGTTAAAAAGCTTGTTATTGGCATGTGCAACGACAGCACTTGTTGGTTGTGGTGACAGTGAAACGAATATTACAGAAATTCCACCGACACCTGCGCCAATTGATGATGGTCATGGCCATGATGAAGAATTAGGCAAGGGGCGTTTAGCGATTGCCGATAAAGACAATGCGTTAGTTCATATTTTCAACCTAGAAGATAACAGCTTAGTTGAGTCGATAAGCATTACAAACCCTGCAACAAAGTTGCATGCTAGCCCAGAAAACCGTTATGCAATTGCCGTACAAAAAGATGCTAATGATTATGGCAATATTGAATTTATTGATGGCGGTGTCTGGCAAGAGTTACATGGTGATCATTATGATCAACATGAAGATGCCCCTGTTGTCACTAGCTTTACCATGGAAGGTGTTAAACCTGCACATTATGTGCCCCGTGGTGATAAAACAGTATTATTTTTTGACGGTAAAGAAAATAGTGACAATGCTTCATTACATGTACTTAGCGATGAGAGTATTACTGGCGAAGGAGTGATTGCCTCGCACGACTTTACGACTTTTATGCACGGAACAGGCGAAATTCGCGGTAACTATGTATTAACAGTTCATCGCCCGATTGAGTTAGCTGACACCAACTTACCTGATCAAGTGGTGTTATTTGAAACTCACGATGATCACTTTCATCAAGAACAAGTATTCGATACTAAATGTGTTGATTTACATGGTAGTCATCAAACTGAAAACCATACTGCTTTTGCTTGTGATGATGGCATATTAACTATTGCTCAAAATGGTGCAACTTTTACTGACAGTAAAATTGCTTACCCCGCAGAGGTATCAGAAGGTGAAGGTAAACGTATTTGGACCCTTAAAGCGAGTGAACATAACGCTAACTTCTTAGGTTTAACACCACGCGGAATCTTTATTATTGACCCAGTAAGTCAGAATATTAGTCGTTTTGAACGTCCTGCTGAAGAAAATACTTACTTCCCGCGTTACGCATTTGATGCTCATCATGAACATTTCTTATTACTTGATAAAAATGGTGCTTTAAACGCATACAGTGCAGAGCATAACTGGGAACTTGAAAAGACAATTCCAGTACTTGAAGCACTTGCGGATGATGTTAGACCATTAATTATTAGTTCAAAAGCACATGAGCTTATTTATATCATTAACGGCCAAGAAGTAACAACGGTTGACCTGAATGAAGGTGAAGTTGTTGGTCATTTTGACTTAGACTTTATGCCAAGTCAGGCTGCATGGTTAGGTGTTGCAGTTGAAGAGGAACACGAACACTAAAAACTTACTGCTCGCGCATGGTATTGTTGTTTCCTGTTTAGCCACATGCAAATGTGGCTTTTTTTTATCTGAATTACACCAGTCACTTGAATAAAAGTTGGCTATCTCGCACAATAGCGGAGATTTTTTCTCCTCTATTTATAAATAATTATTAAGATTACTGCATGAAACAAATACTGTTAGTCGCCTCATTATTGTTATTGAGTGCTTGCCAAAACACGCCAGAAGTAAATAAAGAAATAGGTGATGTTAACCAAGCGGTAGCAATCAATGCGATTTTAACCCAAACAAACCAAGCTGTGGTTACAAAAACAACCCCGATAGCTAAATTACCTCATCAGCATGAAGATGTTTGGCAACGTATTCGTAGCCAGTTAACGATTGAGGTGCCTGACAATAAAGAAGTGGCTAAATGGCGTGACTATTATTTAAGTCATCCTAAGTTTATGATGACTATTTCAAAACGCGCAGAGCCCTTTTTATATTATATTGTTGAGGAAATTGAAAAGCGTAATATGCCATTAGAGTTAGCATTATTACCTATTGTTGAAAGTTCATATATACCTTATGGCGTTTCACATATGAGTGCTACAGGTTTGTGGCAATTTATGCCTGTATCGGCAGAACGTTTTAATATAGAGCAAAATTGGTGGTACGACGGTAGACGCGATATTGCTGAGTCGACTCGTGGCGCACTCGAATATTTTCAATTTTTTCATGATAGTTTTGAAGGTGATTGGTTAAATGCAGTGGCAGCATTTAACTCAGGTGAAGGTCGTGTTGGTAGGGCAATTAAAAAGAATAAAAAAGCAAATTTAGGCACTGATTTCTGGTCACTTAATTTACCCAATGAAACCACACACTTTGTCCCTAAATTATTGGCTATTGCCGATATATTAAAACGCGCTGATGAGTTGAATTACACCTTTACGCCCATTAAAAATAGCCCTGCAATAGAAATTATTAATATTGATAGTCAGTTGGATATCAGTTTGGCGGCAACATGGGCAGATATGGATGCCAAAAAGTTATTTAGACTCAACCCTGGTTTAAATCGTTGGGCGACAGCGCCTGATAGCCAATATCAATTGATGATCCCTTACGCTTCAGCGGAATCATTTAAAAGCAAATTGGCGAGTACCAATAAAAAAGACTGGTTACGCTGGCATAGTTATCAAATTAAATCAGGTGATAACTTGGGTAAAATTAGTGCGAAATATGCAACGAATGTTGACGCGCTTAAAAAGTTGAACCAACTAAACTCAGACACAATACGCATTGGACAAAGGTTAATAGTACCGTTAACGGATACCGACGCTTACCCTTTACAGTTGGCTAAACTGAGTAAAGCCAGAATAACGCATACGGTAAAAAGTGGTGATAACCTATGGGATATCAGCCGTAAGTATAAGGTGAAAGTGCAAGATATAATACGTTGGAATAAACTTGCCGCGAATAGTTTGTTACAGCCTAAACAAAGGTTAAAAATTCGTTTGAAATCTTAGTTAACCTGAACCCTGAATAATGAGTGCTTGATGTTTAAGTAAAAACAACAAGTTACATTGTTTTCACTAAAACTTATCAGATAGTAAGTAGCGATATACTCTATCAATGTTTCAATTTATTCGATTATCAAGGCAAAACGTTTATGAATAACTAGTTATTTATCTACGTTTTAACGCTGAGAATCTGATAAATGGGAATGTTGAGTAAGTGCTGCTTATCCAGAATTCAGGTTAGTCAACATTGGCGGTAGTACCGTAATAGGTGTGCTGCCAATTGTTATTTTATCAATCAGCCGATAAGTTAACATTAGTAACTGAGTTGTTGAATAGGCATTATCTATATCCGCACCGTCGGGGTCTAATATCTTGACGACATAGCTCAAATGTCACTGAAAAGCTAAACTTAAACCTAAAGCTTCACTTGCGTCTCTTCCGGAAAATACACAAGTCATAACTCCTGCGTAGTCAGTGCTACTTAATGTGTCTATTAATAAGGACATTAAGTCATACATTTTGCACCGTATAATGTTTCATCAACTATTTTGTATCTATTTAAATTAATTATTTTCTTGTTAACTTAACGAATAAAAAAGCTTCCTAGTTAAATGATTAGAAAATATTACGTTGTATTACAGCGACTAGTATTTGTATTTTTAGTATGTCTATAATACCCAGGTATTTTATTTGTAATCCACTGTTATTAATCGTTTTATACTTATAGTGTAACGTTTGTTTCAACTGTTGTTAGACCGTCTTTATTTTAATTGATGTGTTTTACGTGAAAATTATTTTAAATAGAAAGGAAAAAGTTATGAATGCACCGGAAAACCTTAGACTCGACACAAAAGAAATTAACGTACCATTCACTTCGACTAGTGATGATGATTTAGTCGGTTCAGTCGCGACGTTTTTTCAAGTTCAGCCGAGTCAAGGAGTTGGGGATTGGACTACTCGCATAGTTAATACCTCTACTGGCGAACCAACGATAGCACCGCCATTATTATTTTCTTTTCAATCTCTGGTATCCACCAGCGAGATACAGAGAGAGTTGGAACCATATCAAAAAGTAACATTGATTGCTGACCTGCAACAGAGCGATACTGAGCTGTGGCAATTTTACGGGAACGGCGTTGTTTTTATTAATGAACCATCAGCAAGCAAACTGCGCGTGCAAACCGAAATAAAAAACCAAGGTCAACGTTTAGTTATCACTATAGATAATGTGGCAAATAATTTAGAACTTACTGAATTAGCCTTTCGTTATGTTGCCTCGTGCATGGATGTGAGTAACGAAGGTGCAGGTGAATTGAAAGTCTATTATTCGCAAGACCCCGGTATTAAAGTTGGTCGTGGAAAACTTTAAGTTTTCCTGTTTAGATTAATAAGCTAAAGCTGGCATCTGTTGGGGTTGCCAGCTTTAATCAATAGTTGTTGGAAATCAGTATTGTCACAGAGTGAATCAAACCAAGGTAAATTAAACCAAATAAGTCCAAAACCAGCCGCCAAGGCTTCTTCTATTTGATTAACTGCGGATACCTGTTCACCTAATTGGCTATAGACCAAGGCGGCGGAAAAAGCCACTTCACCGTTATCAGGAGCTAATTTTTTCGCTTGGTTAAGCGCTTTTATTGCTTGTTTGTGTTGGCCTATATGCGCATAAGCCTGTGAGCGCTCTATCCAAGATCTAACATCATTTTTTGTTTTATGTAACTTAACAACGTGCAAATAATGTTTGTGTGCTTGCTCTTTTATTCCTAATATCAGCTTAATATCTGCGAGATTTAATATTGTAAGTGGATCTAGAGGTGTTTTTTTGAAGGCTGATAGAGCCATTTGCAATGCATCGTTGTTGCGACCAATTAAGGAATAAGCCACGCTTAAGTTATTAAAGTCACTGCTCTGCGGATTTATCTTGATAATATCTTCATACATTGGAATAGCAGCTTTTAACTCTCCCTCAGATAAATAGATAGCAGCCAATATTTGTTTGGCATCATTATTCATTGGTGTGATAGTCAACAAGTTTTTAAGGGTCTGTTTCGCATGAGTAAAATCACTTAACCAATAATAACTTAAGGCTAAGTTGTATAATAGTTTTGTATTTGGTCGTAAAGTTAAGGCTATTTTATACTGCTGTATGGCTTGTTTTATTTCATTATTATTTAATAACAGCATAGCCTGATATTCCATCAAAGTAGAGTCATCTATGCCTCGCTCAATCGCTATATTGAGTTGTCGTTTTGCTTTCTCAATATTCCCTGTGGTTAAGGAAATAGCAAAAGCGTCAAGGGTTTGAAAAACACTGATTTTATATTCTGCTGGTGCTAAAGCTATGATATTTTCGATTTGTTTAATATATTTTGACTCGTTAGTTTCAGTATATAAGTTGAGCGCGTTTTCTCTATATAAAGAATAAGCCGCATATAAATAGGGTGAGCTAGTGATGATCGCTTGCAGCTGTTGTAAATTAGCCTCGCTGCTCTTTCCTGCTATCATTATTTGATTATAGAGCATGACATAATTGAGGTAATCTTCAGGTTTAATCGGCTGTTCAGCTAAAATAGTAGTATTGTAGTTTGAAAAGATACCGGCAATGTTAGTTTTAGTCTGTTGATAAATATCGTAATAACTTTCTACTTGGCTAGGCCATTTTTTCTGAGTTAAAACCGTCCATTTTCTTATTACCGTCTCCACGCCGTTTTCATCTCTGCTCATTATATTCGAGTCAGTCGTTAAACGTGACAAGGTGACATCACATTTAATATTATTACAGTCGAGTTGGGTGGTGATGATATCACTGGCACCTGTTGCCGCCGCTATGTTATCGAGGGACGCAGTTTTTCCTGATGAATCCTTACTGACTCCGGCAACTTCACTTCGAGAAATTAACCTCAGACCTCTGGTATTAATAATACTCTGACGAATTGCATCGTCTAGGGTGGCAGTGACTAAATCTTTTTGCATCTCTGCAATGGGATGATCTGAATTTATTTGCGTAACCGTTGCGGGCAGCACCACGATATAACGTACAGGTAGTTCAGCGGGCGCAAAGAGTTCATCACGATAAATGCCCGCGGTAACTAATAGCGCTATTAACAAAGGAATGAACAAGGCAAACCTAGAAAAAATAAAACCTCTACCCTTACGTTTGGTCGTTGTTGTATCACTTATATTTGTGTTCGTTAGCCCAGCAGCAAGTTCGCTTGATAGCTCTGCGGTAAGTGGCTGAGTATCTTCAGCTAAAATTTCTTGTTGACTAAGATGTTTAGTGATTTTTTCAAATTGCTCAGTAACCCACTGACTAGATTGCGGACGTTGTTCTACTTTATGCGCTAATAAGCTGTTCAGTAAACTGACTAACTCTCGTGGTAAGTGTGGCACGATATCTTGTGCGGGTTGGCCTTGTGCTGCGAGTATTTTTTGCGCGGTTTTACTGGCTGATTCGCTGGCAAAAGGGTGCTGTCCACTTATTAACTGAAAGGTAATAATGCCTAAAGAAAATAAGTCGCTACGAAAATCAATTTCCTGAATTTCAGCATCAGGTAAAATATTGCTGAGTTGCTCAGGAGACATTGCCGTTTGGCTGCCAAAACTTTGCGAGTTATTTTCTAACGAAGAGGCTAAGTTACTATCAGCTTTAGTGAGTTTGGCGATACCAAAATCAACTACTTTAACACCGCCATGCTGATCTATGATGATGTTGCTCGGTTTTAAATCGCAATGCACAATTCCCTGATTATGTGCAGCAGTTAAGCCCTTGCTAATTTGACTAATAATGGCGAGTTTTTGTGTTAGCGTAACAATATGTTCTTGTTGGTAACTTTGTAATGTTTTACCGTCTAGGTATTCCATTACCAACGAGATTTGCTGTTCTTGTTGAGTAATATCGTAAATTTGTACTATGTTGGCATGATTAAGCTTAGCAAGTAATCTTGCTTCATTTAAGGCGGTTTCTATGGCGTGCGTATCCGCCAAATTATTGCTTTTGTTATGTGCATTATCATTAGTATTGTTATTACGGGAGTCAGTGCTGACCAACTCAGCTTTAAGTATTTTTATTGCCACTGTGCGATGTAAGCGCTGATCTTCTGCTAGATAAATTTCACCCATACCACCTTGGTTGAGCAATTTAATTATTTTGTAGTGGCTAGGGAGGGTAGCTTGTACGGCTTGAGTTAACGCTGACAAATTATTGGACTACCTTCTTTGATGATATATTAGGTGATGAGTTAGGCGATACATTTGTTGGCAAAACAGCCTGTTGTTGAGTTGAAAGCTCGGCTTTTCTCAATGAACTTTCTAATTGGTGACCCTTATAAATTTCAAACGCGGGGCAAGCGAATCGTACTTGTCGTAATTGTCGTTCTATTACATTGTCAGCATTATGCACGTTGGTCAACATGTCTGCAAATTGTTTACGGCTACGGTGAATTTGAATGTTCAGGTGCGCCATATCTACGCCTAAATCTCGGAGTAAACGATCTGTATTTACCCAGCCTTGTTCAGTACTCGGTAAACCTTTTTCGGCATCTTCCACTCTATATCGGGCTAAGCTTAATGTTAAATAATGGTGACTGCGGGTGTGTAAATTGGTTGTTTCTTGTGGTGATTTTACTTTCAGTTTTGTTATTTCTTCGTTTAAGCTGAGTTCAAAAACACAAAACAAATCTGAAATTTCAAGCTGAGGTGAAGCACTTAGTTCTGTGTTGTCCTCCAAATGGCTCAATTGCAGCTGCCAGCGCTGATTACTAAATTCAATGACGTCATTTTCTTGTAACAAGCGAGGTTCTAATTGTGGTTCATTAACATACTCTATCGACCATTGGCCGGTAAATTGATGCAAAATCAAAGCTATTTCAGGCGATTGCTCATTAGGTAATAAATGGTAAGGTTGCAATGCTATAGCGCTTCTTTCAGCATAATGTTGCTCAGTGTTACTGTCGGTCATAGGCAATAATATGTCGGCAGGCGGACTTAATTCTTCAACTTGATAACTAAGCTCTTCATTATCAGAAAACCGTATGATGTCACCAACTTTCAATCGAAGAGGTACTTCTTTAGTGAGTCTATTATGATTAAGCCAAGTACCGTTGCTACTTAAATCTCGAATGGACCAGTGATCATTTTTCCATTCGATGACGGCATGTATTTTAGAAACGCAGGGGTTTGTTATTAAGGTATCTACCGAATAAGCAAAACGACCGAAGCTATGGTAAGCATATAAATAGCAGCGAGATTGTGCTTGATGATTGAGTAGATAAGCCATAATAAAAACCTAATAAGCAAGAGTTCAAGTGACCTTGTTTTATGGTTTATAGAGTAGCCCTTATTGGTAGCACTGTCTAGCCGTTTAGGCCTAGTAGCACTGTTTACCGTGCATATTGCTAGCCTATAATACTTTCATTTTAAGGGATTAACCTTGTTACCTTTCTCGTCGTATTTTAGCTAGCTGTAATAAGGTGTAATATTTTTCTATCAATGAAAAGACTAATCTTAATCATCAAGCGTAGGCAACAAGGTTAATAAGGAATGACTATGATGCTAATTAACAATATTACAAATATTAATACTAAAATGATTAACAATATTCCTTTAACTTCTAAACTAATTAATTACGGTAGTGAACATCCACTATGGTTAAACTTAATCATAAAAAAACATGCGCTTGAAAGAGTATCTTTTGCTTTAATAAACCGTTTGCAAACCAGTATGGACCCAGAATTATCCTTGTCTATATTTCGTCAAGAAATAGGCAAGTACTTACCTATAAATAACATAAGCTTTTGTGAAGAAATTAAGCGCTGTGAAAATTCTGTTTCAAATAAAAAGGGTTATTGCATCAGCCAAAGGTTAGCAGTAAAGGGAAATGCCATTGGTTGCTTAAAATGTTACTTTGAGAAAAAACCAACATTGGCACAAGTAAAGTTGCTCAAGCATTTAGCGAAAGTTTTTAGTCATCCTTTAAGTAATGCTATGCAACATCAGCAAATAAAATCTATGGCGTTAACTGATAATTTAACGGGTTTGGCAAACCGTAATCATTTTGAAGTAAAGTATCAAATGTTAGTCACTAGCTGCCAGCAAAGACAGAGTAGTTTTTCATTATTAATTATCGATTTGGATGGTTTTAAGGATGTAAATGATCAGTTTGGCCATCAAACGGGTGACTTAGTGCTCAGCGATTTTGCAAAATTATTACTGGTTTGCTGCCGTGAGCAAGATGAGGTTTTTCGATTTGGTGGTGATGAATTTATTATTTTATTGAACGATGCGAGATTAGAAGCTGTTCCTAATATAGCTAAGCGAATTAAAAAGCTTATGGCAAATTGCCAATTCCTTAATCGTTTTGGCTTGTCTTGCAGCATTGGTAGTGCACTCTATCAGAAATTTGATGAACCTAAGCAGCTTTTTGGTAGGGCTGATGAAGCATTATATCGAGCTAAAGGCAAAGGAAAGGATTGCCTAGAAATATCACCCTGTAATGAAAGAAACTAAAGTGAGTACAGGTAATTTTCTGTCATGAATCTCTCCCAGTTGAGGTGCTATCTTTTGTTGTGGTAGTACCTATTTTCTCTTATACGATCACAACACCTCGAAATTATTTGAATAACTACTCGTAGAAAAACAACTCACCTTCTCATGTTATCTAGACCTTGCTAGATGACTAAAGCTTCTATTTCCTTATGTTGCTCTTATGATCAAAAAAGTCCATTAACACAAAACACCAAAGTGATAATGATTTTCATTCAGATATCTAGTATCATAACCCCTGTTAATTCTTTTTAACTGAATTATTTATTTTATAATAAACATCACTTTTTTATTGTTCATAAATATAACTAGCAAAGTTTTTCATCACAACTGGAATTTTAAGTGCCTTTTTTTATTCATAAATTTAATTTTAATAACACGCGCTGGCATGTCTTTTCTCGAATAATTGCTGCAGTCTTTGGTGGTTATGCCTTGGCGACTTCAAGTTCAATTTTACTGGCGAAGCTGCTTGGCGACGTGGTTGGTCACTATCAAGCAATTCATATAGGGCTCATGCTGACATTTTTGACTTATGCCTGTGCAACTATGTGGGTTTTTTCAGTCGTGAGTGCCAAAAGCGCTTGGTTTGGCTTGCTCAAATTGAATGCTATTTTTGCCGTTTTAGTTTTGTTATTAATGCAGTTCACGGAAATGAGTAGTTAATGAAAGGTAACTTTAGACAATCAATGAAGTGGTTGCATACTTGGGTTGGTCTAGTTGTTGGCTGGATATTATTTTTTATGTTTTTAACGGGAACCTTAGGTTATTTTTATCAAGAAATTACCCGTTGGATGGAACCAGAAAGACCTTTTGTTGAACATAATATCAGTAATGAAAAATTAATTGATATTGCCCAAGTTTACCTGAAGAAAAATGCTCAAGGTATCGACGAGTGGGATATTATGCTGCCAAATGTGCGTGATCAAAACTTACGTGTCGGTTGGCGACATGCGCCGGAGCCCGGTAAAAAAAGAGGAAGGTATAAAATAACGGTATTAGATATTGAATCTGGCAGTAAAGTTGAAAGCAGAGCCACAGGCGGAGGCCGCTTACTATATCGAATGCACTATCGTTTGCACTATTTATCAACAGATATTAGTTATTGGATCGTCGGATTTTGCAGTATGTTAATGCTGTTAGCAGTAATAACGGGTGTGGTTATTCATAAAAAAATATTTACCGATTTTTTCACTTTTAGAGCGAAAAAAGGTTTGCTTGGTTGGTTAGATATTCATAATGTTTTAAGTGTTATCGCTTTACCATTTCATTTTATGATCACTTACAGTGGTTTACTTTTTTTCCTATTTACTTACATGGTGTTAAGTACTAACTTACAAGTTAACGAGGATGAATATAATGAGATGCGCAAAGAGATATTTCCACGAACCTCACAGGTAGATAGCGCGAATCAGCCTACTGAAATGTTAGCGATTTCATCATTATATAAACAAGTAAATCATCAATGGAAAACCAATGAGTTAAGTTATATTGAGGTCTCTGCCGCTGATGATATTAATGCTCGGGCGTTGTTTGTACGTCACGAAACCGATATCACCTATAATCCTGAAGACCAAATAATGATAAACGCGATTACAGGTGAAGTTATCAGCCAAAAGACTAAGCAATATACTGTCACAGGTATAATTCATAATGGTTTCTTCTCTTTGCATGAGGGGCAGTTTTCTGGCCCCCTTGCTCGTTGGATATATTTTTTCACCGGCCTCATCGGCACGGCAATGATTGCCTCTGGGTTAGTGCTTTGGACGACCAAACGTAAACAGCAACAAATGAAAAAACCGCAAGGACCTGATTTTGGCTATCGACTCGTTGAGCAACTCAATATTGGTACCATTGTCGGCTTGCCTATTGCGATTGCAATGTACTTTTATGCTAACCGTTTATTGCCCTTAGGTATGACAGAACGTGCTGACTGGGAAGCTAATGTAATGTTTATCAGCTGGGCGTTATTATTAATCTATCCAGCGTTTAGACCAAAGTCAAAAGCGTGGCTAGAGCAGTTACAGCTAGCAGCATTGGTTTTCTGCTTTATGCCGATACTCAATATGTTAACCACGGATAAACACCTTGGGGTCACGATACCGCATGGCGATTGGAACTATGCAGGTTTTGATTTAACTATGTTATTCATTGGTGGGGCTTTTGCATTTTCAGCATATAAATTCAAGCAATTACAAGGCAAAGAAAGCAAGGTTAAGCGTGATAGAAAAAATATGACTACTGACAATTCAATAATGTTAAGTAAAGAAAATAAGAGAGCTGCATAGTGTTTTTATTAATTAGCTTTAGTTTTACTGCCATGACATTATTTTGCTTGGCGATGCCAAAACACCGGGAGCAAGTATTGGCTAGGGAATTGCCCTTATGGTTTGTTGCGAGTTTTAGAACGTTAGCTTGGATTTTATTGGCGTTAACTTTTTATATCAGTGTTGATTTTTATGGTTGGTCTATCGGACCAGCATTATTTTTTGGTGCACTCAGCGGCGCTTTATTACCTTTGATTTTATCTTTAACTTATTATCCTAAAGTTGTGCCACTGTTGGCGACTCTGTTACCTGTTCTTGCTTATTTTATTAGTACGACAGGACAAGTGAGCTTTTTATAAAAACTGCCCCCTCGTTTATATAAAATGATAAATGTAGTAGTCCTATTGGTATTATTCAATGATAAGTGGAGTATTTCGTTTTTTGTTAACGTTATAATGGAGGTAACGGGTATATACTTATAATCGCAGGAGACTAACGTGGAGTTAGCGACTTTTTCCTATGAACTATTAGCCTTCTTATTTTTTGTCGCCATCGTGGCGGGCTTTCTTGATACCTTAGCAGGCGGCGGTGGTTTGTTAACACTGCCAGCGTTGATGATGACGGGCATTCCACCTTTAGCAGCATTAGCAACCAATAAATTACAATCAAGCATGGGCACAGCCACGGCAACGTTAATTATGTTACGTAATAGACGTGTGCGTTGGCATAATGTTAAATGGCTAATGTTTGCTGCCTTTATTGGTTCGGCAATGGGTACGGTTATTATTCAATTAATTAATACCGATGCTTTGACAATAGTGATCCCTGTGGTGGTTGGCTTGATTGGTTTGTATTTTTTGTTTACGCCTACTGTAGATGACTTGAACAAAAAGCCAAACATGTCAGCCGCCACTTATAAAAAATCAGTGGTGCCACTCATCGGCTGTTACGACGGACTTTTTGGTCCTGGTACAGGTTCATTTTTTGCCTTAGCTGGGCGTGCACTACGTGCTCAACCTTTTTTAGAAGCAACAGCCATTGCAAAAACATTGAATTTTTCCACCAATATTGCCTCGTTGATTGTTTTCTTATTTGCGGGCCATGTCATCTGGCTTGTTGGTTTAATCATGATGGCAGGGCAATTTTTTGGTGCTTGGTTAGGTTCGCACTTTCTATTTAAAATACCCGTTCACTATTTAAGGTACCTTGTTGTATTGATGTGTTTTGCTATGTTGGTTAAGTATGTCGGGACTTAGTTAATTGTTCTTCTCTGCTTTCTGGCTTCGTTAGTTGTTTGTGACTGCTTGTTAAGTGAAAAACTCCATTAACTCATGAGTTATGCCTGATGGATCTTTAAAAGCGGCATAACGTCCCCATCTATTTTCATTTGGGGATTTGTGGATAAACACAATACCTTTAGATTTTAGTTCTGTTATTCTTTCATCCAAATCACGAACAGTAAACACCAAGGTTGAGTTGGCGTTGTATCCGTGATCATAGTCGATTGCCGTAATTGCTCCTTGAAACATGAGTATGTTATGTGAGCCACTTTGCAGTTTTAAACTATCCTCATATTCTTCAAGTATATTGAGGCCAAGTAGCTCTACGTAAAACTCTTTTGAAATAGAAAGGTCTCTAACGACTAATAATGTTGATGGACTATCCATGGATGATTAATTTCCTTTGTACAAGTTTGTTTAGCGATATATTACGCTAAACAAACTTGTACAGGCAATACCGAAAAAAAACAACCACGACAAATGTTTGCCACGAGAGAATAACAACGAAACAACACCACTTATTGCGAACACCACTGTGATTGTTATGAGAATTTCTGAGCGAATATTACCACTTGGACTGGAGAGGAAATACAATATTGCTGCAAACCCCCACCATGCTAGAGTTGTGAGATGCCAAGCAAACCTTAACACTCGTTTGGTAAACCAATCACTACCAAGTAATTTAGGTAAATTATCACGTTTAAATAAACGGATCAGGATATACTTTTCCCCTAAATAAGAATGAACAAAGCCAATAAAAATAAGTAAAAAAGAACCTACGAGTAACATGACAGCCCCCTATTGCTGTTGCAAAAATATCTATCCAATTAAGAGAAAAATCGACAATTTCAATAACTCTGTGCTTCAAATTAATTTCCATAGTCACTAGCGCTGCTTTAATGCGGCAACAGCTAAGCCGGATATAATAAAGGTTAGTCCGGCACCAATATTTAAGCCGTTAATAACTTTTGGCTTTCTCTCAAGCCAGCCGGTAAGGCGCGATGCGAATATCCCCATTAGGGCAAAGCCTACTGCCGTTAACAAAGCAAACCAGACACCGTAAACAATCATTTGGCTTGTGACCGAACCGAGCTCAGGATTAACAAATTGTGGGATAAAGGCAAGCACAAACATGCCTGGCTTCGGGTTAAGTGCAGCGGATAAAAATCCCGTGGTAAAAATGCTACTCAAGGGTTGTTTTTCCGTGGGTGTTAAATTTATAAGACTTCGTGATCTTAATACTTTAATACCAAGCCAAATGAGATAACCCGCACCTATAAATTTTACAATGATAAAAGCTAACGCTGAAGTTTGTATTAATAAAGTAAGCCCAAAGGTAGCGGTTAGTATATGAAACAAAATACCCATGCCGGAAGCTGCTCCGGAGAAACATGCCGCCAGTTTACCTTGGCTGAGACCTCGACCAATCGCCAAAATATTATCGGGTCCCGGCGATATAACTAAAAGCAAACACGCTAATGTGTAAGTGAGCCAAATTTCTATCGGGAACATGTGTCCTCCTTGGGTAGTATATTGTCAGTTGCCCGCTGCTCAACAAAAATTTTTGTCTCGTGCTTTAGCATAATATTACGCGAGTAAAGCACAGCTTAAACCTATTGTTAGATTTATAGCTATAAATAAATAAGGTTTAGGCGGGTCTTAATTTTTTGACTCAACAAAAAAGAGTCAATTTATAGCTGATAATTGAATGAATTTATCAATGAATAAATCGATGAAAGAAAGGCCTAATGAGTAAACAGCGTCTTTTTATCGACTAAAATATATTTTCTTTCTTGCTGGTCCATTAACAGCCAACTAATGAGCAATACTGCGCTGACCAATAAAAACAACAGGCCTAAAGAGTGGATATCTGTAATAAATAAGGTATTAGCTAATGCGGCAAGTGCAGAAAATACTAACATATCAATGGCGCCTAACAGCGCATTTACCGTACCTGTTTTATGACGAAATGGCGCTATGATCAGTTGTAAACAACAAGGATAATAAGCCCCAGCACAAATCATAAAGAGGAAATAACAAGCCAAACTGGTTAATAAAGTGAAAGGCAGTAAATACAAACCAAGGCCGGAAAGAAACAAAAGAGGCCAAAAAACCAGTAATATCAATTGATAACCTAGATGTTTGTGCAGCATTTTAGCTAACACTGAGCCGACCACTAAACCAGAGGTTGCTAACGTTAAGAAAAAGCCATATTCAGACGCAGTTAATTGCAGTTTTTGTTGAAATTCAAAAGGAAAAAAAGTGACTGAGGTTAAAAACAACAGGGTCGTTAACCACTTAAATAGACCTATATTGATAAAATGAAAGTTAGTCAGCAAAGTAACATATTCACTGACAATAGGTTTGAAGTAATTATTTTTGCTGACAATACGCTTATTATTACCTGCCAACACTAGAGAAGGTTTACTGGCGAGTAATTTATAACTTAAGCACCAGACAACGGATAAATGAATAGCCAGCATGATAAATACCCCTTGCCAGTTACTTATGTTACTGAGCCAGCCTCCTAATAAAGGGCTACCAATGGCAATGATACTGGCAGCAATAGACAAACTGGCTACGGCTTGATTCAGTTTAGTCCCGGTTAGCTGATCACTTAATACCGTTCTGCTAATAACTAAGGCTGAACCTGCACCAAGTCCTTGTAATAGTCGGGCACTAGCAAACATCAGTGGGCTGGTGGAAAAAACAGCCATGACAGTGCCTAATATATAGATAACTTGGCCTATCAAGAAAACTTGCCTTCTACCCTTTATATCAGACCAAGGCCCATAAATTAGCTGAGATAAACCGAAACTAATAAAATAAAGCATAACAATATATTGGGCGTGGCTATTAGTTATTGAGAAGTACTCGGCGATTTCAGGTAATGCAGGTAAAAATATTTGGCTGCCAAGTTGCGCGCAAGATAATATCAAGATGGCTAAGAGTAACAGCATGCCTTATTTCACTAAGACGATATTTTTAGCACGATTAACATTAGTACTATTTGGCTTAGCCTTTGGTTGGTTACTTTGCTCGCTTTGCTGACCTGCTTTCTTTGCGGGTAATTTATAACGTAATACCTCAGCAGATTTTTCGGTAGAATAAATTTGATTGATAAATTTTCCGCCGCAGCGTTCAATCACTTTTTGCGAAGCAATGTTGTCATGTTCGCAGGTAACTATAATAGCCTTGGTTAATACCTGTTCTTGTAACCAAGACAACATAAATTTTGCTACCCCTTTGCCTCTTGCTGACGGTTTCGTATCATAACCGGTATGACCGATTACCCGTTCTATGAATGGGCTACTACCGCGGCGATAGCGAATTGTACCGACCACTTCATCATCAATAAGACAAAAATAACTGGCGGTCGCAGGCGTATTACTTGGTAATTTTTTACCTTGCTCATGAGCAATAATATTTTCAAGATAGCTTTTTGCCTCTACTGAGGCCGTTTGATATTTTTGCAAACCATGATGATAACATTCGGTTAAATATTCTTGGTAAGATGCCAGATACTTCATCTCGGCTAAGCAAACTTTCATAGGTCTTTCTGTATAAGTGACTAAAACACTAGCTTATTGTATATTGCTAGGAATAAAAATAGCACTTCACTCACAACATTAATTCCTAAAGGGAATTAATGTACGGAATAAAAGTTATGGATTGGTTAGCTGCGACTAAAAGTTTTTGTTTATTAGCTGAACACGGTAGTTTTACAAAAGCTGCCAATTTAGCTGATATTTCACCTTCGGCGATGAGTAAAAGAATTGATTGGCTAGAAAAACAATTAGGCTTATCTTTGTTTATTCGAACAACGAGACAGGTAAGCCTAACTGAACAAGGTACTGACTTTTTAGCTAAAGCGCAAAGTATCATTAGTCAGTTTGACAATATGATCACTGAAGCTCAGCAAGGTGCACACCAACCCTCAGGTATGTTAAAGATTGCTGCTACTTTACCTGTCGGTAGCTCAATTTTAATGCCTCATATCGACAATTTTTTACGTTTATATCCCGCGATAAAAATTCAGCTAGATGTTTTGCCAATAGGCGAGGGGCCTAAATTAGACCACGACTTAGTTATTTGTAGAAAGTATGATGACTTTGACTCAGCAACGCATAAAGGATTGAAATTAATCTCTTATGATATTGGCTTATTTGCCGCACCCAGTTATTTGGCTAAACATGATGAGATTACCAGTTTAGCTGAAGCTTCAGATCATAATATGGTCTTAGGTAGTCACTTTAAAAAAGCGGGTTATATCGAGATGGCCAATGGTGAATTATGTTTATTAAAGCACTTTAATTTTGTTTCTGACCACCTAGATGCACTTTTATATGCCGCGGTTAATGCGTTCGGTTTGTTATTTATATCACCCTTATATATTAAAAAAGAGCTAATACAGGGTAAGTTGGTACGCGTATTACCTGAGCATAAGAGTACTGAATGCCAGTTATGGGCTTTTTATCCTAATATGGCCTTTATGCCAAATAAGAGCCGACTGTTCTTAGACTTTTTAAAAGCTCGACTCTAACGATCTATCGTGTTGTTTGTAATGAGAAAGCCAGACAGTTAGTGCTTTAAAAATAAGACTCGTGGTAAGCAGACTCAATTGAGTCTGCTTAAAGTGCTGTTAAAGAGACTAGTTCTTCGGAAAATAAATCGGTTAAAAAAATGAGTGCAGGAAAAACATGAAAATAACTGCGCATGAAAAATTGAATGGTTTTATTGGCATGATTTAACTCCATAAAATAATCCATAATACGCCTGCCTTTATAAGCTATAGAGCAACAAATAATGGCGGTGATGGCTAAGCTCGGCTCTGCTGTTTCTGCAATTAAAGCATTCGCCGTGGTGATGATCATCAATAGAAACCAAGAGATATCTAAGGTATTGAGTGTGAGGAGGCTTTTTAACATGAGCATTCCTTATCGCAGTACGTACAAGAGTGGAAAAATAATCACCCAGGCTAAATCGACCATATGCCAATAACAAGCAATAGCGGTAAATCCAAGATGGTTTTGTTGGGTATAATTGCCTGTTTTTAGTTGACGAATTGCCCACAATAAACTTCCACTAGCCCAAGTGACATGTAACAAGTGATTAAAAGTAAGGTAGTAATAAACGGTATAAAAATTATTGGTATTAGTTGTTATGCCTTGATCAACATTCCAATGATACTCCCAAATTTTTATTACCAGATAAACACCGCCACAGAAAATCGCCCGCCATAACCAGCGAATACTTTGCTGCGGATTGTTGAGTCGGATAGCGGCTAAAGCTTTAGCGACAAAGTAGCTACTACTGATCAAAGCAAAAGTATTTAATGTGCCTGCCAAAGTATTTAGTTTTAGCGGACCTTGATTGAATTGTTCAGGGTAATGCGCTTTGGCAATAAAATAAACAATGAAGAACAAGGCAAACTCCGTCATTTCGGCAAAAATACCTACCCAAACGGCTCTGTTCCCCGGTATTTTGTTTAATGTTTCTGGTTCCTTAGTGACTACGCCACTACCATTTAAATTAAAATCAATTGCTGTATTAATCATATGATTTCCTTATTTTGGTACGGTAAGTGACGGCCAATTAGTCACTTACCTTTGGAGGTTGAACAAATATATAAGTCAGTTCAGAAGTCAATTAGTTGCGAAAAAAGACAGTACTTTTTTGCAAGAGTGTATCGGGTTGTTCTACAGCCTGAATAATAAAGTCAAAATGCGTTATTTTCTGCTTCAGTTCATAACCATCAATCGTTATGGTCACAGGGATCTCTTGCATAACACCGGCACCAATGAGTACCTTTTTAGGTAAATTGAGTACTAGTTTAGTATTGGTTAAACCTTCAACGTTAATGTCAAAATGCAGAGGTTCTTGGCTTTTATTAAGGATTTTTAAGGTAAAAGTATTCTCTACCACACCTTCAAAATTAACACGGTACAGCGCAGTTCTATCACGAATGATATTGGCTTCTAATGGAATTCTACTATTAATCCAAAACCCTAATAAGATGACGAAAAGTAAACTCAATGTGCCATAAGAGACGAGTTTTAGATTGAAACGTTTAGTTTCTTTACCGGCGAGTTGTTGTTCACTGGTGTAACTAATGAGGCCTTTAGGGTAATTAAATTTTTCCATGGTTTGATCACAAGCATCAATACACAGGCCGCAGTTAATACATTCGTATTGAATACCATTACGAATATCTATGCCGGCAGGGCAGACATCCACACATAAGTTACAGTCAACACAATCACCTAAACCCTTGTTATCTTGCAGTACTTGTCGAGCTTCACTACGTTTACGCGGTCCTCTTGTTTCACCACGTTTTGCATCATAGGCAACCAGTAAGGTGTTTTTATCAAACATGGCTGATTGAAAACGAGAATAAGGACATAAGTGAATGCATACATGCTCTCTCATCCAGCCCGCATTGGCGTAAGTTGCTAGGGCAAAAAAAACTACCCAAAAAGTGACCGCGCCGCTCCAGTCGAATGAGAGCATAGTGCTATAAAGCTCGCTCACGGGAACAAAGTAAGAGATAAAGGTTGTCGCGGTAAACAACGACATTAACTGCCAAATTATATGCTTGAGTGTTTTTTTGTAGGCTTTATTTAACGTCCAAGGGGCTCTGTCTAACGCCATGCGTTTATTACGTGTGCCTTCAATTCGGTGTTCAACCCAAACATAGGCCAGTGTCCAAACAGTTTGTGGGCAAACATAACCACACCATACTCGTCCTAGCCAGGTGGTAATAAAAAACAGTGCAAAGGCGGCAACCATAAATATTCCGGCAAGTAAGATAAAATCTTGCGGCCAGAAAGTGAAGTTAAATATTCTAAACTCTTGTTTAACTACATCGAGTAATACCGCTTGTTGATCGTTAAATTGCACAAAGGGCATGGCAATAAAAGCGAACATAAGTAGCCAGTTAATATAGCGGCGAATTTTTTGGTAAAAGCCCTTTTGCTCTCTAACATAGACAGATGTTTGAGATTTATATGGCTTAATGATGAGGTGCTCTTCTTTTATATCAAACTTCATTTATTACTACAGGGTCATAATTAAGTAATTACTCTATATCAATAAACGCGCCATAAAGTATGGTTTTTAAGTCGTTGTATTTTATCGTTAAAATAAGTAATGAGAAAAAAGTTAACCACGAAATATCGTGTAGCTGCGATATGCCGTGGTTTGGTGGGTGTTTATTGGTATTAGCTACGTTGAATTATTAGCTTTTTCATGCGTGAACGCAAAGTACTGTCGGGCAAACCTAACGTTTTCGCTGCGCCATTTTGACCACCAATTTGCCAATGGCAATCATTTAAGACTTCAATAATATAGGCTTTTTCAATATCAGCTAAAGGTCTGTTCAATGAACGCGCAGCAGGCTTTGATTTATCGAACTTTTGTTGGATATGTAAGGTATGTGAATTTGATAGAATAACTTCTCGTTCAAGGATATTTTGTAATTCTCTGATATTACCTGGCCAGTGGTAACCGGCTAATTTAGTCAAACTTTTTTTACTTATGCCTTTGATATCTTTGTTAAGTTTATGGTTAAGTTGCGCTAAAATACTATGGCATAACAAGGGGATATCTTCGATTCTTTCTCTTAATGCGGGCATCACAATTGGAAAAACATTCAAGCGGTAATACAAATCCATACGGAACTTACCTTGCTCTACCATGGCCAGTAAATTTTGGTTAGTCGCGGCAATAATACGGATATCAACTTTGATGGTTTTGCTACCACCAACGCGTTCAAATTCTCGCTCTTGTAAAACTCTAAGTAATTTACTTTGTGCATCGGACGAAAGTTCACCTATTTCATCTAAAAAAAGTGTGCCCTTATCGGCGAGTTCAAAACGACCACGTCGTTTCTCGCTTGCTCCGGTAAAAGCGCCTTTTTCGTGACCAAAAAGCTCCGACTCTAACAAATTCGCCGAAAATGCTGCACAGTTAACCTTAACTAGCGGGGTATTTTTACGTTGACTCAATTGATGTAGGTTACGGGCAACAAGCTCTTTGCCAGTGCCATTCTCCCCTAAAATAAGTACCGTGCTATCAGTTTGCGCAACTAGCTTTATTTGTTGCAACATAGCCAGAAAATTTGGGCTATTGCCTTCTAAACCTGAGCCATGCCAGCTTTCGTTGATTTCATCTTGCAAATAACTGTTTTCTGCTTGCAGCTTTTCAGTCAGGTCTTGTACTTTTTTCAATGCCGCTCGCAGATTACTATCAGCTAACTTTTGTTGGCTAACATCACGAAAAACAGCGACCGCGCCAATGAGCTCACCGTCTTTAAATACTGGCGTTGAGGTGTATTCTACCGGGAAGCTAGTACCGTCTTTACGCCAAAATACTTCATCGGTAATTTTACGCTCCAAGCCATCACGCATAGTATTGTAAATATTGCACTCTTCGCTAGGATAAGGCTCGCCATTAGCATGAGTATGATGGTGGTATTTGTGGATGTTTTTGCCCAATAATTCCTCAGATTTCCAACCTGTCATTTGTTCTGAAGCAGGATTGACAAAAACGGCATTGCCGTCTCTATCGAAACCATAAACCCCCTCGCCAACCGCGTTGAGCAGCAGTTGCGAGTCCGCTAAAAATTCTTTTATATCAATGGCCATACATTGTTTTCTCTGGATAAAATCAAATGCACGATATATCGTGGTGTAGTGTTAGCTTATCAGCTATCCATTAAAAAAGCAGATGAGATGTTGGGCTTAGTGTAAGTAAATAAAGATAAGTGCTATTATCCCACTAATTTCTTGGGTAGTTAGAGCACTGCAATGTCAGCTTATCAATTTTATCAATTTCAATTTAACCGTGAAAAATATCAGTTAACTCACAATGATATTCAGGTGAATATTCGCCCGAAAACGGCTTTAGTACTTAACTATTTAATTGAAAACAGACAATCTATTGTCAGTAAAGATGACTTGTTTGAAGCCGTATGGCAAACCACTCATGTGCAAAATCACACCTTATTTCAGGTGATTAGTGAAATACGAAAATTAACTAACGCAGACCTCATTCGTACTCAACCTAATCGGGGGTATCAGTGGGTCGCTCCTATAAAGGTAACTTCCATTGAACAAAGTGTCGATGATATTGAACAAATAAAGTTATCCAGCGTGAAAAATCCTGCCATAAGCAAAAGCAGCTTTCAGTCTATAGCGATGGCGGCAAGTATAACGATTTTGGCATGTGCTAGTTTTTATTTGGGGCAATGGTCAAAGCAAGAAAACGCTGAGTTTGTTAAAGCCAATTTCTTTAAAGGTAATATTGTAAAAGATACGTTTGTTAATAGTCTTCCGGCTATTAATGCTTACGCTAAAGGTGTGGTGTCATTTGAAGAAGGGCACTATAGCCAAGCTAAACAATGGTTTGATTTTAGTTTGTTAGAAGATCCAAACTCAGTTCAAAGCAAACTAATGCTAGCAGAAAGCTACTTTAAGTTAGAGAATTACATTAGGGCACAGGATGTTGCTTTTAAGTTACTCGACTCTTTGGAGAAAAGCTCTTATCACTATTCTTCAGCTGCGGATTTGTTAAGTCGCATGTATGCACAACAAGGTTTAGTTTTTGATGCGTTAAACTATGCTATTACTGGTGCCAATAGTTTAGAAAATTCAGGCTCTTTTTGTTCGATAGCTGTGAGTGATCAACGCATTGAGCAATTAGCACAACAACTGATAGGTGATAACAGCTTAAAAACTGATAAAGAAAAATTATTGGCAAGGTATTATAAACAAGCGCAACAGAATGCGTTAGTTTCACCTGAAGCCGAGAAAAAGGTTTCTACTGCTAATAGCTTATGTGAAAAAGTGAATGAGATAACAGAAACAACACCAATGGTTCTCGATGATACTTCCGCTTGTTTGAAACAAGCGTCTACGCCATGGTTATTAAGTTATCACCATGGCTACAGTGAGTATAAAAATTATGGTGCCAGTTAAATTACTGCTACCTCTGTTGTTTTCAAGTAACTGTTTATAAAGTATATATAGATAAATATAGTTAATAATAGAACTAATGACTAGGTTTTTTCCCCGGAAGAAATTATCTTAGCCCAATAAAATATTGTCCAACAGTTGGCAATTTTTCATTAGGGCTTAGCATGAAAATAATCAAAATGGGATCAGCGTGTGTTACCCCCACGCTTTTACGTATTCTTACAATAACATCGTTAGTTTCTATGCAAACGAGTTATGCTCAGAGTAATAACAATCAAGTCGTGATGACTCAAGAGGCTAGCACTCAAATAGAAAGTACTTCAAACGAGAACACTCAAAAAATTGAAAATATCACTATTTCAGCGGATGTTTATCAACGTATTCATGAATTCTTTCAAAACACTGCTGGCGTTTCTATCCAGCGCTATAACCAACAACTACTTGAAGTAAGCATCGGCGCACGCAGTTTTTTGGCTAGCAACGATGGCCGATATATCTATGTTGGTAAAGTTATTGATACCTACGCAAAGATAGATCTTATCGAACAGGTCACACAAAAAAACCGTGTTAAGAGACTTGCTAAATTTGGCGATAAAAACCAGTTAACTTTTCCCGCTTCGGTAAAAGAGTTGTTTGCTGTGACCTTGTTTACCGATATTGATTGCGGATATTGTCGACGTTTTCATAACAATATGGCGCAATACAATGCCTTAGGTATTCGAGTTAATTATTTAATGTTTCCTCGAGCCGGTAAACACTCTGAATCTTACAATAAAACCGTATCGGTTTTATGTTCTACAAAGCCAGAAGAAAATATGACGCTTGCCATGACCGGGGGATTTTCGGCCGCTAATTTCTTGGTTGATAACTCCTTGGTTGATAAAGCCTGCCTAGATAATCTTGATCAACAAATGTTGCTAGCGTCAGAGTTTGGCATATCAGCAACACCCACCATGATTTTACCCAATGGCGGTGTTATTAAAGGTGTCTTAAATCCTGAGCAATTACTGGCGCAACTAAAAAAATCAGTATCGGTTGAATAAAAGGTACTGGATTTAAAACTGATTATTATTATCTTTAAATTAAATCTTCAAATATTGTCTTTAAGTAATACCTTTAAGTAATACCTTTAAGTAATACCTCCAATTCATACTCAAGGAAAATCATGAAAAATAACGCCAGTTTTACCTTTATATCGACGTTCGTACTTGTTAGCTTTTTATCTTTGTCTAGTGCATTTGTCAGTGCGGCTGACTTTGTAAAGGGCACGCACTATAACGAACTGAATACACCCATTAACGATAACCTTAATTCAGCTAAGGAAGTGCGTGAGTTTTTCTCTTTTTATTGTCCGGCCTGTTATCGACATGAAGCTATTATCGGCGAATTAAAAGCACAGCTCCCCGACAATATCGCGCTAGTAAAGAATGCTATTGATGGTATGCCTGGACGTGATATTGCAATTGAGGAGTTATTATCTAAAGCGCTATTAACGGCAAAATTATTAAAGGTGGAAGATAAAATTGTCGCGACAATCTTTAAATATATTTATGTTAATAAAGCAACATTTACCAATGAAACAGACATTAAGAATATTTTCCTCTTACAGGGTATTGAAGAACAGCGCTTTGACAAAATATTTAATAGTTTTAGTGTGAAAACTGGCGTGAATAAAATGAGAAAGAATACAGAGACATTAAGAAATCAAGGAATATCGAGTGTTCCTACCGTTATTGTTAATGGTAAATACAAAGTAGAAACTGGGGCTATCAAATCTAAAGAGCAATACATTGAGTTAGTGCTGTATTTGTTGAGCCAATAATCTTTAGATGGGCATTAATGATAGGCAGTTACACAGATTTTGTTACAGGGTCGTTTAATCAATTACAGCATAAAAAAGCCACTTGAAAGTGGCTTTTCTATTTTTAACGAGTCATTACATTATTCAAAACTGATTTACATAATGGAATTCTTTACATATTTATAAAACAACAAAGGACACCCGAACAACATGAATAAATATTACAGCACTTTAAATAACGGCCTGCACCTAACCTAACACTACAACACTGTCTTTAGGTCGACTCACTACCATTTGTTAAGTCCTCTGAAGTGACATCAATAGGAGAAGACAGGTCACAATTACCATTTTTTGTTCTGACTCAGGATGTGAGGACACTGCTTTCTTTTGCAATAACAGACATCTCAAAAAGTCCTCTCTCATCTCCTTCTATACTTATAGTTCCTTCACTATTTTGTCTTATTATCATCGTATAATCATTTTCAATGAACCACTTACCTCCTAGGATAGAATAGAGTGATATATTTATTTTGATTAGGTCTTGAAACTCATTTTTGTCCTTTATTTTACTCGTTTCAATGGTAATTTTGCTTTCTGGTAATCCTTTCGAGTCATATGTGATTAGATGACCCGGTGTGTTATCTAGTAGTTCGATAGAGCGTTCGTAGCTGAAAGCTCCATTTTCTCTCACCTTTAACTCTAATTTTGTTGTGTTTGTATAGCCTTCTTTAGCATGTAAATTAAAAGACATTATAGATAAAACATATATTGCAAAACAAATTAGCTGTAAAATTCTCATTTTATAAAAATCCTTATTTAGTTTTATTGAGAGGTTTTTGAGAGGTAAGTGTTCACTATCAAAATTCTTTTTAATATTCCAAAATACCCTACCATATTTATATTTATACAGACAGCATGTAAAAAAATATTGAGGTTAAGCTGAAAGGTAATAACTGGTACTATTTTAACGCTAGCTTATACTGAGCCGGCTGACAGCGTTGTGCAACAGTAAATTGAAAGGGAGCTGAAACCAATGATTAACCCTCTGATTATTTCTATATTGGGGTATTTAAGAGCAAAGAATAGTGCCTGCTCATTGATTGATTTGGTGAATCTTTGTGAGCAGGATTTTCTTTTGCTTATTCCCAAGGGAGTCGATTCCCAGATAGTCATTTTTCAAAAGAATTTTTTTGTTATGAACGCGTTGTATCAAATTCAACGTGATATTCAAAGCGAGGGGTTTTCACTGGCAATTCTTCCATTAGAAATCTGTTTGATTCCAAATCGCGCAGGCTCTAAAGGTACCCTAACCACTCGCGATACTGACCTAGCTCGCTACTATTTAGACTGGTCTAATTTGGATAACATTACTGTTGAGGAAGTTGATACGCTCTTTGCTAGTTTTTGGCAAAGGTATAGTGCTATCGATAAAGTTGATGCTGCTCTGACTACTCTAGATCTAGTTCGAGGCGTGGATTGGTTTGAAATACGTCAGGCTTATCAAAAGAAAATTGTTATTAGTCATCCTGATAAAGGTGGTTGTGCCGATGACTTTATTGAAATTCGATCAGCCTATGAAACGTTAAAGTTCAGTTATGATGCAAGTTGACGCTAATTTTACCTTTATTTATTTTTATTTATCTTAAATTGAGCGTTAGCTGATGTGATATTAGCTTGCCAATGACCCCCTTTGCTCTATCGGATTTACTC
>Ga0105355_10000412_pt1 | contig 39190 bp, 35 predicted proteins | sample GOMGulsemesocosm_2_FD_83508 | JGI IMG/M metagenome (GOLD analysis project Ga0105355, IMG submission 83508) | Methane-oxidizing microbial communities from mesocosms in the Gulf of Mexico - GOM9C Gulf of Mexico | ecosystem: Environmental > Aquatic > Marine > Cold seeps | place: Gulf of Mexico...
GCACAAGAAAACTACTCAGTACGAGTAAAAGTTACTGATAATCATGGAAATACTTATGAAGAAATAATTGAGTTTAAAGTTGTCCCTAATACAGCACCTACTGATATTGAGTTCTCATCTACTGAATCACTGCTTGTAAGAGAAAATCCTGGAGAAGAAGAAAGTATTACAATATTATCTGCTAAAGATGATGATAGCAGCTCTTGGACTTATACTTTAATTTCAGGAGATGGGTCTTCTAATAATGCTCTTGTAAGTATTGGTGGAGTAAATGGAGATGAACTTCTTTTAAAAAGTTCTGTGGATGTAACACAAGATGAAGATTATTCTGTAAGAGTACAAGTAGAAGATAATCATGGAAATACATTTGAAAAAGTTGTAGAATTTAAAGTACTTGCAAACACTGGAACGACGTCGAGTACTGGGGATTTTAGTTTTGGAATGTTAGATGACTCTACGAGTTCACTTTTATATACATGGGGACAAGCCGTACAAAAATTTACTGGGCATACATTTGGAGACAATGAACTTAAAATTCCAGAAATTACTTTGGATAATTTAAGTGATGATACTATTGTTGTTCTTAGTAATATTCAAATAGGAATGGTGCTTTTTGACAAATCTAATCCCGATAATACTTTTACTTCAAGTATTTATAACAATAGTGTAGACGTGAGTTCATGGGACTTAGAGAATTTAAGCGTAAATGTTGCACAAAATATTTTTACTCATGTAAATTCTTATTCTTATGGGTCCGTTTACAGAACTGATTCCTATGAAGAAGAAATTACTTTAAGTGTAAGAACAAAAGATACAACAAACCAAGAGCAGGGTGTTATTCAAGAAGTAACTCTAAGTATTAATGTAACTGAATCAGCAAGATGGATATCATCTCCAATTATTCTAGATTTAGACCATGATGGAATAGAAACCTTAGGCTTAGAAAATGCAGTGCGTTTTGATATCGATGCTGATGGTGATAAAGATAAAACAGGTTGGGTTGGAGCTGATGATGGTTTACTTGTAAGAGATATAAATAATGATGGAATTATTAATGACGCAAGTGAACTATTTGGAGAAGAAACAATCAAGAATGATGGTACAAAAGCTAAAGATGGTTATGATGCTCTAAAAGAGCTGGATTCAAATAATGATGGTCTTATTAATAAAGAAGATGAATTATTTGATGAATTGAAAATCTGGAGGGATTTAAATTCAGATGGTATTACAGATGAAAATGAAATGATTTCTTTGGAATCGGCGAATGTTTCTGAAATATCTTTACAGTATGAAGAAAGTAATATAGAAGATAAAGGAAATATTATTGGCCTTCAAGGCTCTTACAAAGACAATGAAGGAAATGAGCACGATGCAGCTGATGTTTGGTTCTCTTATGATAAAAACTCAGCTTCAGAAGGCATTGATTTAGATGTAAATAGAATAAGTAATGCCACTCTTGATCTAAACAATGATACGCACGATATTATTAATTTAAAATTTGATGAATTAATTGATTCTACAAATGAAGATGATGAACTTATTATTTTAGGTGAACGTGGAGATACGATTATTTTAGACGGAGGCATTAAAAGTGATGAGAACGAAGACGGAAAATGGGAACAAAGTGGGACGAAAGAAGATGAAGAAGGTAAAACTTACAGCATCTTTCAAAGTACCAATGGCACCAGTATTGTTAAACTTTTAATTGAAGATGAGATAGATATAGATACATTTTAGACAAGAGAACAAAGTAGTTAATTATACTTTGTTCTGTAAAATATACAATTATTTCCTACTTTAAGCATTATTAAAAACTATCTTGATTATAATCTGCATCCTATATTATTGACCCCGTCGTCTAGTGGCCAAGGACAATAGGATTTCATCCTATTAACGCAAGTTCGAATCTTGCCAGGGTCGCCAATTGTATAATTACTCAAATTTTAGGTATTAATAATTTTTTTTACTTAGGATTTTTCAAGTAAAAAATATATTTTTAAATTAAAAATATAGGCTAAAAATCATTTAATACCAAGAAAAATTATAATTTTTTACATAAAATTTAGCTCATTTATTTCCCCTTATATAGAGACATCAACTCAAATTAATAATTTTTAGATATAATCACTATACTTTATAAAGATGGAAGATACATGACAGTTAATATTTCTTTACCCAATGACGTCACTTATGATATAACAATCAATAAACTAAAAAATACTTATTTTGATAGAAAAGTAGTTATTGTTACAAACCCAACCATTAAATCCCTTCATATGGACTATCTTCTTCAATTTATTAACGCAAAAGAGTTAAGTATAGTAACTATTCCTGATGGGGAACAATACAAAAACATGGATAACTTAGAACTGATTTTGGAGCATTGTTTTTTAAATAAACTCAATAGAAAATCCTTGTTAATTGCTTTTGGTGGGGGAGTTATTGGGGATATGACAGGTTTTGCAGCCTCTATTTACCAAAGAGGAATAGAATTCATTCAAATACCTACTACTTTACTTTCTCAAGTAGATGCAAGTGTTGGTGGAAAAACAGGAATAAATAATAAATTTGGCAAAAATTTAATTGGTGCTTTTCATCAGCCCCTAGCTGTTAATATTGACCCTTCTTTTTTACTTACTCTTCCTTTGCGGGAATTTGCAGCAGGTGTTGCAGAAATTATTAAAATGGCGGTTACTTTTGATAAAGATTTTTTTGAATACTTAGAAACAAATGATTTGACTTCTAATGAAAATATTATAAAAGCCATTTCTTTATCTGTTAAAACCAAAGCCATGGTCGTAAACCAAGATGAAAAAGAAAACGGCATAAGAGCTGCCCTAAATTATGGGCATACCTTTTGCCATGTAATTGAAAAAGAAACACAATATAAACAATACTTGCATGGTGAAGCTGTGGGTATTGGTATGTGTATGGCAAATGATTTGGCATATAAACTTGGTTTTATGAGTGAAATAGAAGTAAAAAGAGTTAATGAGACATTGAAGCGTTTTAATATCCCTACTTCTTACAAAATTAAAGACGTAGATGCTTTTTACGAGGATTTTTTCTTGGATAAAAAATCTTTAGATGATAAAATTAAATTTATTTTACCTAAGGGACTAGGGGACTGTATTATTACAAGTGATGTAAGTAAAAGTGATGTTATTGATGTATTAAAGGCATATAATGAAATATAGTAATATTATTCGAGTATTTTTTCTTAGTGTTTGTTTATTCTTTTCTGCATCTCTATTTGCTGCGCAGAAAGATGCAAATGTGGATATGAAGGTTGTTGTACAAAATGATCAAGACCTTGAAAAAATCAATTTTATTAATAATAAATTAAAAAAGATTGATGAAGCTATTAAAAATAATATTTTATTAAAACGGTATTCAAACTATACTGCTTATCGAAAGATTTCTGCTGAGCTTGATGATTTGGAAATATATTTCAAAAAGATAAAACGAAAAAGAGGCGCGAAATATAAAGAAGACAGATATCAACTCTCAAACAAGATTAGAATTAAAAACAATGAGCTTGAATTAATTGATGAGTATAAAGATTCACCTATTGGTTCTTTAATAAATCCTCCAGAAGCAGGAAAAGCGGAAAGAATTACAAATCCTTTTGGAATAATAAATGCCTTGTCTTTTAATAAAAAGCTGCAAAAAAACAATAAAACTTTTAAAGCACTTAGTACAGAAGTTTCCAATTTAACTTCTTTAATTGAAGAAAAGATTTTTCTATATTTAGAACTGTATAACTTAGAACTGTTTAATATTGAGAAAAAAGAAGAGTATAAGAAGAAGATTATTTTTCTTGAAAAAGAGAAAAAAGACTTTATTATGGTTCTTGAAATCATCCTAACAACACAAGAAGTTTATGCAAGAAAAATCGAGCAAATAATATTAGAAAACAATGATCAAATATCTATTCAATTTGAACAAATGTTTACTATGGCTATTATTATATTTTCACTGTTTTTAGTGTCTTTTTTAATTAAATTGGCATTAAAGAAATATTTTTCACAAAATGATAATTATTATATGACCAATAAAATCATTAATTTCATGTTGGTTTTTATGGTCATTATGATAATAATGTTTGCATATATCGATAATGTAGCGTATTTGATTACTATTTTAGGGTTTGCCTCTGCTGGTATTGCTATTGCGTTAAAAGATTGGTTTATGTCCATTTTTGGATGGATGGTTATCGTAACGTCTGGATCTATTCAAGTAGGTGATAGAATTAAAGTAACACGAGGTGGGGTTCAAGCTGTTGGAGATGTACTTGATATCTCTTTGTTTAAAATCACGATTAGAGAAGATATTACATACACTTCTTATACCGTAAACAGAAGAACAGGAAGAATTATTTTCATTCCGAATAACTATATCTTTTCTGAAATAATTATGAATTATACCCATGCTGGTTTACGTACAGTGTGGGATGGTATTGATATTGTAATTACTTATGATTCTAATTATAAAAAAGCCCAGCATATTGCAAGAGAAATCTTGAAACATTATTCTAAGGGTTATACGGATATTACAAGAAAACAATTATCAAAAATGAGAAATAAATATTCATTAAGAGCCACAGGAGTAGAACCTAGAATTTACACTTTTGTTGAGTCTTATGGAATAGTAATTTCTTCGTGGTATCTTACGAACTCATATTCAGCTCTTGTATTAAGAAGTACTATGAGTCCAGAGATTTTGGAAGCTTTCATGAAAGAAGATGATATCACAATCGCTTACCCTACACAAACTATTAATAATGGAACTGGTCCAACTCAAAGAGTAGCTCCATTAGATTTACCGGAAGTATAAATGAATTTTACAAAGAACAAACAAAAAGTATATTTTAAAACATTTGGGTGTAGAACCAATGTTTTTGACACGCAAGTAATGATGAGTAATTTAAAAGATTTTGATATTACTATGAATGAAGTTGAAGCAGACGTTGTTGTAATTAACTCTTGTACTGTAACTAATGGTGCAGACTCAACGGCTAGAGGGTATATAAATTCTTTGAAAAAGATGCCAAATGATCCCAGAGTTGTTTTTACAGGCTGTGGAGTTTGGACGAAGGGCGAAAAACTTTTTGAAGAAAAAAAAGTTGATGCTTTATTTGGACACAGTGAAAAAGAGAAAATCAATGAATTATTATTGCAAGAAGAACGTTTTTTTCAAGCAGGGGATTTAGAACATTTAGATGATACTATTGTTGAAGAATTTGTTGGAAAAAGTAGAGCTTTTATTAAGATCCAAGAAGGCTGTGATTTTAGATGTTCTTATTGCATTATTCCTTATGTAAGAGGAGATGCAAGATCATACAGTGAAGATAAAATTTTGGAGCAAATTAAAACCTTAGCAAGCAATGGTTTTGGAGAGTTTATTTTGACAGGAACAAATGTTGGCTCTTATGGTAAGAAAAAACATACTTCTTTGGCAAAACTTCTCAAAAAAATTGCTAAAATCCAAGGCGTTCGACGTATTCGAATGGGAAGTATTGAACCTATACAAATTGATGATGAGTTTAAAGAATTGGTGAATGAACCTTTTATGGCGAAACATCTTCATATTGCATTACAACACACTTCAAAAGATATGCTAAAAATAATGAACAGAAGAAATAAGGTTTTAAAAGATTTAGAATTATTTGAGTTTTTAAGAAATAATGGCTATGCTTTAGGAACAGATTTTATTGTAGGACATCCAGGTGAGAGTGAAGAAATATGGAATGAAGCGATGCAAAACTTAAAACGCTTCCCACTAACACACGTACATGCCTTTACTTATTCAAAAAGAGATGGAACACCTAGTGCTACGATGAAAGGTGAAGTTAGAGGAAATGTCGCAAAAGAAAGATACAAAGAATTAACTTCAATTATAAAAGAAAAAAACTATAACTTTAGAAATGAAAACACTCAAAAATTAGAAATTTTAATTGAACAAGAAAAGAATGGAAAATATATTGGTTTGGATCAATTTTTTAATAAAATTGAAGTAGAAAGCCAAACGGATTTGGTGGGTGACTGGATTTATATTGATAATTATAAAAGGAACGAGGAATATAATGTTGCAAAATTCTAATAATAAAAACTTAGATAATAATCTTAAATTTATGATTTTATCGTCTATTGTTTTATTTATACTGTTTATTTATATGATGTTAAAAGGGGAAAGCAGAATAGCTGGAACTTCCTATTATGTTGGATTATTTTTTCTTATTATGTTGTTAGTTACGGCAATAGTTTTAAGAATAAACAAGGACAAACTAAAAGCGTACTTTGATAAAAAACGTGAACTTTCGGGACTTGATACAAGTTCTTCAAGAGTAAAAGATGAACAGAATGAAATAATGCAAAGTTCTCACATTGAAGCACAAACATCTGATGTTTCTTTTAAAGATGTGGCTGGAATTAAAAATGTAAAAGCCGAATTAGAAGAAATTGTTGATTTTTTAAACAAGCCTGAGCGTTATTTAAAACATGGAGTTAAACTTCCTAAAGGTGTTTTACTTGTAGGACCTCCAGGTGTTGGTAAAACACTTATTGCAAGAGCAGTTGCAGGAGAAGCTTCTGTACCTTTCTTTTACCAAAGTGGGGCGTCTTTTGTACATATTTATGTTGGAATGGGGGCTAAAAAAGTACGAGAATTATTTACTGTTGCTAAAGCAAAAGCACCTGCTGTTATTTTTATTGATGAGATTGATGCTGTTGGTAAAAAAAGAATGGGTGGTTCTAATGATGAAAGAGAAGCTACTTTAAATGAACTTTTGACCCAAATGGATGGTTTTGAAGGCGATTCTGGGATTATTGTAATTGCAGCTACTAATAAATTAGAAATGTTAGACGATGCGCTTTTACGTGCAGGTCGTTTTGATAGACGTGTGCATATTTCTTTACCGAATATAGAAGATAGAAAAGACATTTTAAATCTTTATTTAAAAAAGAAAAAACACAGTATTAATGTAGATGCCCTAGCAAGTGCAAGCTCTGGTTTCTCATCTGCTTCTTTAGCGACACTGATTAATGAAGCTCTTTTAAATATGATTAAAAGAGAAGATGTAAGTATTAATGAAAAAGACATTGAAATAGCAAAAAGTAAGCTTGAGTTTGGAAAAAAAGAGAATAAAATTCTTGATGACAAACAAAAAGAGATTTTAGCTATTTATCAAGCGTCAAAAGCATTTATTTCTAAAAAAAGAATTCTTTTGTTTGATGAAGGAATAAGTAAAAGTGATATTGCTTATCCCTCTAAAGTGGAGCTTATCTTTTTATTAAAACAATACTTAGCAGGCTCTATTGGGATTGATGTTATTAAACACGAACAATATATAGTTAATGTTAAAGATCTTCAAGATGCTGATGATTTAGCTCTTACTATGACCAATGAATATAAGATGGCACATTCAAGAGAAGAACTATTAAATGAAGTTAAAAATGCCCTAAGAAGTGAATTGTCGAAAAATATTCATACCATTAACAAATTAAAAAAAATAATGTTAGATAAAGAGGTTATAAACGAAAATGACTTCTAATTATTATTCCGGATTTTGCTTAAGAGATGAAAAAGAACTTTTTTCTTCTTATTTAATAGAAAATGACTTCACTGTTCAAGGCTTTTCTTATGGATGTATTGAAGCGTTTTCAAAAGCTTTAGAAAGCGATACAAGAATAGACTTATTACAACTTTTCTCACCTGCTTTTTTTCAAAGTAAAAACAAAAAATTTCACAGATTACAACTTATGTATTATAAAAAAGACAAAAAATCTTATATGTCAAACTTTCTTAAAAATATCGCTTCACCTTCTTCTTATGATTGTACTTCTTATGTAAAAGAAGGTAGCTACGAAGAATTAGAAACCTTGTTATCTTATGAGTGGAAAAAAGAGAATCTTGAAAAACTTTTATCTCGGGGTACTAAAATTGAAGTATACTTGGGCGAAAAAGATGAAATAATTCAAAGTAAAGAAGCCTTGGATTTTTTTAAAGAGTATGCCAGTGTTTATTACATTAAAAATGCAGGTCATATACTAAAAACATAATTATTGATATATTTAAACAAAGGATTATTATTGAATAAAAATATTGCAAAAATTGGAATTATAACAGCTAGTGATAGAGCTAGTGCAGGGGTATATGAAGATTTATCTGGTTTGGCTATTGAAGATACATTAAACGAGTATTTGTCTTCTTCTTGGGAAAAAGTATACAGAGTTATTGAAGATGATCAAGCTACAATTGAAGAGACAATGAAAGATTTGATAGATAATCACGGTTGTTGTTTAGTAGTTACCACAGGTGGTACAGGACCTAGTTTAAGAGATGTAACACCAGAAGCTACCGAAGCTGTGTGTGATAGAATGATGCCTGGGTTTGGAGAATTAATGAGAAGTGTTTCTTTAAAATATGTTCCAACCGCAATATTATCACGCCAAACAGCAGGATTAAGAGGCTCTTCTTTGATTGTTAACTTACCAGGAAAACCAAAATCAATAAAAGAGTGTTTGGATGCTGTTTTTCCAGCTATTCCTTATTGTATTGATTTGATGAATGGACCTTTTTTGGAGTGTAACGAAGACGCTGTAAAAGTATTTAGGCCAAAGAATAAATAATACGTATTAAATAAGTGTTAACATTCTTTTGATAACATTTTTATAATTATTTTAAAGGATGAACATGAACAAAAAAGTTTTATTATTAGGTGCTACAATGATGGCATCTTTATTAAGTGCAAAAGAATTAAGTTTTAAGGAAGTTCAAGAGATTGCCAAAATAGATATGTTGGTTAAGTCACAAATAATAGTTGAAAAAGCATATTTGGAAAATGATATGTATATGTTAAAAGCTAATATTCAAGGCCAATCTCAAACAATTTTTTTAACAAAAGACAAAAAGAATTTGATTGCAGGTAAAGTTTATAATACAAAAAGCAGTACTGAGTTAAGTATACCTAATGATATTTCAATTTTAAAAGGAAAAGAAGGTTTTTCTTATGGAACAGGAAGTGATGAATATTATTTATTTACAGATCCTGAATGTCCTTATTGTAAAAAATTTGAAGCTTACTTGCCGCAATTAAAAAAACATTTAAAAATAAATGTTTTCTTTTTCCCTCTTAGCTTTCATAAAGATGCTAAAGAACTAAGTTATTTTATTCTTTCTCATAAAGGTAAGGATGCCCAAGCACAAGCTATGTTTAAAGCAGAAGCAAGCAATAAAGACTTCAAAAACAGAAGTTATAAAAGTGGTGAAAAAGGAAAGTACATTGAAATGGTAGATAATCATTTACAGTTAGGGGCACAATTAGGTGTTCGAGGAACGCCTACTATTTATAATTCTAAGGGTGAAAGTATAGTTTGGACTTCCTTACTTGAAAAATACGATATTAAATAAAACACTTGGTAATAAAATAAAAATCTCTTTATTTTATTACCTTTCCCTCCAAAACTCCTTTCTTACATCCAATATTTATTCAAAATAAGCTATAATTCGCGCATGCAAGATATATTTAAAAAATTAGATTTAGAAGATTATATAGAAAGTTTTTCTTCTCTTTATGCAAGAGAAAAATCAGTTATTTTAGAAGGTGATATTAATTTACACCATAAACTAATTAAACAATTGGAACAATACAATTTTAAACAAGTTCCTAAAGTTGCTAACCTTGACATTGCTTTTATGCATATTCAAAAACAAGGAACCTTAAAACTTGATGATATTTTTGAATTTGTAAAAATTATTTCATATTTTGAATATTTGAAACGTTTTAATTTTGATGGAAAACTTGAAGAATGGTTTTCAAAAATCATTACTCCTATTGATATTATTAAAGTTCTTGAGTGTTTCTCTGATAAAGGGGAATTAAAAGAAGGTTTTGATGAAGATTATGACATGGTTAAACAAGCTATGTATAAGAACAAGCTTGTAATAAAAGAAAGTTTATATAAAAGTGTAAACAACTCAAAACTAAGAGCATATTTGGTTGATTCTCAAGTGCATTTTATTAATCAAGAAGAATGTTTATTAGTACGTGGTGGTTTTAATCATGTATTAAAAGGAACAGTCATACACAGATCAAACGCTGGATTTTTTTATGTCGTACCTCACAGCGTTAGTGCTTTAAAACAAAAACAAAGTGATTTAAAAAACAAAGAAGAAGAAATTTTATTAAAAATATGTAAAAGTATTTCATCAAATTTTAATAAAAATTTAATGTTTCTAAAGTTTATTAATAAGGAATTTGATAGATTTGATCATTATCAAGCACGATTGTTTTTTGCAAAAAGTGGAAATAAAAGCTTTATTATTCCAAATAAAAATCATAAAAATAAATTAATTGACTTTTGTCATCCCGCATTAAGTGATCCTAAACCTATTAGTATTGATTTTAGTAAAGCAGTGGTTATGATTACTGGGGTTAATGCAGGAGGGAAAACAATGATGCTAAAATCTGTTTTATCTGCTGTATTATTGTCTAAGTATTTGATTCCATATAAAGCAGATGCACGATCAACTATTGGACAATTTAAAAAAGTAATGGCTGTATTAGATGATCCTCAAAGTGTAAAGAATGATATTTCTACTTTTGCAGGAAGAATGGTAGAGTTCTCAAAACTTTTTAATCAAAGAAATGTCATTGTAGGCGTTGATGAAATTGAATTGGGAACGGATTCAGATGAAGCAGCTTCTTTATTTAAAGTAATTGTTGAAGAACTGATCAAAAAAGACATACAAATTATTATTACAACCCATCATAAGCGATTAGCTGCATTAATGGCTGCAAATGAACAAGTTGAATTAATTGCTGCTTTATACGATGAAGAAAATAGAAAACCTACTTATGAATTCTTACAAGGTACAATAGGGCGTTCTTATGCTTTTGAAACAGCAGCAAGATATGGAATTCCTTCACATGTAGTAAAGCTTGCAAAAGAGGTTTATGGAGATGATAAAGATAAATTAAATGAGTTAATTGAACGTTCTTCTTCTTTGGAGAGAGAATATAAAGAAAAAATAGCACTCTTAGATGAAGAAATTAATATGCATCAACGCTTAAATGTCAATTTAAAAGAACAAAAAGAAGATTTGGATGACCATATTTATATGGAAAAATCAAAACTTCACAAAGAATATAAAGATGCAACAAGTGAGGCAAAAAAAGCCATTAAAGCTAAAGTATATAAAGAATCTCATCAGCACTTAAACACAGCTCATGTAAAAATGAAAGAAATAAAAGTGCAAAAAGTTGAAGAAGAAATCAACTTTAAAGTTGGGGACAGAGTAAAATATAATACGAACAAAGGTGCCATTGAATCAATAAAAGGTAAAAAAGCCTTTATTCAAACTGATAGTGGAATGCGTTTACAAGTAAATTTAAAAGATTTAAGACGCTCAGGTAATAAACCAAAAATAAAAGTAAAACAAAAAGTATCAATAAGCGTTCAAAAGCCAAGTTCTGGGCATGTGAAGTTAGATTTACATGGACAAAGATCAGATGAAGCAATAGAAAATTTAGATAAGTTTTTATCTGATTCTTTAATAGCAGGTTTTGATGAAGTTTTAGTTTATCACGGTATTGGAACTGGTAAGTTAGCTTTTGCTGTAAGAGAGTTTTTAGACTCACATCCTTGTGTTCGAGGGTATACAGATGCACATCCAAGCTCTGGTGGTTTTGGTGCTAAAGTGATTAAACTTTAATACAATATTTTTAATATATAGGAATAAAAATGACAGTAATAGAACTTTTTCAAAAATTATTAAGATTTAAATCCATAACACCCCTTGATGATGGTGCATTTGATTTTATCGAAGAGTATCTAGGAGATACTTGGAGCTGTATTAATGTAGATACAAAAGATACTAAAAACAGATTTTATTATAAAAAATTTAATGACAATGCCCAGCACCTATGTTTTGCAGGTCATATAGATGTTGTTCCTTTAGGGGAGGGGTGGAGTGTTGATCCATTTGCTGCGGATATTAAAGATGGAATTATAATAGCAAGGGGCGCTCAAGATATGAAAAGTGGAGTAGCTGCTTATTTACATGCGTGTAAACATGCAAAGAACTTTAATGGTACTTTATCTATCTTAATGACTTCTGATGAAGAAGGCCCTGGTACTTATGGAACGATTAAAGCTTTGGAACACTTAAAAAGTATTGATTTTATTCCTACGTATGCAGTTGTAGCTGAACCCACTTGTGAAAAAGTATTTGGTGATGCAATAAAAGTAGGAAGACGTGGAAGTATTAATGGTTACTTACATATTCAAGGTAAACAAGGTCATGCTGCATATCCTGAAAAAACGATTAATCCTATTCACCAACTTTCATCTGTTTTGTCTTTGATTGCAGGCTATAATTTTGATGAAGGAGATGAATATTTTTCTCCCTCACAACTTATTGTTACAGATGTAAGATCTGGAATGCAAGTTACTAACGTAACACCTGATACACTGGATTTAATGTTTAATGTAAGAAACTCTACGAATACGCAACAAGAAGACATTAAAAAATACATTCATAAACACTTTGATCATACAAATCATACTCTTAAGTTAACTCAAGGTTCTTATCCTTTTGTTACAAATAAAGAATCAAAAGTAGTTAAAGCAATGGAAGAAGCTATTAAAAATGTTTTAAATATTACTACTAAACACTCAACAGCAGGTGGTACTTCTGATGCAAGATATTTTGGTAGTTTTGGTATTGAAGCTATTGAATTTGGTGTTATTAATGATACAATTCACTCAATAAATGAAAGAACAAGTGTTAAAGAAGTAGAAGGTTTATCAGAAGTTTTTTCTTCTTTAATCAAAAATTTTGATTAGTTTTTTTTAAGTCTTAACACTATATATTAACAAAATATAAATAATAACTCTTCTTTAAAAGATATACAAAATATTTTTGTATATCTTTTATCATACATAAAAGCACTACAAAAGCCATATTTACAAATACTTTATTTATTTCCTTAGATTCATTTTGATAATTAATCTTATTTTGATTATAATTCACAATAAGCTTTAGGGGTGTCATTCTGACTGAGACCATACCCTTATACCTGATCTGGTTTGTACCAGCGTAGGAAAAAGTTATTTGATAAAAATTAATTTTAAAATCCTTAAGCTTAAATATTACAAAAGGATTATAATGTTTTCAACATTAGTTTCTCAAGGCTTAATTGCCTCTATTATTCTATTTTTAGGTTTTGCTTTTTATTCGTATAAAAAAGCTAAAAACTCCAACGATTCATTGATTATTTACAAAGATGCTGTTTCTTCTACCTTGGGAGTTTCAACACTAACTGCATCAGCTTTAGGTGTGTGGATTTTGTTTTCACCTGCTTCTTCAGCTTTATGGGGTGGATTACCCAGTGTTTTTGGTTATGCATTAGCTTCTTCTTTGCCTTTACTTGCTTTGGCTTTTTTAGGTCTTAAAATTAGAAATGCTATGCCTGATGCTTCTTCGTTAATTGAATACACAGAAGTAAAACTTGGAAAATCGTATAAAAATCTTTTACTTGTGTGTACAATTTTTTATATGTTTATTTTCTTATGTGCAGAAATGACAGCCGTTGCTAAAGTATTACAGTCTTATGGTGGTTATTCTTTAGGGTTAGGTGCTTTCATTATCTTACTTGCTACAGCATCTTATTCTTTATTAGGTGGTTTGCGTTTATCTATAAAAACGGATTTTATTCAATTTATGTTAATTATGTTTGTTTTATTGGGCTTATTTTATTTCATTCCATGGAATAAGAGTTTTGAAAGTTTTGATTTTGCTAGTATTATGAGTAGTGACTTTACAAACTTTAATCATGTGGCTTTTGGTTTAACACTTATTATTGCTGTTTTATGTACAGAAGTATTTAATCATACTTCGTGGCAAAGAGTATATGCTTTAAAAAAAGATGTGGTAAAACGTTCTTTTCTAATTTCTGCTCTAATTGTGTTTATAGTTATCTTTATTTTAGGAATGACAGGTTTATATGCCAAAAGTACTGGATTATTAGGAGCAGACGCTAATCTTGCACTTTTTGATTTATTGGCATTAAAAAGTCCAGCTACTATTTTCATCTTAATTTTATTTGTCGTATCTTTAGTATTATCTTCTAGTGATTCATTGTTAAATGGTATTGCATCCTTGTTTGTTCTTAACAAAGAAGAAAACTCTAAAAATCTGTCTTTTTACAGATGGGTGATTGTGCTTACTTGTTTTCCTGTATATTACATTGCTTCAAAAGGTTATGACGTATTTTACTTATTTTTAGTTGCTGATTTAATTTGTTGTGCGCTTATAGGACCAGCTATTTTTGCAATTCTAGGAAAAAAAGAATATCCAAAGGCTTTTTTAATTGGTATTATTTCTTTACTAATAGGTGCTTTATTGTTTCCAGGACTTAATTTTACAGATGGTATCTTGGTATCATTTTTAGGAGGAGCAAAAGCAGTTCCTTCGTTATTGGGTGAAAATCAGCTGTTTTTCTCTTTTGTTCTTTCCGTTATTTTCTCTTTTTTCTTAACCCTGCTTTTCTCAAAAGAAGCTAAGAATGCTAGAGTATAAAACACTTCAAATCATCGCTGGATCTGATTCCAGTGGTGGGGCAGGGATGCAAGCAGATATTAAAACTGCTACATCCTTGGGGGTTTATGCCTTAAGTGCGTTAACAGCACTTACTGCTCAAAATACCTGCGGCGTAAATGAAATCCTAGATATTGATGAAAAGTTTGTAAAAGCTCAGCTTGATACAAACTATGAAGATATTAAATGCGATGCAGTAAAAATAGGAATGCTTCATAAAAGTACTTTAATAAAAGAAGTAAGTGATTTTTTAAAGAAAAACAAAATACAAAATATTGTACTTGATCCTGTTATGGTTTCAACCTCAGGTGCCGTTTTACTTCAAGAAGATGCTATTTTGTCATTAAAAAACGACATGTTTTCTTTATCAGATATTATTACCCCTAACTTACATGAGGCAAGATTATTATTTCAAAAAGATATTAATACAAAAGAGGATGCAAAAGAAGCCTGTATTTATCTAGGAACTTTTGGTTGTAAATATGTTTTAATTAAAGCTTTGGAGTATGAAGTAGGTTTTAGTATTGATTGTTTGTATTGTATAAAAACAAAAGAATTTACGTATTTTAAAAATAAAAAGATTGATACCTTAAATACTCATGGAACGGGTTGTTCTTTATCTTCAGCTATTGCTTCTTATTTAGCACTTGGTCTTGATATTACAAGTGCTTGTAAAAAAGCAAATACTTATGTAAATGAAGCTATCAATTCAGGTTCTAAGTATAAAATAGGAAAGAATACTGGACCCATTAATCATATGTATAAGATTATAAAAGTTTAGTTATTTTAATCTTTTAGTGAACAAGTGTTTGGAGTTATTTTTCCATGCACTTCTACATATTCAACTCCCCATTCATACATTTCAGCTACAACAGTCTTTAATTTTTCTCCACTAGGTGTTAGTGAATACACTACTTTAGGAGGAACTTGAGCAAAAACTTCTCTGTTAATAATATTTTTTTCTTCCAGTTCTTTTAGTTTAACTGTCAATGTTTTTTGTGTTATTTCACAAATCTCTTCATTAAGTTCTTTGAATCTCTTATTCCCCGCTAATAAATGATAAATAATAGATAGTTTCCATCTGTCATTGAAAATATCTAATGTTACGTTAATAGCACAATTAAATTCTTTATTATTAATTAAATACATTATTTTCCTTATAGGTAAGTATTATATCATAAATAAGCAAATACTCTATTACTTACCAAAAGTATTGTAAGCGATGTTTAAGTATATAAGGATTATACTTGCAAAAGATAAACATAAAATGTTGCAAATAAGCCCTGTATACATTTTAAAAATGAGGGAAAATGAAAAAAGTTTTAATTATCAATGGTCATCAGAGATATGAAGGTATTGCTGAGGGAAAATTGACAAAAATCTTAATTGATGAAGCAGTAGAAGTTTTTAATGAAAAAGAGTTTGAAGTACAACACAGTGTAGTTGAAAGTGATTATAAAATCAATGATGAAGTAGAAAAGTTCGCATGGGCAGATTATATTTTATTTCAATATCCTGTTTATTGGATGGGAGTGCCTTGGATTACCAAAAAATACATAGATGAGATTTTTTCAGCCGGATACGGGAAGGTTACGTATGTAAATGATGGAAGAAGTTCAAAAGACAGTACTAAGAGGTATGGAAGTGGAGGGTTAATGCAAGGTAAAAAATATATGTTAAGTTTTACTTATAATTGTCCTTCTAGTGAATTCTCAAATACGGATGGTTTTTTTGATGGTTTGTCTTTAGATGAAGCCAATATTGCTACTCATAAAACTTTCCAATTTTGTGGGGCTGCTGCATTAGAGAGTTATGCGATGCATGATATTTTTAAAAGTGAATTGGATGTTAAAAAAGAGTTGTTAGACTTTAAAAAAACATTAAAGAACAACTTTAATTAAAAAATGACGTAAAAATATTCTTGAAATAAATATAACAAGGTTATTTTGAACTAAAATAAAAGGAAAAGAAATGAATAAAGAAACAAAAAAAGAACTGTTTACTGAAGCAATGGATTTTAGACATGCATGTAAAGTATTTGATGATACAAAACAAATTGATGAAAAAGATTTTGATTTTATTTTAGAAACAGGACGTAAATCGCCTTCCTCTTTTGGTATGGAACCTTGGAAATTTTTAGTAATTAAAAACGAAGAATTAAAAGAAAAGATTAAAGAAGTATCTTGGGGTCAAGTTCAAGTTACAAGTGCAAGTGAATTAGTAATAGTACTTGCTAAAATTTATGATGTAAAACCTGAATCTAATGTCCCCTCTAAACGTTTTGCAAGACGTGATATGCCACAAGAAAAATATGATTTTTACTTAAATTTATATGCAAATCACTTAAGTGATACCTTAAGTTCTGATGAAAATATTTATGCATGGACATCTAAACAAACGTACTTGGCAGTATCTAATATGATGACAGCAGCTGCAAGTATTGGAATTGATTCTTGTCCTATTGAAGGTTTTGAAAAAGAAAATCTTGAAAAAATATTAAACCTTGATACGAGTAAATACCAAGTGTCCGTGGTACTTCCTTTTGGGTACAGAATTAATGAGCAAAGTACTCAATTAAGACTTGCTTCAAGTGAAGTTGTTGAAATAATTAAATAATATTAAAAGGAATAGGGTATGAATATAGATATTTGGATTACGTTTGTTATTACAGTATCCATATTTGCGGTTATTCCAGGACCGACTGTTATTTTCGTAGTTGCAAAGAGTTTGACTAATGAGAAAAAGGTTATTTTTCCCTTGCTTTTAGGAACTTTACTTGCGAATATTATTACAATTGTTTTGTCCTTTTTAGGAGTAGGAGCACTTTTAGAAGCTTCTGCTACTTTATTTAATTTATTAAAGTACCTTGGAGCTTTGTATTTAATATTTTTGGGTATAAAAGCATGGAAAGAGCTTCCTTCTATTGACTTTGATGTTCCGCATATTAACAAAACATCTTATATCAATATTTTTAAAGAATCTTTTTTAATTACCTTTTTAAATCCAAAAGCAATAATATTTTTCTTGGCTTTCTTTCCTCAATTTATATCTCAGAATTCTAATGTAGTTGCACAAATGGCAATATTAATTAGTACATTTTTAATTATTATTGTTTTTACCTTAGGTGTCTTTTCTCTGTTTTCTCAAATACTTAGTAATAAAATTAAAAGTAAAAAAATAAAAGGTACTATGGCCAAAGCTAATGCTACTGCTTTAATAGGCGCAGGACTAATTACTTTAGGCTTGCAAAAAAATTAATAAAGCTTGTTATCTATTACTTTAAAAGCACTACTTTGTTTCTTCCTGTTTCTTTTGCTTCATATAAAGCTAAATCTGCTTTTTTAAGCATGTCTTCAAAAGAAGAGCTAAAAGATGTAGTAAGACCAATAGATACGGTGAAATTAAGTTCTAGATCATCAATTGTAAGAACAGATTCTTCAAATGCTTCTCTAATTTGTTCATAAAGGTCTAAAATTTCTCTTTCACTGATATTTTTACTGATAATACAAAATTCTTCTCCACCTACTCTGGATATCAAATTATTGTCATCTAGAAATGTATTTAAAATTTTAGGAATATACTTAATTGCTATATCCCCAATATCATGACCATAGGTATCATTGATGTTTTTAAACTTATCTATATCAATAATTGCGCAGGAAATATAGTCATCTACCTTTTTCGTTTTTTCATAAATTCTTGTGCCTTTTTCAAATAAATAACGTCTGTTATACATTCCTGTCATGTAATCCTTATTTGCCCTATCACGGCTTAGTTCAAAAAGCTTAATAATATCAAGATTGGAATTTACTCTTGCATAAAATTCTTCGTCTGAGAAGTCTTTATAAATAAAATCATTAGCACCGTATTTCAAAAACTTTGCAACAACATCTTTATCTTTTATTGAAGACAGAGCAATTATAGATATCTCATCTTTTTTATATTTTTTACGCATTAGTGCAGTTAGTTCTAAACCATTCATTCCAGGCATTATATAATCAACTAAGATTAATTTTATTTTATTTTTGCTTTTCATTATTTTGATTGCATCTTCTGCACATGAAGCTAGAATAGTATTGATATTATATCGTTTACATAAGTGCTTTATTTTTGCAGAAAAAGATCGGGAATCATCAACTACAAGCACATCAACTTTTGAATTTTCAATAAATCTTTCTACAACATAAGCGGTATAGTCTAAGGCATAAGAACCGTTTTTAATTACATAATCTATAATGAAGTCATGTTTATATAAGGGATTATTTTGATCATATTGTTTGGCTGTTAAAATAATACTAGGAATTGAAAACTTTTCCATAAAAGGTATTATCTCACCATCTGGAGCATCTGGTAGACCTAAATCTAAAATAGCAATATCAAATTTTCCTTTTTCTTGAAGTAAAAGATTCGCACATTCTTGTTTTGATTTTGCAGTAAATATTTTTAATGAATCTATATTTTCTAATACAGAAACCAAGCCATTTAATAATGTTGTACTGTCATCTACAATAAGTATTTTCAAGCTGAAGCCTTTTGTTATTTGAAATAATTATATAGTTATTTAATTTAAAAACTTCCTATGTTTTTAAATTAAATTTTATAACAAGTTTTTAAATTACCTTATGGAAAACTTAGATGTTTTTAGATATAATCGCCTTTTATTAAATAATGGAGATTTTATGGTACAAACAGTTAATCTGAGAAAAGCTTATGGCTCAAGAGTTTTATTTCAAGATATTAATGTCAAATTAGACTCGGGAAAAAGATATGGGTTAATCGGTGCAAATGGTGCCGGAAAAACTACCTTTCTTAAAATACTATCAGGTATTGAAGATGCAACTGATGGTGAAATTCAAGTACAAAATGGTAAAAAAATTGGAACACTAGGGCAAAATCAATTTGCATATGAAGAATATTCAATTTTTGATACCGTTCTTTTAGGAAATAAAAGACTGTATGCTGCGATTAAAGAAAAAGAAGAACTGTATTTAGAAGAGTATACAGATGCAATTGGAGATAAATTAGGTGAATTAGAGATTATTTGCTGTGAAGAAGATCCAACATATGAATACGATGTTAAAATTACAAAAATTCTTGAAGATTTAGGTTTTCCAGCTTCTCAACACAGTGATTTAATGTCAAGCATTACAGGTGGAGATAAATTTAAAGTCTTATTAGCACAAGTTTTATACCCAAAACCAGATGCATTATTCTTAGATGAGCCAACAAATAACTTGGATATTGCAACTATTGGATGGTTAGAAAACAGATTACAACACCATGACGGAACAATGGTTGTTATTTCTCATGATAGACACTTTTTAAATGCTGTTTGTACTAATATTTTAGATGTTGATTATAAACAAATCAGAGAATTTTCTGGGAATTATGATGATTGGTATATTTCATCAATGGTAATTGCTAAACAAAATGAAAAAGATGTTAACAAAAAATTAAAAGAAAAAGATGAACTTGAAAAGTTTATTACAAGATTTTCTGCAAATGCTTCAAAAGCAAAACAAGCTACATCAAGACAAAAACAACTTGATAAGCTAAATGTTGGTTCTATTCAAGTTTCTTCACGAAGAGACCCAGCTATTATCTTTAAACAAAAAAGAGAAGTTGGAAAAGAAATTCTAACACTTAAAAATATAAGTAAATCTTTTGATGGAAATGTTGTATTAAATGATATTACATTTACAGTAGAAAAAGAAGATAAAATAGCAGTTATTGGGCCAAATGGTGTTGGTAAGACTACCTTGTGTGAAATCATGGTTGAGAATATGAAACCTGATTCTGGAGAAATATTATGGGGAGCTACTATTCAAAATGGATACTTTCCTCAAAATGCTACAGATTTAATTGAAGGTGATATTACTTTATACGACTGGTTAAGAGCTTTTGATAGAGATGCAGATATTTCTGAAATTAGAAACTGTCTAGGACGTATGTTGTTTAATGGTACTGAGCAAGAAAAACAAGTAAAAGCGTGTTCTGGTGGTGAAAAACACAGAATGATGCTTTCTAAAATAATGTTAGAACAGCCTAACTTCATGATTTTAGATGAGCCTACAAATCATCTTGATTTAGAAGCTATTATTGCACTGGGAGAAGGATTATTGGCTTATGCTGGTTCTGTAATTTGTGTTTCGCATGATAGAGAATTATTAGATGTATATGCAAATAGAATTATTGAAATTCAAGCAGATGGATCAATTATTGATTTTAAAGGTTCTTACGAGGAATTTTCAGAATTAAAAGAAGAAAATAAAAAGAAGTAACACTTCTTTTTATTTTAATAATTTATCGTATATGCGTAATTGACTTAGCTTCAATTCTCGCTTCTTTTCTTCTAATAGCATCTTTATATCTTCTTTTATCATCTTCTGTTTCTATAGGAAGTTTGGGTACTGGTGTTGGATCTCCCTTTTCATCAACTGCAATCATAGTAAAATAACAAACATTCGTATGTTTGGTTTCTCTGTTTTTTACATCTTCTGAAATAACTTTAATTCCTATTTCCATTGAGGTACGTCCTGTATAATTTACAGATGCATAAAAAGTCACAAGTGAACCAATTTTAATTGGATTTTGAAAAAGTACCATATCTACAGATAAAGTAACAGCATACATTCCTGTATATCTTGCGGCACAAGCATAAGCCACATGATCAAGCATTTTTAATATTTCACCACCATTGACATTTGTGCCAGAAAAATTTGCTTTATCTGGGGTCATTAACATAGTCATAGCAAGTGATTTTTGGTCTTTTTGAATCATTCTTCGCCTTTAAAAAGTATTAAGATATATTATAGAATAAAAGTAATAAGATGCCTTGATTCAAATATACTAATCATCTTATTCGCAAAAAAAAGATGAAAAAGTAACAGTAAAACAGCTTTACTTCAATAATTCTCTCATTTGTTCTTCACTTAGAGTACTTACTTTTAGTGTGATGGCTTTATCATATTTAGAACCAGCATCTTCTCCATAAATTAAGAAGTCAGTTTTTTTAGATACTGATGAGCTTATTTTTGCACCAAGAGCTTCTAAATCCTTTTTAATTAAACCTCTACTAACACTCATTGTTCCTGTAATAACAAGTGTTTTACCTTTAAAAGGGTTTTCTTTAGCTTCAACTCTTTGTTCAATCTTGGGCTTGATAATTGTAAATAGCTCTTTAATTAAAGCATCATTTACTCTCATAAATTCTAAAAATGAATTTACCATTTGTTCCCCAAAACCTTCAATACTTATAAGTTTTTCATAGTTAAGTGAAAAAAGTTCTTCTCCAAAACCTAAGGCGATTTCTTTTGAAGCTACTTCTCCTATGTGTTCAATGGCTAAAGCATTTATTAATCTGTGTAATTGTGTGCCTTTTGTATCTTTTATGGCTTTTAATAAATTGTTAATTCTTTTTTCTTTAAAACCTTCTAAAGAGATTAAATCATTAAATTCTAAAAAGTATAAATCCAAAATATCTTTTATTTTTTTCTCTTTAACGAGTATTTCTACAATTTTAATACCTAAACCATCAATATTCATACAATTTTTTGAAGCAAAATAAATAATGCTTGTTACAACTCGTGAGCTACAATCAAGATTTTGACACTTAATTAATATGCCTTCATCTAATAATTCACTTTTACAATTGGGACAAAACACAGGCCTTTTTATAGGAAGTGAAGTTGCATCTCTCCTGTCTTTAAATACTTTTGTAATTTTTGGAATAATATCTCCGCTTTTTATTATGATTACTTCATCGTTTATTCTTAAATCCAAACGTGAAATTTCATCATAATTATGTAAGGATGCTTTTTCTACTGTTGATCCATCAATTAAAGTAGGTTCAACTAAAGCTACTGGTGTAATAACCCCAGTTCGTCCAATTTGCTGAATAATATCAATAACTTTTGTTGTTTTCTCAACAGCTGGAAATTTATAGGCACAAGAATATCTAGGGAATTTTACGGTATGTCCTAATTCCTCTTGTATTTCTAAATCATTGATTTTAATTACCATTCCATCAAGCATCATAGGTATTTTTTCTCTTTTTTCGATTATCTCATGATAGAGTTTTTCTATACCTTCTACTGTGTTTGTTTTAGTTAGCATAGGGGGCTTAACAAAACCAAGAGTATAAATATATTCCATTAGTGATGAGTTTGTTTTAAAAAGAAGTGTATGTTGTCCAACACCCCATACATTGAAAAAGAGTTTTCTTTTAGCAGTTATTTTTGGGTCCAATTGTCTTAAAGAACCAGAAGCTGCATTTCTAGGATTTGCAAATAAAGCCTCATTATTTCTAATTCTGTCTTCATTTATTTTTTCAAAATCTGCTTTTTTTATAACAATTTCGCCTCTTATTTCTATTAAAGATTTTTCTTGTATTTCCAGCGGAATTGAGTGAATGGTTCTAACATTATTTGTAATATCTTCCCCAATACTTCCATCCCCTCGTGAAATAGCTTGTTTTAATAAGCCATTTTCATAAATTAAATTCAACGATGCCCCATCAAATTTTGGTTCACAATAAAACTCAAGATCAGTACTTACTTTTTTAGCTCGATTAATCCAATCTATAAGTTCTTGTGTGTTAAATACATCTTCTTGTGACCACATTCTACTTAAGTGCTGTGCTTTTTTAAAACCATCAAGAATACTGCCACCAACACGATTATTAGGAGTATTTGGATGTGTGTGTGAAGGGTTTTGTTTTTCGTAAGTCAAACAAAGTCTGGATAAGTTATCATATTCTTCATCACTGGCTTGGGGATTGTCTTGTACGTAATACTGATATGCCCAAGAAATAAGCTTTTCAACATTATTAGTGTATTCATTTTGTGTCATTGTTTATCTTCATATTGGTTTTTTTTATTGTATCTAAATAGTTTTACTGCTTGGCTTATATTTTTTGCAATATATCTACCCTAAAAGGTTTTAAAAATTCTGCTTTTCCATTCTTAGAATATTCATAATATTTTTTTTCTAGTTCGTTAAGTTTTTCTTTATTCATAGTATTCTTGTTATGGCTTAAGTTCAGATGTTTCTGCTTAAAATCTTCAAAAGATTCATAAACAATTTCAGTATTAAAAAAGATTTCTTGAAAGAGTTTGAATTTTTCTTGATTAACTGCTTTTTGAATGTTTAAGAATGCGTCTTTTCTTACTTCTTTTTCATCGTGAAATATAGCAATTAATTCATTTTGTTTTCCTTTAAAAAGTGGTTCAGAAATATACAATAAACCATTTGGTTTTAATACCCTTTTTATTTCATCTAGGGCTTTTTGCATTAAATGTCTTGGAATATGATGAAAAGATTTAAACATAAACACCATGTCAAACATTTGATCTTTAAAGTTCAAATCTTGAGCTGAAAAAGGTTTGTATATAATTTCATCATTATTAGCAAGATTTTTATTATGTTGTACAATATCATTTTCACATGCATAAACAACTCTATTAAATCCATTATTTTTTAGTTCTTTGGTGATTTTAGCCTTGCCACATCCAAGGTCCAAAATAGTTTTATTGTTTAAATTTAGTGTTTCTATTAAGTACATTTCATTAAATGTCTGTACTGTGCTGTCTTCAAATTCTTTCATATCAAGGCCTTTTTTATCTGATATTTTTTTAAAACATGTTTAATTAAATCAGTGTATTATGTGAAATTTTAGCACAATGTAATTTTTTATTACTTAAAATGTTTCTATAATCATTTTAAAACTACAGTTGATAATTAACTTGGCTTATAAAAAATTAATTTAATATCATCTATAATAGCAGTCATCTAAATGAAGTTATATGTTCCTTTTTTGACCTGCTAATTAATGTTTTCTAATTAGATTTTATATTGATGAAAATAAATACCCTGAAGGGATAAATTACGTGATTCCAAAAATTAAAAAAACGTTAAAAGAAGAATTTATCTACAGTTTATTGTTTATGTTTATTGTCTTATTCTTTATTTTTGTTTTGTTAATTACGCCTTTAAAAAAAGAACTTAAAACACAAGTGTATTGCAATATTAGTGTATCCATTGAAAGCTTCTTAAAACTAAGCTCTGATGTATTAATAAATGATCTTCTTTTAAAACAAAATACCTCAATTAAAAACACTTTATCAAGCTTGAAAAGTATTGATGCAATTGAATATATTGCTGCTTTTGATAAAGATAATAAATTAGTTTATGAGAATAAAAAAGCATCGCTTTTAAATGTTAAGTATTTTGATAGAACAAATATTTTTTATTTTGAAGACTATTTATTTACGTATAATGGTAAAAATGTGATTGCTTTTAAATATGATATTATTTCTGCAGGAGAAGTTATAGGAAGCTTGAGGATTTATCATTCTTTTGATAAGTTTGTTTCTCTAATAAAAAAAATTGAATTTATTGTGTATATATTTTTGTTTTCATTGATTTTTATAATCTTTTTGTTAATAAATTCTTTGTTAAATAAACTGGTTGTAAAACCCTTGAAATTTATTTCAAAAGAAATGCAAAATATGAACAACAGTATTTTATATAATAAAATTAATTTAAAAAATAACAACGAAATTGGTAAAATGGCAGAGGCCTTTAATGAAATTTCTTTTAAAAATAAGATATTAATTCAAGAATTAAAAGATAATAACATCTCTCTTGAGGCAAAAATTAAAAGTAGAACCTTAGAATTGGAATCTCACAATGATAAACTACTGCAAACAAGAGATTCGTTAAATGCAAGAATGAATGAATTTCAAGCACTAATTAACTCTACTCTTGAAGCCTTAATTGTGTTTGAAAATGATAAATGCAGTGAAATTAACTATGAATGCATGAAACTGTTTGGTTTTACTTCAAAAACTGAAGTACTTGGCAAAGATCCTTCTTATTTTATTTCAAAAGAATCAAGACTTTTAGTAGAAGAAAACAGCAAAAAAGAATTTAGATCGCCTTTTGAAGTTTTTGGTGTTAAAAAAGACGGAGAAATATTTTGCATATTACTAAAAGAAGATCTTTTTATTTCTGCTAAGAAAAAATTCAAAATTCTTGCAATTTTGGACTTAAGTGAAGTTAAAAAAAGAGAAAAAACCTTAGCTAATAATTTAAAATTAGCCTCAATGGGTGAAATGCTTGAAAATATTGCACATCAGTGGAGACAGCCTTTATCCAGTATCTCTGTTGCTGCAAGTGGTATGGAACTACAAGAAGAGTATGGTTTATTGGATAAAAAACGATTTAGAGAATCTTTAAAAAGCATTTTGGATAATACACAGCAATTGTCATTAACAATTGATAACTTTAGAGATTTTTTTAAAGCGGATAGTGAAAATATTATTTTCAATTTAAAAGAAACATTTATTAAAATAAAAAACCTTATTTTCTCAAAATATGATAATGCTAATATAAAAATAATCTTTGATATTGAAGATGTTAGTATTAATGGAAATGAAATTGAATTAATACAAATATTCCTAAACATTTTAAATAATTCTAAAGATGCATTTGAAGTTCTTAATACAATTGAAAATAAGTATGTTTTTATTAGCCTAATGAAAGAAGGGAACTTTGTATCTATTAATATTAAAGATAATGCAAAAGGAATAAAAGAAGAACTTCTTGAGAGAATCTTTGAACCTTTTTTTACTACTAAAAAACAATATTTGAGTACCGGTACTAGTTTATATCTTAGTAGAGAAATTATTGTGAATCAATTTGGAGGAAGTATTTGTGTTAAAAACGTACATTTCCTTTATGAAAAAAATAAAGAAGTAGGTTGTGAGTTTAGCATTAAACTCCCTCTTGATATTAAACAAATTACATAGTTATTTTGTTTTAAAACTAGGAGAGTATACTAATACAATATAAATATTAATAGGAATAAGTTAAATGAAAATACGAATATATTACGAAGATACTGATGCTGGCGGGGTAGTTTATCATACGAACTATATAAAGTTTTGTGAAAGAGCAAGATCAGAACTTTTTTTCTCAAAAAATTTAAGTCCCCAAAAAAGTGACAATGAGTTTTTTGTTGTAAAAAAAATTGAATGTGATTTTATTAAACCTGCTGTTTTAGGGGATATGATTGAAGTAAAAACAAGTTTAGTTAAGCGTAAAAACACTTCTTTACTTTTACAGCAAGATATTTATAGAAATGATGTTTTATTATTTAAAGCAAGTATCTTAGCTGTTTATGTTAAAGATTTAAAACCTTCGCGTATTCCTGATGATATGTATGAAGTTTTAGCATGAAGCTCTTACGAAGCGTTCTAATACTTCTTTTCTTTTCAATAAGTATGCATGCAACAGATAAACTTTTTTTCCTTCCACAAGATCAAGAAGCCGTTAGTGCAAGAGTACTTAAAGAGATCAATATCTCAAGAAAAAGTATTGTAATTGTAATGCATGACTTTACTTACAAAAAAATTGCCTTGGATTTAATTCGGGCTAAAAAAAGAAGAAATCTTGATATTACAGTTTTTTTAGATTTTAAAGAAAACAATAAAAACAGTATTGTTGATTTATTGAGAAAAAATAAGATAGAAGTTAAATTAATAACAAGCACTTTGCATGCTTCATTTATTTTATTTGATGAAGATATATTAATGTTCGGAAGCCTTAATTTAAATAAGAGTGCATTTAAAAGCAACTATGAAGTACTTATGTTTTCTGATGATTCAAAAAACATAAAAAAAGCGCTCTTATTTTTAGAAAAAACGTTAAAAAAATAAGAATCATATGCATAGTTTATTTAGCTTTGCTATAATACAAAAAATACCTAAGGATTATACGTGTTAGAATACTTTATTATTGCTTATTGTATATATTTTACAATAAATATTTATACATCATTTATGCAAGTTGCTTTTATAAAAAAAGCAAAAAAACTAAAACCAGTTATTTTGGATGCTTCTAAATATGAAATAGCAGGTGATTATGCCATTGAGAAAGAAAAAATGACTATACTCTCATCTTTTTATGAGTTTATCATCTTTTTTGCCTGGATATCTTTTGGTCTTGAATTTTTAGACTCAAGTATTGCAAATGATAGCATGTGGTTAAAAGCAGTTATTTTTGTTAATATTTTTATTATTATTAATTCCCTTTTATCCTTACCTTTTGAAATATATAAAGTGTTTTCTTTGGATAAAAAATATGAATTTTCTAATATGACACCTGCTTTATACATAAAAGATACTGTAAAAAGTACACTTTTGTTTTTAGTTTTTGGATCTGTCGTTATTGCTGGAATTTCTCTAATTATTGAGCATTTGCCTTTTTGGTGGTTATGGGGCTTTGTATTTATATTTTCAGTAATTATTTTAATCAATATGTTATATCCTATTATAAGAGATAAAATGTTTGATAAATTTGAAGCATTAAAAGACAAAGAACTTGAAGTTAAAATTGAAAAATTATTACAAGCTGTTGACTTTAAAAGCTCAGGCGTTTTTTCAATTGATGCTTCCAAACGTGATAATAGATTGAATGCTTATTTTGGCGGTTTAGGAAGTACTAAAAGAGTTGTTTTATACGATACTTTAATAGAAAAACTTAGCCATAATGAGCTCTTAGCTGTTTTAGGACATGAGCTGGGACACTTTAAAAATGGAGATATCTTAAAAAACATAGGAATTATGGGCTTTATTATGTTCGTCTTTTTTGCTTTTTTTGGAAACTTAAATGAAGCGCTTTTTCTACAAATGAAACTTGACAATGAACCTTATTCAATAATTATTGTATTTTTAATGTTTTCTCCTATCTTTTCATTCTTTTTAATGCCTTTAATTTCATTAATTTCAAGACACAATGAATATGCTGCTGATGAATTTGGTTCAAAACTTCAAAGCAAAGAGGATCTTGTAAATGCATTATTAAAGCTTGCAAATGAAAACAAATCTTTTCCATTATCTCATCCTTTATATATTTTCTTTTATTACTCTCATCCACCTTTAACGCAAAGATTTAAAGAATTGGGTCATGATATTCATGAAGAAGATAATAAAACATTTAAAGGCGATGACAGTAACAATGCTTAAAAATGATTTTCTAATTTTAGCCCTTGTTTTAGTTTTGGTGTTTTTGTTTATAGGTATTTTACTTAAGTTTTTTTATGACAAAAAAATACAAAAAAAGCTCTTTGAATATGAATTAAATATACAAAATATACATAACACGTATAAACAAGAGTTAAATAAGTCTTTATCATTATTAAAAGAAAAAGACTTTGAACTAAAAGCCTTGTCTTCTAAATACGAAGAAAAAGAAAAATATTATAAAAAGATACTTGAAAATGAGCAAAATAACTATGCCCAAAAACTTTTATTATTAGAAGAGTCAAAATTAGAAATCAAAAAAGAATTCGAGTTAATTTCAACTAAGATATTTGATGAAAATACAAAAAAATCAAATGATAATTTATCTTTAGTACTTAAACCCCTAAAAGAACAATTGGCTGGTTTTAATCAACGAGTTAATGACATCTATACTGAAGAAACCAAACAACGCTCTTTTTTATTAAATGAGATTAAAACACTTAAAGACTTGAATTTAAAAATATCAGACGATGCCCTTAATCTAACAAGGGCTTTAAAAGGTGAGAACAAAATTCAAGGAGACTGGGGTGAGATGATATTATCAAAAATTTTGGAGCAAACTGGTCTTAGAGAAGGTATTGAATACAGTACTCAAGGCTCTTATACCTCTAATGATGGAAAACGTTTAAGACCTGATGTAATTGTTCATTTGCCTCAAAATAAAGACATTGTAATTGACTCTAAGGTTTCATTGCTTTCTTATACTAAATACATAGAAAAAGATACAAAAGAAGAGAAGGCCATTTTTGAAAAAGAATTAATAAAATCAATTTCTAAGCATATTAAAGACTTGAGTTCAAAAAAATATGAAGATATAAAAGCCGTAAATTCCTTAGATTTTGTACTTTTATTTATTCCAATTGAAGGCGCTTTTATGTTAGCAACCTCAAAAGACTCTTCTTTGTTTCAAAATGCTTTTGAACATAATATCATGCTTGTTTCTCCTTCTAGTTTATATGTTAGTTTACGTACAATTGAAAATATTTGGCGTTATGAACATCAAAATGAAAATGCCTTACTTATTTCAAAAAAAGCGGGACAGTTATACGATAAATTTTATTCTTTTGTTGCTGATATTGAAGATATTGGTTTGCATTTAAAAAGAACACAAAAATCCTATGAAGCAGCTACTAATAAACTATCCAGTGGAAATGGAAATCTAATTAAACGCAGTGAAGAGTTCCTTGAGATGGGTGTGAAAACAAAAAATATTATTACAAATAATAAGTAAATAACTTTTAACTTTATTTTAAGTGTTTTATTGATATTCTAAACTAAGTAATTAGGGTAGAGTAATGATTAAAAAAAATGGCAATTATAATGAGCATGCAAATAAACTTAAATACAGTATAAAAAAAACGAATCTGTCCTTATTGGTACTTGTCTCTGTCAAAGATTTTAAGATGATAAAACAATTTTATCCTAAAGATAGAATTTATAATATAGAAATCTCTTTTTCACATAAACTCTTAGAACTTCAAAATACTCAAAAACTCTTCAACAAAATATATATTTTAGGTGAGGGTATTTTTGCCTTACGATGTAATTTACGATTATTTAATACACTTAAAAAAAAATTACTTGGTTTTTTTGATGAATTTGTCGAAAGAGTTAATGAATCTTATTTAATAATTGGAGATTCAAAGTATGATTTAAACATAGATTTATCCTATGCTATTGGTAAGTATAAACTATTTGAAGATGCAAAACAAGGTTTAATTGAACTAAGAAAAAGACGACAAAATGTTTATTATGCAAACGATGCATGTTATATGTCAAAAAGCTACGAGAGTAAAAAGAGGGCATTTTTTAGTAATAAGGTAAGTTTTAACTCTTATTCTTTAATTCCTTATAGTATTCCCCTTATTAATAATTTAAATCAAGAACTAGAGTATTATGAATGTTTTTTTGATATAAAAGACAGTAAAAATAATATTATTAGTCCTTTTAATTATTTAGAAATAATACAAAACGAAGATGAAAAAAAATACGCATCAATGCTTCTTCTCGAATACTCTTTTAAAATGATTGAAGGCTCTTACCGGACTTTAAATATTAACTTATGGTTAAGTGATATAGAAGATGAAGACATACGTGACTACGTTTATCTTTTACTTCAAGAGAATAAACAATACAGTCATAAGATTGTATTTACAATACTGGGTGAGAACAAGATAAAAGACTTTTCACTCATTAAGCATTTTATTCAAAAAGCAAAAGAGTTGGGCATTAGATTTGCTTTAAATAATTTTATTCATTCTTCCTTGTCTTTTGAAAGACTACTTTTGTTTAACCCAGATATTATACGAATTGATGAGAGTTTAATGAAGAGCTTAAACATGAATCATTACACTAAACAGTTCCTAAAAACTGCCAATGAATTTGCGAGGGCTCAAAATATTGAAATGATTGCGCCCTATATGAAAGATAAAAAAAATTTTAGCATTTTGAAAGAACTAAAGATTCCTTATTCCCAAGGAAAAAGAAATTTAAGACACTAGGGTTAGTTCATATAACCATTCATGCAAAGGCAAACATTCTTCATAAAATTTATAGTTAGAATTAATAATTTTATTAGATAAAAATGTTTTATTTGGTTTATGGGTTTTGTAAGCAAAGAGACAATTGTACAAAGAAAGATAAGCGAATTCGTCATCTTTGTTAAATCCAATGGGGTAGCGCTTATAATGTGATGGGGAAATTTTTATTCCTTTGGATGATAAATCTTTTAATATACAATCTAAGTTTTTTGCATTTTTTGGTATTTTAATATATTCCCTATATGTTCTTAATAAATCTGTTTTAAATGTTCTGATGCCACTTACTAATAAAACTTCACTTGAAGTATATTGCATATAAAATGAAGCAGATTGCATTCTATGAGTATTTCCTTGCCAAAACATTAAACCAATCTTCGTTTTAATGGGAGTTTTGTCTTTTGAGAAACGTACATCTCTGTATATCTTAAATAAAGAGCCAGATACTTTTGGCAAGGCTTTAATATTTGGAACTAATGCAATTAAATGCTCACCCATTTCTTCTATATACGCTATATTTGGCTCGAGTATGACTTCTTTCCAACGCTGCCTGTTTTGTTCAAACCAAATTTTGTTGTTATTAATTTTAATTTCTTCTAAAAACTCTAATGCTTCTTTTTTAAAACCATTAAATAGCATTTCTCTTCCTTATTTTGAAGAATAAATTATATCCAAAGAAGTATTTGATATAATTTGGTAATTAAAAATGGAGAAACAATGTCATACGAAGAAATATTTATTTTAGGTTGGAATTTAAATGCATTAATGTTTGTAGCAAATTTATTATTAGCCTTTAAAGTTATTACAACAGCAGATAAGTCAAAACTGCAAGAAGAAAGTGAAGAATTAAAAGAACTTAAGCACAAGTTGGATTTTTATTATCCTTACCGTACCTATACGACCTTATTAGCATACTTAATACCTTTTACTGCCTGTTTTCGAATAAGCTATAAAATCTTTGAAATGTATTTATTTATACAAAAAAATGATGATGCTAAAATGTTTGATTATATGGTTTATAAGTATAAAGAAGAAATCGCAAGGGCTGAAAACAAATAATAATTTACATCAGTCTTAATAATTTATTATTATTAAATAATAAATCGTTCTTTATATTCTATATATACCTGGTTTATATGTCCTCTTAATTATATAATTTTTATTTATACTAATTTTCATGTTATTTTATTAATATTTTGATATAATAATTAAAATAAATATAATTTTAGGACTAAATAACTATGCTTAAAAATACAGATTGTTTGTTAGTGTTACTTATAGGAGATTTTAAGGACTCCACTATTATTCATACAATCCGTGATAATTTTAATAATATAATAACTTGTAATTCCTATGCAAGCGCACTTTTATTCCTAAAAAACAACAAAATTGATCTTGTAATTTGTGAAAATAAGATAGATTCTGAACTTTTTTCTTTTCTTGAAAAAGAACAAAAGCTTATTAAAAAACAATTATTATTTGTTCTTAGTTACAACTTAGATACCAGTGAACTATTGAAGAGTATTGAATTAAAACTGGACGCTTACTTATTAGATAATTCCAGTGATGAAGAGCTTTTTAAAAAAATATCCCCTATAATAGATTTCTACTTAGATACAAATAGTAAGGTTTTAGGAGATTATTACGATACGCTAAACCCAAATACTTCTTTTTTTAAAGTCAATAAAAGAGGGCTTATAACGTATGTTGATGATAATTTTTGTAGCTTAAGTAAATACTCAAGAAATGACTTACTAAATAAAGACTTGATTGCATTAAAACACTCTCTTATGTCAAATGATGAATTTGATATGTTTTGGAATACTATTGATAAAACTAAGAATTGTAAAGTGTTATTGAAATTAAGTACAAAAGAGAAAAATACTTTTTGTAATAATATGTATATTATTCCTGTATATGATGAAAACAATACTATTTTAGAGTATATATGTTTTGCTCATTGTATAGAAGATTTTGTCAGTGAAGAAGATGAATTAAAGAATAAAATCGAAAGAAATAATCTATCCGTTTTGGCACTTATTGCTATTGAAGAATATAAAATTTTGGAAAAATTTTATTCTTCTACGTTAATAGAAAAAATAGAAAAAACGTTTAAAGAAAATCTTTTAATAAACTCTGAGCATAAAGAAATGTTTTCAAAAGTATATGCACTTGGAAAAGGAAGATTTGCTGTAATTTGCCCTTTTAATGATTATATGGAAACACAAAAGAATTTAAAGGTATATTTTGATAATTTTGTTGAGATAGTTAATAGGAGAATATTTTTTATTGATGAAACTGAATATGATTTAAATATCGTTCTTTCTTATTCTTTTGGGAAGTATATGTTATTTGAAGATGTAACACAAGGACTAGAAGAAGCTATAGTTGGAAATAAAAGTGCATATAACTCAAGCGATGCTTCAATAAGAGGTTTAAAACTTGCAAAAAATACCGAAATAATTCAAATGGTTAAAATTGCACTTGATAACTACAATATTATTCCATACTTCCAGCCAATTATTAATAATAAAACCAAAAAAATTGAAAAATATGAATCCTTAGTTAGACTAATTGATGTAAATAATAGAGTTTTATCTCCTGGAGAGTTTTTAAATGTAACAAAAAAGAGTGAGTTTTATTCACAAATTACGAGAAGAGTGCTTGAAAACTCATTTAAAATATTAGAAAAAATTAATACAAGTATTTCAATTAATTTATCTGCTCTTGATATAGAAAAAGAGCTAACAAGAGAACTAGTATACTCTTTGTTAGAGAGATACAAGGGACATTCTCATAAAATCGTTTTTGAGCTTCTAGAGGATGAAGAAGCAAAGGATTTTACTGTTATTAAAAAATTCATTAGAAAAGTAAAAAAACAAGGTGTGAAAATAGCCTTAGATGATTTTGGAAGCGGTTATTCATCTTTTGAGAGAGTTCTTTTATATGAGCCGGATATTATAAAAATTGACGGTTCTTTAATAAAAAATATTGAGTACAATGATTCTTCGCGAAATTTAGTAGAAACTATTGTTATTTTTGCAAAAAAACAAAAAATAAAAACCATTGCTGAATATGTTGAGAACGAAACTATTTTTAATATCTTAAAGGATATTGGCATTGATTATTCGCAAGGCTTTTATTTTGGAAAACCAGAAGATTTAAAACTTAATTGATTTTATTTTTTAAGTTCTTCTTTTATCCATAAATTCAAATCTCTTACGTAGAGATTGCTTAATTCATTTAAATCTATTACTGTACTTCTTGCATTTTTCCCTCTGGTTTCTTTTTTATAAGAAAATTGTTTAAAGAGCGTTTTTCTACTAACTTTATTTTCTAAATAATTGTTGATTTTTATGGAAACATAACTTTTATTATCTTCATAAACCTGTTTAAAATCTAAAATTAACCCTTGTACTCTATAGCTGGTTTGTGCTTTTATATAGGGAGATTTAACAAATTCATACTCATTACTTAAGTTTTCTATTATCATACCTTGTAGCATTTTAGAAGGTTTATCGCTCCATTTACTTAAAGCATAACTTTCTTGTGAAAGACTAGGGTTTTTATATACAATATTAAGCGTGTTTAAACTGCCTAAGGACTTAGGCTCAATTATCTCAATACTCTCTTGTATTCTAAACTTTTGAGCACTTTTATTGTTTAATTTTAAAGAATAAGTATCATAAGAAGAAACTTCTTTAGTAATACTAATACATGCACTAAAAAACAAAGAAAAAGTAGCTAAAAATAGTATACGTATCATTTAATTTCTCCTGGGCCATATTTAATATCTCTTACTTGAAAAACTTTACCCATATCGTTTGAAATATTATCAATTTTTTCATCAACATTCAACATTAAATTTTCAAACTTATCTAAAGTAGCGTTTATATTGTTGGAGTTATTATTGGCATTGTTTAAGGTTGTTTTAATTTGACTGATTAAAGACTTAATGTCTTCTTTCATTAACGAATTGATTTCTTGTGTGGCTTCTTTCATATTAGAAAGACCAGTAGAAATATTTGATATATTATCTTTTGATAAAATACTGTCAATTTTTTTAAGAAGCATATCAAAATTTAATTGTTCTTTATATAAGTGTTTTGTGGAGGTATTGATATTTTCAACAATTTCTTCGACATTTAAAACCGTTTTTTTACTGATTAATACATTTAATTTCTCTAATATTCCATCAAACTTTCCAACAATATCTCCTGCATCAGAGGTAATTTTACTCATAAAGGATTTTTGCAAAGGAATAATTCCAAAGCCATCTTTATTTATTTCTAATATGGATGACTCATGTGTTCCACCCAGAATTTCAATGTACTTGTTCCCTGAAATTCCTTTGCTTTCAATAACGGCATAAGAATTATTTTTAATGATTGTATAATCACTTACAAATAAAAGAACTTCAATTTGTTCAATATTAGTTTTATCAATTTTTATTGATTCTACTTGTCCAATATCCAAGCCCTTGTAAGAAACAATAGAATTCTTTTGTAAACCACTAATTGAGTCTGTTACATATATCTTATAGTATTTTAAGTTGCTTTTATCAATATCATATCGTGCTAACCATAATATAAATAAAATTATTCCAATTAGAAAGGAGAGTACAAATATACCAACTATTGTGTATGATACTTTATTTTCCAAATATATCCTTATTTTTTAAAAATTTATCTATCTTTAAATTGTTTTGTTTTAATGCTTCTTCGTAAGAACCTTTAAATAAAATCTTATTTTCATCTAAAATAATAAAACGATCTAAGGTACTCTTAATTGTATCTAAATCATGAGTAATTATGATTACACTTAAATCAAGTAAGTCTTTTAGATTTAAGATTAGCTCATCAAAAGCTCTTGAGCTTGAAGGATCTAATCCAGAAGTAGGTTCATCCAAAAAAAGTATTTTTGGATCTAAAACCAAGGCACGTGCAAGGGCAACTCTTTTTTTCATTCCTCCACTTAATTGTGAGGGCATTAAAGAAGCAGTTTTAGTGTCAAGTCCCACCATTTTAATTTTCGTATAGGCAATGTCATAAATTAGATCTTGAGGTAAAGAAGTATGTTCTTTTAATAAAACAGATATATTATCAATGACATTCATTGAAGAAAATAATGCACCAAATTGAAAAAGAACGGACCATTTTTTGCAAATATCTTCTCTCTGATTAAAATTAAGCTTTTTAATGTCTTTATCGAATATATTAATATGACCTTTTTGAATAGGTTCTAAAAGAATCATTTGCCGAAGTAAGGTTGATTTACCACTACCACTACCTCCTAAAATTCCAAAAATTTCTTTATCATTAATATCAAAACTTATATTATCATGCACAATGTTTTTATTAAATACTGTACTTATATTGTTTACTTTAATCATTTAAAACCCAATTGTAATTGATAGATATGAAATAATTGAATTAACAACTATTAACCAAAGAATTGAGTCTACAACTGATTTTGTTGTAAGCATTCCAATCGAGGATGTACTTCCTTTTACTTGAAGGCCACGGTAACACCCAATAATAGCAATTATTAATCCAAATAAGGGTGCTTTAAGCATGCCTAATAAAAAATGTCTAATTTCTACATAATTATATATTCTTGTAATAAACTCAGAAAAGCTCATAGATAAATAAAACTTTGCCAATAAAAATTCACCTAATAAACATACCATATCTGCAAAAAATACGATTAAAGGCATAATAATAACAAGGGCAAATACTCTTGGCAAAATAAGATAAATATCAGGTGCAAAGCCCATTGTTCTCATAGCATCTATTTCATCTGTTATTTTCATAGCACCAATTTGTGCAGTATAGGAAGATGCAGACCTTCCTGCTACAATTATGGCTGCAATAAAAGGTGCAAACTCTCTAAACATAGACATGGTAGTCATTTCAACTATTTGAAGACTTAAACCAAAAGCCTCTAGTTGTAGGGCACCTTGATAGGCTGTAACAAAAGATATTAACAACATAGTAATTGCAACTATAGGGATTATTCTAAATCCAGCCACTTCTATATGGTAAATAACAGCTTTGAATCTTATTTTAGAAGGCTTGCACAAAGAATAAAAAAGATAAAAATTTAATCTTCCAACAAAATACAAAAAGCCAAGAAATTTTTTATAAAAATCAACAATATATTGAGTCATAGTGTAAAAAATATTTTTTTTTGTTTCTTTTTTATATGAATGTTTTTCATAGTTTAGAGTATAAAAATCTAACATTTTTTGATGTTTTTTGGAAATGTTAATTATTTCAATTTTACAATTGTTTTTTTTAAGTTCGAAAATGTATTGAATAAGTAGAATTATACCGCTTGAATCAATTTTTTCTAGTTTTTCGAAATTAAAAGAAATTTTGTTGTTTTTAATATTCTTAATATTTTTTTCTAAAAGAACAATTTTTTCATTTAGGCTATATTTCTCCCAAGTACCATTGATATCAAAATTAATCATTGCAATACCTAATAACATCCGTAAGTACTTGATCTAAGGTAAAAAGTGAATGTTGTTCATTATTTGATTCTTTTGAATTCACCTTATAAATACTATTCTTTAAAGATGCAACTTGAACATAGGCGTGTTTTTGATTTGAGGCTAAAGGGGCATTCTTTGCACTTGCACTTGCACTTATTACGTTTTGTGAATATATCTCATCAACATGTTTTTTAAAATCATTATTTTTTTCTTCAAATGTTGATTCTACTTCACTTCTTATTTCAAAACCGTATTCTTTACAAATTTTTTGTATGTTTTGTTTTGTATCAAGTTGCATCTCTACTTCAATACATTCATGATCGGTTTTAATTGCACTTAACTGTATCTTGTCTTGGTTTTCTTCTGCTTTAGAATTTGAAACATTAAGTATAAAATCAATAATTTCAGCACTGTAAATATTCATATATTCACTTTTTGCATCAATTTTTTCTATAAGCATATCTTCGTGCATTTTTAAAGGACTTGCAAGTGATGCAATAATAGCTTTTGCGTAAAAAGATGTGTTTTTAGTATTAAAATCTAAAAGCTTTGCATTTGCATTTTTTATAGTAGAGCAAAGAAGTTTTATTATGTCTTTTGCTTCTACTTTGCTAGAAGTAAGGCTTATTTCATACAAATCAAGCTTATTTTTATTTCTAATAATCTTACTGTTGTAATTTTTTGCATATACGATACTTACTTCGTTTTTAATGTTTAACTTAAGTATATAGGGTGCATTAAGGTCTATTTTTTTATTACAAGTATTAATACTTGTGTTTTCTATAAATAAAAATTCACAATCATAGTGTTTTGACATTAAAAAAAGCATACACGAATGAGCAATTATATCGTTTCTTGTATCTAAGACAAAAGAAGATGTGCCTTTTTTTAAAAAAGTACCGTAATGCACTTTAAGGCATAACTTAGCTTTTGAATTTTTTATTTTACATAGAATATTATTGTTTTCATCCCTGCTAAGTTTATAGGCATATTTTTCTGAGGTGTTTCTTACATATTGTAAAAAAGAAGGGTGTTTTGTCGAACATTTTTCTATTTGTGTTAACTCTTTAAAAATATCAAGAATGTTTTTCAAATAATGTCCTTAGTTTTCGCAATTATATCAAAAAAGTGATTAAAATTGTTTTGAAGAAGAAGACTTAATATTCAATATTAAGTCTTCTTAAATTAATTATTTAAATTTCGTTTTCTCGATGCTAAAAATATAGTTAATAGAATCGTAGCACATGTATAATACGTCCATGTAGGTATAGGAATAGGATCACCTGTAGCATAAGAGTGCAAGCCAGATAAGTAGAAGTTAACACCTACATAAGTCATTATAATAGATGAAAATGCAAGTAGGGCAGCACTTGAAAATACAAAAGGGTTATTAAATGATTTAATAAATCGTAAGTGAATAACAATAGCATAGATTATAATTGAAACATAGGCCCATGTTTCTTTAGGATCCC
>Ga0105355_10000414_pt1 | contig 39033 bp, 43 predicted proteins | sample GOMGulsemesocosm_2_FD_83508 | JGI IMG/M metagenome (GOLD analysis project Ga0105355, IMG submission 83508) | Methane-oxidizing microbial communities from mesocosms in the Gulf of Mexico - GOM9C Gulf of Mexico | ecosystem: Environmental > Aquatic > Marine > Cold seeps | place: Gulf of Mexico...
ATGTCAACTTGTGCTTGTTGCGCCGCGTTATTTGTAATAACGAGAGTTTGCTGAGAAGTTTCATTAATGACTGTATAGGGAAAGACCAGTTGGCTATCAATCGAAAGGTTGGTGATTGTATCTGTTATCCATTCACTATAATTTGCTAAGCGAGTATATACACCAGGGTTACCTTCAGATGCACAACCAGAGCCCCAGCTAACTATGCCAATCTGTTTCCAGCTACCGCCGTCATTATAAACAAGTGGACCACCACTATCACCCTGACAGGCATCTTTACCTGCCACGCCAGCACAAATCATTGTCGTTGCGTCGTAGGAGCCACCAACATTTTGTGCACACATGACATCATTCTGTAAAGGAACCCCCACCTCTCTTAAAATGTCAGGGAAAGATGCAGTGACTTCCTCACTGGGTGAATAACCAACAGTGGAGCCCCAGCCGATAGTTGTTACATTGCTTTGATTAGAGATAGCACTAATGGTGGTGTTCATGTCCAACAAGGGTACAGGAGTTATGGTGGTGAAAGGGGAGGTTAGTCGTAATAGGGCTATATCATGACTACTGGCACTGTTTGTAGGGTCGTAGTCTTTATGTACATAAATATTACTGATTGGTGTTGTTGCATTAGATTGTTTGTTGTATTCACCAATGGAAAGCAAAACATCACTGCTTGAGAGTTGATTATATTTGTCATCAAATAAACAGTGTGCCGCTGTTAAAACAATGGTGTTACTGATCAACGTTGCCCCACAAGAATAGCCTCCTGCACTCACACTTACCATCCACGGCCAGTCACCCTCAGTACTCTGTTGTCCTCCGACTATACGTGTTGAGATAGTTTCATCATTAGCGGTTGCCAATGGACTACTTAATAGCAATAGTGGAATCAGTGCCGTTGAAAACTTAATCATTTTTATTCCCTTAATTCTTCTTTAACATAGTGCAATGGAGGTGTTGCTGGAAGAGCAACAAATAAAAAATATGTGGTTGCTAGTATAAAAGCTTTTAGCAAATAATAGCACTGCCTTTGTACTGTAAGTTTAGTTGAAATACCTTGGAAGGGTAAGCTTGCTGGAAGAGAACGCAATGAATATAAATTATATTCATTGCGTTTATGTGCTATTTCACAATTAAAATATTGCCATCCACAGCACAAATCTTAACACGAGTATCGGTACAGATACTTTCAACTGAACTTTCATCAGATAAGCGCGCGCTCCAGTTAATGCCTGAATGTCGCACACGGCCCCCCGAGTGAGTCACTGTTTCAGTTACAGGTACCATTTGTCCAATCATGTCACTACTATTATCGTTAATGGTGCCACTGCCTTGAAATTGCTTCAAAGGTTTCCACATAACTACGCTAGTTAGCAGGGTGAATATGCCAACAAACAGTAGCTCCATCTCCCATGTTGATATTATGTTGAGTGAAACTAATGCCCCCGTTAATGCACAACCGATAGCAAAAAACAGTAGTGGGCCACTTAAGCCTATTAATGTCAGTTCGATCAATAGTGCTACACCTGCGATTAGGTATAGCAACTTATCATGATGATTAAAAAGGTATTCAATAATAGTATCCATAATTATTCCTTATATCTATATTTTACTACTCAGCAACCTTTAGCGAGCTAGAAACTGCAATTGCTTGGGCAACCGTGTTGGCAATATTATCGCCTGTATTGCCATCGGTTAAGATAACAGAGCCTTCGTTAGCAATGGCTGCATGCGCTTTGATTGCATCCTGTGCTAGAGATAACTCAACCGCTTTTTTACCTTCTGCGGTAGCAGCTTGCTCACCAATCACTTTAAGTGCATTTGCATCCGCCTCGGCAACCAAGCGAATCGCTTCTGCTTTACCCTGTGCTTCAAGCATTTGCTTCTCTTTTTCAGCTTCTGCAGCCAGTACTTGTTCGGCTTTTGCTGCTTCTGCGTCTAGTACACGTGCTTGTTTAAGACCTTCTGCTTCGGTAATTGCAGACGTTTTTACGCCTTCAGCGGTTAAGATAACACTGCGCTTTTCACGTTCAGCAGTCATCTGCTTTTCCATATCCTCTTTAATAGACTGAGGAGGTGTAATATCGCGAATTTCATAACGCGTTACCATCACACCCCAGGGTTGGGTGGCTTCGGTCATTGCGCTTAATATTTGTGCGTTAATAACGTCTCGATTTTGGAAACACTCATCAAGCTCCATGGAGCCGATTGCGTTACGCATAGTTGTCATTGCAAGTTGAATAACAGCCAGTTTGTAGTCGGTTACATTGTTCGTTGCCGCACCTGCATCGGTGACTTTCATAAACAAAATACCGTCAATTTGTAGGGTAATGTTGTCTTTAGTAATGGCTGATTGTGAGGCGATATCGAGAGATTGCTCTTTTAGGTTGCGATCTGCAGCAACACTTTGCACAAACGGGATAATAAAGTTTAGTCCAGCACCTAGTGTGCCAGAGTATTTGCCCATGGTGTAGATAACGTAACCACGGTTTTGAGGAACAAAATAAACACCTTTTTTGATTGTGAATAACAGAACCGCAACAAACCAGATCCAAGGTGATGTTGTAATTGAAAGTAACTCGTTCATAGTTAACCCCTTTAATAGTATAAAAATAGTATTTGTGACATTTAATGCCTTGATTAAATCATTTTTTGCTCAAATATGAAAGTATTAAAAGTGGGGGAGTGAGGTTTTAGAGAGGTTTATGGCATTTACAGTAACAATGCTCTGTAAATGCCATAAACACTAATTTATTAAGAGGAGAGGGCGAAGCTAATATTTTAATTTATATCGCTTTTATCCTGGAATAACCAGTGGATCTGCCAATCGTCCAATTAATTGTCCTGTCTCTACTTTTACGTTATTGAGTATTACATCAATAACGTCTCCTAGCTGCATCTCTGTCTGCTCAGCAACAATAACTTTTCCTAATTCTCGGTCACAGGTGATCTGCTTTGAATCTTTAGCATTTACGCATAACAAACTACAAGGGATAAAGAAGCTGGCGCCATTTTCTTGAATACGCACACGTACACCCGCTTTGACGATATCAAAGATTTCTGCTTTATAACGCCATTTAGACTGTACCTGATCTTTAAGGTATTGGCTGTAAAGCAGGTTATTCACATCACGTTCAGCAAGGCGTTGTGATTTACGTGCTTCATTTAAGTGTGCACCGACATCTTCACTAATATTAATGTTGTCTTTTTCTAGCAGGATAGATTTTATTAAACGATGGTTAAGTAGATCTCCATATTTTCGAATCGGAGAGGTCCATGTAGCATATCCCTCTACACCCATAGTAAAATGTGCTTGAGGACTGTTTTTAGTATCTGCATATGCTAATAATTTACGTAAACGATGGTCAAGATAACAATTATGCAATAATGCAGTTTGCTGACGCATTTTTGTATAACCCTCAAGGCTACTTAGCGTTTCAATGTCGGACTCAATATTATACTCAGCCAATAACTCAACCGCTTTATTTAAGCGGTCCGTTGCAAAGCCAGAGTGAGTATTAAACACACCTTGTTGTTTATGTTTTGCTAAAAACTGTGCTGCACAAATATTGGCGGCAATCATCGATTCTTCGACGAGACGGTTTGCTGTGCGGCGTGGTTCACATAATATCTCGTAAACTTCACCTTTATTGTTGAGCTTTAAGGTGTAATCCGGCTGGCTTTTAAAGACGACATTATTTTCTGTACGCCAATTTAAACGTTTTAAAGTCGCGTCACTGAGTACCTGTAACTGTTCTGCTAATTGACGGTTAGGTTTCCATTGCTCATTATTGTCACTGTCATTTTCAAGGTAGTTGGAAACGTCACAATAATTAAGGCGATAATGGGATTTTATCCATGCGGCGAAGAAAACCGCTTCACCTATAATCTCACCATTTTTATCAATATGAATCTGAGAACAAAGGGTGGCACGTTTCTCTCCCTCTTTAAGTGAGCATAAGCTATCACTTAAATCACGAGGTAACATAGGTACATTAAAGTTAGGTAAATATAACGTAAAAGCACGGCGCTTGGCTTCAGCATCCATATCGCTCTCTTCTGGGACGTAAGCGCTTGGATCTGAAATTGCAACGGTTAGTGTCCAACCATTATCATTTGTTTCAATGTGTAACGCATCATCCATATCCTGTGTATTGATGCCATCAATAGTAAAGAAGGGTAGTTTAGTTAGATCTTGACGTTCAAGTTCAGGGTCTATCACTTGCCATGGATGATCAAATTCAGGGGCTTTATTGGGTAACTTATGGGTTGCGACCGTGATTAAACGATATGCAAACGGGTCATTAGCATCAGCGACTTTATCGGTGACTTCAACTAAGAAACCTTTACCCTCATTGAGAGCATGTTTGAGTAATTTTACATTTACCCAATCGCCATCTTGGTAGCCCAATTCGCTAAGCTTTTGTCCACCTTGAACTTTAAAGAAACCTTTAATAAGTGGGTTGTTTGCTTTAATCGTTACTTTACCTTGCTGTATAACCAAACGTGCAACAAAAACATCGGTATCGCAGTTTTTTAATTGATTTGGCTCTGCGGTCGATTTGTCACCATTTTCGCGAATAAAAGCGTTAATGCGATCACCATGTAGCACTTTTTTCATCTCATTGGGTGGAATGAAAAAGCGTTTACCTTTATCTGTTTCTAAAAATCCGTAACCTTTATCAGTTGCTTTTACGATACCTTGGCGTTTAGGGATATCTTGTTGGATTTTCTCTTTTAATTGGCTTAGCAACGGATTGTCTTGAAACATAGAATAAAACCTTAAAAATGAATGCAGGTTGCAAAAACTGAATATAGGAATATAAAGATTTATCGGTTGCAATAAAAGAGGCAAATGCCTAAAACTTAAAATATAAAAATAATTGCAAAAAGAGCTTGGCTTTTTGAACAAACCTGTTTAATATTCGCCTCGTTCTGCGGAGGGGTGGCAGAGCGGCTGAATGCACTGGTCTTGAAAACCAGCGAGGGTTAATAGCTCTCCGAGAGTTCAAATCTCTCCTCCTCCGCCACATTTAAAAAGGCTCAACTAGTTTACTGGTTGAGCCTTTTTGCTTTCTGCAAATGCTATCAATTGTAAATTTCTCTCGTACCTCAGTTCTATAAAATCAAGGCAAAAAAAAATCCCAGCCGAAGCATGGGATTTTTTAATTATTGTTACTGACTATTTAAAAAAGCAGATAAAATAACCCTGCAATGACGCAGAAGTTAAGTGTCAGATGTAAATAAAGTGCTTGGCAAGCATTGGTACACTTCTTCACTTCTGAATAGCGGTTAATTTTTTCCGCTATTTTTGTCTCTTTTTTACATAGGATTTCATAAATACCACTTAACTTGTCTTCAAGTTTGCTGGTGGCGTGAAATGAAACCGAGTTCATATTCGCTATCCTTTAGCATAGATGTAATATCACATAACGACCCTGTAATGTGACCCCACGTATTAGCTATCCGTACTTATATGCTCTAATGGCGTGTACTTTGGATCTTAATTGCTAATCACAGGTAATATATCAGTTGTAAGTAAAGTTTATAATGGCGTAACGTAAACCGTTTTCAAAAAAATGAGGTTTAGTTAACATTTATGTATATTAGTTGTTAAAACGACGTAATTTAGACAATACATCTATCAATAAAGTGATATCAAAGTCATCCTCATTGAGTGTTATACCTTGCCAGTTAATGCTCGATATTTGACCATCTGTGTTGAATTGCGTGATCTTATCTTGTTCATATATAACGTATTTATTAAGATTTCCAGAAAGTAAGTAAGGCCTTTCTGTATTGTCAAACAAGCTTTGACCATCACTGTATTGTTGTGCTTCAGACTTAACTCCTAACACTCCTTCCATCAAGGTTGGAACAATATCAACATGGCTGGTCATGCGGGTAATCGAACGACTATTTTCGCCAGGCCAAAATACAACAAGCGGAACATGTGCATTATTAATAGCCGCCTGTGCAGAAGAAGATTTTTCAAAGGATGCGCCATCAGTACCGGTGATAATCACGATACTATTCTCAAATCGACCAGATAGCTTCAATTTTTCAATTACATGTTTAATTTTTAAATCTATATCTAATACCTGTTGTTGGTAACTAGACATTTTCTCTGTGCGTTGGGCAAGACTGAAGTTGTTATCATCTAAACTAAGCGCCTCGCCACTTTGATGGAAATAAATAAAGCTAAACCAGTTTTTAGTATCATCTGTACCCGTTAACCATTGTTTCCATGCCTGTGTTATTTCGTCATTCGTTCCCGAGTTTGCTGAGGGTTGCAGGATAGACTTATCTAACTGGCTGAAGCTACTTTGTAAGAATTCAGGATGGACAAAACCGATGCTTGAGAATAAGCCAAATTGATAGCTCTGTTCCTGCAAACGACTCATTAAAACAGGTGGCACATAGTTAAGCGTTATTTCAGGCCAGTAACGATTTGGAAGACCATAAAAAAGGCTGTAGATACCCTGTGCTTGATTGCTAGCACCACTAAAATGTTTTGTGTAATTCAGCCCCTGCTGACTCAATGAGTAGGTAAAAGGCATATTCTTTTCATTAAGCAGATCTGCACGTAACGACTCAACGGAGATTAATAGAATATTTTTATTTTCAACTCTTTGGCTATTTCTAATGTAGGTTAGAGGCTCTTTGGGGTAATCTAATACGTTGTGCTTTGTCCCTTTTTGTCGAAGAATACGATGTTGTAGTTTGTCTTCAGATAACCAGCCCTGTTTGGTTAAAAAAGTACGTGCTGTCATTGGATAGGAAAGTGGGTACAGTGACTTTTGACCAGTAATAGGGCGGTACTGTTTGGCGTCAGCCCAAATATAGGCGAGATGGGTAACAATAAATGCGGTAAATAAGAAAATAGCAATTGGCTTACCAATCGCTTTTGCTTGAAGCTGACGACCCTTGCGCCATACATAAAAAGAGATAACAAATTCTATGACGAGAATAATCGGCACAGAGATATAGTGCAGGTTAATAGAGTAGATTTGCTCAACTTGCTCAGGTCGCTGCAGGAACTGCCAAATAAGTGGGTTGAGGTGAAACTCATAAAGTTTAAAAATTTGCGTATCAACAATCAGGAAGGTGATTGCAATGGTGCTGATGACGATTGCAACAGCACGGTATATACGTTGCCAGGGAATAATAAAAGCGAGCGGAAAAAACAGTAGGCCAAACACCATCGCAGTAACAAAACTAAAATGACCAATTAAGCTTGTGAATTGATAACCGATGCCAAGGCCGGAATCTGATAAACCTGCGTATTTTATATATCGCAAGCTGATCAGCGAGACTATTATAAGGTTGAAAAAAGTAAACCAGTGCGCCCAGTTAACTAAACGGGAGACGTTATCGTGGAATTTATGACCTGTTTCAACCATAGCAGTTATTTTTCTTCTGTTTTAATAGATGAGCTAAATGCCTTTACAAATTTTTCGCCAATCTCTTTACGTTTGTGAGTGGGTACTTGGCTGTTGATGATATGCGTTAGGCTGTTGCCTAACACCATCAGGCTTAAATCAACCGATACGTCGTTTTTATGAAGCACTTCCATCACTTCATCAAGGATATTTTCGATTTTTTCGTTTGAGTATTTTGAGATAATTGGCATTTGAGTTTGTCTTTATAAATGGTAAAAAAAGTTATAATACCTCACTCAACCAGAGAGTCCAATCTTAGCCTCGGAGTTTTTATTGTTAAAACTGATTTTATGCGCCGTGCTTTGGTGGCATAATCGCTTTTCTCTTAAAAAAATGGGCGCTATTTATGAATATCTCTGCAACGAATGTTATTTTACACTCACTGGACTACAGCTCTGAAGGTACATTGCAGTGTACAAAACGTGAAGGTGAACTGCCTATTTCACCCTCTATCGAAGAATTTCTAACAAAAATTCATAGTACTTACCAAAGTAAAACTAATAAAGCGTTTGCGTCATTTCCAGCAGAAACTCAGCAGCCACAGGTTTTCCAAACAGCGCTACAACAAGAGATGGCTGGAGAATTAGACTTTGTTAGTTTTTCCCAAACAGCGGTTGATTGTTTATTGGCAGAGTTACAAAAACAGGATTTTGCAGAGCAGGGTATTTTACTGATCAGTAAATACAGCTGGACCGCGAGTGATTACCTATTGATTGCGTTGTTACAAAACAATGAATCAATCAGTGTTAATGAAAACCTAGAGTTAACAACCAGTCAGCATCTTGAAACCAGTAAAATTCAACTCGTGACTCGTATTGATCTAACGTTATTAGCTCGCTCCCCTGAATCAAACCGTTACCTGTCCTTTATTAAAGGACGTGTTGGTCGGCAAGTATCTGATTTCTTTTTAGATTTCATGGGGGCGCAGGAAGGTTTTGATGCTAAAGTTCAAAATCAAGTCTTAATGAAAGCGGTAGAGGAGTTCTGTGATAAAGAGGAACTGCCGGTTGAGAAAAAACAGGAAGTGCGTGAGGTTGCCTTTGATTATTGTAAAGAGCAGCTAAAGCAAGGCGAAGATATCGAGTTATCAACGCTTGCAGAGCAGATTCAAGAGTCACCTAAATTAGAAGGTAGTTTTTACGATTTCGTTAGTGAAGATTATCAATTAGAGCAAAACTTCCCAGCTGATCGCAGTGTCATGCGTAAGTTAACTAAATATGTTGGCTCTGGAGGTGGGGTAAGTATCAGTTTTGATCAAAAACATTTAGGTGAACGCATTCAATATGATGCAGACAGTGATACTTTAACCATTCAAGGTATTCCGCCAAACCTTCGTGAACAACTAAAACGCGATGCCAATGGCGAGCCTCAAGTTAGTGAAACCGATGATGGTAATGCACCGTTTTAATCGTCTTACGCGATAGGAAAAATAGATGAAATTATTTGTACGTGATTTAACTGTGATTGATGCCACCTATTTAGATGCACAACGCGGGTTTGTAGGTGAAAGTTACATTGTTGACGTAATACTGACTGGCGTTCTCAATGAGCAATCTATGATTTTAGATTTCTCTCTGGTAAAAAAACAGATCAAAGCAATTATTGATGCTGAAGTGGATCATAAACTAATTGTGCCACATGCATCATCACGTTGCAGTGTAACGCTTGAACCTCAGCGTACACAGGTGAATTTTAAGTTAAATGATAACAGTTACATACAGTTAAAATGCCCAAATGAAGCATACTGTTTGTTAGAGAGTGAAACTATCTCAATAGAGGTATTGGAAACTTACCTCGAACATATCATTATGTTACAACTGCCTGAAAATGTAGGTGCTTTAGAGATAAAACTACGTAGTGAAGTAATTGATACGCCGTTTTATCATTACACTCACGGGCTTAAAAAGCATGATGGAAATTGCCAACGGATTGCACATGGTCATCGTTCAAAACTAGACATATTTGTTAATGGTGAGTTTAATGGGCATTTGGTTCAGGACTGGGCAAACCGCTGGAAAGATATCTACTTGGTAAGTAGCGATGATATTATCGACAAAGGTGATTTATCTTTTATCGTAAAAAGTAATGATGTAGAGAAACTATGCACTGCATACCACGCACCGCAAGGGTACTTTGAGTTGTTAATGCCTGCACATCGCGCTGAAGTATTACCTAAAGATACCACCGTTGAAGAGCTAGCTGAGTATATTTGTGAGCAAACTAAAAAACGTGTAGGAAATGATAACGTGACTGTCTACGCCTATGAAGGTGTGGGGAAGGGCGCAATCGCGGAGCTTTAAGTTGTAGTACATGTATTTGCTATTCAAGTTAACTTCTGCGTTGAAACATGTGCACTTAGGTGACAAAGTTACGATTTTTCATTTTTGCCTTGAATGAGGCATGAATAGCTTAGCCATCAGCTTTAACCAATAGAATAGGAAATTTGAGATGCCAGAAGAGACGATATTTAGGAAAATTATTAATAAAGAGATCCCATCGGACATGCTTTATCAAGATGACTATGTGACTGCGTTTCGTGATATTTCACCGCAAGCAAAAACACATATTCTTATTATTCCCAATAAATTAATTGCTACGGCAAACGATATTGAAATCGAGGATGAACAGTTAGTAGGGAAGCTATATACAACGGCTAAAAATCTGGCTAAGCAAGAGGGTATTGCTGAGTCAGGTTACCGTTTAATCATGAATTGTAATAGTGATGGTGGACAAGAAGTTTACCACATTCATTTACATCTACTTGGTGGTCAACCGCTAGGGAAATTAGTTTCTATTTAAACTTGGAGTTCTACATGAAAATTAAAAATAACTTTTTATTTATCGCTTTTGCGGCACTGTTCCTATCTGCGTGTTCAACATCTGTTGAACGTTTAGACTCGCAAAAAGAGGTTGATTTGAGTGGTGCTTGGAACGATACCGACTCACAATTGGTTGCACGGGAAATGGTTGAAGACTCGCTGTCTCGTGCATGGATCACAAAGTTTGTTAAAGAGGAAGGTAAAGACCCTGCTGTTATTGTGGGGAAAATACGTAACCTAAGCCACGAACATATTAATACCAATACCTTTATTGCAGATATGGAACGCGAGTTAATTAACTCTGGTGAAGTTCAGTTTGTTGCTGCTGCTGGTGCACGTGAAGAGATTCGTGAAGAGCGTGGCGATCAAGACTTAAACGCAACGGAAGAAACTCGTAAACAGATGGGCCAAGAGTATGGCGCAGATTATATGATGCAGGGACAAATCAATACCATTATTGATGTAGATGGCACTACACAGGTCCGCTTCTACCAAGTAAATCTTGAGCTAATTAGCATTAAAGATAACCGTAAAGTCTGGGTTGGCCAGAAGAAAATTAAGAAGTTGGTTAAAAATAGTAAATTACGTGAGTAATTAAAAATAAGGCGCTAATTTAGCGCCTTTTTTTCTATCCTCTTATTAGCGAATTTTTATGCAAAAAATATTTCTTATCATTGTTATTTCTCTGTTATCTGCCTGTGCAGCACAACAGCGAGAAACCAATAAACTGGCCAATCAACTCAATCAGCAAAAACCACAACATATTCTTGAGCAATTACAAGAAACTGATCCGCCTGAGCGCGATTATGCACAGTTTCACCTAAATATTGGCTTGTTACAGTTATTATCGGCTGATTACCCGGCATCGATTGAAAGCTTGACACAAGCTAAAAAAGAGATGGCGGTTTTAGCTGCAACCTCGATAAGTGAGAATGCAGCCGCGGGCACCGTTAATGAAACGTTAAGAAGTTACAGCGGTTATGCTACCGATAGAGTGATGGTGCATAATATGTTGGCTTTGAGTTATCTTTTTAATGATGACATTGATGGTGCACGTGTTGAGATGTTGCAAGCTGATATCGCCATGAAAAAGCTTGCATCGAGGAATTCCTTGCTTGGACAGTTAACGAGTACTCACCTTATTTCAGCAGTTATTTATGAGATGTTAGATGAGCAATCCAATGCATTGATAAGTTATAAAAATGCTGAGTCATTGTTGAAGGAGCGAAAACTACCAGTACCGGTTGGATTGAAGCAAGCTCTATTACGTTTGAGTTATGCGGTTGATAGAAATGGTCAATATGTTAGTTACAAAAAAACATATAGTGGTTTTCCAACACCAACAAAAAATAGTAATAACCAAGTGTTTTCACTCTATTTTGATGGCATTGTGAGTAATAAAAAACAGAATACAATCATGGTGCCCAGTGGTAACGATGAGCAGTTAATTCGTATATCTATGCCTGCTTATCCAGACATTAACCATAAAATAAACCGTGCAAAAATAGCAGATAAAAATACACAACTTACAACAGAATTGATTGAAAATTTAGAGGTTTCGGTACGTGAAGATCTTGCCAAAGAGTACCCATCAATTCTGTTATTAACAACTACCCGTGCAATCGCAAAATATGAGTTAGTTGATCATGCTAATAAAAAAGATTCATTGTTTGGTATTCTGGTTAATATAGTGACTGTATTAACTGAGGTTGCTGATCTGCGTAGTTGGAATATGTTGCCATCAAATATTCAGTTTGCTTATTTAGAAACTAAAGATAGTGAGCTGATAGTAGAGTCATTAAATAAAGCACAACAGAAAATTTCGCTTAATAATGGTTCTAAAAACTTATTATTAATCTCAAGTTTAGACACACCAGTATTTCATTACCAACAATAATTAATTACCGAGGTTTTTATGATAAATAGCCGTTATATCGCAGTGTTATTGAGCTGTTTTTTTATCGTTTCATGTGCTTCTACGACAGACAAAGAGAAACGTCCAGAGTGGATAGATAACGCAAAAATAAGTTACCCTGAAAATGACTATTTAACTGCAGTAGGTCAAGCATCAAAGCGCTCTCGTGCTGGTACAAATGCAAAAGCAAACCTGGCTGAAATTTTTTACGTGAACGTGCGTGCTGAAAGTACTTCATTAACCGAAGCCACTAAGGATGAGAGTGCATTAGGTGTCACCATGGAAAGTTCAACCTCTTTGCAACGTAGTATTCAAACTGAAACAGACCAAGCGATGAGTGGTGTGAAAATAAAAGAGAGCTGGTTGAGTCCATCGGGTGAGTATTATGCACTAGCAGTATTAGCTAAACGCCAAGCTGCAATGAGTCTTAATGAGTCGATTATGGACCTTGATAACTCTACAGCAGAGCTTATAGATTACAGTATTAAAACGGCGCCTAATAGCATCGCTTCAATCAATGCATTACGCGAGGCACGTGATGAGCAGATGGCAAGACAATTAGCCAACCTGCAACTTAAACAGGTCAGTGTATCTGGCGTGCCAACAGACATCTCTAGCAAAAAGATTGAGCGCCTTATTGCCAAAAAATTAGCCTCTATGCAAGTTGCGGTTGAAATTGACAGTGATAAACATACTAAAACCGTACAATCTGGTTTAGCGCAATTAGGTGTCAAAGTAGTGGGACAATCAAATATTGTTGTCAGTGCTGATATTGATATTACCGAACCCACCTTAATTAAAGGTTGGTACTGGTTACGAGGCAGTTATGAACTTTCTATTGCAGAAGATGGGCAAGTGATCAGTCGCAAACGTTGGCCACTTAAAGTGTCAGCAAAGCAGGAGGAGTTATTAATGCCACGTTTAGAAGACAGCGTTAATGCAAAAATAACACAATACCTTACTGAACTTGTGAGTGACTCTCCAACACTTTAATCTGCTCATAACATCTCGATATTAAAGGCGTTTCAATATTGTATTGAAGCGCCTTATTTAATAGGTAGCCATTAATATACTCGTTTTCTGTAGGACGCTTAAAATGAATGTCACGGTTCATCGAACTAAAGTTGGCTGAGGTTGCGTCTATTACATTGTTAATGATGGTTAGTAGCTCAGGTTTTTCAAACAATAACTGTTGTGATTTAAGCACTGGCATTATTTCATCAAGCATCTGCTTTATCTGTTGCTGAAATTTAGCCTCTGCAAGTCTGCCATTATTGATCTGGTAGATAGCTGTCAGTGGATTAATGGATATGTTGATGAGTAGTTTTAACCACAGTTTTTGCTTTATATCTTCAGCCCAATGGGTATTACTCAAAGCACAATTAAGTGTCTTAGCCAAACCTGTAAATGGTTTAGCTTGCTTATTAAAAGCGCCTAAGTAGGTAACGCCTAAGCCAGTTTGTCTTATGTTGAATGTGCTATTCAAAAGAGATGCATTAGCGGTTGTTGCACAGACAATTGGATTATGAGGCAGGATCTTTGCTACCTGTTCCGCACTTCCTAAACCATTGTGCATTAAAATAATCACTTGCTGTGGGCATATATTTTCTATTTGTTGTAGCAGGGCATCTTTAACTTGTGGGGCTTTGACACATACCAGAATAACACTGTCTGTATTAAGCAAGGTTTGTGAGTGTGGGACATCTAAATCAGTTTTAACGCCTTCAATGCTCTGATAGTTCAACTTTTTGGGGCTTAATTTTTTTCTTGAGACTAAATGTACCTGTTGGCCTGATTGGAGTAAGTTTGCAGCCCATAAACAACCAATTGCACCTGCGCCTATAATTTGCCACATAACGTTGCCCTGAAATACTCATAGAAAATCGATTTAAACAGTATCATAACATAGCCCCAGCAAGGAATTTCTGGTAACTTAGCGCTTATTTTATTTATATCACAAGGATTATAAAATGCCTTCATTTGATGTTGTTTCAGAAGTAGATGTTGAAGAGCTAAAGAATGCTGTGGATAACGCCAATCGTGAGCTAAAAAATCGTTATGATTTCCGTGGTGTTAAAGCAAGTTTTAGTTTTAATAAAGGTGTTGCAAAACTAGAGTCAGAACATGATAAACAGTTACGTACACTGCTCGATATTTTGCGCCTTCAAGTTATCAAACGTGGCATTGACGCAAGCTCAATGGATACAGAGAAAGCCGCCCACAGTGGAAAGTCTTGGTCACAAACAGTGACATTTAAAGAGGGTATTGATCAACCAATGGCGAAAAAAATCGTTAAGTTAATCAAAGACAAAAAAATGAAAGTTCAAACTGCTATTCAAGGTGAAGAGTTACGTGTGACAGGTAAAAAGCGTGATGATTTACAAGCCGTTATGACACTCATTCGTGGTGCAGAATTAGGTCAACCGTTTCAATTTAATAACTTCCGAGATTAATGAAAGATGTCAAAACGTGATTGTTACGAAGTACTAGGTGTTAACAAGAGTGCTTCAGATAAAGAGATTAAAAAAGCCTACAAAAAACTGGCAATGAAATACCACCCAGATCGTAACCCGGATAACCCGGTTGCAGAAAACAACTTCCGTGAAGTTAAATCGGCATACGAAATAGTTGGTGATGAAGAGAAACGTCAGCAATATGATGATTTTGGACACGGCGCATTTGATGAAAATGGTCAAGGTCGTCACGGTGGTTTTGGTCAGCAGGGCGGTGGCTTTGATGATATGTTTGGTGGCATGTTTGGTCAACGCCAGCAGCAACAGCAACGTTACCAACCACAACCAGAAAAAGGCACTGATATCATCGCAACGGTTGATATATCTTTAGAAGAAGCTGTTGAAGGCTGTGTTCAAGAGATTAAATTGCCAAATAACCCAATACTGTTAGAGGTAACAATCCCTGCTGGTATAGATGACGGTCAACGCGTTCGTGTTAATGGAAAAGGTAACCCAGGTACACTTGGTGCACCACATGGTGACCTTATCGTTGAAGTAAAATTGGTTAAGCATGACGTTTTCCGTCGTGAAGGACGTGACCTTTACTGTTTCATCGAAACACCTTTTACAACTGCGGCGCTTGGCGGTAGTTTAAAAGTGCCCACTTTTGCGGGACATCTTAATATGAAGATCCCACAGGGCACACAAGCGGGCAGAAAATTCCGTATTAAAGGCAAAGGTATCAAAGCGATGCAAGGTGATTTAGTAGGTGATCTTATCTACGAAGTAACCATCACAACGCCAACAGATCTAAGCTATCACCAGCGAGATTTGTTAGAGCAACTTGCTGAAACACTTTAATTATACCCGTTACCAGTCAAATGCTGCATCTTGAATGATAACGGGTATATATTAGATCTCATCGTAATTATCGATGGGATCTTCTTTTTCAAACAGATCATTCACCATCTCTTTACCACCTTGCCACGCTTCGTTACTGCCTGATTTAATATCATCCCATAATGAGTTACGCGACGCTTCACTCGATTGCCATAGCTCTTGAGAATCTTGCTTACTTTGCTTCCATACCTCAGTGCTTTTATCTTTACCTGTTTCCCACAGTACCTTTGATCCCTCTTTACTCTCTTGCCATGCTTCTTTGCTTACCGCTTTGCCCGAGTTCCATATATCTTTAAAGGTTTGAGAATCAGGTAGAGCAAATGATTGCGCATCCTGTTTTGACTCTGCGTTTACACTCATCGTAATAAACGTCAGGTAGATAAATAGTAGTGTGAATTTGTTCATCTCGAACTCCCTTTCTTACCTAGTGATTAAGGTTAATGTTATTAGTCAGCATAGTGGCAACAATAGTTCCCAATTGCGGGTATATATTACTTGAACTATCAGTAAAAATTAACTACTGTGTAAAAAAACAGTTAAGAAGTTAAGCACATGAAACTATATATCGCCGAAAAACCAAGCCTTGCCCGTGCCATTGCCGATGCATTGCCTAAACCTCATCGCAAGGCTGATGGTTGTATTCATGTGGGTAATGGGGACGTAGTGAGCTGGTGCATTGGTCATCTTCTTACCCAGGTTGATCCTGAAGCTTACGATCCCATCTACAAAAAATGGCAGTTTGAACACCTACCTATCATTCCTGAAAAGTGGAAACTAAAATCAACACCAAGAACGAGTAAGCAGTTAGCTGTGGTTAAAAAGCTAATTAAACAGGCTGATAGCCTGGTGCATGTTGGCGACCCGGATAGAGAAGGACAACTTTTGGTTGATGAAGTGATTCATTTTAGTGGTGTTAAAGGTAGAAAACTGCAACAAACAGAGCGCTGTTTAGTCAGTGATTTAACGACCAATGCCGTGAAACGTTCCCTTAAGCAATTACGTTCAAATCAAGAGTTTGTCGCGCTATCAACATCTGCACTCGCCAGAACTCGTGCCGATTGGTTATACGGTTTAAACCTTACCCGCGTATATACATTGCAAGCGCAAAAATCAGGGTACAAAGGTGTTATCTCTGTAGGACGTGTGCAAACCCCATTATTAGGACTGGTTGCTCGTCGTGATGAACAGATTGAAGCCTTTGTCAGTAAACCCTTTTACGAAGTATTGGCTTTGCTAAAAACAGACTGTAATGAGCAGTTTACCGCCAAATGGAAGCCTAGTGAGGCGTGTGAAAAATATCAAGATGAAGAGGGCAGAGTGGTTGTTAAAGGGTTAGCTGAGAATGTGGCGTCTCGTATCACAGGCCAAAGCGGCACGGTTAACAGCTTTACTGCTAAGAATAAAAAACAGATTGCCCCTTTACCATATAATCTGTCATCACTTCAGATAGATGCGGCTAAACGTTATCATTACAGCGCGCAACAAGTATTAGATAGTTGTCAGGCTTTATATGAGCGCCATAAACTTATTACCTACCCGCGTTCAGATTCTCGTTACCTACCTAAAAATCATCACAGCCAAGCTAAATCAGTAACACAAGCAGTCGCAAATAACGACACTGATTTAAAAGTAGCGGTTAATGGTGCAGATCTCTCTATAAAGGGACGTGCTTGGAATGATTCAAAAGTAGATGCTCACCATGCGATAATCCCTACCGATAGTAAAAAGTCTTTGAGTGGATTAGATGCTGTTTCAAAGAATATCTATCAGTTAGTCGCTAAACAATATCTTATGCAGTTCTATCCTGATTACTGCTATGCAGAGTGTGTGACTGAAATTGAGATTAATGGTGGTTTGTTTGTTGCCAAAGCAAAAAGTAAAATAAGTGATGGCTGGAAAGCATTATTTGATAAACAGGAGAAAGATACCTACCTGCCGAAACTAAAAAAAGGACAACAGCTACTTTGCGAGTCTGGAGAAGTGGTTGAAAAAAACACGCAACCTCCCGCCTATTTTACCGATGCAACACTGCTTGCAGCCATGAGTAACATTGCCCGGTTTGTTAAAGATCCAACATTGAAAACAATCCTTAAAGAAACCGATGGCTTAGGCACAGAGGCAACCCGTGCTGGCATTATCGAGCTGTTGTTCAAACGCCAGTTTTTAAAACGCTCAGGCAAAGTGATTCAAGCAACAGAGGTAGGACAAAAATTAATTCAAAGTCTACCAGAAAAATTAACCCTGCCTGATATGACCGCACAATGGGAGATGCAGTTAAATGATATCAGCGAGAAGAAACAGAGTTACAATGGTTTTGTATTGCCTCTGCAACAGCAACTCACTGAAATTATCGGACAGGCCATTACCGATGGGCCACAAGCATTAAAAGATTTGCCTGCAACAACTAACCCCTTTAAAAAGTCATACCGGAAAAAATCAGCTGTGAAAAAATCGAATTACATTAAAAGTAAAAAGCGCAGTTAATGTCGCTGAGCTCTGTAACAGTAATATGAGCGAATAGTAATCACAAAAACAGATTATCGCTCAATATAGTGGCTAACTACCTACTAGCGGTAGATTTTAATAAATTCAGCCTCTACAATTCGCCACCATTTCCCTTATAAATCATTTCATTGGCTATAGTCGGTGAATATATAGTAGATTCAATATGATAAATTCAGACAATAAGCGCATTCGCCACCCTAAGGGGCCATTTGCATTAACCGTGGTATATAGCTTTACTGGCGCTTCAATTTTAGCCTCAATTATCTTCTCTCTTTTACTTTTTCTATCAATTGATGATGATCCATGGATGCAGTTTCTTTTTGGTTCTTTGGCCGTTATCTTTGAACTTGGAAAATTCTTTGCATGGTATGAGTTTGGTGAACGTCTTGCTAGGCGAAACCTTGTTGCTGCACTATCCGCATTTACTTTTTATAGTATTTTAGCTGCCATATCGATAGGAGGCAGTATTGGTGGTATTAACAGTGCAACCAATAGTGCTCAGCGTCATGCTGAAGTAGAGCATAATAAAAGCAGTGCGTATGACTTACAAATAGCTTCAATTGAGAAACAGATAGATTTAAATAACCTTGCTGCACAAAAATATATTGATTTGAATCGCATTGCGACAGGTGTGTCGCGTATTCAAAAAGAGAATGCTGCGTTACGCCAACAACAACTGCTGTTGGCTATTGAACGAGATAATTTGCCCGTTGCAAGTCAAGGTTCTGTATTAGGGCTTATCGGTAGTGTCGCAACGGCATTAAGTATTGAAGCTAAAACTGCACAGTTAGCACTAGTTGTGTTTTTATCAATATTATTGGATCTATTTGCGGCTTTTTTTGTGGGGTTGATTGGTGAAGAATTACGTTTTAGTCGTACCTTAAAAGTAAATCGTGAAGCAAAAACAACAGCTGATAAAGATCCTGTTAATAACGACCCAGAGAATTTAATTGAGGAAATCCAAACTCATCAATCACGTAATGAAGAGTTGCTCGCAGAAGCGATTAAACTATTAAGTGGTGGGTTGCGTTGTTCTAAAAAAGCGTTATCAGATAAATTAGCACTCAATGCAGAAGATACAGATCAGTTGTTTAGTGACTTACTAGCGCAAGGCCTTGTGATGCAAAAGCCTAACCGACATTTTGTATGGCTTGCAGATACACCGTTGTTAGATAAAGCTGCATAGCACTATGCTTCGTTCGAACATAAATCGATGCAAGAATCAATAATGGTGTTTTTGTTTAACTCTTCAAGTGTATATTATTAGCTACCTATATTTGAAGAGGCTAGTAAAATACGACTTTGCAACAGTGATATATTTTATTCGTTAAGCAAAATCACTATTAATATTCTTTAATAGACCTTGAAAATAATATGCCAACCAATATCAAAACATATTAACTTCAGTATTTGATACTGGCCTGATGTTAGCTCTAACCTATTGATTAAAAAAATTATTGAAGTAATATATTGTCATTTATTAATCATTAGTTAAGCTCATGCTGTGCATTAACAGTTGAGAATTTTTATCTAATATAGCTGTAATGAGGGCTTTCAAGGATGAATGAATTTAGAGTTTTCCTATCAGTGGTAATATTCTGCATTTGTTTGTATTTAATTTACGATCTGTTTGCCAATGGCTTTAGCTGGATAACCTTAGCCTTTTCTTTATTTGGTTTTATATCAATACATTTTATCTGGCCAAAGCATAAAGAGTCTGAGAGTGTGTGGTATGAGATTTTAGAAGGTGTTGTCGATTTTCCATTTCAAGCAATGGCTTTTTTTATTCGTTCAATTGCTCGAATATTCAAAAACTCAGAGGGGGATATTGGAATTGATTTGTAAGGGGGGTAGTTAGTTTATGAATTCAGCACAAATAACAAGTACTTTAAACGGAAAAAGTAGTACTTTTCTCAGTTACCTCAACAAGTGTGAGTAACGCTTATTGCCTACTTAAGGCTAGGTTATATTCGTTCATGGAGTGAACATGAAAACGTTAATAAATATTATCATCGCGGTAGTTGTAATCGTACTGCTTGTAAAAGCTTGTGATAGAGCAGTAGAAGTGAACTCATGGCCAGAAGCCAAAGGTGAAATAATTTCATACGATATTGAAGAGTATCGAGACTCTGATACTTACACAGATAAAAATGGCAAGAAACGAACTGAATGGGAGGATGAATTTCGAATTAAGTTTAGATACAGCTTCGAAGTAGAAGGGGTTGAATATACAGGAAAGTTCGAAATTGATGATTTAGAAACGTCTAGGGATATTAAACGTAAACTAAATTTATATCCAAACGGTAAAAAGGTGAGGGTTAAGTATGATCCAAATAACCCCAATGATAGCGAGACAAGAATATAACAAAAATTGAAAGTGAAATAATAACTGTGAGTTATTGTTTCACTATTATATTCAACGGTTCTTTTTCGCTTAGCAAGATGCTACAGCAGTGTTAGCAACTGGAAATTTTAAAAGTTAGATAAGTCTTTATGTTTTTATTATCGTTGTTGTCTATGGTTGGACTTGCTGTTAGTCACTTTTTATAAAAGCAGAGTTCCGATGCAATTGGCGCTACAAATACAACTTTCTTCTATAACTTATTTAGCGTCGCTATCTCTTTTGTTGTTTGGTCTTTTAATCATTGTACTTATATACCTTTAGATTGAAGTAAAACGGTTGGCTTTGTTGCGTTGCGCCACACATTACTGCTCGCTGTAATATCTGCATTTCATAGGTAAATTTAATGAGCTGGTCAAAAATAAAAACAGGCATCATCATTCTTTTGATTATTCTCATATCAGAGTGGATTAGGTTATACACGGGAGTTCCAATAACAATAATTGATATAGGAATCCTACCTGTCACATGTTTACTCATTTATTACATTAGATTTTATACATTTCCGTTCAGCAAAAAATATACCGATAAAAACAGCCAACAGTCTCTAAATATTTTACAATTATATGAGTTCTTCATTTTTACCGTTATGCTCGCAATATTAGGTAGTTGGATCACATGGCTTGGAATTCAGTCGCCCCTTTATTATTTCTCTAGCGTTAAAGGAGGTGCCCACGGGTATACTTTAATTCAACTTGGATCGATTACTACAATATACAGTGTCGGCATTGCTATTATATTTCTTTATCGGCTAATTCAGTTGTACAAGAAACCTGCCTAACAAACTATTTAACAGTAAAGGTACAGTTGGTTTTTCTCTTTTATTGTCAAATTTAAGTAACTGATTTTTGCCCGTTAACGGACTATTTGCTATCAATTTATACTCACCAATAAATTTGTTTCACTATTATTCGTTTTTATTTACTATATATAAATGTAACAGGCTAATAAATAAGGATAACTTAAATTATGAGCGCATATATTTTAATTAGGATCCAAGTAGAAGATCCCTCTAAATTAAAAAGCTACCAAGAAGTTGCTCCTTCTATCATTGAAAAATTTAATGGGCGATTAAGGGTGAGGGGTGGTGAAGTTATTTCTTTAGAGGGTCCAAATGAAAACAGAAGAATCGTTGTAATAGAGTTCCCTTCTTTAGATGAAGCGAAAAAATTCTACTACTCAGACGAATATGAAAATGCAATTAAACTTCGAAGTGGCATTGCTGACTTTGAAATGATTGCTGTTGATGGTATTGATGAGTTCAAAATATAATTAGTTTTTGAACTAGAAAAATAGTGGATTTTGATTTTATGGAAATTGTCGAGTATTCATCAAAGTATGCAAGAGAAGTCGCGGATCTATTTTATAAGTCCGTCCATTCTATTAACGCTGGCATTTATTCTGAAGAACAGAAAAGTGCTTGGGCTCCGTCCCCTATCAATTATGCTTCATGGGAAAAAAGGCTTGAGCTTAAAAGACCGTATTTACTTTTAATTAACGATCAACTTGCTGGTTTCATTGAATTAGAGTCAGATGGACATATAGATTGTGCATATGTATCCCCTATATTTCAAAGAAAAGGGGTTGCAACAACCATGCTCAAATACGTTGTTAATAAAGCTAAAAACCGAGGTTTAAAGCTGTTGTATGTTGAAGCATCAATTGTAGCCAAACCTCTTTTTGAAAAATTTGCTTTTGTATCAGAGAAAGAAAATAAAGTAATAAGAAACGGTATAGTCTTAAATAATTATTCAATGCACATTAAATTACAATCCTAACAATCCACTTAAACGGAATTGAAGCTAGCGACTTGACGATATTGTCGAGCAGCAATTATCCAATTTATACATGAGAAGTGCCTGAATATTACAGTGGTTTTGTTGGTTCGATGGTCTTGTTAAAGACATTATTAATTGTAATGAGCAGAAGTTTGTTTCACTTACAAAATGAAGCGCTTAAATAACAGTTTACCTTACTCTTAACAATTTTTGTCCGCTTACTGTGGCCATTGCTCTATATGGGATGTGCAAATGAATAACGAAGATTTAGCCAATTTATACGTAAAACTATCGATGAAGTACGAAGAGGAATTTCCGGTTGAATGTGGCTTTGAAGCCGCGACTAAAGTACAAACAAATATGATTGAAAAAATTCGCAACGGCTTACTTTCCAAGAAAGATATTAAAAAAATCGAACCAATATTTGCTTATGGGAATGTCGATATTGCTTGTTTTGTAAAAGTAAAAAAAAGGTTTCTATTTTTTTGATTTAACGTCGATTAATAATAGAAAGCGCACATGTCAATTTAAGCGCAACAGAACAGTTGCCTCATAAATTAAGTGAGACGAAACTAAAACAGTTAATTTCGTCTCACTACATTGCTTATTCTGCCCGCTTAATATGGGCGCTACATTGGAGTTATTATGGAAAATCTAGGTATCCCGTTTCAAAGTATTGATTGGAAAGCTGTTAAGCGCACTGAGCACAAAGGAGAAACTGGAACTGCTTATTGGCAAACCATTCAATTCGCAGGTTTGAGAGTTAGACTTGTTGAGTATTCAAAAAATTATAAAGCTGATCATTGGTGTGAAAAAGGGCACATTGTTCACTGCTTGAAAGGTGAAGTAGTCAACGAATTGAAAAATGGAAGTAAATCAACTTTGCGTGAGGGTATGTCTTATATTGTTTCAGATGACCTTAGCTCTCATCGCTCAATCACTGAAAAGGGAGTTAAGCTACTAATAATTGATGGCAATTTTTTACAGTCAAACGCATAAAAAGAATGTTTAACGTAATCTAAACAGTTAGCTCAGCAAGCCACTATCATTGTTTGTTGCTTATGTGATGGTGCACCTTAGTTTTTTGTATACCATGGTCGATGTTTGAATCTATGATCGAACATATTGATGACTCTACCTGTTTGAAAAGATAAATGATGGTGGATAACTCTTATAGGTATTATAAATTGATATGTAAAACAGCCTAGAAAGTTTCTGAATTGAAAATTAGTCGTTGGATATGGAGCATCATTCATTTGTATTGGAGTATTTGTGATGAAAGAAATTGATAAGTTAGCTTGGTTGTATATCAAAGAAGGGAAATTATTGAATGCGCGCTCTAGACATAAACAACTTTTTTATCTACCTGGTGGCAAGCGCGAAGAGGGGGAGTCAGATCAACAAGCACTGGTACGTGAGATTAAAGAAGAGGTCTCGGTAGATTTACTTCCCAATTCAATAAAATATGCACAGACGTTTACAGCACAAGCTGATGGTGAAAATAGTGAGACGATTGTAAAACTAACTTGTTATTTTGCAGATTTTAAGGGAGAACTCTGTGCTGATGCAGAAATAGAAGAGGTTGCGTTTATTGGTTACCAAGATAAGGCGTTATGTTCTCTTGGTTCTATTAAAGTGATGGATTGGCTTAAAAGCCAAAACTTATTACAGTAGTTAATACAAATGCTTAAAAATGAAATATAACTAAAGCAGTTAATTTCATGGACTATTCTAAGTAACTATTTTATTCGCTTAAAGCTTCATCATTTCCTGCACTTTCAAACGCTGATTAAAAGTAAAATATTTATACAGATCATCCCATTATCGAGATTGGCTTATCCCAATGATGGGATTTTATTGTATTCCTATACTTTATTAATATTTGTTTTTAATTAAATCAACTAGTTAACTATTGGCTTAGTGTATGCATTTATATAGTCATTATATTAAACATTGTATTCGTTCACGGCTGTTAAATTTTAATAGGAGTTTCATATGACCAGGGTAATTTCAATTTTTCTAGGGGTGGCAGTTATTGCTTTTAGCGGCTATTTATTTTTAAGTGACAATATTGCATTGGCTATTGTTATTTTGATGGGAAGTATTATTTTCTTACCATTATTAATAATGGCCATTAAAAATCAGCTTTATTTTGGAAATACGTCTCATGATACTAGCAATGCGACAAGTGGGGGCACATCTGGTGGTGTTGGTTCTTCGGGTGGGTGTGGTGGAGATGGTTGTTAATCTAAAAATTTTCAAGGTTTTTAATTACTTACACTTGGGTTAGAAGTACCTGCCATTAATTATAGATATTTCATTTCTAAATAAATAAATGAATATAATGTTTATGTGATGTTTTGTTTGCACTCCTATTTCTTTTGTCATAATATGTCCTCTCCAGATTTATTCAATTAACTATATGATCACTAACTATTTTATAAGGATATTTATGCCGCAGTATCAGCTTTTTGTGCACCAAGAAAGCAAAGGTTTAACTTATTTAGAAGCGCACACTCAAAGTTATAATCAAGAGAAACAGCAATTGTTAGATCAGGGTTTTATCATTGATACTAACTATTATATTCAAGCTGAATCTGGCGCACAGGCATTGGCTCAATATGGAGATATCACAACGGAAGCATTGTATAACTATGCGCCCACAGCAATCGGAGCGCAAGCTGCTGTTAAGTCTACAAGTTTGTACCTTTGGAACACTGCAGCCTTATCGAAAGATATAAAAAATAATGCGTTATCTGACTCTGAGTGGAAAAATTATTACCTAGCAGGTTCATTGATTATCACCTTATCAATGTACGTGGCATCGCTCGTGCCACGCGTAAATACGATTTCTGTTCTGATAGAAGCGATACTGATGATTGGCATTGTTATTTTTGGTATTAATAGTACCTTCAATACACACCAAAATAATGGTAAACCAGTAGCAAGTTACATTGCTAAAATGACTGCACTGCTATTACCTCTTAGTATCAAGTTTATTGTTGTTTCATTAGTCGTTGGTTTTGTTATCGGCATGGGGCAGGCTTCTGGTTTAGCGTCTGTGTATGCCGATTGGGCATTGGTGGCTCTGACTGTCACGGTACAAGCGTTAATATTCTGGCGGTTAAACGTGCATTTACAACGTATTAATAAATAACAATCTTCATTTCTATTTTTTAATGATGCTCTGTGAATGTGCAGGGCATGTTACCGTGAGTGATATTTGCAGTGTTTGGTTAATGTTAGAGAAATGTTAACTTAAAGTTGCAAGTGAATTGAATTGCAGTTTGATATCTCGTATACTCGCGAAAATTCAACTTCCTATAAGAAATTTTTCACATGTCAAATACCTTTTTTAGCCTTGTCCGCAAAACAATCCTGGCCACTATGTTACTAGCTACTTCAAGTAGTTATGCACAGCTAATTATTGATTCAGGCCAATTAGTAGGCGCAACGAATGTTGCTGTCTCAGGTTATGGAACATATAACGTGTCATTTGAAGACGGAAGTTGTAGCAGTGTTTTCTCAGGATGTGATTCTCTTTCTGATTTTGCATTTAGCTCTTTTGAAGAGACTATTGCAGCGGGACATGCGTTGCTGGATCAGGTGTTTCTTGATTCTGGGCTTGGACTGTTTGACTCTAACCCTGCGCTGATAAATGGATGTGAAGATGCTGGCAAGTGTATTGTTTTTATTCCGCACAAATTAACCGATGATTGGGTGTTCAGCCAGAATATTGTTAACTCTGCTTCTGAAGTGAATGACACAATTAGTTATAGCTCTAACTTAGGGCATGACCAAAGTATCTTAGGCAGAGCAAATACTACCTTTGCAGTTTTTACTCAGGTATCAGCGGTGCCTACTCCAACATCGGTATGGTTATTTGCTCTTGCGTTAATTGGCTTAGTGACGCTTAAACGAAAAAAAACCTGTAATTAAGTTTATATCAAGGCTACTCATGTAGCCTTTTAGTTTATATCGGTCACGATACAAAGCTTACAGCTGAACTATTTTTTAAAACTTCGAAACAAAATCTGAACGATCACTGGGTACAAACTTACACACAAAAATAGCGGTTCCTAGCTGCTGGTGGGTCTGTTTAATTTCAGCCATTACCTTTTCAATTACTGCATCATAATCACCAAATACTTGCGTACTCATGCCATTGGTCTCCACTTTAATATCACTGTGCTGGTGAAGGCGTTCAATAAAGTCCCAAATTGCGTCTTCATATTTACTATCTGCAAGTGGGTAAAGGCTGATATCTATTGAGAGGTGCTTAGATTGGTGTGTAATAGTCCTGTCATTTTCGATAGAGAGTTGCATGTTGTTTTCCTAAATAGAGGTTGGAGAATCATGGATTGTACTTGGCAATATAAGCTTATAAAAGCCACTTTACATTGTTAGGGCTAATGAAATCTCAATAAACAGGACTCAGGTTAAGTAAAATAAATGTGAATAACTGTCTTAGGGTTTGATGTTTGACTTATATCAAGTTATTGTTCTGCCTCCTTTGGATATCGTCTTAAAAACGATGCATTTATAACGCGTTATGAATGTTTGGGAACTTGGTCAAAACCCAAGGCTGCCCCCGCAACGGTAGAGTAGAATGTAATGATTTTACTAAGCCCGGATACCAAACCATTGGATGATATTTGCACTTGATGCAAATACCGTGGTGTTGCGGAGGGCTTCACCGGCTGGTCAATTTTATTAGAGAGTTTGCTCTTTGACATTGTTGTACCATCTCCTCCACAACTTCGCCTGTTACTTACTCAGACGGAGATTTCTCTATGCTAGTTATCAATCAACAAACTACAAAATTAAAACAACTCATTAAGCCACTTTTACTGGCAACAAGCTGTGTTTTCTCATTTTCCGCACATGCGCATTTTCAATTACTTTATACCCCTGAACTACTGCGCTCAAAAGGCGGAGAAATTAACCTTAAAATGCCATTTACGCATCCAGCTGCTAGTGGGCATGTAATGGGTGTTGATAAACCTGAAGCCTTTTACATGATAAAAAAAGGTAAAAAAACAGATTTAATTAACTCTATTGCCGATATCGAATGGGAAAGTAGCGTTGATAAAGGTCATGCATACCAAGCTGATGTGAAATTACGTGGCTTAGGGGATTATGTGTTCATCGTGCAGCCTTCTCCATATTATGAAGCAGAAGAAGATATCTATATTCAGCAGTTAACTAAAACTATTGTTAACGTGGGTAACTTACCAACGGATTGGAATGAAGATTTCGGACTGAGCGCTGAAATTGTGCCATTAACCAAACCCTACGCAATTTATGAAGGTGGTATTTTTAGTGGCGTGGTAAAGTCTAATGGTAAACCTGTTCCATTTGCAGGCGTGGAAGTAGAGTTCATGAACTACGTACCCGATATGGATAAAAACCAATTCGCTAAAACGCCTATTATGACACCTCCTGCTGAAGTGTTTGTCACACAAACCATTCATGCTGATGCTAATGGTACATTCCACTTTTCACTGTTAAAAGCGGGTCAATGGGGTTTTGCTGCTTTAGGTGTCGGCGAAAAGAAAACATATAAGGGTAAGGAATTATCACAGGATGCAGTGATTTGGGTACAAGCAACCAAATTACCATAGTGATCAATGGCTTGCTAATTACCTTGACTAATTAGCAAGTTTCAAAGCAATGTTACAAGGAAATTTATGCATATTGTAGATGGTGCATTATCGGCACCGGTATTAATTAGCGGTGCGCTACTGGCTATTGTTGGTATATTCATTGGCCTAAAAAAAATGGATTACGACCGCCTGCCGTTAGTGGGTGTATTAGCCTCTGTCTTTTTTATTGCCTCTTATATTCATTTACCACTGGGTTTTTCTAGTGTGCACCTCATCATGAATGGTTTGTTGGGCATTCTGCTTGGTTGGGTCGCTTTTCCTGCATTGTTAGTGGCCTTGTTATTACAAGTTATCTTCTTTGGTTTTGGTGGTTTATTAGTGCTAGGTGTTAATACTTTAAATATTGCCTTGCCTGCTGTGATTATGTATTACCTCTGTTATCAAGGTATCCGTCACGAAAGTGCTAAGGTTGCTGCTATTTGGGGCGCTATCGGTGGTGCGGGTGCAATTATTATCACTTCGATGTTGGTGGCTTTTTCGCTAGCATTATCGGGAGAATCTTTTGTACTCGCTGCCAAAGCCGTTTTACCGGCACATATTCCTATTATGGTATTAGAAGGTTTTGTTTCTTATGCCGCGGTATACCTTATTCACACTGTGAAACCCGAGTTTATTTTTAAGGAATCGATTTAATGAAACTGATTTTTTCATTTTCTATGTTGCTCTTTGTTAGCTTTCATTTATCTGCACATAACGTGGTTGGTGGCGTTTATGTGAGTGGCTTTGATATTGAAGGAGAGGCGGGGTTTTCAAATGGCGCAATGGCTAAAACGGGTACCTTGGTAAAGGTATTTGACCAAACAGGCATTCCATTAGGTGAAGTCGAAACCGATGATGAAGGTTTTTTTGTTTTTACCGCTAAGAAACGTATTACCCATGTCTTTGAAGTCAATATGGGCTCTGGGCATACACTAAAAATGCAATTGCCAGCGGAAGAGTTACCTGAAAGTCTAGGGGCAGCGGGTGTGATTAAAAGCAATGCCCCCTCTAAAAGCACGGCAACACAAAAAGAGGCCGCAGAAGTCACTTCTTTGATGCTTGAAAAAGCGATTGCAAAACAAATAAAACCATTACGTAAAGAGATTCAAGCGTTAAAAGAGAAGTCTGGATTTCGCGATATTATTGGTGGCATTGGTTACATTTTTGGTTTATTAGGTTTGCTTGCTTTTTTACGTGAACGAAAATTAAAGGCTAACGTTTAGTGTCGCAAGGTTTAGAGCATAGCCTGACCTCTTGGTCGGGGCAGGCGTTAAAACATCAAGTTTCTTGGATTGATAATCTTGATGCGCGTGTACGTGTAGTTTGCTCTGCACTTTTTGCTTTAGTTGTGGTCTCAAGCCAGCAATTTTCAGCGGCTTTGTTAGGCTTGTTGCTGGCCTTTATGTTAGTGAAAGCCAGTAAGTTAAACATTAAACGCACGTTGCGTCGTGTTGTTGCCATGGACTTGTTCATGTTAACACTTATTTGCGTATTACCCTTTACCACCCCCGGTGAACCGATGTTCACGGTGTTTGGCTTGGGGGCAAGTTGGTTAGGTCTGTCACATGCGTTGTTAATTACTGTTAAAGCCAATGCGGTGTTATTGGTATTGTTTTCATTAGTGGCGACCATGAGTGCCTCAACCTTAGGGCATGCACTTGCACATTTAAAAGTGCCCGATAAATTGGTACATCTCATGTTATTTATGGTGCGTTACCTTGATGTGATTAGCACTGAATACAAAAAAATGCGTCGCGCTATGCAAGCACGGGCATTTGTGATGGGCACCAATCGACATACTTGGAAAAGTATTGGTTATTTATTTGGTATGTTATTGATTCGCTCCGTTGAACGGGCGGAACGCATAAATGATGCGATGAAGTGTCGCGGTTTTTGTGGACGCTTCTATCTCAATGATGAGATGAAAATAGGGCGCTTAGATATCATTTTCACGTCGTTCTTTTTGTGTTTTTTAATACTGTTAATAGGACTTAATTTTTTATGACTTATTCTAATAAGCCACTCATTAAGATAGACAACCTCAATTACGCCTACCCGAGACGTGGCGCGGTATTAAAAGATATTAACTTTGAATTACATGCTGGTGATCGTGTGGTTATCAATGGTGATAATGGCGCAGGAAAAACCACTTTATTACATTTAATTGTGGGTTTAAAAAAAGCCAAGAAAGGCGACATTCTCGGTTTTGGTGAATGCTGCACAACAGAGAAGCAATTCAATAAATTACGCGCAAAAGTTGGATTACTGTTTCAAGATCCCGATGATCAATTGTTCTGTCCTACGGTATTAGAAGATGTGATGTTCGGCCCGCTGAATTTAGGTTTTAACAAACAACAAGCGATTAAGATGTCTATCGAGACATTAAAAAGCCTTGGTATGCAGGGATTTGAATCACGTATTACCCATCAACTTTCTGGCGGAGAGAAACGCATGATCACCTTAGCAAGTGTGTTAGTGATGGCGCCAGAAGTCTTAATATTAGATGAACCTACTAATGCCTTAGATGAAAAAGCAAAACTACGCCTATTACATGTATTGCAAGCGTTGCCACAGGCGATGGTCATTATCTCGCACGATAAAGCCTTTGCTAAGCAACTTGCAACACGCGAGTGTGAATTAAAAGAGGGCTGCTTAACTGAACGCTTAATCGAAGCCGTTGCGGTGGCTTAGTGATGGATAAGATGAGCATGGAGACAGGCATGAAACAAAACATCGAGATTATATTCCCCTTTAGTGCAGTGCAGGGCCAAGAGCAGTTTAAGCTTGCCTTGCTTTTAGCCACGGTTAATCCACTGATAGGTGGTGTGCTTATCTCTGGTCCACGTGGCTGTGCTAAATCGACATTGGCACGTGCGCTGGCAGAGCTTCTGCCAGTAACAGAGGAGCACAATCCGCAGTTTGTTACCTTGCCATTAGGCGCCAGTGAAGAGATGTTGATTGGCTCATTGGATTTAGATGCAGTATTAAAAGATAAAACCGTTAAGTTCTCACCGGGTTTATTGAAGAAAGCTGATAGTGGTGTGTTATACGTTGATGAAGTGAACTTACTCTCAGATCATCTTGTGGATCAGTTATTAGATGTGGCCAGTAGTGGCGTAAACATCGTTGAGCGTGATGGTATCAGTCATCGCCATGATGCACGCTTTACCTTGATCGGCACCATGAACCCCGATGAAGGTGAATTACGCCCGCAGTTGCAGGATCGCTTTGGGCTGATGGTTTCGTTAGATAATGCCTTTAGTATTGAAGAGCGTATTCGTATTATTAAAACGCGTCAGGCTTTTGAAGAGAATAAAGCAGCCTTTTGTGACAGTGTGCAAGTTCAGCAAATTGTGCTTCAGCAGCAGATAAGTGATGCACAAAAACTATTACCTGAAGTTAGTTGTGACGAACAATGCTTTATTGAAATTGCCACGTTATGCCAACAAGCAAATGTTGATGGTTTACGAGCAGATATCGTGATGCATCGCGCCAGTATCACTCATGCTGCTTGGTGTGGCCGTACAAATGTCACTATTGAAGATATTAATCAAGTTGCACCGCTGGTGCTGGCACATCGTCAGCAAGCTGATTCAAACAATTCAACGCCAGAGAATAAATCGCCAAGCCAAAATCCTTCAAGTCAAAGTAATAGCGGTGGTTTTTCTCGGCCACAAGCTCCCAAAAATGATAGCTCGATAGATGGCACGAGTGCGACAAACCAAGATAATAAGCAAACAGAAAGTGCTGCTGGTGAGTGGGGAGCAATGCCAAACTCAAGCGCTGAAAAACAGAATACCAACCCAGCATTAAAGGTTGAGTTAGCAGATTTGCTTAGTAAAATTCCAAATACGAGTTTTAACGAAAATTTAAAAAGCAGTAAAAAAACTAGTGCAAAGCAGTGTTTGGGCAGTAAAAAGTCAGATCTGATTAGCAATAATCCAGATTGGTTTTCGACTCTGACTAAGAGTTTAGGGCAGTGGCCGCCAACAGAGTTAAGTTATAAAAAACGGAATACCGGTGAGCAGCAGTGTCATCTAATTTTGCTCGACAGCTCTGCATCAACGCTTTCTGATAACCTCTCATCAAGTGCAAAGTCAGTGGTGAAAGGCATCACCGAAAATGCCTACCTGCAGCGTGATAAAGTGAGCCTGTTAGGGTTTGGCAATGACAGCGTAGAGACCATCATCAAAGTGGGTAGAGCACCTAAACAAATCGATGAACTACTTAACAATATCAGTGCATTAGGTGGAACTCCACTGCGTTTAGCATTAAAAAAAGCATCACAAACAATTAAACAATTGACTCAAAAATACCCTGGATTATCACTTTTCTGTTATCTAATAACCGATGGCCGCACCCGTGTTGATATTGATGATCTCAAGTTAAATATTCCTACCATGCTAATTGATATTGAAAAAGCACAGATAAAACGTGGTCGTGGTCAGCTCCTTGCTACCCAGTTAGAGGCTTCATATATGACACTACAGGGACAATAGAAGTTGATGAAAAACAATCAAATGATAAATGAGCATAAAACAACTTGCCCTGCGTTATTTTTAGCAGCGCCTGCATCTGGGCAAGGAAAAACAACCATTACCGCTGCTATTGCGCGTTATTTCAGTGATCAAGGTAAAGTGGTACGTGTCTTTAAAACCGGCCCTGACTACCTTGATCCGCAAATACTGGCACAAGCATCGAATGGGCATGTTGAGCAACTCGATATGTGGATGGCTGGTGAAGATTATTGCCAACAAAAGCTCCATGAAGCAGCGATTGAAGCGGATCTTATTTTAGTTGAAGGGGCGATGGGGCTGTTTGATGGAGAGCCTTCAAGTGCAGACTTAGCGGCACGTTTTAATATACCTATTGCTATTGTCATGGACGTTAAAGGCATGGCACAAACCGCTGGCGCGATTGCCATCGGTCTGGCTAATTACCGTGATGATTACAGTTGTTTTGGTTTGATTGCCAATAATTGCAGCACAAATCGCCATGCACAATTAATCACAGAAGCGTTATCTGATAAGTTACCTTTACTGGCTTGTCTTAAAAAAGATGAAACCATCGCACTGCCTGAGCGCCACCTAGGATTAGTACAAGCCAGCGAAGTATTTGATGAACTCGAAGAAAAGTTTACCTTGGGCAAAGAATGGTTAGTTGATGGAGTTAAACGTGCTAATTCAAAAAAACAATTATTGAGTTTACCTGCACCTGTTGAATTTTTTGCGGTTGAAAAGATCCCATCAGCGCAATTGGGATTATCAACCATGCTACAAGGTAAAACTATTGCTATTGCACGCGATAAAGCCTTTAGTTTTATTTATCAAGCCAATACCCGTTTACTCGAAGCCATGGGCGCAACATTGGTTTATTTCTCGCCATTAGTTGATCAACATTTTCCGCAAGTCGATGCACTGTGGTTACCGGGTGGTTACCCTGAGTTGTACGCAAAACAGTTAGCTAAAAATTGTCAGTTACAACAACAAATAGCCACTTTTTATGAGGCGGGTAATCCGGTATTAGCAGAATGTGGCGGTTTTCTTTATTGCTTAAATGAGCTGGTGGATTTAGATAACCAGCACCATAAAATGCTCGGTTTGTTAGCAGGGCAAGGCAGTATGTCCGGTAAACGTGGTTGTCAGGGAATGCAAAAAGCCTTGTTACCTGAGGGCGATATTCATGGCCATGCACATCATCGTTCTCGCGCAATCATGGAGATTGATGCAATGGGTTATGGGCAGCGCCAACGCCATCCTGCACCGGGTGAGCCAATCTATCGAGATAAAAAATTAACCGCCAGTTACTTACACCTGTTTTTCCCCTCTAATCCTCGATTAATCGCAGATCTGTTTACTGGACAATTAAAAGCTGTAGATCAAAGTAAATTAAGTGCTTGGGAAAATGTTCAATCAAGTCCTAGAGCCTCAAGTGTACTCACCGAAGTGGCTAAATAAACGATGTGGCCTGAATCGAGCGAAACAGAAAAACCATTACGTAATGGTTTAACAACTGGAAGTTGCGCCACCGCTTGTTGTGTTGCTGCTGTTCGCGCATTGCTGGCCCATAAACAACCAAATTCCGTTGAAATAACCTTGCCTCGAGGCGAAAAAGTCGATTTAGACATTATCGAATATAGACGCATTGATCAGGGAGTTCGCACTGCCACCATTAAAGATGCGGGTGATGATCCCGATGCGACTCATGGCGCAACCCTCTTTGTTGAACTTCGCTTAACCAGTAATAAGGGGATTGTTTTTAAAGCTGCCTTGGGAGTAGGTACTGTTACGCGTGATGGTTTGGTGCTCGATATTGGTGAGCCTGCAATAAACCCGGTTCCACGCAAAATGATGACCGAGCATCTGAATCATTATGCGTTTACTTATCAGTATCAAGGTGGCTTTGAAGTCTCGGTGGGTATTGAGAATGGTGAGCAAATTGCCAAGCACACCATGAATGGGCGTTTGGGTATTATTGGTGGATTATCAATTCTGGGGACCACTGGCATTGTGCGCCCCTATTCTTGTTCGGCCTATATTGCTTCTATTCACCAAGGCATTGATGTTGCTCGTGCGAATGGCTTTACCCACCTGGCTGCATCAACAGGCATTGCCAGTGAACGTGCAATCAAAGATCACTATCAAATGAATGAAATAAGTCTGATTGAGATGGGCGATTTTGTGGGCGCAATGCTCAAATATTTACGACGCGTGAAAAGAGATAATCGCACGGGAAATCAAATTACTAAATTAAGTATCAGTGCTGGTTTTGGAAAACTCACCAAGCTTGCAAATGGTTTTTTGGATCTAAATAGCCGTCAATCAAGCATTGATTTTAAACATCTGGCTGACATTGCTTCGAGGTTAGGTGCATCGCTTGAATTACAAAATGAGATCCTTAGCGCTAATACCAGTATTGAAGTATTAAATAAAACCAAAGTCGCTGGGCTGGATATCGCCACGGTTATTTGCCAAGACGCGTTATCAGTCGCCCGCGCTATTGTACATGAATCCATTGATGTTGAAGTGTGGGCGGTGGATCGAAAAGGATTGTTTGTTGCTAACTCATACGCTCACAAATTTAATAAAGGCATCGCAGAGTGAAAATATTAGTAATTGGTGGCACCGCTGATGGCCGTAAGCTTGCAACTGCACTTTTTGAATTAGGCTTTGATATCACCTACAGCATTGCAGGCGATTTTGAGCGGAAAGTTGGCATGCAAGAGAATTCAAACTCAAAAACGGAACTAATAATTTCAGGAAATAATAAATGAAAGTTCTTGTCATAGGTGGCACCGCTGATGGCCGTAGGCTTGCAACTGCACTTTGTGAATTAGGCTTTGATATCACCTACAGCATTGCAGGCGATTTTGAGCGGAAAGTTGGCATGCAAGGGAATTCAAACTCAAAAACTGAACTAATAATTTCAGGAAATAATAAATGAAAGTTCTTGTCATAGGTGGCACCGCTGATGGCCGTAAGCTTGCAACTGCACTTTTTGAATTAGGCTTTGATATCACCTACAGCATTGCAGGTATCGTGCGTAAAGCAAAATTACCCTGTCCTGTGGTGAGTGGTGGTTTTACGCAGTTTGGTGGATTAGCGCAGTATGTAGTAGATAACCAGATCACCCATATCGTTGATGTCACACATCCCTTTGCTGAAAAAATGAGTAATAAAATCGCGCAGGTAAGCAGTGAATTAGCACTGCCAACTATCCGCTTTCATCGCAAACAATGGCCCCAAAATGCAAATGATAACTGGATTGAGCTGTCGCAGTGGAGCGATGTGATTGAGCAAACGGCTTGCTTTGACTCTCTATTTATTACTGCTGGTCAAATAACTCAGGATGTAATGAATCAATTAGCGGCACAAGCGAAACAGGTCTTAATCCGCACCGCGATGCCAATGAACATAAAGCGACCAAAAAACGTGACTTGGTTAAAAGCGATAGGACCCTTTCAATTAGAGCATGAGTTACAGTTGATTGAACAATATCAAATAGATGCAATCATTAGTAAAAACAGTGGTGGAGATTCAACTTACGCTAAAATTCAAGCAGCCGCGCAAGCAAGTATTCCTGTTTATCAGTTTAAACGTCCCGAGTTGAAAGCAACAACCTACCAGTTTGATAATCAGGTTGATTGCATTTCTTTATTACAAAACCTACAGAGCTAAATATGAAATTTGATTATATCCATGATCCAACATTGATTGAAAAAGAGAGCTTTCGTCAAATTCGTCACTTATGTGCACTTGACCATCTTTCTATTGAAGCACAACAGGTGGTAATGCGTGTGGTGCATAGCGTAGGTATTCCTGCTGTCAGTGAGCAAGTGTGCCTAAGTGGCAACGCATGCCAATCAGGTATTGAGGCGCTTAAAAAAGGCGCTGCTATTTTATGTGACGTCGAGATGGTAAAACAGGGCATTACTAAACGCATGATCAAAACCGATCCGCTGTGTTTTTTAAATCATGCTGATGTGCCTGAACGTGCTAAAGCTTCTGGCGAAACACGCACTATGGCGGCGTTAACGTCTTGGTTACCTTACTTAGAAGGTAGTGTTGTAGTGATTGGTAATGCGCCTACTGCGTTATTTCGTTTATTAGAGATGATTGACCAAGGTGCACCTAAACCCGCATTAATTATTGGTATGCCGGTTGGTTTTGTTGGCGCAGCAGAATCAAAGCAAGCGCTCTGGGATTGTCATCAACAGCTGGGTATTGAATGTATCACACTACTCGGGCGTGAAGGTGGCAGTGCGGTTTCTAGTGCCAGTTGTAATGCGCTACTGCGTTGCATCAAAGGTGAGATTTACTGATGGTTCAAATTAGTGTCATTGGTTTAGGTGTTGCTGAAAATGCTTTGCTTAGTGAAGATGCTCTGCTTGCCTTAACGAGTGCAGAACTTGTGATCGGCTCTTCACGACAGTTACTAACACTAGAAAAGGTGTTAACAACACAGAGAACAGCTGAACTTCCTAAACTTAATCAGTTAAAAGAGTTAATTGAAAGCGAGCAAAGGGTGGTTATTTTGGGCTCGGGTGATCCTCTCTATTATGGTATTGGCCGATGGATAACTAAGCAGTTCCCAAACTGTGAGACTCAATTCTTTCCTGCTGTGTCGAGTATTACTCAAGCTTGTCACTGTCTTGGTTTTGCACAGCAAGATATCAAGGCAGTTAGTTTACATGGTCGCCCATTATCAAAACTAAAAGTGGCACTAAAAGCACAACAAAGACTGTTGATATTGACCGATCAACAAAGCCAACCCCAGCATCTTGCCAAGTTATGCCAAGAAACTGGTTTTAGAGACGCCAAACTGACTGTTTGTGAGTCATTGGGTTATGAAAAACAAAACATAGCAAGCTTCACTGTCAATCAGTTAATCGAGAGTTCAATTAGCTTTGATACTTTGCATGTGACTTTCATTGAGTCTGGGAAAAACAGTGGTTACCTACCTGAGTTCCCCGGCATTAAAGATGAACACTTCGAAACGGGTGAGTTAGGCAGCAAGGGAATGATCAGCAAACGCGAAGTGCGTTTAGCAATATTGTCATTACTACAGCTCAAAAAAGATGATCTTCTTTGGGATATTGGTGCAGGTTGTGGTGCTGTTTCGGTGGAGTCAGCCTACTGGCAACCCGATGCAACGGTTTACGCCATTGAACATCACCAAGCACGTTTTGATTGTTTATTACAAAACATCGATAAGTTTGGTGTGGTAAGCAATGTGAAACCCTGTTTTGGACGAGCGCCTGAAAAGTTATCAACCCTGCCACAGGCGAACAAAATATTTATTGGTGGTAGTGATGGTGAACTGCCTGCAATGTTGGATTCATTGTGGCAAGCCTTACCCGTTGGCGGACAAATTGTGGCGTCGGCCGTGATGGAGTCAACTAAATCGCAATTGCTTGATTTCTATAATAAACGTGCAGATACAGATGATTGCGAGAGTGAAACATGTCAAGTTGCTATCAATCACGGTGCAACACTAGCGGGGCAACTGATCTATCGTCCTGCGCTGCCGGTTAATCTATTTAGTTTTACAAAAAGGAACCTCTCATGAGTGCTTTGTTTATTGGTGTCGGCGTTGGTCCTGGCGATCCAGAGTTATTAACGCTTAAAGCCTTTCGCGCTATTCAAGCCGCTGATGTTATCTGCTATCTAGAGAATGAGTCAGGTTTATCTCAAGCATTAGACATTGCCATTGAAGCGCTTAAAGACCCGATTAAAAAGCAGCAACATTTAGGCATTCGCTTTAGCATGTCACGCGCACGTGTGGCGGCTAACCTTGCTTATGATAAAGCAATAACAGAGATTCATGCGTTACTTGAATTAGGTAAAACAGTGGTGTTTTTATGCGAGGGTGACCCGCTATTTTTTGGTTCTTTTACCTACCTCTTAGAGCGTTTAGACAAGCAATATGAGTCGTTGGTGATCCCCGGAATTCCCGCATTTATTGCCGCGACCTCTGAGTTGCAATTGCCATTAACGGTATTAAAACAATCCTTTGCTGTGATCACTGGTAGACACAGTGACGAAAAAATTAAAAACGCACTGCTTGAGCACGATGCCATTGTGATCATGAAAGCGGGTATTGAAAGACCACGTCTGATTGCATTGTTAAAAGAGACAAAGCGTTTTGATGATGCCAATTATCTTGAATATATCAGTCGAGATAATCAGAAAGTGATCACCGACCTTAATTTACTTGAAGATGAAGCCGGGCCTTATTTCTCGCTGTTTGTAGTAACCCGTGAGGAGTTAACGGCGTGATCCGTATTATCTGTTTAACCGAGGTGGGATTGCAGTTAGCAAGATCGCTTCACAATCAGTTACCTGAGAGTGAAGTCTGCTTTAAACCAATGCCCTTTAAAGAAAGTGTGCAACATTACTTTAATCAAGGTGAACGGCTTATCTTTATCTGTGCCACAGGCATTGTAATGCGCACGTTAGCACCAGTGATTAAAGATAAATTGAGCGATCCGGCAGTACTCGTGCTTGATGAAAAGGGCAAGTTCGTTATTCCGTTGTTGTCTGGCCATGAAGGTGGTGCCAATGAGTTTGCTTCACAGGTATCTACATTACTCGATAATCAGTTAGTGATCACTACGGCAAATAGTTACTTGAAACCGGTATATGTAGTGGGCATGGGCTGTGAGCGAAACTGTCC